>Ga0307474_10002394_pt1 | contig 13490 bp, 7 predicted proteins | sample atmos_gasesECM1C_2_FD_203312 | JGI IMG/M metagenome (GOLD analysis project Ga0307474, IMG submission 203312) | Hardwood forest soil microbial communities from Morgan-Monroe State Forest, Indiana, United States - atmos_gasesECM1C_05 | ecosystem: Environmental > Terrestrial > Soil > Temperate... | reverse complement strand
ACACCCGCGTTATCGCCCGGCGCGATCGTACCATTGCCCTTGTTGTATACGCTGAAGGGGGTGCCGCTCTGAATGAGCGTGATGCCCGACCACTGCCAGCCTCCCAGAAGCTTATGGACTAGGCCAGGGTTCTTAAAAAACGGTAGATCGTAAACGTACGCAAGGCTTATGGTGTGCCGTTGATCGAAGTTAGAGCTCGCCCGAAAAGTATTGAGCGCGTACGTGTTTATCAACCCAGCATCGTTGGCGGATGAGGCATCGTCAATCGAATGGCTGTAGGTGTAGGCAAAATTCAGCTGGAGCCCGCCGACACTACGCCGCACCGAGGCTTCGAGCGCATTGTAGTTGGAGGACGCAGTCTGATCTTTGCGTCCGATACTGCCAAAGCCCGCAAACGGCCGGAATGCATTCGGGCTATTGCCGCAAGCTACCGACAAATTAACCGCCGCGCCCGACGGAGGCCCACCGCTCACACCGGCTCTATAGGGAACTGTCTTCCCATACGAAGTTACTGCGTTTGTCGGAACGCCGTATGCGTCGATCGTGTCTGTGCCATTACTGATGTTGTTGCAATCACTCGCCGTGATAACCTGGCCCGGGAGATAAGGATTCCCCCCAGGTTGAAGTGAAGCGGGCAGAATCTGATTCAACTCGTAGGCGCGGGTCAGGTGAACGCCCACGCTTCCGACATACGAAAGCGCGGCCACAGTGCCCTTCGCAATCTCATGCTGAACATCAATGTGCCACTCTTGCATGTAGGGCCAGTTGGCTTTGGTCGGAATCGACCCAACGATAATCGGCGGCGAGCCAGCGCCCAGTAAACTAGGACTGAGCGCGGCGTAACCCGATAGATTGCCTGCCGCATTGTTAGTCACAGTCGTAGTCTGGGTTTTGTTGTCGTAGGGCTCCAGCAAGTCGGTATTGGACTCGTTGCCGTTCATGTGTTCGAAGAAAATGCCGTAACCCCCTCGGATCGCCCACTTCCCGTCGCCGAAGGGATCAAACGCAAATCCAATACGCGGCGCGGGATTTAACCAGCGGTTGTTCATGCAGCCCTTGGGCACTCCAACCGTAACTCCGCACTGCACCCAGCCATTGTAAGGATTCGTCGGTGAGGGGCTGAAAAGCGGGTTTCCTGGGACCGCCCCGGTTCCGTTACCGCTCGTATCCACTCCGCTCATTCCCACAACGTAGCGGCGCGGATCGAAATTGAAAGCCAGATTGTTCAGCTCGCGATAGGTGCCATAGAAGCTGAAACGTATCCCCAAATTCAGCGTCAGGCGATGGGTAGCGTGCCAGTCATCCTGAAAATATGGCTCGTAGATTTTGTAAAAGTTATGCATCTTGAGCTGCAGCTGCTGCTGGGTGAAGCTGCTTATATTTCCCAGGAGCAAGTCGGCGTAGGCATTGCCCGTGGAGTTTTGAGCGCCATTGCTGCCGTTAGAGAAACCCAAGATGCCGTTCGCGCCCGTTGGTGGCTGCGGGAGTTCGTTCTTGTGGGCATCAACAAAAGAAAAACCGAACTGCAGGTTATGCGTGCGGATAATTTTGGTAACGTTGTCGCGAAAACCTACTGTGGGATTCGAATTTATGGGGCCTTGTGGAACGTAGCCAGGGTCTTCGGCGAAGCCGTACAAGCTGTCAGTAATGCTGATGCCGGGCACTTCGGGCGCGTTGAAACCAAAACCGTTGTTATAGAGGCCGAGATTGCCAAAGGCGCTGCCCCGCTGCCAGGGGCCGGTCAGGGTCGTCGAAATATGATCCGTGGTGTAGCTGGCGACAAATTCATTGAGCAAAGTCGGCGAAATCGTAGCCGTGAGCCGTGCCACCATGCTGACGCCGGGGTTCTTAAAGGCTGTCTGAATGGTGGGAAAGCTGGTACCGTCGGTCCACAACGGAACGGGATACTGCTGATCCCAGGAGTCGTGAATGTAGTGGAAGCTGGCACGAACTTTGTCGTTGATGTTGTGATCGATCCGGAACAACTCCTGACGCCAGTGCGTGGGCAGCGTTGGGGCCGCAAACCACTGGTCGAGGGTGTTCCCAAGAGTTCCGGATGCCGAATTGGGTTGTGGTATCAACGCCGACAGTGAGGATGCGATCGCGGTGTTTTGAATGGGCACTCGATTACTTGGAAACATCTGGCCGGCATTCGCCTGGGGGACGCCGTTGATGAACGCGGGAATGACCGGGCACTCTGGATTCCCCGCAACCGAACACTGGTCTGAAAAATCTCCAGTGCGATTCGCCATGGTCGGGACTGCGGTGGTCGAAAAGAAATTCGCCGGAATCAAGTCACGGCGCCATTCTTCCGAGTAGAAAAAGAAGGTCTTCTGCCTGCTCGAGTTGTAGTGGCCAGGAATATAAACCGGCCCACCTATGGTACCGCCGAAGTCGTTCTTCTTGTACTCCGGAGGAGAGCTCAGGCCGAACTGAGTCGCATTAAAGTCGTCATTGCGCAGGAATTCGTACAGATTGCCATGGAAGTGACTGGTGCCGGACTTAACCTCAACCTCGACGGTGCCCGAGCCGTTCTTGCCATATTGCGCGCCGTAGTCGGAGGTCAGCACCTTGAACTCCGCAATCGCATCAATGCTGGGATAGACGTTGAGCGTGGTATTGCTCCCGTTGTCCAGCATGTCACCGCCATCGAGTTCAAAGTTGTTGTACTCCGTACGGCCACCGTTGACGCTGAAGGCCACCGTAGTCGCACCTTCTCCGCCTTCATCCTGGCCAGATTGGTTCGTGACCCCTGCCGAGAGCCCGACCAGAGAGGTAAAATCGCGTCCGTTCAGCTCAAGCTGAGTGATCTCCTTGCCCGAGACTACACTACCAAGGTCCGACGATTGGGTTTCAACCTGCGCCACTTCCGCGCCCTCGACAATGACCTCGGTACTAACCGTTCCGACTTGCAGCGCCACATTTACGCGGGCCTTTTCCGCCACCTGCAAAACTACATGCCTGGCTTGGAACTTCTTGAATCCGTCGGCCGTAACCGTCAAATCGTAAGAACCAATCGGCAGCGCGGCGAACAAATACTCGCCACTGGCATTCGTGGGCGCAGTGCGGTTAACGCCGTGCTCCGTGTTGGTGATCGCCACCTGAGCGGTGGGGACGGCCGCGCCACTTGAGTCGGTGACGGTTCCCGTGATCGATGCAGTGTCCTGAGCCCAGGCGGATGCGCAAAGCATCAGCGCCAGGCACGCAATCCGCGACAGCACGCGATGAGATTTCATGGTAGATCTTCTCCCGATGCGCAAAACTCGTTCGCATCTCACAGAACATACGCCGCGACCCTGCGCTGCCAGGGCGGTCAGCAATCTGTTCGATTTTCTCCGGCTCCTGTAATTCACTCCGGCACCCGCTAGCAGTTTATTAAAACGTATGAATAGTGCTTTTATTGGGCATCTTCTGTCAAGAAAAAAACGCGGGAGTCGCGATGGAACGAATGGTTTTTCGTCATAATTGTTTGCCGTCCCTTCATGGGAGGCCGCGCGTCGACTCCCGCACAATTAATTCCGGGGCCATCTTGCGATGTTGAGCAGCCACCGGGCGTTTTTCCAGGACCGACTTGATGCCTTCGAGAACGATGCCGACCGCATCCGCACCCATGGCCGCCATGGGCTGACGCACAGTGGTCAGCGGAGGCGTGTAGAGCGCCGATGCAGCAACATCGTCGAAACCCATTACCGAGCAGTGCTCGGGCACTCGCTGGCCGGTCTTGGCGAGGGCGCGGATCGCCCCAAAGGCAGTCATATCGTCGAAGGCGAGCAACGCGGTGAAGGGGCGCTTCTGTTTGATCAGATTCTCTGTAAGGGCTTGTCCTGCTTCGAAGCTGGACAGAGGATCGCGCGATTCGGGAAGATCGACGATCAGGCGGGTATCGAGTTCAAGGTCGCAGGCTTTCGCGCACTTGCGAATACCGCTCCAGCGCGGAGAACTGTCGGCCAAAGTCTTTGGACCGCGAATGAAAGCAATCTTGCGATGACCAAGAGAGTGCAGATGCTCGAGTGCAATGTAGCCGCCGATTTCATTGTCAACGACCACCGAACTCATCGAATCGCCTTTCAGTTCGCAGGCAATGAGCGCGGTGGGAATGCTGCTCTTCTCGAGATCGGCGAGCACGTTGATATCGAGAAACAGCCAGTTGGCGAGGACAACCAGGCCTTCGATTCGGCGATCAAGCAGCATCTCAAGATAACGCTCGAAGCGGCTGCGTTCGTTGTGAACATCGGTAAGGATGGGCAGATACGAAGCTTGGTAGAGCGTATTCTCGATGCCGCGCAACACCAGCGTGCAATAAGGATCGGTCATGTCGAAAACCATGACGCCGACGGTGTGACTGCGCTTACTCCGCAAGGAGCGGGCGAACTGATTCGGACGGTACCCTAGTTTTTCGGCGGCGCGTTCGATTTTTTTCTTGGTGACGGGAGGGATGTAGCGCGCCAGCGGAGCGTCGTTCAACACGATCGAAACCGTGGTGGAAGAAAACCCGCTCTGTTTCGCCACATCGCGAATGGTGACCATCGAAGCGTCGCCTTTGGCTTGCCGCACCGCAAAAACCCTAGCTGCATTTCCCCGGCTTGAATTCGAGCAGAGGTTGGCGGACACTACAGCAGAGAGTGAGACGAGTGTCAAGCGCGCATATTCGAAGTAGGTTTCTTAGCTGGCTGCTTTTGGCTGCGGCAACAGTGCTGCTGCCAGCGCAGGTTGCATCGCCCGTGAGCACGGCAAAGCCAGGAAATGGCGCGCCAGTCGCGCCGTCTGTATCAACTTCGGATCTTGCCAGGATTTTTCAAGCAGGGCAGGACGCCTTGAATCAGGGACACTTGGACGAAGCGGAACGTGACTTCCGGCAAGTTCTCGCAGTTGATCCACAGCTGGGGGGAGCGTACGCGAATCTCGGCGTGGTCTACATGCGACGAAAACAATGGGGAAAAGCTCTGTCCGAGCTCCGCCGGGCGGAGCAAATCATGCCGCAGGTGGCGGGAATCCGGCTTAATATCGGCCTTGCCTACTATCGGCAAAATGATTTTCTTAAAGCTATTCCGGAGTTCGAATCAGTGGTTCGCGATGAGCCAAGCGCGGCGCAACCACGGCATTTGCTCGGGCTGTGCTACTTCTTCGTGGAGCGGTGGGGAGACGCAACGACAACACTGGAGCCGCTATGGGCGCAGGAATCCGGCCACCTCAGTTATCTTTACGTCCTGTCCATTGCCGCTCATCGCGCCGGACGAAAAGATCTCGATGAGAAAGCGACCTTGCAACTGGTTAAGATTGGTGATGGCTCGCCGGAATTCCACCTCTTTATGGGAAAGGCTCACCTGAACCTCGAGCAATACGACATGGCCCTCGCCGATTTTCAAGCGGCCGCGGAAGCGAATCCGAAACTCACCTTCGTCCATTTCAATCTCGGACTGGCCTACCTGAAGAAACAGGACTACGAACATGCTCGTGATGAGTTTTTGAAAGATGCTGCCGTCGAGCCTGACCTGGCGTTCAATTACGAGGAATTGGGCGACGTCTATTCGCTGATGCAACAAGACAACAACGCCGAAAAGAGTTATCGTGATGCACTACGGCGTGATCCGCGTTCGGCGAATTCCTACGTCGGGCTGGCCAAGACGTATCAGCGAGAGGCGAGGTATTCGCAGGCTCTGACCGCGATTGATTCGGCGAACAAACTGGACCGTCGCCGCACAGATATTCACTATGTACGTGGACAGGTGCTGATTCACTTAGGGCGAAAGACCGAGGGAAAGCAGGAATTAGAAACATCAGTCCGTATCGACAACGAGCGCCGCGCGGAACGCGAGAAGCAGGTGGAGACAGGCATGGTTCCATCCCCTGAACTTTTGCAGGATGAACCATAAACTCTTTGGCAGACTTTCGAAACCAATTCGCAGGCAATAAAGTCCGCAAGTCTTGTGAAAGGAAGAGCTCATGAAACGCATTCTTAAGATCGTAGGGATCGTCCTTGTGGTCTTGATTCTCATCGTGATCGCGATTCCATTTTTTATCGATGCCAACTCTTTCCGTCCGAGGCTGGAGTCGCAGTTGACGGAATCGCTGGGACGTCAAGTCAAGGTCGGCAATCTTTCTCTATCGCTGTTTTCGGGCAGCGTTTCAGCCGACAATATCTCGATCGCCGATGATCCCGCTTTCAGCAAGACGGCCTTCGTCGAGGCGAAATCGCTGGCGGTGGGAGTGGAACTGATGCCGCTAATTTTTTCGAAGACGCTCAACGTGACCGAGTTGACCCTGACGCAGCCTGAGATCAATCTGGTGCACTCAAAGGACGGAGATAAGTGGAATTTCTCCAGTATTGGCAATACCGGTACGCAGACTGCAACGACCACGCCTGCCGGGAGTCCAAGCGCCAATCCAAATCTTTCGGTTGACAAAATGAGCGTGAGCGGCGGGCGCTTGACCGTCAGCCGCGAGGGATCAAAACAGAAGCCGCGCGTCTACGACAAAGTCGATATCGAGGTGACGAAATTTTCCTTCACCAATTCTTTTCCGTTCAAGATGAGCGCCAGCCTGCCAGCAGGAGGAAGCCTGAAACTCGACGGAACTGCCGGCCCGATCGACTCCAGCAATGCGGCGCGCACTCCGCTGCAGGCTAAGGTGGCGGTAACGCAAATGAATTTGGCAGCGTCGGGCTTCATCGATCCTGCCGCGGGAATCTCCGGCATCGCGAACTTCGACGGAACCGTTTCCTCCGACGGCCACGAGGCAAAGACCAGCGGAACGCTCAAGGCGGACAAACTGCAGGTCGTGCAAAAAGGAGCGCCCGCGGGAAAAGAGGTGGAGTTGAAGTATTCCGTGGCGCACGACCTGGTGAAGGAGACGGGCCGGTTGACGGAGGGCGAAGTGGCCATGGGAAAGGCCGTGGCGAATCTTTCCGGAACGTACGACGCGCACGGAGCTACCACATCCATCAATATGAAGCTCAACGGCCAAGGCATGCCGGTGGACGACCTGGAAGCAGTACTGCCTGCGGTGGGTGTAATTCTGCCTCCCGGTTCTCAATTGAAGGGCGGCACACTCGCCCTTAGCTTTGAGATAACCGGCCCCGTGGACAAGCTGGTGACCACCGGGACAGTCAAACTCGAGAACTCCGCGCTGGCGAATTTTAATCTCGGGTCGAAACTTTCGGCGATCTCTGCGCTTTCCGGCAAGGCGGGAGCCGCACAGCAGAAGGATACGACCATTCAAAACTTTAGCGCAGACGTCCATGTCGCTCCGGAGGGCACGCGCGCCGACAACATTAGCCTGATCGTGCCTGCACTTGGCAATGCCAGCGGAGCGGGAACGGTAAGTCCAACCAACGCGCTCGATTTCAAAATGAAAGCAGACAACATCCCATTCTTTATCCAGGGCACTACCTCCGACCCCAAATTCCTGCCGGACGTAAAAGGAATGGCGGGGAGCCTGTTGAATGGAGCTATAGGAGGAAAACCCGGGCAGGAGAATCCGCTTAGCGGAATCTCCGGGATGTTCAAGAAGAAACCAAAATAATCGACGCCCCAAAGCCTCCAGGAACTTTAGTGACTTGCGGCGGGCGGTATCCGAATTGCTATCCTCACTGCGTTGACAACTCCGCGCTTCCAGACGATACTCGCGCATAAGCCACAGAGAATTGCAAACAAAGGCTCTTGCTCAGGAGCGCTCAGGATTTTTCTGTAAAGGTGCGAGTGTTTTCTCCGCGAGCAGGGTTCACCGTAGCACCACAGGGAGGATACCTTGTCAAAACCAGCTGCCTCGAACGGGTGGATATGTGTGTTCTTGATCGCCCCAGTCATCCTAATCGCTTTGACATTATTCGCCGTTCATCCGGCTGGGCAGCGCCCAAGTGACGGCGGGCCGAATGCTTCCATTAGATTGCCCTTGTCAGTCGGCGCTTCGGCGCAGGCAAACATTCGCGCCGGTTTTGCCGCGCTACCTCTGGCGTTTGAGCAGAATCAGGGACAAACCGACTCCCAAGTGAAATACCTGGCGCGCGGTAGCGGATACACTGTCTTCCTGACGGCAACCGATACCGTGTTCGCATTTCATCCTCGCACGACCTCAAGAAAATCTCCGTCGTCTCGGCGCGATGCGCAGCCGGAAAAATCGGTCGTCGTTCGAATGCAATTGGTCGGAGGCAATTCGGTTGCGAAGGTTTCAGCCAGCGATCCAGTGGCGGGCAAGAGCAACTATTTTATCGGCAACGATCCCAGTAAGTGGCGCACGGATGTTCCGCGATACGGGCGAGTCTCTTATCAGGATGTTTATCCTGGCGTGAACCTTGCCTTCCACGGCGCACAGCGCCAATTGGAGTTCGACTTCGTAGTAGCGCCGGGAGCGAATCCCGCGCCAATCGGTTTTCATTTCGCCGGCAATCAGGGTATGACGACTGATCGTGACGGCAATTTGTTGATCTCCTCCGCTACCGGCGATGTTTTACTGCACAAGCCGGTCGCCTATCAGGAATTCAGCGGCGCTCGGCAAACTGTAGATGCGCGATTTTATCTGAATGCCAAAAATGAGGTCGGCTTCGAACTCGGCAAATATGATCACGGTCGCGAGTTGGTGATCGATCCGGCGGTCAGCTACGGATATTCAACGTATCTGGGCGGCTCGCTTGAAGACGATGGCTTTGGCATCGCTTTCGACAGCAGTGGCAATGCATATGTGACGGGACAAACACAGTCTACCGATTTTCCCGCGACCGTCGGGACCCACGTTGGCGGCTTTGATGTTTTCGTTACCAAGATCGCTGCCAGCGGAGCAAGTCTGCTCTACTCCACTTACATTGGAGGTACGCTCGACGACAGCGGCAACGGAATCGCCGTCGATTCTTCGGGCAATGCGTATGTAGTCGGCGGCACGAGTTCGACCGATTTTCCCTTGGGACCCGGTCCGTTTCAGACCGCGTTAGCGGGAAGTAGCAATGCCTTTATACTGAAGCTCAATTCAACCGGGACCGCCCTCACGTATAGCACTTATCTTGGAGGCACTGGTCTTGACACGGCACTCGGTATGGCGCTGGATGGATCGGGAAACGTGTTTGCAGTAGGAAAAACATCGTCTGCGGATTTCCCAATTTTCCCAAATCCGAATCCGCTTCAGATAGCTCCAGCCGGTGGTTTTCTAGCCAAGCTCACGCCAGCCGGCGGCGGCACTAGCGACCTCGTATTTTCCACATATCTTGGCGGCGGGGCCTCGACCACAGACTTCGCTACACAGGTCGCTTTGGATTCTCACGGGAATGCATACGTAACTGGTCAGACCGCTGGCTCTTTAACCGTTACAACCGGTGCGTTCCAGTCTACGTTCGGGGGTGGGCTCTCCGACGCGTTCGTGACAGCCATCAAATCAGATGGAAGTGGGTATATTTATTCGACATATTTGGGCGGCGCGGGCGATGATGCGGGCGACGGCATAGCTGTGGATTCCGCGGGCGACGCCTACGTTACTGGCGAGACTGACGGCAGTTTTCCGTTGAACGCGGCTGAGCAATCAACCTTCGGCGGCGCTTCTGGCACTTTCGACGCGTTCGTTACCAAATTGAACCCTTCCGGGAGTGCCCCCCTAGTCTACTCGACCTATCTGGGCGGTAGCGGGAGCGATGTGGGCGCGGCAATCGCGGTCGATGGAACCGGCAACGCCTATGTCACAGGCGCGACCAGTTCATCCGACTTTCCGACGACGAAGAATGCTACCCAAACCAGCTTGGCGGGAAGCTCGGATGCTTTCATGACTGAGTTCAACGCAACGGGTGGACTTGCATTCTCAACTTACGTCGGCGGCAGCGGACAAGAGGATACCACCGGCAAGTTTGGCAGCATCGCGGTGGATGATCTCGGCGCCAACATCTACGTCACTGGAAATTCCACAGGTGCTGGATTCCCTACCACTGCGGGGGCCTTCCAACCCGCATTTAACAGCGCAGCCGGTAACCCGGCTGATGCGTTTGTAGTGAGATTTGCGCAGCAAACCTTCACACTTTCGGCAACACCACCGGCGGCAGTGTCTGCCGGAACTTCGGCAACCTCCACTGTCACCCTGACCGCCGTCAACGGGTATAACTCGCCTGTCAACCTTAGCTGCGCGGTCAGCGGTACTGGATCTCCGCTACCGGCCTGTAGCGCTTCCAGCTTCTCCCCGGGAAACCCGATCACGCCAACCGCCAGTGGCGCTCCAACCACGCTCACTGTCACTACCACGGCAGCGACAGCCGAAAACTTCTTCTCAAGGAAGATCTTTTACGCGATGTGGCTTCCGGTGCTGGGCATTTCTTTTGTGGGGATGAGCTTCAACTCCAGTCGCTCACTGCGCAAGAAGCTGATGGGCCTCCTGATGATTGGCATAGCGACAGCCGGCTTGTTGCTGATGCCAGCTTGTGGCGGCGGCAGCAGCGGCGGTGGTGGAGGAGGTGGCGGGGGTGGTGGTGGCGGCACGGGTGGCACTCCTTCGGGCTCCTACACCGTCACGATCACCGCGACCGGAACCGACGCAGCTACTACGACACAGGCAACTCAGGTAACCGTCACCGTCAACTGATCTATTTGACGCGCGATGGAAAGGCTGCTTCTCACCGGAGGCAGCCTTTATTTTTCCATCAACCCAACGCGCATTGGCGTGAGGCGCGACTCTAGTCTAAGATTCTGTCTGGCGCATTGTGCCTACGAACCGTCCCACAACTTTAATTAGGATGATTGCGAAGAGTACTCGTAACCGGCACAGGCAGCTTTTGCACCATTGGAGGAATCGAAGGTATTGAGTTCCCAACCTCTCATGTTCAAGGTCAGCAGGTTTAAAGTCAGCATGTTTCAAGTCGGCAGCCTCGATCCCGTGCGGGGGGCTCGATCGCTCGTCTTTGCATTACTGACCACTATTTTTTTCACGGCGTGGGGATCGCTAGCGCAGGCGCAGGACTTTAAGCTCGAAGCGCTGGAGCAGTTGCATCCGGTAAATTTCGGCGGCTCTTCTACAGCCGTCCTCGAGCTAACGGCTCTCGACACTAACGGTCAAAGCGAAACGGTTACATTTACATGCGCGGTCACGCCAGTACAGACGACCGGAACGCCAGCGTGCCTGGTCAGCCCCAGTTCCCAGATTCCTGGAACGCAAGGCGCGCAGATTTCAGTGACAGTCACGACATCGGAGACTACTCCTCCGGGCACGTATCAGATTGTGGTGACAGGCACGAGCGTATCGACAACCGTGCCCGTTTCCCTGACCATGGGCGTAACTCCTTTATCGGAAGACTACACTTTGTCGGTATTGCCAACGACCGCGACTCCGAACCCAGTGAAAGCAGGCAGCGTGGCCACAACAACCGTGACGGTCACCCCGATTGGCAGCTACTCTGGTCATACGGTCACGCTCTCGTGCTTGACGGTTTCGCCGACGGTGCTGCAGGCGCCGGTGTGTTCGTTCAGTCCGGCAGCAGTGAACGTGACCGGGGGCACTCCGCCGACATCCATCCTTTCGATTACCTCGATTGGGCCGCCACCCTCTTCTCGGCTGAACGGCCCTCGAATTTTCTATGCGCTGTGGCTGGTGATCCCCGGAATAGGACTGGTTGGATTGGCATCGTCGGGCGGTTCGCGCAGGAAAAAAGGTATGTCGGCGTTCTTACTGCTGATAGTTGCCGGCAGTTTGCTTTTTCTCCCGGCCTGCGGCTCCTCCAGCAGTAACAGCAGCGGCAGTACTCAGACTCCGCAAAATAGTTATACTTTCACGCTCAGCGGCGCGGACGAAAACGGAGCCGCGCCCAGCAACACAACGACGAACGCCGCGACTGTGACAGTAACGGTGAACTGAGACGCGGTGTCAATTCATGCGGCGTTTCCGGATTTTCGCCACGGCGATGAGCATCGGATGCGTCATCTGTTGCGCGGTTCTCTTCTCGACTGCGCTGTTCGGCTCCCTTCCAGGCAAGCAGGAGAAAACTAAAGCGCCCATCTTGCGGTGGAGTGAAGAGCAGCCGGGCTGCACTTTTTCTCGCGGGGACGACGGCAAGTATCGGTACGGCCTATGGTCGGGAGATGCCGGAGTCATCCTGGCGGTGGACGCCCGCGAAGTGCAGATCATCCGGCATCGCATCGAGCCCATCTTCGGAGTCTGGTTGACCATTCGCTACCGCGGTGCGGCCAGCCTGGACGAAAGCCCCGAAGGAATTACATTGCAGTTCATGAAGCACTTCAAAGTCGAACAACCGGCGCTCGATGCCGACGATTATTCGCAAAAGATCCAGACCGATGCCGACGCTATGGACGATGAAACCCGGCGCGTTTTGGCGAAGCATCCCGAACAGAAAGAACGGCGCGAAGCGAGCCTCCAGCAATATCAGAAGTCGGTCAACGAACTGATTGAATTTCTCAGCCGGAACAGGCTACGGTCGGCACACCTGGACCGCGCCACGCCCGAAGTCACTGGCTGGGTATTCTTCGACACCAAAAGCAAGTGGCTGGGCGGATGGAAACCTCAGGAGGAGTTCGTGCTGCGGCTACCCCTGGACGGAAAAATATTCGAGTTCCCCTTCAAGCTGCCGCCCGAACCCGGCGAACTGTTGCTCCAGAAACGGGAGTGAGTGGCGGACTTCAGACGTCAGTCTTCAGATCTCGGACTTCAGACTTTGGACCTATGCTCCTCGATCGATTTCTTCTTGAAAAAGAAATTACCGAGGTCCGCTTCAAGACGCGTTGCGGCGGGTTCGGCGCTCGAGTTCGGCCGCCTGGTTCATGACCACGTCGCGCAGCGATATGAGTCCCTTCAATTCTTTGCCATCCACGATCGGCAAGTGACGGAAGCCGAACTCGTGCATGATGAAAAGACACTCCTCGATGCTCTCGTCTGAATTCACAGCGCGGGGGTTCGGCGTCATCACTTCCGACACCGTGGTATATGCGGGATTGCGGCCCACAGCGACTACACGATTCATGATGTCGCGCTCGGAAAAGATGCCGGCAAGCTCTCCGTTGCGCAATACGGACACTGCTCCGATATTGTTTTCCATCATAAAGCGCGCCGCCTCGAGCACGGTGCGGCCTGCATCGATGGAGAATACTCTACGGTCCTTCACAAGCTCACGGAGGGTAGACATGGGGGAAAACTCCTTTGAGAGCGCAGCAGGGCGCTCGAATCGCGGCGTCCCAACTCATTGGTTGGCGGCCCTACTTTACCATAAAACGGGGGTGGAGGCCTAAGTCGCTAGGGATTGGGCGGCGACCTAAGAGGTTTACTGCAGGTGATTGAGCCGGACCGGCGCCGCGTCTGCGGTGCTATTGCTGCGCGGCGTAATCGATACGATGACGTATTCGCGCTCTTGTCTGTCGAGTTGATCCACACGCACTAACATTTTGTTTTTGTCAAAGCGAAAATGAGCTTGCTCACCCACAGGTAAGAGCACGGAATGTTTTCCACGCTTAGGGCGAATCCGGTAGACCGTTTTATCGCTCTGTAGCACGTACTCCTGACAGGAAAGCTGATGAGATTGG
>Ga0307474_10002393_pt1 | contig 13491 bp, 8 predicted proteins | sample atmos_gasesECM1C_2_FD_203312 | JGI IMG/M metagenome (GOLD analysis project Ga0307474, IMG submission 203312) | Hardwood forest soil microbial communities from Morgan-Monroe State Forest, Indiana, United States - atmos_gasesECM1C_05 | ecosystem: Environmental > Terrestrial > Soil > Temperate... | reverse complement strand
GCGTGCTGGAAGTTGGGTGCGGTGCCGCAGCCGCTCTCCCCGCGGCTGCCAGACGCGGAGTTCGAAGGCCTGCTGGAACTGCGGCCACGCGCGCTGCTGGTTGGCAGAGAAGATCCGCGCGGTGAAATACCAAATGTGTCAGCAGATTTCGCGCCGGACGCGACATTGTCTGATGCCTCGTTGCCGGAAGCGGTGTCGCCGTGCTGGAAGTCCTTGGCATCAGGTGGCAGCACTGGCCGCCCCAAGCTCATCGAAGCCGGCGGCGACAGCCGGATCCCGCCGGCGATCGGGTATCCGCTGGGCGCGCGGGAGGGCGATACCACCCTGGTGCCGGTGCCACTGACCCACAACACCGGCATGACCACCGCGGCGATTGCACTGCTGATGCGCCACCACCTGGTGCTGATGAGCCGGTTCGACCCGCACGAATTTCTCCGGCTGATCACCGATCATCACGTCACATTCCTCACGACGGTCCCGACGATCATGCAGCGGGTGCTGCCGGTCTACCACGCCAACCCAGGGTCCTACGACCTGTCCGCGATCCGGCGGTTCTGGCACCTGGGAGTGCCGTGCCCGCCGGCCATCAAGCGGGCATGGATCGACCTACTGGGTCCCGAAGTGGTCTGGGAGCTGTACGGCGGCACCGAACTACAGGCGCTGACCTTCATCTCCGGCGATCAATGGCTAACCCATCCCGGCTCGGTCGGCTTGGTGGTCAGCGGAGAGATGAAGGTGCTCGACGACGACGGCAATCCCTGCCCGCCCGGTGTGGTCGGCGAGATCTATATGCGGCCCAACCCCGGCAGCACACCGACCTACCGCTATGTCGGCGTGACGGCGAAGACCCGCGATGGGTGGGACTCGCTGGGCGATCTCGGCTATTTCGACGCCGACGGGTTCCTGTACCTGTCGGACCGCCGGGTGGACATGTTCACCGTCGGCGGGCGCAACGTCTACCCCGCCGAGATCGAGGGAGCCCTGTCGGCGCACCCGGACGTGCTGTCTTGTCTCGTCGTCGGCATCCCCGACGGCGATCTTGGCCAGGTACCGCACGCTCTGGTGCATACGGCTGACGGGTCCACTCTGGAAAGCACTGGCGTGCGGGAGTTTTTGGGCGAGCGCATCGCGGCATACAAGGTGCCGCGCACCATCGAGTTCGTCGACACTCCGCTACGCGACGACGCCGGCAAGGCACGGCGTTCGGCGGTGCGTGACGAGGTAATCGCCCGCTTGCGGGCAAGGGAGCATCGCGTATCCGGAACGACGTGATTCCTGCGCTCAAGGCGCGATAGCGTCCGCCTCAAGATCGGTGACCTGGCTCGGCGCTTCGGCCGGCTTTTTGCGTTTCTCCCAGCGCCGCAACTCTTCCCGGGCGGGCGACTCGACCAGGGCGTAGCTGACGGCCGCGATCGCAAAACCGAAGATCAGCGTCAACACCAACACCGTGGGCATCCGGCCGGTAAACGGGAACGTCCCGATCACCGGGAACACCATGGCCAGCGCGGCCAAGTGCCAGATGAACAGGCCGTAGGACCAACGCCCCAGCGTCACCATCGGAGTGCTGCCCAGCAGCCGGTGGGGCGTGCCAGGACGATCCAGCACCAACGGCGCCACCAGCGCGAACGCCACCAGGGAGCCCATCGCCGCCTTGACCGCGAATTGCGTCGCAGTGCCCGGAATCAGGCCTTCCGGACCTGCCAGCGGGGACGCCGCCACCAGGTAGGCCAGCACCGCTACGACAGCCATCAGCAAGCGGCGGCGCGCCAACCGGTGCGGCAACCCGATCGGACTGTGGGCCCACTCCGCCAGCAACATGCCGGCGGCGAACCAGGAGAAGAACGCCGGCGGCCAGTTCAGCGGGTTGATCCCGGGCTGAACCTGCAGCGGAACCCAGCCCCAGGCCCAGCTGAGGGCACCCAGGGCGGCGATCGCCGACAGCCGGGCGCCGACCGGGACGCGGCGGGCCAGCAACGCCAGAATAGGCAATGCCAGGTAGAAGGTGACCTCGACGGACAGGCTCCACATCTGGGTCAGGCCGCCGGTCAGGGTGAGCGGCACATAGATCTGGGTCAGCGTCAGGTTCGCCAACCATACGGTCGGGCTGGCGTGATCGGCGTCGGGCAGCAGGGACAGGATCACCACGACCGCCACCACATAGGCCGGCATGATCCGAACCACCCGCGATCGCAGGTAGTGACCGGTGGGGGGACGCGGCCCCAGGTCTCGTGCCGCCGCGGCGTGTCCGCGCCACAACAGGAATCCCGACAGCGCGAAGAACACCGCCACCGCAAGGTCGAAGCGGCCGAACAGCCGGCCCGCGACACCGCTGGAGTGCCCGGTCTGAAATGCGACATGCGTAACGACCACACCCATGGCCGCGCATGCGCGCATACCCTCCACAGCGGGCAGGAAACTGCGGATCCCGCCTACCGGCTGGCCATCGGTCACCATCACAGTCTGCCTGTGACGCGTTGCCGGGCGAATCGGGTACACCGAATTGCCCGGCATCCTGCTGTTAGGGTCAAACGGGTTTTGCTTCGCTGCTTGGTCGGGTCGGCGACCGACGAGTCCATGGACCAGAAGGAGGTCACACCAACGTGAACCGAGCCGTCATGTTGCGGTTCGCCGCGTGCGGAATCATCGGACTCGGAGCCGCCCTGCTGATCGCCGCGCTGCTGCTGTCGACGTACACCAGCAGCAGGATCACCAAGATCCCCCTCGATATCGACACCACATTGATCAGTGACGGCACCGGAACCGCACTCGACTCGGCGTCTTTGTCCGGTGATCACATCGTCATCAACCAGAACGTGCCGCTGGTATCCCAGCAGCAGATCACCGTCGAGTCGCCCGCCAATGCCGATGTGGTCACCCTCCAAGTCGGCACCTCGGTCCGGCGCACCGATAAGCAAAAGGACAGCGGACTGCTGCTGGCGCTCATCGACACCGTCACCCTCAACCGCAAGACGGCCATGGCTGTTTCGGACCACACCGGGGGCTCGGTCCAGAAGCCGCGCAGCTTCAACGACGAGAACCCGCCGAACGCGATCCCGCTGCGGCACGACGGGCTGTCCTACCGGTTTCCATTCCACACCGAGAAGAAGACGTACCCCTATTTCGATCCGATCGCGCAGAAGGCGTTCGATGTCAACTACGAAAGCCAGGAAGACGTCAACGGTTTGACCACGTACCGCTTCACCCAGAACGTCGGCTACAACGCCGACGGCAAACTGGTGGCTCCAGTCACCTACCCATCGCTGTACGCCGGCAATGAGGACGGCAAGGTCACCGCCTCCGCGGCGCAGTGGGGCCTGCAGGGCGGCGATCCGGCAGAGCAGATCACCATGGCGCGTTACTACGCCGCGCAGCGTACCTTCTGGGTGGACCCGGTGTCGGGCACCATCGTCAAGGAAACCGAGCACGCCAACCACTACTTCGCCCGTGATCCGCTGAAGCCAGAGGTGACTCTGGCCGATTACAAGGTCACCTCGACGCAGGACACCGTCGAATCTCAGGTCAATTCGGCTCGCGACGAACGCGACCGGCTGGCGCTATGGTCGCGGGTACTGCCGATCACGTTCACTGCGGTCGGCTTGATCGCGCTGGTCGGCGGCGGATTGCTCGCCTCGTTCAGCCTGCGGACCGAAAGCGCACTGATCGAGCCCGGGCTGGACCGCGACGACCATGAATTCGGCCGCGACGAGGAGCGGGTACCCGGTGCTGAAGCCGAGACCGAGAAGCTGCCCACACAACGCCCTGAGCTACATGATGATGATCCGAGTCCACCCGTGGCGGATCCGCCCCAACTACCCGCAGGTGAGGCGGCCCCGCCCGATCCGGCGCCACCCGAGCCGGAGCCCGCCAGCCCCGACCCGCCCGAACGGGATTAGCTCGGCTGCGTGACCGGGGTACGACGCTGGGCGCTGCAGTGGTCCCGGCCGGGGTACGCGTTGTTTCTCGCGCTGCTCGTGGTTGCGCCGCTACTGAGGCCCGGGTACTTGCTGCTGCGCGACGCGGTGTCCACGCCACGGTCGTATCTGTCCGATACCGCCCTGGGGCTCACGGCCGCTCCACGGGCGACGCCGCAGGATTTCGCGGTGGCGCTGGCCTCGCATCTCGTCGACGGCGGCATCGTGGTGAAGGTGCTGCTCGTCCTGGGACTGTGGCTTGCGGGATGGGGTGCGGCCAGACTGGTCGCGACGGCGCTGCCCTCGGCGGGCGTGGGTGGCCAGTTTGTCGCGATCACGCTGGCGATCTGGAATCCCTATGTCGCTGAACGGCTCCTGCAGGGCCACTGGAGCCTGCTGGTCGGCTATGGCTGTCTGCCGTGGGTGGCAACGACGATGCTGACAATGCGATCGGCGGATGACACCGGCTGGCTGGGGTTTTTCGGGCTGGCCTTCTGGATCGCATTGGCCGGGCTAACCCCGACCGGGCTGATGCTCGCCGCGGTGGTGGCGCTGGTCTGCGTGGCAGTCCCGGTTGAGGGCCCTGGCGGGCCCAGGCCGCGTTGGCTGTGTGCCGCGGCGACGTTGGGCGGTGCACTGGTGGCGGCGCTGCCCTGGCTGACCGCAGCGTGGGTGGGCTCGTCGTTGACCGCCCACACGGCGGCGAACGCGCTCGGGGTGACCGCGTTCGCGCCGCGCGCCGAGCCCGGTCTTGGCACGCTTGCCAGCCTGGCCAGCCTCGGCGGGATCTGGAATGGCGAGGCCGTACCCAGTTCGCGGGCAACGCTTTTCGCGGTGTCATCGGCTGCGGTGCTGCTGGGTGTGGTGGTGACCGGCCTGCCGGCAATAGCGCGTCGTCCAGCGGTGGTGCCGTTGCTGGCGCTGGCGGCGGTGTCAGTGGTATTACCGGCTGCGCTGGCGACCGGCCCGGGCCTCCATGTGCTGAGCGCGCTGGTTGACGCCGCACCCGGTTTCGGTGTGCTGCGCGACGGGCAGAAGTGGGTGGCGCTCGCGGTGCCGGGATACGCGCTCGCTGGTGCCGGCGCGGTGGTGACGCTGCGACGTTGGCTGGGGCCCCTGAGGCCCCTAGGGCCCACAGTGGCGGCGCTGGTCTGCTGCCTCGCGCTGATACTGGCGCTGCCCGACCTGGCATGGGGAGTCTGGGGCAAGGTTCAGCCGGTGCACTACCCGCCCGGGTGGGCGGCCGTGGCAGCGGCGATCAACGCGAATCCCGGGCCGGTCGCGGTGTTGCCCGCCGGCACCATGCGGCAGTTCTCGTGGTCCGGTCCCGTACTCGATCCGCTGCCCCGCTGGGTGCGTGCCGATGTGCTGACTACCGGTGACCTGGCCATTTCCGGGCTGACCGTTCCTGGGGAGGGTAAGCACGCCCGAGCGGTACAGGACTTGCTTCTGGCCGGATCCGATCCTTCCGTCTTGGCCCCGGCCGGCGTGGCGTGGCTGGTTGTCGAATCGGACACCCCTGGTGACCTGGGTATGGCCGCACGCACCCTCGACGGGCTGACACCGACCTACTGCGACCACGAATTCGCCCTCTACCGGATCGGCGGCGAAAGTGCCGGGACACCTCCTGCCCGCGTCCGAGCGACGGTGATCGCACATCTGGCGTGGCTGGCGATGCTGATCGTGGGCGGCGTCGGCGCGCTGCTCACCGGAGCGCGGCGCCGCGCCCTTGGACGGAGCCGCTGACTAACCCGCTGACTAGGTCGCCGGCTCGCACCGCATCCAGCACGCTGCGCATCGCATCGGCGCTTTGCGCCCAGGAGAACTCGACGCTGCGCGCCTGCGCCTTGGCGCCCAGCTGATCACGCAGCACCGGGTCGCACAGCAATTGTTCGAGGCGATCCACCAGCTCGGTGCGGTCGTCCACCAATATCCCGGTGACGCCGTCGACGATCGAGTCGGACAGTCCTCCGGAGGATCGGTAGCCAACGGTGGGCACCTGGTGCTGGGCCGCCTCCACGACCGCCAGACCCCAGCCCTCCTTGCGTGAGGGCAGCACATGCACCCAAGAGCTCTGCAGCACATGGTGTTTGGTCACGTCGTCGACGTGGCCATGGAACGTCACCGCGTCGGAAATGTCGAGCCGGTGCACATGGTCGACGAGTCGCTGGCGCCACCACCCGCCGCCGACGATGTCGAGATGCAGGCTGGGTATCCGTTTCCGCAGCTCTGCGACTGCCTCCAGCGCATCCTCGATCTGCTTGTGTGGCACCAGCCGCGACAGCACAACCACTCGGGGTCCGGCCGCGCGCGGGACAGACAAAGATTGCGCCGGCGCCTCGTCGAGACCGTTGCGCACTAACGCGATCCGCTCGTTGTCGACGCCGAGCGCGACCAGATCGCGGGCCGACGGCAGCGACACCGTCACGTACTGATTGCGCCTGTGCACCCGTGGCGACAGCCTCGATTCGACATACCAGCCGATCCTGCCGGTCACCGGCCCGGCCACCGGCCACTGCTCGCGATGGCAATGGTGCACCAACACCACCACCCGCCGGCCATACACCAGCCGGGCCAGGAACGGCAGCCCGTTTTGGGTATCGACGACGACATCGGGCCGGACTTGCCGCAGCGGCCCGAGCCCGAACCGTGCCGCGGCCATTGCCAACAACGCCCAGACATACACGGAGTAGCGCCCACCCGCGCGGCTGATCCGCACACCGTCGAGCACTTCACGTCCCGGCGAGCCGGGATAGCGGGCGGTGCGCAGCGTGACAGCAATGCCGGACGCGGCCAGCTGAGCGCCGATGCGCTGCAAGTAGGCTTCGCTGCCGCCGCCCTGCGGGTGCCCGGTGTCGCGCCAACACAGCAGCAGTACCGAGCGCAGACCGGACATCGGTCGGTAGCCTAGCCGAGCGGCGCGAGCAGGAGCCGCCCGCCGTAGGGTGTGGCCGGTGGCTCGATAATGTGGAACGCCCCCCATATCACGCATGTCTTCGCGCGGCGGGCAAAACTTGCCCGTTCGCTGCGGTTGCTGTCGGCGTTCCGCTACGAGCAGCCGGACCCGGCCCGCTTCTACCGGGCACTGGCAGCCGATACCGCAGCGATGGTCAGCGATCTGTGGCTGGCCGGCCACGGCGAGCCTCCGGTTGGCCGGACGTTGCTCGATGTCGGCGGCGGGCCCGGATACTTCGCAGCAGCGTTTGCCGATGCCGGTGTCCGTTACATCGGCGTCGAACCGGACCCGAGTGAGATGCACGCGGCCGGATCGGCTTTGGCCGGGGCGGCGAATACAGAGGACGCATTCGTCCGAGCGTCAGGCATGGCGTTGCCATTCGCCGATGACTCGGTGGACATCTGCTTGTCGTCGAATGTCGCCGAACACGTGCCACGGCCCTGGCAGCTCGGCGGCGAGATGCTGCGGGTGACCAAACCGGGCGGCCTGGCGGTGCTGTCCTACACCGTCTGGCTGGGCCCGTTCGGTGGACACGAGATGGGCCTGACCCACTACCTGGGTGGCGGCCGCGCCGCCGCCCGGTACGCGCGCATACACGGTCATCCGGCGAAAAACGACTACGGGTCGTCGTTGTTCGCGGTGTCGGCCGCCGACGGTCTGAACTGGGCCGCGAGCACCGGCGCCGTGGTGGCCGCATTTCCGCGCTACCACCCCCGATGGGCGTGGTGGCTGACATCCGTGCCGGTGCTGCGCGAGTTCCTGGTGAGCAATCTGGTGCTGGTGCTCCAGCCGCAATAATGGAACATGTTCTCGTTTTGCTTCGGCTTGGGTAGGGTGGCGCCATGGGCGACATCAAGACCGAATACGACAAGCTTTTCATCGGGGGCAAATGGACGGAACCGTCGACCTCCGAAGTCATCGAGGTGCACTGTCCGGCCACCGGCGAATACGTCGGCAAGGTGCCGATGGCGGCGGCGGCCGACGTTGACGCCGCGGTCGCCGCGGCTCGCGCGGCATTCGACAATGGCCCCTGGCCCACGACGCCGCCGAAGGAGCGCGCGGCCGTGATCGCCACCGCGCTCAAATTGCTGGAGGAGCGCAAGGAGCTGTTCGCCAAGCTGCTCGCCGACGAGACCGGTCAGCCGCCGACCACCGTCGAAACGATGCACTGGATGGGTTCGATGGGGGCGATGAACTTCTTCGCCGGCCCGGCTGTCGACCAGGTCAAGTGGCGGGAGGTCCGCAACGGCTCCTACGGACAGACCATCGTCCATCGTGAGCCGATCGGTGTGGTGGGCGCGATCGTGGCGTGGAACGTGCCGCTGTTCCTCGCGGTCAACAAGCTGGGCCCGGCATTGCTGGCGGGCTGCACGGTGGTGCTCAAGCCGGCCGCCGAAACCCCGCTGACCGCAAACGCTTTGGCGGAGGTGTTCGCCGAGGCCGGCCTGCCCGAGGGTGTGCTGTCGGTGGTGCCCGGCGGGATTGAGACCGGCCAGGCGCTGACGTCCAACCGCGCCATCGACTTGTTCACCTTCACCGGCAGCTCGGCGGTCGGCAAGGAGGTCGGCCGACGCGCCGCGGACATGCTCAAACCGTGCACCTTGGAGCTCGGCGGGAAATCGGCGGCCATCATCCTCGAGGACGTCGACCTGGCCGCCGCGATCCCGATGATGGTGTTCTCCGGGGTCATGAACACCGGGCAGGCCTGTGTGGGCCAGACCCGCATCCTGGCGCCGCGATCGCGTTACGACGAGATCGTGGACGCGGTGAGTGCTTTCGTGCAAGCGCTACCGGTCGGGCCGCCGTCGGACCCGGCCGCCCAGATCGGGTCACTGATCTCGGAGAAGCAGCGCGCCCGGGTCGAGGGCTACATCGCCAAGGGCATCGAGGAGGGCGCACGGCTGGTGTGCGGCGGCGGCCGTCCCGAAGGCCTGGATAACGGCTTCTTCGTGCAACCCACCGTCTTCGCCGACGTCGACAACAAGATGACGATCGCGCAGGAGGAGATCTTCGGGCCGGTGCTGAGCATCATCGGTTACGACACCGAGGAAGACGCGATCACGATCGCCAACGATTCGGTGTACGGCCTGGCCGGCAGCGTTTGGACCACCAACGTGCCGCACGGCATCGAGATCTCGGAGAAGATCCGCACCGGGACGTACGCAATCAACTGGTACGCCTTCGATCCGGGATGCCCGTTCGGCGGCTACAAGAACTCAGGCATCGGCCGCGAGAACGGGCCGGAAGGCGTCGAGCACTTCACCCAGCAAAAGAGTGTGCTGATGCCGATGGGCTACACCCTAGAGAATTAGGGACAGCTCGGGAGGCTAGCCCCTGTCGGAAGCAGGTGTGGCGCGGCGCATCACCTCGGGTGGCGTGGTAGTCAGGTGGTGGAAACCATTGAGAGCCATCGCCGGCCTGAGTGAGGAATGCCTTGCTGCACCGTTTAGCGCGTCTGGCCATCGCGGCGCCAGGGTTGATTGCCGCGGTGGCGGTGCTCTGCGCCCTATGCGCCGGCTGGTACGGCTTTTCGGCCACAACGAACCTCTCGGCCGGCGGCTTTCAGGACCCGGCGGCCGAGTCTTCGCGCGCCGGTCGGCTACTGGCTGACAAGTTCGGTCACGGCGACCTGCAGTTAATCTTCATGATCACCGCCGAAGGGGGTGTCCACAGCGCGGCGGCGCGGTCCGTCGCGGGCGATATCGTCGAACAGCTGCACAAGTCGCCGTTCGTCAGTGAGGTGAGTTCGACCTGGACGGCCACACCGACGGGTGCGGCTGCGCTGACCAGCAAGGACGGCAAATCCGGGTTCGTCATCGCCGCCATTTCCGGCGGTGGCAGCGAGGGACAAGAGCACGCGAAAGCATTGGTTCGGCGGCTGGTTGTGCCCCGTGCGGGTGTCACGGTCCGCGCCGGCGGTCCCGCGATGGCCTACGTGCAGATCAATGAGCAAACCAAGCGGGATCTGGTGGTGATGGAATCCATCGCAATCCCGCTGAGCTTCCTGGTGCTGGTGTGGGTGTTCGGTGGGCTGTTGGCGGCTGCGTTGCCGGTGGCGGTGGGCCTGCTGGCGATCGCGGGCACGATCGCTGTGCTCCGCGCCGTCGCGTTGACCACCGAGGTATCGACCTTCGCGCTGAACCTCACCGTCGCACTGGGCCTGGCACTCGCGCTCGACTACACACTGCTGATCATCAGCCGGTTCCGCGAAGAGCGGGCCGCTGGCGCGAGCCTCGACACGGCGCTGACCCGCACCATGGCGACCGCGGGCCGCACAGTGTTGTTCTCGGCGTTGACCGTCGCTTTCTCGATGGGCGCGCTGGCGCTGTTCCCGATGTACTTCCTGAAATCCTTCGCCTTCGCCGGCGCTGCCGTGGTCACGCTGGCGGCGGTTGCGGCGCTGTTGGTGGCGCCGGCCGCCATCGTGCTGCTCGGCGACCGCATTGATGCGCTGGACGTGCGACGGTTGGGCCGCCGGCTGCTGCGCCGCCCGACCCCGCCGCCCCGGCCAGTGCAACAACTCTTCTGGTACCGGTTGACGAAGTTCGTGATGCGCCACGTCGTTTTGGTCGGACTTCCGGTGATCGCACTGCTGGTGTTGCTTGGTGCGCCGTTCCTCAGCGTGCGGTGGGGATTCCCCGACGATCGGGTGTTACCCGGTTCGGCCTCCACACGCCAGGTAGGTGACCAGCTGCGCGACAACTTCCCGAGCGACCCGGCCTCCGCGGTGACCGTGGTCATCCCCCATAGCGGTGGTGTCAGCACGGCTGAGCTGGCGCACTACGCCGCGCAGCTGTCCCGGGTCGCCGACGTGTCCTCCGTGTCGGCACCTGGCGGGTCCTACGTTGACGGTGTGCGGGTCGGGCCGCCCACCGCCGCCACCGCGATGGCCGACGGCAGCGCCTTCCTGACCGTGTCCAGCACAGCGCCGCTGTTCTCCGCGGCCTCCGAGACCCAGCTCGACAGGTTGCACGCTGTGCCGGGACCTTCCGGCGAGCGCGTCCAGCTGACCGGGACTGCTCAGATCACCCACGACAGCGCGGCGGCGATTAACGCTCGCCTGCCGTTAGTGCTGGGGGTGATCGCGACCGTCACATTTGTACAGCTGTTTCTGCTGACCCGAAGCGTCGTGCTCCCGTTGAAGGCGTTGCTACTCAACGTCTTATCGCTTACCGCCGCATTCGGCGCGCTGGTCTGGGTTTTCCAGGACGGCCACCTCGGCGGACTCGGTACCACCGTCACCGGCACCCTGGTGCCGAATATCCCGGTTTTGCTGTTCTGCATCGCGTTTGGGCTGTCGATGGATTACGAGGTGTTTCTGATCTCCCGCATCAACGAGTACTGGCTGCAAAGCAGTCAGACCCGCGCCGACAACGACGAGAGTGTCGCCCTGGGCCTGGCGCGCGTCGCCCGTGTGGTGACAGCCGCGGCCTTGGTGATGTCGATTTCGTTCGCGGCGCTGATCGCCGCCCAGGTGTCCATCGTGCGGATGTTTGGCCTGGGTCTCACGTTGGCAGTACTGATGGACGCCACCCTGGTGCGCATGCTGCTGGTTCCCGCGTTCATGCACGTGTTGGGCCGCGCCAATTGGTGGGCCCCGCATCCTGTGGCCTGGTTGCGGGGTCATGTCAGGATCAGTAAGGCACGCCCGCAGACCGAGGCAAACGGATAACTCGGCGCCTCGGTGCGCCGAGCGCCTGTTAGCGGCATGCCAGCCGCGGTGCGGCGCATGCGTGAAGATTCCCCACCGGAGCGTTGACGCGCCGAAGAGTCTTATCACCACTCGTACGCGGGACTAATGTGTCCTTTTGTCGGCAGTCTCGAACTTAGAGTCGGACGACAGGAGTAAAACGATGAACATCACCACTGTCGCGATATCGGCAGTAGCAACTATGGCAACGGCAGCAGGCATCGGCATCGCCGCCCCACCAACCTCCTCCGGCGACAATTATCCCGTCATCCAGAAATTCGGCACAGAGGAGACCCTCGTCGACAATGGGGGCGCCATTGTGCAGGGCTGGACGGTCAGCAGCCTCCAACCCAGTACGGACAGCATCAACTACCCGGTACGCGGAAAGCTTTGGGAAGCCACCGCCACCGACAGAGCCATCGCAGGCACCGTTGTACCCTTCCCCATGCACCTGAACGCCCGCGCCCCGAGCGGCCAGAACTACCCAAACTTGGCCTGGGTCGCCGCCCCCAACGCATTCCAGACGGGCAATATTGGGCAAGGCCAGGAACGCACGGGCAAGGTCTACTTCGACGTTACCGGCCAGGATCCCGACGGTGTGGTGTACATCACCGCAGCCCGAGACCTGCTCTTCTGGGTGAAATAGTCCACGCCGCCAGACCATTTCAGAGCAGCCGACGGGACCCTCACCGGATGGCGACGAGCTTCCCGTCAGGTCATGATCACTGGACCATCGCTCCTGTTGGGCTGACTGCGCGCGACTTCGGGTTAACGCCGGAACACGCGGCGGTCGGCGGATGCCGATCCGCAATGAGAACCAAGTTCGATGACACGGATCTCGCCGGTGGCGCCGTCCACTTCGACAACCGATCCACCCGGAAGACGCCTCGAGGCACCGTTAGCGTTGACGACGCACGCAACGCCGAACTCTCGTGCTACCACAGCCGCGTGTGACATCGGACCACCGAGATCGGTCACTACAGCGGCGGCATATGCGAAGGCAGGCGTGTACCCGACGTCGGTGACCTCAGCGACGAGAATCTCACCTGGCTGAAGGTCGTCGAGTGTCTCCGGACGCACGATGCGTACGCAACCACGGACTCGTCCGCCGCCGATGCCGCGGCCATACATGGTCTCGCCGACGGTGAGTACCGTCACCGATGTGTCTGCCGGCCGCCAGAGTCCGGAGAAAGCTACCGGCGGGAAAACCGCAGCCAGCGAACGTTGCTCGGCGCGACGCCGCGCCACTACGTCAGAGACATTGGACGGCAACGAGTTTAGCTCATCGACGAGCAGATAGAATATGTCGTCTCGGGTCTCCAAGACGCCGGCGCCGGTGAGTCTGCGCCCGTACTCGCGCAGCATCAGGCGCAACACCCAGATGGCACGAATCACCTTATCGCGACGCGCTTCACGGTCTCGCAGTTGCCGCGAGGCGAGCATGGCAATCGGGCGGGCCAGGATCGGGATCCGTGGATTTTTGGCTATCAAAGGTGCTGGGGTACCCAGCGACTTAGCCACCATGCTGATAAAGAGTTCAGGGTTGTCCGCGTAGGTGCTCGACTGCATCTCCGCTTCGGCCGGACCGCGATGCCCGACAGATGCCAACTCAGCGGCGAAAGCGGCGTAGAACTCGGGTGCCTGCTCATGCAGCGCGTCAAGGTGCTCGCCGGGCTCGCTCAGGAGTTTTGTCACGACGGGATCGCGTTGCGCCAGAGCCACCAATCGACGTACCGCACAAAGCGATTGCGCGCTCGCCAGACGGGGCCCAGTCATCGGCGTAATGTCGTGTCCGGTCAAACGACGCAGGAAAAAGCCGTAGGCCGTACACAACAAGATCGATGCCGACGCCAGAACCCAGCCGTGAACGATATGGTCGCGCGCCAAAGCGATCTGGCTGAGCAGCCGCTGGTCGCTCACTTCTGTGAAGTCTT
>Ga0307474_10002392_pt1 | contig 13501 bp, 10 predicted proteins | sample atmos_gasesECM1C_2_FD_203312 | JGI IMG/M metagenome (GOLD analysis project Ga0307474, IMG submission 203312) | Hardwood forest soil microbial communities from Morgan-Monroe State Forest, Indiana, United States - atmos_gasesECM1C_05 | ecosystem: Environmental > Terrestrial > Soil > Temperate... | reverse complement strand
CGGCCGTCGTCGGAAATCTCCCTTGATACTCTCGCACCACGATCTTCGCCGCGGCGTGCAGCATACGCGCCCGCCGGTAGTATCCCAGGCCGCTCCACGTGGCGAGTACGCTTGCTTCGCGCGCGGACGCCAATTTCTTTACAGTAGGGAAACGCCGCAGGAATTCCTGATAGTGCTCAATCACCGCCGCCACGCGCGTCTGCTGCAGCATGATTTCGGAAAGCCACACGCGGTAGGGATCGCGGTTCGCGCGCCACGGGAGATCGCGCCGATGGCTCTCATACCAGGCGAGCAACCGCCGTCGGAATTTCTTCGGGTCCTTCTGCATCAACACTTCGATCTGCATCCGCAAACCTATTGCTCCCGAATCCGCCAACCATTCGAGGAAAGCTCGATTCTAATTGACTAGGTGATACCTCCCAGTTGCTCTCCCATATGCCTGCCATTGACCGGCGCTCCCGAGCGCGAAATAATGATCTGGCCTGGCATCCGCAACATTTGCGTGAGTTCATCCACGCCCAGCAGCATCGAGGAGCATCATGAACGACTTCAACCGCAAGGTGGAAGACGCGTCGGCGCGTGTCAGCAAGAAGGTCGCCGAAGCCGCAGAACGCATCGAGAAAGAGATCCCCGAGCTCATCAAGTATCTGAACGACGAGGTCGTGCCCACCGTGCGCCAGCACTCGACCAAGGCCCTGCGCGCAGCGAGCGTAAAGCTGATCGAACTGGCCGACTACATGGAACAACAAAAAGCTTCGCAAAAGTGAAGCTGCGCCTCGCCGCCTTCGTCCCCAGCGCTGCGCTCCTGACCCTGCTGCTTACGATCTTGCTCTTGCTCGCAGGTTGCGGCCATCCCAAGCAGGCGCGTGTCAATGTGCCGCCGCCACCAGCCTCGACACCCGAGGCCTCCCCGTCTGAACCGCCTGCCGCATCCAATCCAGGGAGTGCTCCGAAGAAGGAGCGTCCGCCGAGCGCTGAAAGTCGCGGTGAAGAAAGCAGCGCCGACCTTGCCGAGCCAGTAATTCCCGCGGGCGCCACGCCGCTGGCCACCGAAATCGGCCGCGCCAGTTGGTACGGTCCGCCTTATCACAACCGGCGCGGATCGAACGGCGAAGTCTACAACATGAATGCCATGACGGCTGCCCATCGCACACTTCCTCTGGGTTCGATCGTGCGCGTCACTAATTTGAAGACCGGCCACGCGGCTTTGGTGCGTATTACCGACCGCGGGCCATTCATCCCCGGCCGGGTTCTCGACTTATCGCTGGCTGCGGCGCGCAAGATCGACGTCTACCTGCCGGGGATTGCGGAAGTGAAAGTGGAAGTGATGCAGGCCCCGGCGCCCCTCGAGACTGGCGGAAAGTGGGCGGTGCAGATTGGCGGCTTCCCTGATGGAGACGCCGCAGCGAAACTCGCCGACCACCTCACACGCCGCTATCGCACCGCGAAGGTGCTGCGCTTCGCCAGTCCCGCGGGCGATTGGTGGATAAGGGTTCGCGTCCTCGGCGATGATCGCCAGCGTGCCCGGGACATGGTCGCGGAGACCGAAACGCCGGAGGGCGCGGTCTTCCTGGTAAGGCTGGATTAGCCCTATTCGCCACGGACGCACTCAGTCGCGGAGAGAACCGGTCTCATTGTTGGGGGATGCGTGTGTTATCGTTTTCGCCATGGTGCCTGAACCATGACTGACCCCACGAGCGACTGCCTCTTCTGCCGCATTCTCCGCGGCGAGATTCCCGCCAAGAAGGTTTACGAGGACGCGCACGTGTTGGCCTTTGAAGACATCAACCCGAAGGCGCCGACGCATGTACTTATCATCCCCAAGAAGCACTTTGCCGGATTGAAGGAAGCACAGGCCGAAGATGCCGAAGTGATCGGCCGCTGTCACCTGGCGGCGGCCGAGATTGCGCGCCAGCGGAACATCGAGCAGGGATACCGGACCGTGCTTAACGTAGGTCCAGGAGCGGGGCAGTCGGTATTCCATCTCCACGTCCACCTCTTAGGCGGACGTCATCTGAGCTGGCCTCCGGGGTAGGAGACCAGTTCTCAGTTGTCAGCTTCTGGTTTCCGATTCCCTACTGCACAGTGGGATTCTCTTCTTCCGGGGCTCCGTGGCGGCGCAACAGTTGAGGAAGGTTCTGGGAGAAGGCCGAACGCGGCAGCACCATGTCGCAGCCAACTTCGTGGGCCTTCTGCTTCAAGTCGCCTTGCACGTGTGAAAGGAATCCGATGATCGAGGTTCCCTTCTTGAGCTTCGCCTTCAGCTTTGGGATGAGCGTCAGCGGCTTGGCGTTGGCGTTGTTGAGGTCGAAGATGATCAGTGAAGGTTTTTCTTCGCCGTTCTGCTCCATGCGATCGGCCAGGTCTTTGTCGTTCTTGGCGAACTCGACTTTGACGTTGAGTTTGCGCGCGGTCTCTTGGATCTTGGCGGCGAAGAACAGGTCGTCGACGAAGGCAAAGATGCGCGAGTTGGAATCTTCGCGCAATGCCGGCAGAGGCTCGGGATCGACGGGCGCAAAAGGCGCAGCGAAGCCGGGACGTTGGCGGCGCGCTCCCTGGCCGTTGTTGCCGTTGCCGGCCAGAGCGGCCCGATAGCTGTGGTCCATGGGCGCGGTGTAGATGCCGTCCTGATTGTGACGCGCCTGGCTGGGGCCGGCGGGACGGGGCCCGCGGGGATTGTTGGGGCGGCGTCCTCGACGCCGTCTTCTGCCTCCTCCACCGGAGGGTCTTCCTGGTCCTTGTCCTGATGGTCCTGCGTTCATAGTCCTCTCAAACCTGCTGGGCCGGGTCTTCGACCCGGTGCAGGGCTGCAAAATCTCACGATGTCAGTTTCCCCATTTGGGTTGCGGCAGGCTCTCACAGGGTTGGCGCACAGCCACTCTTCTTGCGGGGCCTATCCACTTGCTCGGTCAAACCACTCAGTCAACACCCGTCAACCATCAAAGACTCGCGAATGCATTCGAGGGGGCAGGGCCCACTTTCCATGCGGAATTGCGGGTTGGGCTGGAACGCAATCGCGATCGACCGCTCACTGTTGATGCAAACTCGTACTGGTGAAAAAAATCTAAATTCTGCGTATCAGTTATCCGTTATCGGAATCCGTCGCGCCGCCGGGAACGGCCTGGGACGCGGAAGGCCCACGCGGGAACGAGGCCAATGAGAACAAACTAATGGTACTCGTCCCGGCGCAGGCGCGCAAGGGGCAAAGTGGAAGCCTTTTTGCACAGGAGGACATGACTGTCGGGCTGCGGGCTGCGGGCTGCGGCGAGGCGGGGAAAGAAGAACGGTACAGGCAAGAAAAAGCGCTCCGCCTGTGGCGGAGCGCGGTTGGCCTTGCGCTGCTTATGGCGACACGTTGAGCGTGATTGTAAAAGGCGTATTGGAGTTGGTGATCGCGGTCCCGCCGGTAGGCGCACCGGTGGTGGCGCCAATGGTCACAGTATAAGTGCCGGCAGGCGTCCCCGGGTTCGGCGGGGTTTTGGAACCGCCGCCGCCACTGCCGCCGCAGGCACTGAGCCACAGCGTCGAGAAGCCGAGAATCACAATCAGACTGAGCAATCGCAGGCGGGTCCGCGATCCCACAACAAAAACAACTCCGAACAAACCGGGCAGCAGCAGGGCATAGAAGATGCGGCTTCCGCTCAAGGGCCGACGCAGTTGCGCCGTCGGGGGCGTGGTCACGAGGGTGATTGCGACCCCAGTTGCCGTAGTGGGCTGTCCATTGTTCGGAAGTTGGCAGGCAATTTCCGCAGTTGCGAGAGACGGACTTCCGGTACAGGTATAGGTGAGCGGCAGAGCGGTGGTGGCGCCGGTGCCGCTGCCCACAATAAAGCCAGTCGAGCTGTTGACCGTGACATTGACCGTGACGCTTCCGCCCACCGCCACAGGGCCGAAGGTTGCGGCAGTAGTTGTGAGGGTATAGGTCTCGGTGGTTGCGGTGACCGTCAGGCTGACGGTTGTGGTAACCGCGGTACCGCCGCTGGTGCCGGTAACGGTGATCGCCTGCGCGCCCGAGGGCAACGCCATGTTAGGAGCAGTTGTGATGGTCAGGGTGACGGTAGTGGGAAGGGCGCCCGGTTGACTGAAACTGCAGAGCGCTCCCGCAGGTAGACCCGTTGTGCAACTGCCAGGATTTGAGGCCGTGGAGTTGGTGAAGCTTACGGCACCGGTGAAGCCGCCCACGGGCGCAATGGCTATGGAGTACGTGGCAGTTTGCCCCGCAGAGACAGTGCGGGACGCTGGAGTGGGAGTCATGGTGAACGGCGCCGTGACTGTAACCACTGCGGGAGCAGCGGATGTCGACACATTGTTAGTCGCGTTACCGTTGTAGGTAGCCACTACGCTGTTCGAACCTGGAGGCAGCGTCGTAGTGCTGAATGCGGCTGAACCGCTCGCGAGGGTAGCCGTCCCCAGGGCCGTTCTGGACCCGTTGTCGTAGAAAGTAACGGTTCCCGTGGCCGTCGCTGGAGTGACTGTTGCCGTGAAGGTCACGCTGTTACCCGAGTTCACATTCAAAGCAGAGGCCGAAATCGATGTCGTGGTGCCGGCGCGAGACGCGCCCCACGCAGCGAAGAGCGAGTCGAAGTTTATGGAGCCGAGTCCGGTAACCGAGCTATAGCTAGGGCCGCCGACGACCGAATACCCGAAGCTGTCCGTCGAGGGGCATCGCAGGGCGAGAGGCTCGACTGACGGATCCCCGGACGTGCAGGGCACGATGTTATCAGAAGCATCTTCATCCCCTGTCCCGCTCGTGCCGGTATTTATGTTGTTAAAGGCCGATGGGTTCGTGCCGTAGAGCTTGTACAGCTGAGTATTGATGTTCGCCAACCCGCTGGCCCCGAGGTACTGATTCAGAAGAGCGGTCATTGCCGCCGCCACTGGGGTAGCGGCGGACGTGCCTCCGAAGGCCGAGCCGTACGTTACGAGCGCGGGGGTGATGCCGCTGACGCAGGTGCTTGTGCTTACGTTGGAATCACCCTGAATCTCCGACTGCGGGGTGCAGATAATGTAGGGGTCGTTCACGTTGGAGGCCGAGAAGGAGATGTCGGGCACATCCCGGACGCCATCGCTCGGGGTGAGTGCGGTCTGATATGAGGGCTTGGCGAACCCACCGCCAGGCGAGGCACAGATCGAGAAAGCGAACCCGGCTTCCGTGGTGATCCCAGAGGCTTTTTCGCAGTTGCTGGGGCCGCCGCCTGTGGCGTCGAGACTGCCAACAAGCTTCGTGTCGTTCCAGGCGAGTTCTGGGATATAACTCAGGGCCGAATTGCCAAAATTGGCGGTGCTAGTCGTGGGCGGTGGATCCCAATACGTGCTGGCGCTGGTGCCCTCGTTGAACTCGGTGCCACCCACGCCCGTGACCGATGGACTGCTCGCCGGATAGCTGACTGACAGGCCAAGCGTGGCCTTAGTAACGTTGGGGCCGAAAGCATCGCCGTCGCAGGTTGCGGCGCCCGCGTCGCCGGCGGCGGCGAAAACAGAAATGCCCATCAAGGCCGCCTTTTGGAATTCCTGGTCTTCGGTGGCCAGAGGCGGGGATGTGTTAAAGGCCTCGCAAAGGCCATAGCTGATGCTTATGACCGGCGCGAGATTGTTGTCTATGGCCCAGCTCCAGCTATCGCCCACGCCGCCCGACGAGGTCACGAAAATGATCTGCGCATTGCGGGCAACGGAGCCCGACACCTCAATGTCGAGGTCCGATTCGCTGATGTCACCGGTGCTCAAGCCCGGATCGCCCCCAGTGCCCGAGATGACGAGCTGAAAGTTGGTGGTGTCGCAAGGAGCTGAGATAACGCCGACCTCGCCAGTCGTCGTGCTTGGAGCGCAGGAAGAGGCGGAACTCGGGATGGTAGAGAGTCCGAAGCCGCCGCGGTAATTGTTGATATCGGCGAGATAGATGTCAGTCTGCCCGACCACGACCAACTTCTGGTTTGTCCCGTCAATTGGCGTAGGGAGCTGGTACAGCGGGTTGATGTTGTAGATCGTAGCAAGGTCGCCTGGGGCAAGGACGTGCGTGGATGCGCCGGTAACGCTGTAGTCGGGGTGGGGACGGAGCTGCGGACGCGGGAAGAAATTGTGCAGGCCTCGGAACCCGCCGACGATACCGCTCAAAGCAGCCGGGATCATGGGTGGGATCGAGTTTGCGAAGTGCATCTTGCCATCCACGTCGTAGGCGTGGATTTCCGTTTTGAAAGCGCCCTGCACCTGCGCGGCGTCGCCACTGAAGGTCACGGCGTCACGACCGCGCGCGATGTAGACGACCTTGAAACCCTGCGACTGGAGCCAAGCGGTGATCCTATTAATGTCGTTCTGGCTGAGACCGAAACGGTCGGCATACTGCTCTGGAGTCAGCCATTTGTGGAAGTTCGCGGACTCTGGATCCTGCTGCTTCTCGAGTAACTCTCGAAGCGCCGCCTGCTGTTCTGCCGTGGCAGTGAACATCATGGTCACGTTCAGTGGACGGGAGGGATCGATCAGCCCCTGTTCATACCTGGACTGGGCTAGGGGCGGGACGTGATTCTGAAGCGCGACCATGTGGCTGGGATCGATCGGACCGGCGACGCGATCCGGCTGCTGGGCGAAGCACAGAGTTGACGCTAGTAGCGGCAGAAGCAACTTCCAAGATCGCATGAAACGCTCCGTCTGCAGGGATGGGTTGAGGTGCTGGTTTTCCTAGCTTACACGGCTTTATTGCAGTCTGATAAAGTTTTGCGGGATGGGGTTGTATCAGGGAAGTAAAGTTACAAGTCGCCTGAGGGGGAAAAGTCGGCGATGGTAACTTGGGTCACATTCCGAGCAGGTTGGGATGCAGCTTGGCGTAACCGTGCTGTTGCGCCCATAGGCTGAGCGGGACCGAGGCGAGTTCGTCGACGAGAGGGTTGGCGAGGCCGTTCTTGGTGAGGTCGATGCATTTGATGTAGGTCTTGCAGTCATCGCAGCACTCGACGCGAATGTAGGGGAGCTCGGCAGCGGTGTAGACCGGAAGCTTAGCGTGATCTTCCTGACCGCACCCGGGACAAACGACGCGGCGGAACTCCCATTCTGTCAGGCAGACCCCGCACAGCAGGCTGCGGCGGCCAGCGTCGCCTTGCTGGCGGAGGACGCCCAGCGCAGGTTTGCGGTTGCAAAAGGGGCAGAGCAGAGACGTGTAGCCCTCCAGTTCCAGCGGAGCGCGGGAGCGGGCGAATTCGGCGTAGGGCTGAAGGAAGGTGAGTACCAGAAATTCCTGGGGATCGGTGGGAGAGTCCGTGTCGGCCCACCGTTGGGTGAAGAGGTCCGGCAAGGAATCGGGGTCTGAGCGGCGCAGATCGTGTGCAACCTGGGCGAGGAGCGCTGGACCATGTTCCTCGATCAGCGAGAGAAATGCAGGGAAGCTCGCGACGAGCGTCTTTGTAGCGCCAGCATCTTGCTGGCCGGAGAGTTGGCGGGACGCAAACTTGATAGCCGGCGGGACGCTGGCGCCACTGCTTGAAGCGCCGACGCGGTTGAGCCGCTCGTACAGTTGTTCCTGGAAGCGGGCGACGTGGATGTAGAAGCCGAGAATCTCCGCGGCGAAAGGATGCTGGGCGGCGAGGTGCTCGGCGCGCCGGATGCGCTGCTGCCAGGGAGTCATGGCCACCGGGCGATTATGGGGCTTCGGCTCGGGGCATGCAACCGAGGGGTCGGGGGGTTCATCCTTAAATCTTAGGGGCTGCGTTGACTGTGCACTGGCAGTAGGATTATAGTTTCTGAAAATTTGGAGTGCAGTCCGCTCGGCTTGATCGAATTAGTCGGAGGATGCAATGGAATTCTCCCGCAGGACCTTCCTAAAAGGCGCGCTCGCTGGTGGTGCGGGCTTCTCTCTTCTTGGATTCGATCTGACTCCCGCGGTGGCGCAGCTCAAAGAACTCAAGATTGCGCGCGCCACCGAGACCCGATCGACGTGCCCGTATTGCGCGGTGGGTTGCGGTGTGCTGATCTACACGATCGGCGACCGCGCCAAGAACGTCACCCCGCAGGTAATTCACGTCGAGGGCGACCCCGACCATCCCACCAATCGCGGGACGCTGTGTCCCAAAGGTGCGTCGCTCGAACAAGATATTCTGAATGAACGGCGGCTGTTGAAGCCGCAGGTGCGACGCCCTGGCGCGACCGAGTGGGAGGATATCTCCTGGGATAAAGCTCTGGATGAGATTGCGCGCTGGACTAAGAAGACACGCGACGATACCTTCGTGGAGAAGGACGCGAACGGGCGCACCGCGAACCGGTGCGAAGGAATTTCATTCATTGGCGGCTGCACGGATACGAATGAGTTCAATTATCTGGTCGTCAAGACCATGAGGAGTCTGGGCTTGGTTTATATGGAAAACCAAGCCCGTGTTTGACACGGCCCCACGGTCTCAAGTTTGGGACCAACATTTGGACGCGGGGCCATGACCAATGGCTGGATCGACATCAAGAACACCGACATGATGTTGATCATGGGCGGCAATCCCGCCGAGAACCATCCCTGCGGATTCAAGTGGGCGATGGAGGCCAAACGCAATCGCAACGCCAAGCTGATTTCCGTCGATCCCCGATTCACCCGAACCTCGTCCACGGCGGATCTCTTTTGCCAGATCCGCGCGGGCACCGATATCGCTTTCCTCGGCGGGCTGATCCGCTACGCGATCGAAAACAACCGCATCGCGAAAGATTACCTGGTGAACTACACGAACGCCGCGTTCGTCGTGAAGGAGGGTTTCAAACTTCCGGAGGACGGTTTGTACTCAGGTTTCGATGCCGCGACCGGCGCGTACAACACATCGACCTGGAATTACGAACAGGGCGGTGACGTCAGCGGGAAGGCGAATTCCGCACAGCCGGCGTCTTCGGCGCCGCCGGGACTGCCGCCGAATGCGGCCTACGACTTGACCTTGCAGCACCCGCGCTGCGTCTTCCAACTGCTGAAGCAGCAGTATTCGCGCTACACGCCGGAACTCGTCGAGCGAATTACAGGCATTCCCAAAGAACAATATCTCAAAGCCATCGACATGTTCACATCTGTGCGGAAAGATGGCGACATGAAGAAGGTCGCGACCATCATCTATGCTGTCGGTTGGACCCAGCACACGTTCGGCACGCAGATCATCCGCACGGCGGCCATGATTCAGCTTCTGCTTGGCAATGTGGGAAGAGCGGGCGGAGGCGTCAATGCGCTGCGCGGCCATTCGAACATTCAGGGAGCGACCGATATGGCTGGTCTGTACGACAGCCTGCCCGGATACCTGAAAGCGCCGATTCCGGCCAACACAGAACTCGCCGCATATCTGAAACGCACCACGCCAACCGCCTCGAAGCCATCTGTCTGGGATTCGTTCAATTATTACTCGAACACGCCAAAGTTTATGGTGTCGCTTCTCAAGGCCATGTACGGTCCGGCGGCGACGAAGGAGAATGGGTTCGCTTTCGATTACCTGCCCAAGATCGACCGCGACTATTCGTGGACCCATATCTGGGACGACATGTACAACGGCAAGGTCAAGGGCATGATGGCCTTCGGGATGAACGGCGTGATGGTCGGCCCGGACACCAACAAGAACATCAATGCACTGAAAAAGGCCGATTGGTTGGTTGTCGGTGAGATTTATCCGGACGAAACCAGCGAGTTCTGGCGCGCTCCGGGAATCGCTGTCGATGAGCAAAAGACTATCAACACTACGGTATACCGGCTGCCCTGTGCCGGCTTCGCCGAAAAAGACGGAAGCATGACGAACTCGGCCCGCTGGGTGACGTGGAAATACGCCGCCGTGCCAACTCCGGGGGAGGCCAGGCTCGACCAGGACATCGTCGCGCAGATCTTTCTGCGGGTTCGCAGCCTCTACAAAAAAGAGGGCGGAAAATTTCCCGATCCGATTCTTAACTTGACTTGGCCATATGCCGACTCAGCGCATCCGCCACTATCGCAACTGGCGATGGAGCTAAATGGCAAAGCGCTGGCGGAGTTGAAAGACGAAAAGACGGGGCAGGTGATCAAGACCGGCCAGCAGCTTCCGGGGTTTGCATGGCTCAAAGACGACGGCACGACTGCCTGCGGGAACTGGATCTATTCGGGATGCTGGACTGAGGCCGGCAACCAGCTGGCGCGACGCGGCACCGAAGATCCGTCCGGGCTAGGCATCTTTCCCAATTGGGCATGGTCATGGCCCGCAAATCGGCGCGTTCTTTACAACCGTGCTTCGTGCGACCCTGATGGAAAACCGTGGGATCCGGAGCGCAAGCAGGTGTGGTGGAACGAAGCGTCTCAAACCTGGGCCGGCAATGACGTGCCGGATTTCAAGCCCGACTCCCACCCCAAGGATCACATGGGACCGTTCATCATGAATGCGGAGGGCGTGGGTCGACTGTTTGTTCCGATCGGAGCGTTGGCGGACGGCCCATTCCCGGAGCACTATGAACCGATCGAAAGCCCTACCAAGAACCTGCTGCATCCGGACCAGTCGAACAATCCGCTGGTGAAGAAATTCAAGACCCCATACGACAAGTTCGGCGATCCGGCGGAATACAACATCGTCTGCACGACGTATCGGCTGACTGAGCACTATCACTACTGGACAAAAAACAATCCGATGAACGTCCAGCTCATTCCCGAACCGTTCGTGGAGATGCCGGTGGAATTGGCTGAGGAGAAAGGAATCAAGGGAACGGATAAGGTCAAAGTGATCAGCGCCCGCGGAACCTACATCGCCAAAGCCTTCGTGACCCGCCGGCTGAAGCCACTTATGATCGATGGTAAGAAGGTGTATCCGATCGGGCTGCCGATTCACCAGGGCTTCCGTGGAATCAAGGAGGATCAGGGCAAAGACGCCCGAACACCGGCGAATCTTCTCACGCCCGCGGTGACTGATCCGAACGCGCATACACCTGAATCCAAGGGCTTTCTGGTCAAGGTGGAAAAAGCATGAGGAAAATTTGGTAATTGAGTAACCTGGTAATTTTGTAATTTGAAAACCGCCGTGCGCAGCGCAACGTGAGGTTTCAAATTACCCAATTACACAATTACCAAATTACAAAATGTTCTTATGAGCCAGGCAACTTTAGCAGTCCGCAGAATTTCCGGTCACGCTGGAACCGCTCCCGGCGATGACGTCGAGCGCGATTATCAGGTCTGCAAGCTGGTCGATACGACGACGTGCATCGGCTGCAAAGCCTGCGAAGTAGCCTGCCTCGAGTGGAACGGGTACACATTCACCGATACGGTGTTCGACAACAGCTACCAGACCATGCCGGAGACGACGTGGAATTACTGGAACCTGATCAAGTTCAACGAGCACGAACGCGAAGACGGCAGCATCACCCTGCTGATGCGCAAAGATCAGTGTATGCACTGCGCCGATCCGGGCTGTCTGGCAGCTTGTCCCGCGGACGGCGCGATCGTGCAGTATACGAATGGGATTGTGGATTTCCAACAGCAGAATTGTATTGGCTGCGGATATTGTGTCAGCGGCTGCCCGTTCGATATTCCCAAGTTCAATCCCAAGACCAAGAAGATGTTCAAGTGCACGCTATGTGTCGATCGCGTGAGCGAGGGATTGGAACCGGCCTGCATCAAGTCCTGCCCCACCGGCTGTTTGCATTTCGGAACCAAGGACGACATGTTGGACCTCGCCGAGACTCGGGCCAAGCAGCTTCGCGAGAACTATGGAATCGAGAAAGCCGGAGTCTACGATCCGGCGGGCGTGGGTGGAACTGGCGTCATCTACGTGCTTCACGACCTGACCAATCCCGAGGCTTATGGCGGATTGCCGAAAGATCCGCATATTCCCTGGGTGGTGCGGTTCTGGAAAGGGCCGGCGAAGTGGATTGGAAATCTCGCCATGCTGGGCGGCATCCTCGGCGTGACGCTGCACTACTTGCGCTACGGCCCGAAAGAAGTAGACGCGGAGAAGCATGAGAACGGAGGGAAACCGTGAGCACGTCGCACGTCATTTCATCCGACCGCGCGACCGGCGAATCTGGCGGCGAGATTGTTCGCTATACGCTGAGTGAGCGGCTTCAACATTGGCTTGGCGCGTTGACCTACATCTATTGCCTGATCACAGGTCTGGCTTTCTGGTCGCCTTACATGTTCTGGCTGGCAGCAGTGGTTGGGGGTGGGCCGACAGCTCGCTTCTGGCATCCCTGGTTCGGGCTGGCCTTCGCGCTCTCCGTGGGATGGATGTATAAAATCTGGCGCGGCGACCTTGCTACGACCGACGCGGACCGGCGCTGGTGGAAGGCGATAAATCACTATGTCGAAAATGATGATGAGAAGCTGCCGCCGGTGGGCCGCTTCAATTTCGGCCAAAAGCTCTTCTTCTGGCTGATGTTTTCCGGTGTGATTCTGTTGCTGATTTCGGGGCTGGGGCTGTGGTTCGTCGAATCCATCCCGTGGAGCCTGCGCTGGCTGCGTTATCTGGCGGTCACGGTACACGTGGTCGCGGCGATGGCGACCATCGGAGCGTTCATCATTCACATTTACATGAGCGTCTTCATGGAGCCCGAATCGTTTTACGCGATGGTCCACGGACGCGTCTCTCGCGCCTGGGCACGAACTTATCACCGGCTTTGGTACGAGCAGGTCACCAAAGGGACTTCTGGACAAAAGTGAAGTGAGTGAACGCGGATCGCAGCCAGGCTGAAAAGCTTTCTTTCTCACAATCCCAACGCAACCTCAGTGCATCCAAAGTGCCGGGTTCGATCCCGTTTGAGATATCTCGGAGAGGATTATGCGCTTGTTCGCCCCTTCACCTATTGTAGCCGCGATCCTGCTGCCAGCTGCGCTGCTTCTCGCAACGGATGTAGACACGAAGTTCCACAACGCACCGGCCTCGGCCCAAGCGATGAAGAATCCGTATGAGGGTGACGATGCTGCGGCGCAGGCGGGCAAACCGTTGTATGCGAAGAATTGCCTGTCGTGCCACGGCAAGCTGGGAAAAGGCACGGGCAACGTACCGTCGCTGGTGGATGGCAAGCTGGATTCCGTCAAGCCTGGGGAAGTGTTCTGGTTTATCACTCGGGGCGACAAGGATAACGGGATGCCCTCGTGGGCATTCTTGCCGGCGAGCCAGCGTTGGAAGATCGTTACATATGTGACCTCAGTCTTGCCGGCGCTGAACGCGGAGCCGAAAACAGCAGCCGCGCCGCCGGACACGGCCACATCCAAGCTGAAAGCTTCACCGCCGACACCACCCTTCACCGACTTCCGCTATGAAAAGCCGGGCACGGTTCGCAAAATCACGGTGAGCGATCTGCCGCAGCCCTATGCCACGCAATCAGCGGAGAACGGTCCACAACTGGTGGCCCGTCCGGAAGATGTTTGGCCAGTTGCGCTTCCCGGATTCAAGGTGGAGTTGTATGCCGCCGCGCTCGACAATCCTCGGACACTGCGCACAGCTCCGAACGGCGACATTTTTCTCACCGAGAGCGACCCCGGCCGCATCCGCGTGTATCGCGGAGTGACCGGCGACGGGAAGCCCGAGCAATCAGCCGTTTTTGCCAGCGG
>Ga0307474_10002391_pt1 | contig 13502 bp, 8 predicted proteins | sample atmos_gasesECM1C_2_FD_203312 | JGI IMG/M metagenome (GOLD analysis project Ga0307474, IMG submission 203312) | Hardwood forest soil microbial communities from Morgan-Monroe State Forest, Indiana, United States - atmos_gasesECM1C_05 | ecosystem: Environmental > Terrestrial > Soil > Temperate... | reverse complement strand
AACGACGTCAACGTCGACAAGCAGAACGCGACGGTCAGCTGCGGCGGGGCGGCGCTGAACAAGAACTTCTACGACGTCGCCGTGAACGGCCCGCTCTTCCTGCCCGGCGGCACCTGCTTCGGCGTGGGCGTGGGCGGCCTCGCCCTCGGAGGCGGCATCGGCTATCAGACGCACTGGGCCGGGCTGACGTGCGACCACATGCTGTCCTCCCGCATCGTCACCGCCTCGGGCGACGTGCTCCAGCTCAGCCCGACGGAGAACGCCGACCTCTTCTGGGCCTGCCGCGGCGGCGCCGGCGGGAGCTTCGGGATCAACACCGCCTTCGAGTTCTCGTTGGTGGAGAAGCCCGAGACGGTGTCGTGGTACCGCTTCGACTGGAAGGGGGCCGAGGCGGCGGAGGCGGTGCTGTACACCTTCAACAGCCTGATCGCCAAGGCGCCCGCCGCGCTCAACGCGGTCGCGGCCGCCACCGCCGTCAAGGTGGGCGCCGGCGGGCCGCGTGAAGCGATCGAAGTCTTCTCCCGCGGGCAGTACATCGGCCCGCTCAACGAGTTGAAGGACCTCGTGCAACCTCTGATCGACGCGGCGGGCACGCCGCTCAAGTCCGAACTGCGCCCGATCGGCTTCTGGGAGGTCGTCACGATGATCTCGACGGCGGAGCCCCCCTCGCACGGCTTCGGCGACATCTCGCGGTACGCGGTGGACCCGCTCCCCCAGAGCGCGGTGACCCAACTCGTCGACCTGGTGTCGCTCTCCCCGAGCCGCGACGACGACAACAACGGGTCGATCTGGTCGCTCGGGTGGGTCGGCGGCAGCGTGGTGGACAAGTTCGCCCGGACGGACATGGCGTACGTGCACCGCGGTGTGTCGACGCTCATGCGCCCGACGACCGTCTGGGACGACAATGCCGACCCCTCGGTCGGGCGGGACCTCAACGATTGGACGAACTCGGTGATCGACGTCTTGAACCCCTACACGCCGAACGAGAGCTACCAGAACTTCCCCAACCGGATGATCTCTGACTGGCAGCAGGCGTACTACGCGGAGAACTTCCCACGGCTGGTACAGGTCAAGACGAAGTACGACCCGGGCAACCTGTTCCAGAACACCCAGAGCATCCCGGTGGCGACGTCGTGAGCCCGGCGCCGATCTCCCGCCGCCAGCTGCTCGGCTACGGCCTCGGCGCCGCGGCCGCCGGCGCCGCCTCCCGCGCCCTCCCCGCCGGCGCGGCCACGACGAGCCGGACCCGCCGTCCCCGGGCGACCCAGCTCGAGCTCCCCCAGCCCCTGCCGCAGAAGAGCCAGGGCGGCGTCCTGGCGGTCCAGCTCGAGGCCAAGCGCGCCATGGTCGACATGGGCGCCCCCAAGATGGTGGACACCTACACCTTCAACGGCGTCGTGCCCGGCTACACCTGGGACCTCAACGCGGGCGACCAGCTCCAGGTGGACCTCGTCAACCACTTGGCGCCGGCGATTCCCGCGCCGCCACACATGACGATGGACCGTCCGCACCAGTGGACCAACACCAACCTGCACACCCACGGGCTGCACGTCTCGCCGTCGGACAACAGCGACAACGTGTTCCTCGACATCGCGCCCGGCGACACGCAGCACTACCAGATCGACATCCCGGCCGACCACACCGGCGGCACCATGTGGTACCACCCGCATCGCCACGGAGCCGTGACGCAGCAGGTGCGCGCCGGCATGGCCGGCATGTTGATCGTGCGCGGCGACATCGACAAGGTGCCGGAGGTCGCGGCGGCCAAGGAACAGGTGCTGGTGCTGCAGTCGATCGAGCTCGGGAACGACTACCAGCTCCTCGATCCCATCCCCGACCCCTCCAAGACCGAGGCCTTCTTCCCGCGGACCAACGTGCTCTACACCGTCAACGGCACCCTCACGCCGAAGGTCACGATGTATCCCGGCGAGGTGCAGCGTTGGCGGCTGCTCAACGCGGCCGAGGGCAAGTACCTGTCCCTGCGTCTCGAGAAGCACCCGTGGAACGCCATCGCGTACGACGGCCTGACGCTCGGCGCCCCCGAGGTCGTCGAGGACCTCATGCTCTCGGCGGGCAACCGCTGCGACGTGCTGGTCAAGGCCGGGCAGCCCGGGACCTACAACCTGGTCCTGACGCCGGGATCGAGCCAGAAGCCAAGGATCCCGGGGATGCCGCCGTCGGCGTCCGAGAAGGACGTCGTCCACGCGCCCCTTCCGGCCGAGATGAGCCCGCAGGCCATGGCCGCCATGATCCCGACGAACAGCGCGCCCGACATGACCGTACTCCGGGGCGAGCTCGATGCCCGCACCATCCTCACCATCGAAGTGAAAGGAAGCGGCCCGGAAATGGGCCTCCCCACCGGCCTGCCCGCCTACAACCCGCCGATGCCGCCGATCGCCCGCACGCGCGAGTTCGCATTCACCGTGCAGCGCGACGCCAACAACGAGTTCATCTCGTTCGGCGTCGACGGGATCCCCTTCGATCCCAACAACCCGCCGTACCAGGTGCCGCTCGGCACGGCCGAGGAATGGACCCTCGTCAACGCGCACGACGCCAAGCTCATGGACCACGCGCACGTGTTCCACATCCACGTCAACCCGTTCAAGCTCACCAAGATCAACGGGCGCCCCGTCAACGGCCCGATGTGGCGCGACACCTTCGTGCTCACGAAGGCGACGGGCGACTCGCTCACCTTCCAGATCGACTTCAGCGACTTCAAAGGCAAGTTCGTCGAGCACTGCCACGTGCTGGGCCACGAGGACCTCGGGATGATGCAGTCGATCGAGGTGATCTGACCGGGCCGTCCGCCTTTGGCTGGCCCCGCCGGTCCGCCGGCCCCTTCCCCGGGCGTGATCGCCCGATCGACCCAACCCCCACCCAAACCCCCCGAATCCGCCGGGCCCACCAGCCGGGTGGGCGCGTCCGGCCTCCGTCGGCCACGATAAGGCCCGGGTCCCTCCCGGCCCGGTGCCGCCCCTTCGACGGCCCAGGCTGCGAGCACCCCATCTATACGGTTCGGAGGGTGGTGATGACGTTCGAGGGCTTCGAGCAGGACACCTGGGAAGCCCTCCCCGGCGCCCGCCGCCTCACCATCGCCCAGCGCGAAGCCATCGAGTCGAACGAGCCGCTCCTTTGCGTCGTCGCCGGTGCCGGTGCCGGCAAGACCAGGGTCCTCACGCTCCGCGTCGCCCGCCGCGTCCGTGAGGGCACGATCGAGGCCGACCGCACCCTCGTCACGACGTTCAGCCGCAAGGCGGCGGAGGAGCTGCGCACCCGCCTGTGGTCCCTCGGCGTCGCCGGCGTGAAGGCCGGTACCTTCCACCGCACCGCCCTCGGCCTCCTCCGCGAGCACCGCGAGCTCCGCAACCGGCCGGCGCCCCAGCTGATGACCGACCGCCGCCGCCTGCTTGCCGACGTCACCAACGGCGACGCCCGCCGCACCCGCGCCCTCGACAGCGAGATCGGCTGGGCCAAGGCGCGCCTCGTCCCGCCCGACCGCTACGAGGACGAGGCCCGCCGCCACCGCCGTCGCAGCGGCCTCCGCCCCGAGCAGGTCGCGGACGCGTACGTGCGCTACGAGACGGAGCGCACCCGCCGCCGGCTTCTCGACTTCGATGACCTCATCGTCGCCTGCGCCGACGCGCTCGCCGGCGACGCGGAGTTCGCCGCTTCCATCCGCTGGCGCACGCGCCACCTCTTCGTCGACGAGATGCAGGACGTGAACCCCGCCCAGTTCCGCCTCCTCACGGCGATGCTCGCCGACGAGCCCGACCTCTTCGTGGTCGGCGACCCCAACCAGTCCGTCTACGGCTTCAATGGCGCCGATCCCACGCTGCTCGCCCGCCTGCCCGAGCTCCTGGGCGGCACGAAGGTCATCCGCCTCGACGAGAACCACCGCTGTACCCCCCAGGTCGTGGCGGTGGCGACCGCCGTACTGCGCGAGGGCGGCTCGTTCTCGGGCGACGGCGAGGTGGTGCCCCCTCACACCACCCGCGTCGACGGGCCGGTGCCCCACGTCATCGCCCACGCCACCGACGACGACGAGGCGATCTGGGCAGCCTCCCGGGCGAAAATGTCCCGGACTCCGGGTCGTCGCTGGTCCAGCATCGCCGTGCTCACCCGCACCAACGCGCAACTGGCCACCGTCAAGGCGGCCATGGACGCGGCGCTCGTGCCGAGTCGGATCGCCGGTTCGGACCTCGGGCCGGCGAGCGACCTGCGCGGCGACAGCGACGCCGACGCCGACCCCGACCCCGACGCCGGCCCAGGCCGGAACAAGTTCGCCGACGACCCGGCCGCACTGGACCACGTCGTGCTGACGACCTTCCACCGCGCCAAGGGCCTGCAATGGCCGACGGTCCTGGTCCTCGGACTGAATGCGGGACTCATGCCGATCGCGTCGGCGCAGACCGACGCGGCAATCGACGAGGAGCGGCGGCTGCTCTACGTTGCCCTCACCCGCTCTGAGGACGAGCTGTGGTGCAGCTGGTTCGAGCACGCCGGGGAGGACCGATCCGGCCCCGCCCGTCCGCCGAGCCCGTGGCTGGCGCCCATCGAGCGGACGGTGGCCCAGCTCGAGAAGGAGGCCGCGCCGACGGCGGCCTCCGAGGTGTCGGCCCGGGTGGCCGAACTGCGACAACGCCTGGTAGACGGCACCGAAGGCGCCGACGTCACCCGGTAAGGTCGGTCGGTCCGCCGATCTACCCGAGGTGGGGGTGCCTGTCACATGTCGGATCTCCTGGAGCAGCTGCGCAAGGCCGTGGGCGAGAGCCACGTCCTCGTCGGCGATGCCATCCACGCCGACTACACGCACGACGAAACCCTGACCCTCACGCCCGTCGTTCCGCGCGCGCTCGTGCAGCCAGGCTCGACCGACGAAGTCTCCGAGGTGCTCCGCCTCGCCTCTGAACACCGGGTTCCTGTCATCGCCCGCGGAAGCGGAACCGGGCTTTCGGGCGCGGCGTCGCCCCTGGCCGACGGGATCCTGCTTGCGTTCGACCGGATGAACCGCATCCGGGAGATCGACACCGAGAACCAGGTCGCCGTCGTGGAGCCGGGTGTCACACTCGAGCAGCTCAATGCGGCGCTCTTCCCGCTCGGGTTGACCTACCCGGTCTCGCCGGGCGAGCAGACCTCCTCTCTCGGAGGCAACGTTGGCACCAACGCTGGCGGCATGCGGGCCGTCCGCTACGGCGTCACCCGTCAGCACGTCCTCGGCCTCGAGGTCGTGCTGGCCGACGGACGTGTCCTGCGTACCGGAGGGAAGTTCGTGAAGTCGTCGACCGGCTATGACCTCACACAGCTCCTCGTCGGCTCCGAGGGCACGCTCGCCGTCACGACCGAGGTGACGGTCAAGGTGCAGCCCCGCCCCACCGAGACCACGACCGTGCTCGTACCGTTCGCCACACTGGCCGAGGTCACGCACGCGGTGCCTCGGATCGTCGCCAGCGGCGTCAACCCGACGATCCTCGAGTACGCCGACGCCTTGGTCTTGGGCAGCATCACCCGCTCGGCCGGCCTCGACCTCGGCATCCCAGAGGACGTGCAGCAACAAGCGCTCGCCTACCTCATCGTGGTGCTGGAGGAGTCGTCGGAATCCCGACTCGACGAGGACGTGGAGCGGCTCGGCACGCTGCTCGGCGACCTCGGCGCAATCGACGTCTACGTACTGCCGCCCCAAGCCGGCAGCTCGCTCATCACGGCGCGGGAGCGGCTGTTCTTCGTGACCAAGGCTGCGGGCGCCGACGACATCATCGATGCCGTGATCCCCCGTGCCGCCATCGCGGACTACTTGGCCAAGGTCGCCGAGTTGGCCGCCGCGCACGAGACCTTCGTGAGCGGGTGCGGCCACGTGGGCGACGGCAATGTCCACCTCGCCGTCTTCCAACCGGATGTCGAGAAGCGCAAGGAGCTCACTCGTGAGATCTTCCGGATCGCGGTGGAAGCGGGCGGTGCCATCTCGGGCGAGCACGGCCTTGGCACCGAAAAGATGCCGTACTTTCTGGAGATGGCAGACCCCGCCGCCCTCGAGTTGATGCGGGCGATCAAAAATGTCTTCGATCCGCTCGGCATCCTCGGCCCGGACCGGGTGCTCGGCGCGACCGCGACAGGAGCGACCTCATGAACGGTGCCCGTGCTCTCCTTTCGACGCTGGTCGACGCCGGCGTCGACGTGTGCTTTGCCAACCCCGGCACCTCGGAGATGCACTTCGTCGCCGCCCTCGACGACGTTCCTGCGATGCGCGGCGTCCTCTGTTTGTTCGAGGGAGTGGTCACCGGCGCCGCCGACGGCTATGGCCGGGTCACCGGCCGGCCCGCGGCGACGCTGCTGCATCTCGGGCCCGGTCTCGGCAACGGGCTGGCCAACCTCCACAACGCCCGCCGGGCGCACACGCCCATCGTCAACATCGTGGGTGACCACGCCACGTACCACGCTCGCTACGACGCGCCGCTGCAGTCGGACATCGCATCAATCGCTGGTCCTGTGTCGGGCTGGTACCGCTCGACGGCACGGGCCGACGACGTGGCCGGCGACGCGGCTGACGCGGTGGCTGCGGCGATGGGGCCACCCGGATGTGTCGCGACTCTGGTCCTCCCGGCTGACGCCTCCTGGTCTGAGTCGTCGACCGGACCATGCCTGCCGCGGCCCGTCGGACGGCGGACAGTCGTGCCGGCGGACACCGTGGACGAGGTGGCTAAGGCGCTTCGCTCGGGCGAGCGCACAGCGCTGCTCCTCGGCGGCAGCGCGCTCCGCGCCGCCGGTTTGCACGAGGCGAGTCGGGTCGCGGTCGCCACGGGAGCCGCGCTCTTGGGCGAGACGTTCCCCGCAAACCTGGAACGTGGAGCCGGCATCCCGGCCGTGGAGCGGCTCGCCTACTTCGCGGAGATGGCGCAGGCTCAACTCGAAGGCGTCCGCCACCTCGTCTTGGTCGACACCACGCCTCCGGTGTCCTTCTTCGCCTACCCGGATAAAGCCAGCGACCTCGTGCCGGACGGTTGCACCCTGCACACGCTGGCCCGTTCAGGCGAAGACGCGACCGGCGCGCTCGAAGCGCTGGCCGAAGCGGTTGGTGCTCCGGCCGACGGCGGCACACCGGCGCCGGCGCTGCGGCCCGAACGTCCGACTGGCGCACTCACTACTGAGTCCTTGGCTGCGGCCGTCGGAGCGGTGCTGCCCGAGGGTGCCATCGTCGTCGACGAGGGCAATACGTCGGGATTGTTCGTCCCGGCCGCGACAGCGGGGGCTCCGAGACACGACTGGCTGACGCTAACGGGCGGCGCCATCGGCATCGGACTTCCGATGTCCACCGGTGCCGCTGTGGCGGCACCCGACCGCGCCGTGCTCTGTCTCCAGGCCGACGGCAGCGCGATGTACACCATCCAGGCGCTGTGGACTCAGGCTCGCGAGGGACTCAACGTGACGACTGTCGTCCTGTCGAATCGGAGCTATGCGATCTTGAACATAGAACTGCACCGCGTGGGCGCAGACGCCGGCGGGCCCCAGGCTCGGCGGCTCTTAGATCTCACCGAACCAGACCTCGACTTCTGCGCGCTCGCACAAGGGATGGGCGTGGCGGCGCACCGAGCCGAAAGTGCGGAGGACCTCGCAACCGCACTCGAGAGTGGCTTCGCCGAAGCTGGCCCCTCGCTCATCGAAGTGCTGCTGTAACCGCCCTGCACGTGGCCCAACGGTACGACAACGGACGGATCAATCGGCCGACAACTCACCTTGCAATAGAGCCGAACGGCTCTAAGGCGCCCGAGCACCTGCTGTCAAGATGCGACAAATGGCGGTGCTTCCTAGTACTTGCATCGCCGGGCGGAGGGTGAAGATGCAGAGACAGGCCGACGACGCCCACCGCATAAAGCGGCGAGCGGAGTTGATCGAGAAAGGTATCGAGCAGCTCCGCCGTGACCTCGACGACGCGCCCTCTAAGGACAAAGGCCTCCAAAGGCTCCAAGCCGATCTGCGCGATGTAGAGCCGGAAGAGAGCGGAGAAGCAGACTTCTCGGACAATCCGCCCATCGACTACGAAAACTTTGCGGCCGAGGTGGAGCGCCTTCGCAAGCGACTGGCCATCTGGGAGATCTTCCTCCGCTACGTCAAGGACGGAGCACGGACCTGGCCTGAGGTGCAGCGCGCGGTCACGCCCGAAGACCTCGATGAAATCACCCGCATCTGCGACGGCACGCCTTTGCGTGACCTGTTGCTCAACCTCGGATAGGTCCGTCGTGATCTGGAGATGCCGCTTGGCCGATCAAAGCTCCAACGCTGATTCTTGGCGACGGCCAAGGGCTTTCCCGATCACGAATTGGCAAAGTCCACTACGACGGGCGCGTGATCCGAAGGCTTCTTACCCTTCCTTGCGTCTCGGTCGCGATAGGCGCCAGTGGCGCGCTCGGCCAGATCATCGCTCACCAACACAAGGTCGATGCGCATACCTCGACCACTGTGGAAATCGCCCGCCCGGTAGTCCCACCACGTAAAGGTCCCCGGCTCGTTGAAACGCCGGAAGACGTCGTCGAGTCCCCAGTCCTCGATGTTGCGAAGCGCAGCGCGCTCGGGCTCGCTGACGTGCGTGGCGCCGACGTAGGCGGCAGGGTCCCAGACGTCGCCATCGTCCGGAGCAACGTTGAAGTCCCCAGCCACGGCGAGCGAGGAACCGGGCGGACAGTCCTGGTCCAGCGTGGTGCGCAGCTGCGCGAGCCAGGCCAGCTTGACCGCATAGAACTCGTTGTCGAGCGCTCGGCCGTTGGGCACGTAGACCGAGAAGACTCGTGTGCCGGCGCATTTCGCCGAGATGACGCGGCGCCCGTGATCGTCATCAGGGGTGCCGAAGCCACGCGTGACATCGTCCAGCCCAACCTTGCTCGCGATCGCGACCCCGTTCCAACGACCGTCGCCGTTGGACACAGTCTCATACCCCAGCTCGGTGAATTCCTTTTCGGGGAACTTGTCGTCAGCAAGCTTGGTCTCCTGCATGCAGAGCACGTCCGGTTGATTCGACTCGATCCACTCGGTGACTCTGGGAAGTCGTGCCGCAAGTGAGTTGACATTCCAGGTGGCGAGCCGCATCAGCCGTGACCTCCGTCACCATCGACGATGACGAAGAGCAGATCGGCCTCGCAGGCGGTCTGACCGCCCACCGTCGCCTTCCCGTGCCCCTTGCCGGCGCGCGCGGACAGCCGGTCCATGGACACCTCGAGTTCGAGCTTGTCGCCGGGAACGACCTGGCGTCGGAAGCGAGCCCGCTCGATCCCGCCAAAGAGGGGGAGCTTGCCGGCATAGCGCTCGTCGAGCAGAACGGCGATTCCACCGAGCTGCGCAAGGGATTCGACCATCAGGACGCCGGGCAACGTGGGACGCCCGGGAAAATGTCCGGCGAAGAACGGCTCCTCCGCTGTGAGCTCCCAGAACCCACGCGCAGCGACGCCGGGCTCGACCGAAGTCACCTCGGTGACGAAGAGGAACGGCGCCCGGTGTGGGAGCACGTCTTCGGGACGCGGCAAAGTCATGCAGCGAGGGTATCCACCCGCGGCGACATCACGCCCTGGCCCTGGGCGTCCTCTTGGCGGGCGCCTTCTTTGCGCCGGTGGACCGCTTCCCGGCGGTCTTGGCCGACTTCCGGACGGGCGCCTTCGCCGTGGCGGTCTTGGCCGCCTTTTTCGCTTTCGCCGCCTTCTTCGCTGGTGCAGTGGATCCGGGCGCTTTTGCCTTCTTCGACGGAGCCTTCTTCGCTTGCTTCTTGGCTGATGCCTTCTTGGCCGCCGGTGGTCCCTTCTTGGCAGCGACCTTCTTGCCCAAGGGCGCGCCTTTCTTCGCTGTGGCCTTGTTGGTTGGGGCCGGTGCCTTCTTTGCGGGGGCCTGGGTGATCCCTGCCCGCGCCCGCTTCTTGCCGGACCTCTTCGCTGAGGTCGGCGCAGCCTGTGCCGTTCCCTCGTCGCGCTGCTTCTTGGGACGCACTTGGATGGGCAGGGCGAGTTCGGCGACTCGCCGAGGCGGGTCAAGACCGGCCAGGACGAAGGCACGCACCTCGCCCTTCTTGAGCACCTTTCGCGCTTTGGTCGGAGGCGGGGTGCCCATGGCGGTCAGCGGGATATAGCAGTGCAAGACGCCGCCAGCGGGGAGTGACACGTCCACCATGGCGCCATGCGAGGTGAACGAAACCACCTCACCATCGATCGTGCTCCCCACTGAGAACGCCGCAACGAAATTGATGAAGGCCAACGGCTCATTAACCGCGGGGGGCGGCGCGGACCGTTGCTTACGCTGCTTCGAGTTGCTTTGCTCCCGTTTCTGCTGGGCCTGGGTCTTGGCTTTGTCCCTCGGAGCATCCTTCTTCGCCTTCGCGCTCTTTTGGGGCGGCGCCTTCTTGGCTGCGGCTTGCTTCTTCGACGAGCCTCGTGGCTTCTCGGGCTTCGGCGGATGCAAGGCCTCTTCGACGGCCTCCTCGATCGCGCTCGAGACGACGGGATCCTTGGGCCGGCCCGGTGGCGGCCTGCTGGGATTGATTGGCCATGACGTGTCTACCGCGGTCGCGGTTACCTTCTTCGACGCTTTCTTTGCCTTGCCCGACCGCTTGGCTGCCTTCTTTGCCGCCCGCGCCAACTCGGCGGCCTTTGCGGGTGCCGACGCGTGGTCATCAAGCTTGGCTTTCGCCTCGGCTGTCGCGGCCCTGCTCTTGGGACCGCGGATCGGCACCCGCGGCGTGAAGATCCATCCGACGCCCGGAACGGGCTTGCCGCCGATCAGCCGGCCATCGTCGAAGAGCCAGGGATGCTCCCCGTGGAACTCTTGGAACGAGTCGTTGGAGAGCACTGTGGCATTGGTTCGCTCGGCGATCCGAAGCACGAACGCATCGCCACGTCCGATCGCGCCCGCCGGCGGGGAGATGATCTCGCCGTTGAGCATCGCCTTGCGCACCTCTTCGCGCTCGGCCTCCGATACGCGATGTTCAAACGTGGCGTCGACGACAACGATGATGTCGGCGCCCGGGTCCTCGCTCGCGTAGGCGCGGACGGCCTCGTCAAGCTGCTTGAGACTCGGAGAGCTTCTGCCTTCCGTGGCGAGGTTCGAACCGTCCACGACGACGTGGTGTGCGTCAGCCAATGGCACGCCGCAACAAGTCTGCCTGCTCCAATTGGTGCAGGCCTGCGCTCCCGATGGCAGGACTGGCCGACTCGGCGCGGCTCACGTGGCGGAGCCGCAACCGCTCGGGCATACAGGCGTGGAGGCGGGCATGGACAAAGGACCAGGCGCCCATGTTTTCGGGCTCCTCTTGCAGCCACACGACCTCGTTCGCCTCGTCGTAGCGTTCGAAGACAGCGGTGAGTTGTTCAACGGGCCACGGATAGACCTGCTCAACGCGCACCAGTGCGATCTGGGCGGCGTCCTCGGGTGAAAGGTCGGCCCGATGCGCGACGGCCTCGTGCGCGACCTTCCCGCTTGCCAACACGATGCGGCGGACGGCCGACGCGTCCTCAACGGTCGCGTCATCGATGACGTGCTGGAACGAACCACGCTCCAGTTCGTCGAAACTAGAACGTGAAGCGTGAGCGCGGAGCATGGACTTCGGCGTCACAACCACGAGAGGACGCTTGGGCGTCGCCAAACCCTGAGACCGCAGCAGATGGAAGTACTGCGCGGCGGTGGAGGGGATGGTCACTCGGATGTTGCCGCGTGCCGCCGAAGAAAGGAACCGCTCGAACCGGGCCGACGAATGCTCGGGCCCTTGGCCCTCGTAGCCATGGGGCAAGAGAAGGGTGAGGCCCGAGTACTGACCCCACTTGTTCTCGGCGGCGACCATGAAGTTGTCGATGATGATCTGCGCACCGTTGACGAAGTCGCCGAATTGGGCCTCCCAGGCGACAAGTGCGTCCGGCGCCTCGACCGAGTAGCCGTACTCGAAGCCAACGGCGGCGTATTCGGAGAGCAGCGAGTCGCGCACCGTGAAGTTGCCCATCTCCCCCGAAGGCTCGAGTGACTCGGCTCCGATGCGACGAAAACCATCGCGGATGTGAGCGAGGGGGACGTACTCTTCGCCGTTGGAGTAGTCGACCAGCACGTCATGGCGCTGGCTGAACGTGCCTCGCCGCGTGTCCTGGCCCGTAAGGCGGACGTTGACGCCCTGGTACATCAGCGAACCGATGGCGAGCGATTCGGCCAGCGCCCAGTCGACTTCACCAGACGCCACGAGTTCGTCCCGCTGGGCGAACTGGCGCACGAGCTTGGGGTGGACCGTGAAGGCGTCGGGCACGGACCGCACCACCGACGACAGCGCACGCAGCACGCCGGGTGCGACACCTGTGTCGGCAGACGGGGTGTCGACGGGGAGGGCCTTCGGTGCAGGGAGCTCCGTCGGGGCGAGCGACGGCTCGCTGCGCACCTCGTCGAGTACGACCTGGAGTTTGGAGTTGAAGTCGTCAAGGGCAGACTCCGCTTCTTCGAGCGTGATGTCACCCCTGCGAACCAGTGTCTCGGTGTAGAGCTTGCGCACGGAGCGCTTGGCCTCGATCCGCTGGTACATGAGCGGTTGGGTGTAGCTCGGGTCGTCGCCCTCGTTGTGTCCGTGCCTGCGATAGCAGACGAGATCGATAACCACGTCCTTGTGGAAGGTCTGGCGGAAGGAGAACGCGAGGCGTGCGGCGCGAACGGCCGCCTCGGGGTCGTCGCCGTTGACGTGGAAGATCGGCGCCTGGACCATCTTGGCCACGTCCGTCGGGTACACGGAGGTGCGGGCCGACGCAGGCGCGGTCGTGAAGCCGAGTTGGTTGTTGATCACCACGTGCACCGTCCCTCCCGTGCGGTAGCCGGAGAGACCGGAGAGATTGAGCGTCTCGGCGACAACGCCCTGACCGGCGAAGGCCGCGTCGCCATGGAGGAGGACCGACATGCACGGGAAACCGAAGGCGCCCTCGGCTGCGGCGGCCGGGGTGCCGTCTGTGGGAGGCGAGATCCGATCTTGCTTCGCCCGCGTCATGCCCTCCACCACGGGGTCGACCGCCTCGAGGTGAGAGGGGTTCGACGCCATGGTGATCGGCAGCTCTTCTCCGGCGCTCCCGTGGAAGACGCCGTGGGCACCCTTGTGGTACTTCACGTCACCGGAGCCCTGGACCGAATCCGGGTCGAGGTTGCCCTCGAACTCTTCGAAGATCTCCTGATACGACTTTCCCACGATGTTGGCCAGCACGTTGAGACGGCCTCGGTGGGCCATGCCCATGACAACCTCGGCGACGCCGGCGCCCGCGGCTGAGTCGAGCAAGGCGTCGAGCAGCACGATGGTGGACTCGGCGCCTTCGAGCCCGAAACGTTTCTGGCCGACGTACCGCGTGTGGAGGAAGCGTTCGAACACTTCCGCCGCGTTGAGGCGGTCGAGAATGTGCCGCTGCTCCTCGAGGTTGAGCGTGGTGCGTTGGCCCTCGACGTGCTGTTGGATCCAGCGCTTCTGCTCTGGGTCCTGGATGTGCATGTACTCGATGCCAAGCGTGCGGCAGTAGGCGTCG
>Ga0307474_10002390_pt1 | contig 13504 bp, 12 predicted proteins | sample atmos_gasesECM1C_2_FD_203312 | JGI IMG/M metagenome (GOLD analysis project Ga0307474, IMG submission 203312) | Hardwood forest soil microbial communities from Morgan-Monroe State Forest, Indiana, United States - atmos_gasesECM1C_05 | ecosystem: Environmental > Terrestrial > Soil > Temperate... | reverse complement strand
CCTCAACCGGCTGAACCTGACCATCGAAGGCAGCCTCGGCTATTTCGGCTGCGGCTTGATCGACGGACCGAACATCCACATCAAGGGCCGTGTCGGCTGGTCGTGCGCGGAGAACATGCTCGCCGGGACCGTGGTCATCGACAAGAACGCGGGATCGACTTTCGGCGCCGCGCTGCGCGGCGGCGACCTCGTCTGCAGGGGCGATGTGGGTGCCCGCGTGGGCATCGACATGAAGGGTGGCTCGATCATCATCGGTGGCCGGGCCGGCGCGTTCTGCGGTTTCATGATGCAGCGCGGACGCATGGTGATCCTGGGCAATGCCGGCAAGAACCTCGGCGACTCGATGTACGACGGCACGATCTATGTCGGCGGGAAGATCGATGGGCTGGGCGTCGATGCCGTACCGGCCGACATGACCGATCTCGACGTACAGTGGCTCGAGCGCAAGCTGAAGATGTACGGCCTCGAGGCGCCGAGGGGCGCGAGGAACATGCAGAAGATCGTCGCCGGCCGGCAGCTCTGGAACTACGACAACCTCGAGCCCGCCGAGAAGAAGCTCATTCTCTAGATATTGCGAGAAAGGAAAGCAAACCATGGCGAAGGAAAAGAAGGCGCCGGTGACGGTGCCGACGACCAAGAAGAAGCTCAGCCGAAACACGCATGTGCTCGGCCACAGCGGCATCTTCACTCCCCAGGTCATCGATGACATTCACATCAAGAGCGAGCTCGGCCGCTATCGCATGCGCGGCTTCTCGCTGTTCAAGAAGATCCCGAGTTGGGACGATCTGACCTTCCTGCCCGGCACGTTGACGCGTTTCGTCATCGAGGGCTATCGCGAGAAGTGCGAGACGAAGACCATCATCGGGCCGCGAGCCAAGCGTCCACTGGTACTCGATATTCCGGTCTACATCACCGGCATGAGTTTTGGCGCATTGAGCTACGAGGCGAAGATCGCCTTGGCGCGCGGCGCAACCATGGCCGGCACCGCGACCTGTTCCGGAGAAGGCGGCATGATTCCCGATGAGCGCCGCTATTCCTCGAAGTGGTTCTATCAGTGCATCCAGTCGCGCTATGGCTTCAACCCGAACCATCTGCGCCTGGCCGATGCCTGCGAGTTCTTCATCGGTCAGGGCTGCAAAGTGGGTCTGGGCGGCCATCTCATGGGCCAGAAGGTGACGGATCAAGTGGCCGAGATGCGCTCGCTGCCGGCGGGCATCGACCAGCGTTCGCCTGCCCGCCATCCCGATTGGCTCGGACCCGACGATCTGGCGCTCAAGATCAACGAGATTCGCGAAGCGACCAATGGGGAAATCCCGATCCAGCTCAAGCTCGGTGCTGCCCGTGTCTATGATGACGTACGCATGGCGGCGAAGACCGGTCCCGACAGCATCTATATCGACGGCATGGAGGGCGGCACCGGTGCCGGCCCGCATATTGCCACCGAGGAGACGGGGGTGCCCGGAATCGCCGCGATTCGGCAGGCCCGCAAGGCACTCGACGACGTCGGAATGTCCGGCGAGATTTCATTGGTCTATGCCGGAGGCATCCGCAACGGTGGCGATGTCGCCAAGGCGCTGGCGCTCGGTGCCGATGCCGTGGCGATCGGGCATTCGGCGCTGATGGCGCTCAACTGCAACAAGGACATCCCGGAGGCCGACTACGAGAAGGAAATCGGCGTCGAGGCGGGCCATTGCTATCACTGCCATACCGGGCGCTGCCCGGTCGGCGTGACCACCCAGGATCCGGTGCTGCGCAAGCGTCTCGATCCCGATGGGGCTGCGGAACGGGTCTACAATTTTCTCCACACTCTCACCATTGAGGCGCAGATGCTGGCGCGCGCGTGCGGCAAGACCAACGTGCACAGCTTGGAACCCGAGGATCTGGCCGCGCTGACCATGGAAGCCTCGGCGCTTGCCATGGTGCCTCTCGCCGGATCGCAGTACACCGTCGGCCGCCCCGACATGACTCGCTATTGAGAGAGCAAAGACCATGGCGAAAGTAATCAAGCTGAGCAAATATGCCAAAAAAGCGGCCAAGCCGGCCGCCAAGTCTTTGGGCAAGGCCTCCTCGTCCAAGGCACCCAACCTGAAGATGAGCGGTGCCAAGAGCGGCGCCAAGGACATCGATCACTTCATCAAGACGTCGGGTCTCGACACCCGGCGAGAGAAGGAGATCGGACAACACATCGGCTATCGCTACGACGTCAACCTGGTTCCCGACTACAACCGCCTCACGCCCTTCCTCAAGAGGTACATGAGCACCATGGGCTGGTCGGACTTGAACTGGCTAGAGGACGTGCACTTGGGCTACGAGGAAGGCAGGGCCGCCGTCTTCGACCGCAACGTCAATGGCTGGGTCACGGTGCCCGAAGACGTCAAGCTGCCGGACAATCAGCAGGACCGCGACATGCTGGCGCGTGAGCTCTTGATCAAGTTCCAGATGTCGCCGCGCCATCCGATGGTCGATCTCAACAAGGCCTACCGCAAGTTCTAATCGCTGCGATAGCGCGCGGCATGCGCCCAATCCGGCCGGAATGAGAGAATCTCGATTCCCGCCGGAACGTTGGGATTGAACATCCGGTTGTGCCAATAGGTCGCCTGATGGAACGCGTGGCGCGCCGCGAGCCGCGCCACGGCACACGGAATGCGGTAACCCTGAGTGTACTGTTCGAACTCCAGGATGCAGCGTCCCTCGGCCGCGAGCCGTGCGGCGAGCGTCGAGCCCGGCCCAAAGAGCGCCGTCATCAAATCCGAAAAACGCGCCGGCTCCTGGAAATGACTGCTCTGTAGGATCTCGAGCATCTTGTCGAAGCGCTCGTTCGGATCCTGCGTCTTCAGATACTGGTAGCGAAACAGCTCGGTGCTGACCTGCGGCTCGGACTCGACAATCAGCATGACGATACCGGGCGAAAGCTCCTCGCCATCCTGCGTCGTGACGCGCGGGCGCATTCCCGAGGAGGGCCGGCCGCCATACTGACGCGCCGCCAACTGCCTCAGGCGGCATTGCCAGCCGATGAATTCGCGGCACAGAGCCTCGGCGGCGGATCGGGTCAGCACGACATTGTCGGGCCAGCGGGCCATCGCTACGGTTTGCGCTCCTGCAGCCAGCGCGCAATGGCCGCAGGAACGGTTTTGCGGGCCTTTCCGCTCACGTACATGCCGATGTGCCCGACGTCGACCTGGAGCGATTCGTAATCTTCGCTGCCGACATGCACCCCCAGCGGGATGCTGGCACTGGGGGGGACGAGGTGATCCTTCGCGGCATAGATGTTCAGCACGGGACACTGGACGTTCTTGAGCAGGACCTGCCGGTCGTCGAGTGTCAATTCACCGCGGATCAGGCGATTTTCCTGAAAAAACCACTCGATGAACTCGCGAAATGCCCTGGCGGGCTGATCGGGACTGTCGAAAATCCATTTTTCCATCCGCAAGAAATTTTCCAATTGCGCCCGGTCGCCCTCCATCTGCAGCAGGTTGACATACTTCTGCTGCGTCAGCCGGAACGGCATCAATGCCAGATAGACGAGGTTCAAGAATTCACCCGACACGTTCCCGGATTGAGTCAATCGTTCGACGTCGATGTGTTGCGCCCATTTCGACAGCAAGTTCTCCGGCGTCTTGAAATCCACCGGCGCCACCATCGTAATCAGGTTGGCGATGTGCCGCGGCTCGAGCGCCGCATAGCACAGGCTCATTGTCCCGCCCTGACACACGCCGAGGAGATTGAGCGCGTCGATTGCGTTTTGTTCGAGGATGAATTCGACGCAGCGTCCGAGATAACCGCAGACGTACTCGGTCAGCGGAATAAAGCGGTCCGCACCGTCCGGATACCCCCAGTCGAGAAGATAGACATCGACTCCCAGCGACAGGAGTTCACGGATGAGGGACCTGTCCGGTTGCAAATCCAGCATGTACGGCCGATTGACCATGGCGTAGCAAATGAGCAGCGGCGGCACCCGCGCGGACCGGGCAAGGGGGACGTAATGGTGCAGCTGAATCTTATCTTCGGCGTATACGCAGGTCTTCTCGGACAGTCCGACCTGGACCTCGCCGATTTCGCGCAGCGCGCGCATTGCCGACCGCCCCCGCTCCTGCATGGCTGCGGCATCTTGCATCAGTCGGGCAAACGATTCGGGGGTCGTCACTGACCGGCCCGCTCAGGGGTCTTGCGAATTTTTCGCTTGCCACGCCGCTTCGGTCCCGTGGTTGGCTTGGCCGCGGCGGTTGCCTTGGCGACCCGTTTCGACTTCACTGCCGCGCTCGCCTTGGCCGCCGCGGATCTCAGGATGCCCACCTGGCGATGCAGGCTGTCGACCTCCGCCCTGCTCGGCCAATCAAATTGTCGCGCCAGGGCTTCGAGCAGTTTGCCGCGTTCGATCTTGAACTCGCTCAAGATATTGCAGAGATCAGCCAACAATCGCGCGAACGGTTCGCCATGCGCGGCTTGGGCGTAGGCCTCTTCGGCACAGTCGATCCAAGCATCGTAGATCGCGGCCGGCGAAGCCAGCAGCGTGTCATCTTTTGAGGCTCGCCGTTGGGTCGCCTGGAAAGCGCTTTGGCCGATGTCTGCGCTGTGCTGCAGAAACTCTGCGTACCGGCGCTGAAATTGTCCGGTGAGATCGAGCATGCGTCGACCGATTTCCTGATATTCGCGCGAGTATCCGAGCGCAGGAAACAAACTCGCGAACTTGTCCTCGGGAATTGAACTCTCGCCCGGCGCAGCATCCGGGCGCATTCCGAGCCTTGCCGCAAGATCTTTCCAGGATCCGAGGAATGCGAGCGGCACTGCTCCGCCGCCTGCGGCCGCCGCGGGATTCGACAATCGCTCGAACAATGTCTGGCAGGCTGATACGTAGTCGTCCCAGGCCTTGAGATAGGGCGGTGCTTCCGGATGGGCCGTGGTCGAGTCATTCATAGGGGGTCTTGCGAGGAGGCCTTGCGGCGCATTAATAAAAACAAGATTTGTGCGTGATTTCCTATATTCAACCAATTGTGCGGCGCATACTAAACCGCTATGCTGAGTCCCGGGGATACTGCTGATAACCAGTTTGCTGGACGCATTATGTCGAATCAACGAGTCATCAAGAAATACGCCAACCGGCGGCTTTACGATTCAACGGGCAGCCGCCACGTCACCTTGGACGACCTCCGCAAAATGATCGTCTCGGGCGACAAAGTAAAGGTGATCGACGATAAGTCGGGCGAAGATTTGACCCGAGCCGTGCTGCTGCAGGTGATTTCCGAGCAGGAACAATTCGGCACTCCCGTTTTGAGTATCGACCTGCTCGAGTCGATCATCCGGTTCTACGGCAATCCGGTGCAGGAAATGCTGACGCGGTACATGGAGCAGAGCGTCGGTTCCCTGGTACGCCAGCAACAAGCCATGCGCGCCGAAATGGCCAAGGTGCTGGAAGGACCCATGGCCCCCATCGCCGAATTTGCCCGCCAGAACATGGAGCAGTGGTCGAAGATCCAGGCATCCATGATGTCCGCATTCACGCCCTCGAAACCGTCGCCTGCGCCGGACGACGAGAAAACCGCGCAGCCGGATAAGAAGCCGGACAAGAACAAGAAATGAAAACCCGTCTCAAGCGATCACGGTAGAAATATATGCAGATCGAAACGAAGACCATTGTGATTACCGGCGCCGGCCGCGGTATCGGCCGGGCTCTTGCCCTGCGATTCGCGGCCCGAGGAGCCCACATCGCCCTCTTGGACCTCAATGCGGCGGATCTCGAGACGGCGGTGAAGCAATGCACGGCGTTTGGCGTCCGCGCCAGGGCTTATACGGCCGATGTATCTTCGGAAGCCCAGGTGTCGGCGGCACTCGATCGCGTAGTGGCCGACTTCGGAGCGCTCGACGTAATTATCAACAACGCGGGCATCGTCAAGGACGCGCTATTGATCAAAGTCAAGGACGGCGAAATCGTCGGCAAGATGACGCTGCAGCAATGGCAGGCTGTCATCGATGTGAATCTGACCGGCGTGTTTCTGTGTGCCCGCGAAGCGGCCGAGCGGATGATCAAGCTCGCCAAGGGCGGCGTCATCGTGAATATCTCCAGCATCTCGCGGCATGGAAACGCCGGACAAACGAACTACGCGGCCGCCAAATCGGGCGTCGCCTCGATGACGGTGGTGTGGGCCAAGGAACTCGCGCGCTACGGCATCCGCGTCGGCTGCGTGGCCCCAGGATTCACGCACACGGATATTCTGGCGTCGATGAAGCCCGAAGTGCTCGAGAAAGTCATCGCGCCGGTTCCCTTGAAACGCTTGGGCGAACCGGATGAGATCGCGCACGCCGCACAGTTCATCATCGAGAACGACTTTTTCACCGGGCGCTGCATCGACCTCGACGGCGGCCTACGCCTGTAGCTGCCGGTACTCGGCTGCCGCAGAAGCACTGTCGCGGGCGGCGCTCAGCAGCGTCCGTGCCGCCCATCGAACGCGGACCACGGAGCCGGCCAATAGGTCGTCGGTGAAGGTCGCCACGTCCACTCCCTCCTCGGCGTAGGGCGACACCTTGAGCTCGGCACCCACCCATCTTTCCACCGCTTCGGCTTCGTATTCACAGACGGTGCGGTTGAGCCGCGGACTTACGTCGCAGTGGGCTATGAGATGAGTCAGCTCGTGCGCGAGCGTCAATACCTGCTGTTCCAGGCTGAGGCCGCTGCGCAACACGATGCGTCGCCCCTCGACGCGCCCCAGTACCCCCCCGGCGAGCGAATTGCGGATCACGGTGGCGCCGCAGCGCACCGAAAACTGCTCCAGGCGATCGATATAAAGCCGTAGGCACATGGCGCGAGCCTCGCTGAGAACACTAAAAACCTACCGCGACGCACTAGTAATGGTCTCTTTATGGGGTCAAGTCTCCCTATTTATGCAATTAATATACTTACAAATCAATCATATAAGAAGCATAAGAAGGCCAAACGCAGATTTCCAAAAAACCTTTTGCACTGCATACTTTTCTATGTATAATGGCCTCACCAAACAAGCCATCGTTCAACACCCAGGAGACTACCATGACCCAACCCACATTCGATTTCACCACCCTTTTCGACACCTATCGCCAGGCGTTCGCGCCCGTCATCACCGCACAGCAGAACTACTTGAAGACTCTCGAGCGCCTCGCGCGCTATCAGTTCGCGGTCGCGGGCGACTACCTGGATTGGTCCTTGTCGCATGCCAAGGCGAGCGTTGAGCCGAAATCGGTCGCCGATCTGGTCGGCAAGCAGACCGCATTGAATACGTCGTTTGGCGACAAGCTGCGCGCCCGGGCGGAAGAGTTCACCCAAATTGCCTCCGAAACGCAAGGTGCCGCCAGCCAGTGGTTTGAGGACACCGGCGCGAAAGTCGCCCAGTCGGTGAAAAAAGCCGCCTGATAACTTAAGCTTAAGCTCGATAAGAGGAAGGGCGACTTTGGGTCGCCCTTTTTTTTCCTCGGGAATTGCGAGTCGGACTATCATCTGGGCGGGGGAATGAACTACATGACGGAATCTGACCTGGCGCGGGAAATGCGCGCGCAATTGGCTGCGGTCACCGGCGGGCTGGCGCCCGACGACTATGCGCAAGCATGGTGGGATTGGTACCTGAATATCGCGCAAACGCCCGCCAAGCAATCCGAGATCGCCAAGACGGCGTTCGACGCTCTCTTGGACAACTTCAATTTCGGCATGCGGGCAGCGACCGGACAAGCCGTCGCGCCGGGCGGCGACGACAAGCGTTTTGCGTCGGAGGCGTGGAATCAGTGGCCCTTCAATGTGATGGCGCGGGGCTACATGAATTGGGAGAACCTCGTGAAGCAGGCGACCTCGGACGTGCCGGGGCTGTCGCCGCACAACGCCGATCTCGTCGCCTTTGCCTCGCGGCAGGCGCTCGAAGCCGCCTCCCCCGCCAACTACCTGCTGGCGAATCCCGAATTGCTCGAGATCACCCGCGCCCAATCCGGACAAAATCTCGTGGCCGGGTTCAAGAATTGGCTCGAAGACGTCGATGCGACGCTCAACCACAAGCCGCCCGCCGGCAGCGACGCGTACCGGGTGGGCGAGAACGTCGCGGTCACACCGGGCAAGGTCGTCTATCGGAACGACTTGATCGAAGTCATTCAGTACTGCGCCACCACGCCGAGCGTGCATGCCGAGCCCATACTGATCGTCCCCGCCTGGATCATGAAGTACTACATCCTCGATCTGTCGCCGCGCAATTCCCTGGTACGTTACCTGGTCGACCTAGGCCATACGGTTTTCATGATCTCGTGGAAGAATCCCATTGCCCACGATCGCAATCTCGGCATGGACGACTACCAAGACAAGGGCATCCGCGATGCCCTGAATGCCGTGGGTGCGATTGTTCCAAACGTCAAGATCCACGCCGTGGGCTACTGCATCGGCGGTACCCTGCTCGCGATCGCCGCCGCGGCACTGGCCCGCGAAGGCGATCATCGCCTGGCGTCGATGACCTTGTTCGCGGCGCAGACGGATTTCAGCGAGCCGGGCGAATTGTCGCTGTTCATAAGCCCGAGCCAGCTCGCGATGCTCGAGGCGGTGATGCAAAAGGCGGGCGTGCTGAGCAGCGACAAGATGGGCGCTTCGTTCGCCCTGCTCCGGGCAAGAGACTTGTTGTGGACGCCGGCCATCAATACCTACGTGAAGGGCAATCGCGAGCAGCTCAACGACCTCATGGCTTGGAACAGCGACGGCACCCGCATGCCGTTTCGCATGCACAGCGAATACCTGAAGCAGCTGTATTTGCAGAACGATCTGGCGGGCGGCAGATTCCGGGTCAACGGTGAAGTGATCAATCTTGCGGCAATCACCGTGCCCATGTTCGTGCTCGGCACCGAGACGGACCACGTTGCGCCGTGGAAGTCGGCCTACAAGGCGCGCGCCTTGACGCGATCGCCGGATTACACCTTCGTGCTCACCAGCGGCGGTCACAACGGCGGCATCGTGTCGGGCCCCGTGAATCCCAAGCGCCGCTTCCGCGAGCTGACCTGGAAAGACGCGCAAACCTCGCTGGATCCCGACGAGTGGATGCAGCAAGCCGCGTTGCACCAGGGCTCCTGGTGGCCGGCTTGGGCTGCGTGGCTGGCGGCGCATTCGGGACCTCGCGATGCGCCGCTGCCCAGCCTCGGCAACCCATCCGCGGGGTACGGGATCGTCGGCGACGCGCCGGGAAACTATGTGCTGGAGCGGTAGTTGGAACCAAAGGGGACAGCGATGGCTAGTAAATCATCCAGAATTGCGTACGTAACCGGCGGAATGGGCGGAATCGGCACCGCGATCTGCGAGCGGCTCTGCAGCGAGGGGTACCGTGTGGTTGCCGGGTGCGGCCCGACCTCGACGCGCAAGGAGCGCTGGCTCGGCGACATGCGCGCCAAGGGGTTCGAAGTGCATGCATCGGTCGGCAATGTGTCCGACTGGGATTCCACCGTGGCCGCGTTCGAGAAGGTGCGGGCGGATATCGGCCCGGTCGACATCCTGGTCAATAACGCCGGCATCACCCGCGATGGCACCTTCCTCAAGATGGGCAGGGACGCTTGGGAAGCGGTCATCAACACCAACCTGAATTCTCTGTTCAACGTCACCAAGCAAGTCATCAACGGCATGGTCGAGCGCGGCTGGGGACGCATCATCAATATCTCCTCGATCAACGGCCAGCGCGGCCAGTACGGCCAGACCAACTATTCGACCGCCAAGGCCGGGATCCATGGATTTTCCATGGCGCTCGCACAAGAAGTCGCGGCGCGCGGCGTCACGGTGAACTCGGTGTCCCCCGGCTACATCGGCACGGATATGGTGAGGGCCGTGCGGCCCGAAGTCCTGGAAAAAATCGTCGCGACGATTCCCGTCAAGCGCCTCGGCGAACCGTCGGAAATTGCCTCCATCGTGTCATGGCTTGCCTCCGATCAGTCGGCATTTGCCACCGGGGCCGATTTCTCGGTCAACGGTGGGTTGCACATGGGCTAGCATTGCCGCACGGGGGGTTTGCCATGGCGGCGATACGGCGAAGTCATCTGCTTTCCTTGGCGATCGTTTTGTGGGCGCTGCCGCTCGCGGCGCGGGCCGGGGTTCAGGATTCGGGCGCGGCGCGGCCCATCGGCGCTGAACGCTTGGGAAGCGTTGCTTTCGCCGTCTCGTGCTCGGCCCAGGTGCGTGTAGCCTTCAACCGCGGCGTCGCGCTGCTGCACGACTTCTGGTACGAAGAAGCGCAGCGCCAGTTCGTTGAGATCGCGAGGCGTGACCCGCACTGCGCCATGGCGCATTGGGGCATCGCGATGAGCGTGTTCCATCAGATCTGGGACCGTCCCGACGAAGCCACCAGCGCGCGCGGCTGGGCCGAAATGCAGGCAGCGCGCTCGCCCCCGGCAAAGAGCGCGCGAGAGCGCGGGTACATCGCGGCCTTGAGCGGGTTCTTTCGGCCCGACCAGCGCGAGTACCAGTCCCGCATCGAGGGCTATGCCGCGGCGATGGCGGAACTCTATGCCAGGCATCCGCGCGATACCGATGCGGGAGCTTTCTATGCCCTGTCGCTGCTCGCGGCCCAAGCACCGGATGACGCCAGCCTGACGGCGCAGCACAGGGCCATGGCGGTCCTCAATCCTTTGTTCGCCAAGTATCCCGATCATCCGGGAGTCGTGCATTACATCATTCACGCGTGCGACACGCCGCTGCTGGCGCCGGATGGACTGGCAGCCGCCAGGCACTACGGCGAGATCGCCCCCTCGGCGCCGCATGCGGTGCACATGCCGGGGCATATATTCGCAAGGCTCGGCATGTGGCAGGAGGATATCGAGTCCAATCTGGGCTCGGTGGCCGCATCGCAGGCCGCGCAAGCGCGGCATCAGAGCGGCGCCATGGATCAGTTTCATTCAGACGATTTTCTTCTCTATGCCTACCTGCAGACCGGCGAGGACGACCGCGCCAGGGCGGTGCTCGCCGACTCGGCGGCCGCCCTCGACGGCTTCGAGTCGATGGGAGACCGGGGCGAGCATTACATGGACGGCATGTTTCCCTATTACAGAACCAAATTTCCCATCTTCTTCCATCTGGAGATGCGGGATTGGGAATCGGCGGCCGCACTCGAGCCGCTCGCCGCCGCACTGCCGGAGACGCAGAGCATGACTTATTGGGCTCGCACGGTGGCGGCGGGCCATCTACGCCAGCCGCAGCAAGCGCGGGCCGATCTCGCGCAGTATGAATCGCTGCTCGAGAAGGTGCGCCACGGACGGCACGCCTACATCGCCGACTCCACCGGCACACGGATCCAGCGCGGCGAGATGCAGGGCTGGGCCGCCTTCGCCGAAGGCAACTCCGAGGCCGCGCTGCAACGCATGCGCGACAGCGCGGATCTGCAGGATAAGGTCGGTCAGGGCGAGACGGATATTCCGGCGCGTGAAATGCTCGGCGATATGCTGCTGGAACTGGGTCAGCCTCGGCAGGCGCTGATCGAATACCAGCGGGCCCTCGCATTGAGTCCGAACCGCTTCAACGGGATTTACCACGCCGGCATGGCGGCCGAGGCGGCGGGAGAGGCGGCACAGGCCCGCAGCTACTACACTACCCTGCTCAAATCGACGGGCAACGGCGTGCATTCCGCGCGCCCCGAGTTCGAGCATGCGAAGGCGTACGCGGCATCGCCGGCGCTGGTCGCGAAGTGAGGCCGGCGCGGTTTGGAACTCCGGGGTGCTTGACGGTGCGCCGCATCGGATGTCTGATTCTGGTGCTGCTGGCCGCGCCCGCAGTGGCCGGCGATCTCACGCTCGAGCGGATCTTTGCGGATCCTTCGCTCGCCGGCCCGACGCCGCGCGGGGTCAAGGTATCTCCGGACGGCCGCCGCGTAGCGCTGCTGCGCGGCCGCGCCACGGATGCGCACCAGCTCGACCTGTGGACCTATGACGTCAAGAGCGGCCGGCTCGAGCTGCGAGTGGACTCGACCCAGCTCTCACCTCAGGAACATTTGTCGGATGCCGAGCGCGCGCGCCGCGAACGAGAGCGCACCGCCGACTATCACGGAATCGTCGACTACGATTGGGCCCCGGATGGCCGCCACGTGCTGTTCACGATCGGCGGTTATTTGTATCTCTATGATTTGAACGCGGGGTCCGGCTCCGCCCTGCGCCGGCTGACGCAGACCACGCATCCGCTCATCGACCCGCAGATGTCGCCCCGCGGCCGTTACGTCTCCTTCGTGCGCGATCAGGATCTGTGGGTGATTGATCTTGGGCTGGGTGAAGAACGCCGCCTCACCGAAGACGGCGGCGGCAGCATTCACAATGCCGAAGCGGAATTCATTGCGCAGGAAGAGCTGCGCCAAACGAGCGGCTACTGGTGGGCTCCCGACGACTCCGCCATCGCCTACAAGCGCTTCGACGAGAGCGCGGTACCCATTGCACGCCGCACCGAGATTTATGCCGACCGCACCGACATGGTCGAGCAGCGCTACCCGTTCGCGGGGGATCCGAACGTCACGGTCAAGCTCGGCGTGGTTGCGCCGACCGGCGGGAACACCCGGTGGGTGGATCTCGGCTCCGATCCCGATATTTATCTGCCCCGTGCCGACTGGACCCCGGACAGCCGGCGCCTGGCCTTCCAGCGCCTCACGCGCGATCAGCAAAGGCTCGACCTCATCCTGGTGGACGCCCTCACGCTGCAGGAGACTTCCCTGCTCTCGGAGACCTCGCCCGTGTGGGTCAACCTGTCGGATGACCTGCGCTTTCTGAAGAAGCAGCGCTCATTCATCTGGTCGTCCGAGCGTTCGGGCTCGAAGCATCTGTATCTCTACGATTTGACGGGCCGCCTGCGCCACGCGTTGACGCAGGGCGAGTGGAACGTCGACGAATTGCTCACCGTCGATGAATCCGCGGGACTCGTCTATCTGGCCTCGAACCGGGACGCCGTCATCGAGCGGCAAATCTACACGGTCCGGCTCGACGGGCGCGATGCCGCGGCTCCGCAGCGCATCAGCCGCGGCGATGGCTGGCACACGGCGCAATTCGCCCGGGAATCGCCGCACGTTGCGCTATACGTGGATACCTTCGCCGATTCGCGCACTCCGCCCCAGGTCAGCGTGAATGCACCCGATGGGCGCCGCGTGGCCTGGATAGAGGCCAACACGCTCGATGCCGCGCATCCGTACTCCCCGTATCTCGACCGTCACGCCGTGCCCGAGTTCGGTCACGTTCGCGCGGAAGACGGGCAAGACCTGCAGTACTCCTTGATGAAGCCTCCCGGGTTCGACTCGACGCGGCGCTATCCGGTCTTCTTGAATGTCTACGGCGGCCCCACCGTGCAGAACGTCAGATACGCCTGGCCGGGCATGATCGACGAGTACATGGCGCAGCAGGGCTATGTCGTGTTCACGCTCGACAATCGCGGTACGGCACGCCGCAGCCGCGCGTTCCAGGATCCGATCCGCGGGCGCCTCGGCGAGATCGAGGTGCGCGATCAGCTGGCCGGGGTGCATTGGCTGCAGAGCTTGCCGTGGATCGACGCCAAGCGGATCGG
>Ga0307474_10002389_pt1 | contig 13510 bp, 20 predicted proteins | sample atmos_gasesECM1C_2_FD_203312 | JGI IMG/M metagenome (GOLD analysis project Ga0307474, IMG submission 203312) | Hardwood forest soil microbial communities from Morgan-Monroe State Forest, Indiana, United States - atmos_gasesECM1C_05 | ecosystem: Environmental > Terrestrial > Soil > Temperate... | reverse complement strand
TTGCCGCGAGTGATGGAGAGGCTGCCCTCAAAGGGCCGGCTGTCGAATGCCGAACGATGCGAGATCACACCGCCCGGCAGCAGATGTCCGACGATCGCCTGCCAGTGCCGCAAGACGATCGACTCCGGCGGGCTGTCTACGTTGGACGTGTAGATGCTCGGGTACAATCGCTTGAGTACACCCCCACCCGCCAGCCGGCGGGCGCGCCGGGCGGCTGCGGGATCGGTCTCGGCGACCAGGACCAGTTCGGGCATCGTGTCCGCCATGGGGATGATTCGGGTGCTCGGAATGGCCTAAATGTCCGTATTATGCCCTATTCAAAGCATTATTGTCCGTAAAATACCGAATAGTCGGCTGACGAACACCTCGCGAACGGCTGCTTCGCGGCGGTGATTTCGTGACCGCCAGTCCCTGCTCCAGTGGCCGAAAGCGGCGGTAGCTGCTTCCACAAAGCGGCCGGTGGAATCGTGCAACTCTCAGGCGAGGCGCTTCCTATTTGGAAGCGAGCTGCTCGGCTCCAAGCGGCAGATATAGCTGTCTACTCTTTGAATCGCACAACCGGAAACCATACTTACGATAGAACCCTACGGCCGCGGAGTTTTTAGCTTCCACTAGAACTGCATGCACCCCAAGAGTGTTGCGCGCTTGCAAGGCGCGTTTGATTGCATTCTGCAGCAACAGCTCACCGAGTCCCTGTCCGCGGACGGAGAGAGAAGTCGCGAGGCGGCCGATCCGCACAGCCGGAACCGGGTACGCAGGTAAACCTTTACGGTCCGCTTCAGTCAGCCGCTCGAAGGCAAGGGAGGCGGCGCTCAGGCTGTAATATCCCAGAATTATGGACGGCCGCCCGGAGTCAACCAGCACGAAAGTGGTTGCGATCCCTTTGGCGCGATGCTGTCCGGCTAGTGTCCTGAGGTACTGATTGAGCAGCTCTTCGCCACAGTCGAAATCTGTGCGATCGTGGCGCTTGGCCTGCAGCTCCTCGACCGAGTATGCCACTTCAAATGCCGAGCACGTCACCGCGCTTCAGCGCTCGTCGTAGCGCGGCATTGGGCACAAACGCCTTTCCGAGCGCAGCTAGAAATCGCTTTGACTCGGTGATCGATAGGGTCGCCACAGATTCGGCCGCAACCGTTCTATCCGCCTCACGCAATACCGCCGATCGCACGAACGCGGCCAGCGGTAGTCCCGCCAGCGCGGCGGCGCGGTCAATCCGTTCTCGGTCCTTGGTCGATAGGCGCAGGTCGAGGCGGGCGGTGGCAGTCATTGAAAAGCTCCAACTAAAAGACTGTACGGTATTATACCGTACAGCTCGCGCTCTTGTGAAAGCAAACGTGCTGTCGTCCAACAAGGTCCGGCAGCAGCCAACAATCTGGAGAGGCAGTGGTGGGGGCATCCGCGAGAACTGAGAAATTTAATACCTGTGAAAACAGGCGCTTAGGCTCGAAGTTCGATGGCCAGCCGTCCCACTTCCGCACACTTCCTGGGACGTCCGCTGAGCGGCCGCTCGGCATGCCGTGCCGTCGACCCTCCGCGGCCTGGTGTTGCTGGGAACGGCACTTGCGCCTCCAGACAACAGTAAACCTTCGTGTATGACCCGTTCTTCAGGGCTGAGAATCCCAGTAAATCGGATTGATGATGATAGCATATATGCTATCATCAGGGCGTGGAAACTTCGCGGGTTATTGTGGATAGCAACGTACTGGTGTCCGCTTTCACGAGCGCGGAGGGCGCTTCGGGGCAGGTGCTACGCCGCGTGCTCAACGGCGAGGCTGAAGCGTTGATCTCGCTGCCACTGTTCGCCGAGTACGAGGCGGCGCTCGGTCGGCCCGAGACACAGCGGCGCCGTCCGTTGACTGCGATGGAGCAAAGCCAACTGCTCGATGCTTTTTTGTCCCGGACGCGGCTCGTCGAGTTGTATTACCGTTGGCGGCCGAACTTGCCAGACGAAGGTGATAATCACGTGTTGGAGTTGGCCGTTGCGGCGAGCGATGCGCCGATCGTGACGTTTAATCGGCGGGATTTCCGCAGTGGTGAATTGCGTTTTCCGGGGATCATCGTCCAGACGCCGGGAGCCTGGCTGAAGTCGCTTGCGCCTTTGAAGGAGTAGAACCATGTCGACACTGACCATTCGTTTGCCTGCCACCAAGCACCAGCGGCTCAAGGACTTCGCACGGGCACGCGGTGTGAGTCTGAACAAATTGGTAGAGGAGTGGGCCACCGTAGCGCTCGCACAGCTTGATGCCGAGAACCACTATCGGCTGCGCGCCACACGCGGTCGACCAGAGGCGGGCCTGGCGCTGCTCGATAAGCTCGACCGCTCGCTGGGACGCCGGCCAGCGAGAAAGAAAGCCACGGACTAGAGTACCGACCAGAGCGTCCGCAAATGTCGGCCAGCCACCGAGGATTAGGGGCATTTTTGGGGTATCCGAGAAAAAATGGCGTGCGATGCCCCCAAAACGCAAATCGTCGAGAATCAGCTAAAAATCGGCCAATTGGCAGGAAGATTAGCCGCAAGTTCGAATGAGGGTTGGTTGCAATGCACGGAAACCGGCGGCGTCCGGGCAAATGCTGGACCTTGATGTTGCCATATGCAAGGCATATGCTAACTGCGCGTCTGACCGAATCAAGAGGCAGTCGATGAAGCGTGTGCGAACTGGAAAAGTTAAATCCGTAGCATCTAAGTCGGCGGCGAGAGCCATATCCAGTGGAGTCGCGCGGCGAGCGTCCATATTTCGAAATGGCGCCAACCAGGCCGTGCGACTGCCACAAGAAATGCGTTTCCCGACAGACGTGAAAGAAGTGCGAATCCGAAAACAAGGAGACGGATTAGTCATTACCCCCGTAAAACCAAATTGGGCATCGTTCTTTGCTTTGCAGGCTGAGGTACCGGACGATTTTCTGGAGGACCGTTCCGATTCCCACCCGCAGCCGCGTGATCCATTGTGACTGGATTCATGCTGGATACGGATATATCCAGTTACATCATCAAGCACAGACCAGCGACATTGATTGAAAGATTTGAAACGCACGCTGAATCATTGAGCGTGTCTGTGATGACAGCCGCGGAGTTGCGATTCGGCGCAGAGAAGGCGGGTCGCCCGAAACTAACCGAGCTAGTGGAGGCGTATCTGGACCGGCTCGCGATACTCGACTGGACCAACGAAGTGAGCGCGTACTATGCGCGCATTCGCGCCCAGTTAGAGCGCTCGGGCAGGCCAATCGGCAATATGGATCTGCTTATTGCGTCGCACGCGGTATCCCAGGGCTCGACCCTGGTTACAAATAACCTCAAGCATTTCTCGAGCGTCTCCGGACTGAACGTGGAGGTCTGGAGTTAATCAACTTCTTACCGTTTTCGAGCATCGCGACCAGTTCGAGTTCTGGGTTGCCCCACCAGATCGCTGACATTGAGAACCGCGAGATTTACGTCGCGGATCTGGGTGTGAGGGAATGCATGGCCCTAGATGACTGGCGGCTTCGGGACCAAAAGCGGTAGTTGCGGTTACTGAAGTCCTCGCCCGTGACCGGCGGTTCATGATTTGCGATAAGCTGGCGGAAATCCAGCCTCAAATCATGGCGCAAACTTCCGCGCGGCACCCGTTAGGCGATGTTTTTAAGCTCAAAGGGCGAATCGAAAGCCGAAGATATTCTGTATGACATCCGATTTATCGCAGCTCGGCTTCCTGCTCTTTGTCTCGGCGATAGTCGCGATGTTGACTCGCCGCCTGCACCTACCTTACACGGTCGGGCTGGTGCTCGCCGGCATGGCGCTCTATTTCTCTCATGTGTACATCAAATGGCATCTCACAAAGGACTTAATATTTTCAGTATTTCTGCCTCCGCTTGTGTTCGAAGCGGCGCTTTTCATCCACTGGCGGGATTTCAAGAAGGAATTGCCCGTGGTCACGCTTCTCGCGACAGCGGGTGTCGTGCTAGCGGCGGCCGTCACTTCAGTCGGCATGCGCTTTGCGCTCGACTGGGATTGGGGTAGTGCAGTTATCTTCGGAGTGCTGATTGCCGCCACCGATCCGGTCTCGGTCATCGCGACCTTCAAGGAGTCCAAGATGCCTGGGCGCCTTCGGACGCTGATCGAATCGGAAAGTCTGTTAAACGATGGCACTGCCGCAGTGGCCTTCGTAGCGGTGCTCGGACTCCTCACTGGTGGCCACGAAACGGTTCTCTCAATTGGCGGGGCGTTGTTCGTCACGATCATTGGCGGTGTTCTCATCGGCGGGATCATTGCGTATCTCTTCATGCTGTTGGCGGGCCGCACACCAGATTATTTGGTGGAAATCACTTTTACCACGCTGGTTGCGTATGGTTCTTTCTTCGTAGCCGAACACTTCGATTGTTCGGGCGTGCTGGCTGCATTAACCGCGGGACTGGTTGTCGGTAACTTTCGCTCATCGGGCTCGATTTCAGCGGCCGGGCGACACGCCCTGGGACCATTCTGGGAGTACGTGGCTTTTGTGGCGAATTCTCTGGTCTTTCTGTTGATAGGCGCTCAAGAAGCGCAGCAGCATTTTAGCGGGCTATGGGCACCGGTTTTGGTGGCTATCGCCTTGGTAACGCTCGGACGCGCGGCTGCCGTCTATCCGCTGTGCGCGATATTTGCCCACAGTCGATACAAGGTGAAGTTGAGACATCAACACGTGCTTTTCTGGGGCGGACTGCGGGGCGCTTTGGCACTCGCGCTGGCCTTGTCCCTGCCGGAGGATCTTCCTCGGCGAGACGTCATTGTAGTGATCACCTTTGCCGTCGTAGCCTTCTCAGTGTTTGCACAAGGCCTCTCGATTACCCCGCTGCTGCGCCGCCTCGGACTGCTCGAACATGCAAAGTAGCGCTGTGAAACCACCAAATCTCATGCGTTATGGGCTTGAGCTCTAGGTAAATGTTCCGCGCACTGTGGGTCGCAACGGACAGAAAACGAAAGCGCCGGCGACAGCAACGCCGATACCGCCCTCGAGGAAATGGCCGATAAGAATCTGCCCTGCGTCACTCAGACCGTCGTGGCTGATGTGGCAAATGGGCTCGGCGCCCTACCTCGGCGGCGGCTTCGGCCACTTCTATGCCTATGCGCCGATCAAGATTGAATACGCCATCGACCGCTTTACGATGGAAGTGAAGAGGCAGATGGACGTGTGTTAGACCGGCGCTTGGCAGAGAATGAGTACCTGGGCGGATCGCAATACACCATCGCCGATATGGCGGTCTGGCCGTGGTACGGCGCGCTGGCCAAGGGACTGCTCTACGAGGCCGGCGAGTTCCTGCAGGTGGCCGACTACAAGAACCTCCAGCGCTGGACCGATGCGATCGCCGAGCGACCGGCGGTAAAGCGGGGCCGGATGGTGAACCGCATCTTTGGCGACCCGGCGAGTCAGCTGAGCGAGCGGCACGGTGCAAGTGACTTCGACACCAAGATCCAGGACAAGGTCGCCGTGGCGAGGTGAGCCGTTCCGTTGGAGTCGGCGACGCCAAGGCTGCTTATCTCCGTGCATCCGCTGCATGCTGCACGGGGCTTACTCAGCGATTCTCGACCCCGATGATCAGCCCGTCCTGCAGCCAACCCGCGAGCAGGGCGCCCGCAACCTCGGGAGCCTTCGCAGGCTCCATTGTAGCCGCGATGAGGGAGCAAATCGCCGCAAAGCTCGCTCCTTCACAGGCCATCAGGAGAGCCTGCTGCTCGATCGAATCGACGACCCGAAAATGCGACGACAAGCCTTTGCGCCAGACGCGCAATGCCAGCGGCGCGTGCAGACGCGCCGCTGCGGGCGGTGCTTTCTTCTCTGAGAGCGCGGTCCAGATCGCTGCGCAGTTGGTCGATATCGACGTCATCCGCAAAGTGGGCAGGATTCGCAAGATCGCGCTATCCCAATCGATGCCCGATAGGGCGTCGGGTGGGATGGGTGCTGCGTCGAGGCCATCGAATGTGCGGCGTAACGACCAGTCGAGCCAGGCGAGCTCGGCGACCTCGCGGTCGTCGGGATACAGGCCGCTCAGGGTGCAATCGAAGTTATCTCCATAGTCGTTCAAGGTCCAGCTGTGTGGCGGGTGTGACTCGATGTGTCTATGAGCCGCGACGTCGAAGCCCGCATCACCGAGCCAGGCCCAGACTCGCTCGAATGTATCGCGCAGGCAGTCGATGAGCTGCGCCCGGTAGGCATGGTGATACACGGCGAGGCGCGAAGACGCATCACCGTGGATCTGCGCTCTGATTTCGTCGGCGCCGCGAAGGAGATATTCGCGCATGCTGCGCTGAAGGGAGAGCAGGGTCATGCCGCTCGCCGCCACGCGGCCGTCAGTGCTCGCGCGAGGTCGAGTTCCGTCAGGAGCTCGCTCAACGGCGGTATATCATCGTCGCGCTCAATCATGGTGGCGACCCCGCTGAAGCGAGCACACGCCGCTCTGTAGAGCGACCAGACGGGATCGGAAACAGGATGATCGTGCGTATCGATGAGTAAGCCTCGACCATTGTCGCTATGTCCGGCGAGGTGAATCTGGCGCACGCGTTCGGCGGGCACCCCGGCGAGATAGGCGAGGGGGTCGAAGGCGTGATTGGAGGCGCTGACATAGATGTTGTTGACATCCAGCAGGAGGTAACACCCTGTTCGACGGCACATCTCAGACAGGAAATCCCATTCGGACATTTCATCGTCGGCAAATTTCATGTAGGTCGAGGGATTTTCGAGCAGCAGCGGACGTTCGAGCACGTCCTGCGCAAGCAGTATGTTCGTGCAGACCACCTGCATCGCGTCCTCGGTATAAGGGAGTGGCAGGAGGTCGTGCGAGTTGAATTCTTCGATTCCGGTCCAGCATAGGTGGTCTGACACCCAGAGCGGCTGCGCGCGATCGACAAGTGCCTTCAGCTGAAGCAGATACTCGAGTTTAATGCCGTCGGCCGAGCCTATCGACATCGAGACACCGTGCATGGCAACCGGATATCGGTCGCAGATCGCCGCGAGTATGTTGAGCGGCCGTCCTCCTTTCACCATGAAGTTCTCGGAGATCACTTCGACGAAGTCGACGGGCACATCATCGCGGAGAAAATCTTGGTAATGGAGCGGCCGTAACCCCAACCCAAAACCGGCAAAGGAGGCAACGGACGTGGCGGGCATTGATGGATCTCCGAGGACACTCAAGACAAAAATGGTACGAATTCAGCCGGCACGAGCGCCGGCTGAATTCCCAGTTGCGTTTACTTTTCCGTGGTGGAACCGTGCTGGGCGCTGCACTGTTGCGCGGTCAGATCCTTGAAGCCCTGGCCCTTGCACGAATTTTGACCCTTGCACGCATGGCTCCCTGACTTGCAGTCCGATTGCCCTTTGCAGGAGTTGACCCCGTAGCAAGGCGCAGTTGCTTGGGTGCCTTGGTCGGCCGCATAGGCGGAAGCCATCATCGTTCCGTTCGTAAATGCAAATAGGACGGCGGCGGACGCGAGACTCAGGTGCGATTTTTGAATAAACATCAAAACATACTCCTAGAATGGTGAGTGACAGTATCAGTACATCTAGTAGTTCGACGCGTTAGCAAGTTTGGTTACAGGCCGCCACTCATGACTTACAGCGGTTTTGTCGAAACAGCGGCGCGTGCACCAATGAAGCTGAACGACTTACCGCAAGAGGGCCATCCCGCTTCCAACAATTGGTCCTTGTTGATTTCGCTGGAGCAAGACAGCAACACGAGTGGCGTCAGCGGGGAACGAATTCACCGCCGCGCGAAACACACTCTGTTTTCCATTCCAGACACCGAGCGTGAGGAATTGTCTGACGATATTGAATTCTCGGAGCGTCCTCCCGGAGTTCTCTCCTCGCCCAACGTTCGTAGCGGCCTCGGGCAGGTAAGCGATGAGGTTGACGTCGTAGCGCTCTTGAACTGGCCGTTCAGGCACGGTGACGATGAGCTCCCCGCGAGCCACGTCGATGAGGATCGGAATCGTGATGAGGGGCTCGGCCATTGCCGCCAGGATCCGAGGCTTATCCGATCCCACGAAACTGCTACGCCCATCGACGATGACTTGAGGCGTAAATGCCGACGACAGGCCCAGCGTCTCAACGTAGCGGCGCTGACGCTCACGCGCAATCGGTAAGGCGAAATGGTCGCGCCACCCGATGCTGTCCCAATAGTCGACGTGAAAAGCCAGGGCGAGTACATTTGGCATCTGCGAAAGCACGCCCAACAATGAGTCCGCTGGCGGGCAGGAGCTACAGCCCTGAGAGGTATATAACTCCACAACCGCTGGTCCGCGCGGGGAGCTTGATTGCGCCCGCAGATTTTCAGCAGATCCGAGCTCCAGGCCCAAACAAATAAGGACAAGAAGGGCAGCGCGTTTGCACAAGGTCATGGGATACCTCCGGTGACGGCGGTTGTGGATTGGTTTCTCCGAATTCACCAACGCAACAGCCGTGGACCGAGCCACGCACCAATAGCAGTGGGGATCAACATTCCGAGCAGGTACCATGTTGCGATGAACGGGGTGGCAAGCTCCGGGCAATGCAGGGTATAAACGAGCGCACCGATGGCTCCGGCGGCGAACCCCGCACCCGCGCCCGCCCGACGCAGCCGCGTTGGGGCAAGATCCTTGAGGATCCACAGGAAGGAGAAGAAAAGCGGCGCGGAGATGAATGCGATCAGGAACGGACACACGGCGAATGTGGTACCCAGGAGCAAGTGGATGCGGCTCTGCGAATCGGCTGAAAACAGGCTGATCGCAGCCAAAATCCACATGATGAGCACGACAACGGCAATCCCTGTCGGCAACAGACCGAGCCGAGTACCTGGACGCCCCAAGCCTGCGACGCACAGGACCGCGAGCACACCCAAGCTCGCGCAATACAATTCGCGAACCCAAAACGCGAACTCGGATACTTCATGAGGCAGCGCCGGATTCACGTGGAGGACTCCGGCAGTCAGGATGAGCGCAGTAAGTGCACTGGCGGTCATTCCCAGCACATAGCGCCACGTCGTCCGCCTGGCGTCGATCGGCTCAAGATTCGCCGCTAGTACTGCAGTTAGATTCTCTGTTCTCATACAAGCGTCTGTATTCTCGCGCGCGATCGCTTCTCCTAGCTATTTCGTTGGAGATGAAGGATTGGTTACAGCCACGAGTGCTGCGTTCGTCGGTCGCAGGATTAACCGGTAGCACCCGGCCGATTGTTTTCAATCCGCTGCCCGTTTCAGCGGCGGCGCCGAATGCGTGCAATAAATGGGCTGTCTGGTCGGTCAACTTCACGGCGCTCCTTCGGGGCGTTGAAACGGACTCGCTCCCTCTTCTGCGCAATAAATAGAAGGTTCAGATGCAATTGATCGAGGAGCGCCTCCGCAGTCTGATGTTACAGAGTCTCGCCGGGGACGCGGCCGCCTACCGCATGTTCTTGGACGAGTTGACGGCGCGATTGCGATCCTATTTGCGAAGACGGCTCGGAGGGTTGCCGGACGAGGTCGAGGATCTACTGCAGGAATTGCTGTTGGCGGTTCACAACAAACGCCATACCTACGACCCGAAACAACCGCTGACGTCCTGGGTGCAGGCCATCGCGCATTACAAGCTCGTGGATTTGCTACGCCGTCGTTCACGCAGCAATGCTCTCACTGATCCCCTTGACGAAGACGATCAGGTATTGGCCACGACGGCCAACGCCGCCACTGAGGCGAAATATGACGTCGAGAAGCTATTGCGGGGGCTGCCGGATCGTCAACGGCTGCCGATTCTGTATGTCAAGATTGAGGGCGCATCCGTGACTGATACGGCGATACGCACGGGTATGTCGGAGTCCGCTGTGAAAGTGGGGATCCATCGCGGCCTGAAGGCTCTTGCGGAGAAGATTCGGAAAATCGGATGAAAACTGAAGATCTTGTTTCCTTACTATCAACCGGCGCCCAGGCGGTTGATCTGAGACGCGCTTCGCGGCGCTGGCTGCTGGCGCTAGCCGGTGGCGCATTGATGGCCTTCCTCCTCACTGCCGGGCTGCTCAAACTGAATCCAGTGCTCTGGCATGAAACCTACAAACCGATGTTTTGGGTCCGGGAGAGCTACTGCGCGGTACTAGGCGTACTTGGATTTATTACCGTCGTTAGATTGGCTCGCCCGGGATTGCGGCTCGGCCTGGCCCCTATGGGCATTCCCGTCGCAGTGATCGCGATGTGGGTTCTTGCGGTAGTCACCTTGGTGGCGGCTTCACCGCAGAATCGAGCGCAATTGATTCTTGGACATACCGCTGTCGTTTGTCCTTTCCTGATCGCGTTCATCGCGGCCCCGCTGTTAATAGCGCTCCTTTGGGTCATGCGAAGCCTTGCCCCGACGCGGCTGCGTTGGGCGGGCGCCGCGAGCGGGTTCGCGGCGGGATCCATCGGTGCGCTCGTATATAGCCTGCATTGTCCCGAGCTGGCGGCGCCGTTTCTCGCTACTTGGTATCTGCTCGGCATGCTGATCCCGACGACACTCGGCGCGTGGCTCGGTCCGCGGCTGCTGCGTTGGTAGCGATCACCAGAAAACAATCCCACTGTAACTTTTTGCTTGGTGCCAGCGAATTAACGGAGCGCCGATGCAAATCGGCCGTTCAGGGCGCGTCGCCGGTGACCCAGCTTCGGGACGCACTCTTGCGCGCACTAATACTTTTTGGGAATAGGAGAGTTAATTCATGAAGTCCATCAAGACGGTTATCACAATGAGCGCCATCGCCGGTGCCGCATGGTCGGGAGCCAGTTTCGCCACGAATGATAATAATCACGCTGCACACGCCGTGTTCGTCATGACGAATAACGCCGATGCGAATCAGGTGGTTGCTTTCCAGCGAGACCCGAACGGCACGTTGGAGAATCCCCACAGCTATAGCACGGACGGCCGCGGCAGCGGTGGTACGGTCGATCCGCTGGCGTCGCAAGGCTCACTGACGTTGAGCACGGATGACGCGTGGCTGTTCGCCGTCAATGCTGGCAGCGGCAGTGTTTCGGTGTTTCGTGTCAACGGGGCGCAGCTGGAATTGACCGATCGCGTCGCGAGCGAAGGCAGTGAACCCAACTCAGTCGCCCAGTCCGGATCTCTTGTATATGTATTGAACACCGCCGGCAGCAGCAGTGTCGTCGGATTTCATTTCCATGGCGGCAAGCTGGAACGGATTCCCAAGTCACAACGCTTTCTCAGCGGCAACGGCGTGGTATCCGGTTCAGTCGCGTTCAGCCCGGACGGGCAGTTTTTAATCGTCACCGAGCAGAAGACGAACAACCTTGACGTGTTCAAAGTGCTGAGCGACGGCTCCCTGTCGCAGGCCACCATCACGGCGAGCGTCGGCCCCGGCGCGTTCAGCGCGAGATTTACCGGGAACGACGTGGCCTTGGTTTCGGAAACCGGCTCCAGCGCGCCGAACTCATCAGCCATTTCCTCGTATTCCGTGCAAAGCAATGGCAAGCTGACGCCGATCAGCAGCAGCGTGCCAACGTTAGGTTCGGCCAATTGCTGGAATGCCATGACGCCCGACGGCCGCTTTGTATACGTCTCCAACGCAGGCTCCGGGTCCATATCCGGATTCGCGATCGGCAGCGGCGGCACGCTCACGCCGATTCCGGGAACGATCCTTGCGATCAATCCGACTGGTTCGTCAAATATCGATATTACCGTCAGCGCGGACGGGAAATTCCTCTACAGCCTCAATGCGGGTACCGGAGCCGTCGGCATGTTTGCGATTCAGCCCACCAACGGTAGCCTCACGGATTTGGGCACCGCCGGTGATCTTCCTGCAGCGGCGGGTCTGAATGGAATCGTCGCGAATTGAAATGGAAAGCAAGGTCTAGTCCCGGGCCGTGCGTTGTGCCATGTGCAACGCACGGTTCGACTCATCGGCGGCGAGAACGAATCTCGCGCACGCCACGTCCGAGCTTTCGCCTCAGCAGCGTACGCAGCGTTACACCGTCCGAATAGCCAATTTCGGAGGCGATCCGATCCACGCTGGCTTTACTGGTTTGCAGCCGATGCACCGCGCGTTCCACGCGCAGGTCCTGGAAGTAAGATAGCGGCGATTTGCCGAGCACCGTTCGAAGACGGCGCGCTAGGGTGCGCTCACTCGTGCCAGCGCTGCGCGCCGCATCACTCAAGGAGAACCCTTGTGCCAGGCGGCGTCGCGCCCAGAGCTCGAAGCGCTCTACCAGTGGATCGCTGTGTGCCAGATGGTCGGGAATTATGAAGCTGGCTTGCGAAACACGAGGTTCAATCAACAGATAGTTCGCGGTGAGCGCGGCTAGCGCCGGGCTTCGCCTGCGAATCAAGCCGAGTGCAAGGTCAATGTGTGCCAACGCCGCACCGGCTGTTACGAACGCGCCCGACGTCACCAACATGCGAGATTCGTCCAGTTCGATGTTCGAATAGCGCTGACGAAAGAACGGAGAAAGCCACCAGGAAGTGGTCGCTTCGTGTCCGTCAAGAAGCGCGCTGTCGGCAAGAATGAAGGTGCCCGTACACGCGGCGCCAATCCACGCACCGCCCTGCGACCACTCGCGTAGCACGCCCCCGGCATCCGCGACATCGGGGTGAGTCAATCGCTCCGCCAGCGTCGAAGGCGTTTTCGCGCCCAGCGCGGGCAATAGCACAGCGTCCGGACGAGGCGCTGTTGCCGCCGCAACCAGCGGGACTCTGAATCCCCGTGCGGTGAGCACTCGACCCCGCACGCCTACGACGGTGACTTTGATGGCTGCTGTCGGAACGGCCATCGCGGTCGCCAGTTCGGTGGCGGTTCCGAGGGTGTCGAGTAAGGCCGACAGCCCCAAATCGAACGTACCCTGCAGCGTCAGGACGAGAACATGCATGGCGAGAACAATACCATATTCGACGGTTTCGCCACTCGTCGGCTCGCAGCCGATGGCCGAGACTGCACTCCCTGTCAACAAAGGAGAGAAGCTCATGGTCAAAGTCGCATTGTTGGTTCGCTTGGAAGCAAAGCCAGGTAAGGAAACCGCCGTAGCACAGTTCCTTGAGGGCGCACTGCCACTCGCCAATCAGGAAAGCGCTACTCCCGTGTGGTTCGCCTTGCGATTGGGGCCGTCCACGTTCGGGATTTTTGATGCGTTTCGCGATGACGCGGGCCGCAAAGCCCACCTCGCGGGTCCCATCGCCGCTGCGTTGATGGCCAACGCGACGGAGCTACTCGCTCAGCCCCCTCAGATCGAGCAAGTAGACCTATTGGCGGTGAAGCTACCGACGTAGAGTGAGATCCGAACGCCAGCCGCTCGGGAAAATCTTTCGCAGCGGCTCGTGTTCCGGCAATGAGTTCGCGAGCCACAAAATCGTGGCGCGACTCGAGTCGCGGTGCGAACGGGCCGATTCGAGATTCCCCGCTTCCTCCTCGATGTGGGCCGCCGTGGAGTGGGCTCTCCAAGTGGCCAACGGCACCTCGAGGCCCCAGCGCGACCCTGGCGTTGATCTCCCAGGCGAGCCCCTGCCAGGCGAAGCGGCATGTGCGAGTACCAGTCGAGAAACATAGCCTGACGGTCCATCTCGCTCGCCCTCTGCCACTTATGT
>Ga0307474_10002387_pt1 | contig 13513 bp, 12 predicted proteins | sample atmos_gasesECM1C_2_FD_203312 | JGI IMG/M metagenome (GOLD analysis project Ga0307474, IMG submission 203312) | Hardwood forest soil microbial communities from Morgan-Monroe State Forest, Indiana, United States - atmos_gasesECM1C_05 | ecosystem: Environmental > Terrestrial > Soil > Temperate... | reverse complement strand
GATCGCAGCCTCCGGCCTCATCGTCATGTTGTTGGCGGGATTGCAGATCCGGCTGATCCTCATCGCCATTCCGCTCCTGGGTGCCGCCGCTTGGGGTGCGTGGCATTTCATCCACGACTATCAGCGCCAGCGTATTTTGACCTTTCTCAATCCGGAAACCGATCGCTTGGGCGCCGGCTATCACATCATCCAGTCGCAAATCGCCATCGGCTCCGGCGGCGTGTTCGGCAAGGGCTACATGAACGGCAGCCAGGCGCAGCTCGAGTTTCTCCCCGAGCGCTCCACCGACTTCATCTTCGCGGTCATCGGCGAGGAATTCGGTCTGTTGGGACAGCTGCTGATTCTGTCGTTGTACGGCGTAGTCATCGGCCGCGCCCTGTACCTGGCCATGCAGGCGCAAGGGACGTTTGCGCGCTTGACCGGCGGGGCCGTCGCGTTGAGCTTCTTCGTGTATGTGTTCGTCAACTCTGGCATGGTCAGCGGCATCTTGCCGGTGGTCGGCGTTCCCTTGCCCCTGATCAGCTACGGAGGCACCTCCATGGTCACGCTGCTGGCCGGCTTCGGCATCCTCATGTCGCTGCATTCGCACCGCAAGCTGATCGGGTCTTGACGCCGGTGCGAACTCCCTTTGCGATGACCTTGCTCGTTTGCGCCGCGCTCCTGGTGCTCGAGGCCGAACCGGCCTCAGGTCTGGACATCAAGCGTCCCGAGGTCAAGGAATTCATCGCGCACATGTCGGCCAGCTACGGCTTCAAGAAACGCGCCCTGCGCAAGCTGCTGAAATCGGCGGACAGTCAACCGGCCATCATCGATGCGATGTCCAAGCCCGCCGAGAAAGCCAAGCTCTGGTACGAGTATCGTCCGATCTTCCTCAATGAACGGCGCATCCGAGAAGGCACGGAATTCTGGATTGCGCACCGTCAGGCACTCGATCAAGCCAGCATCAAGAGCGGCGTCGCACCGGAATATCTCGCGGCCATCCTCGGCGTCGAAACTTACTACGGACGGCTCACCGGCACCTACCGGGTGCTCGACGCGCTGGCCACGCTGTCGTTCGACTATCCGCCGCGCGAGAAATTCTTTCGCGACGAGCTGGAGCAATTTCTGTTGCTGACGCGCGATGCGCATCTCGATCCCAAGACTTTGAAGGGATCCTACGCCGGCGCGATGGGCGCGCCGCAGTTCATGCCCTCGAATTACCGGCGTTACGCGGTGGACGCGGATGCGAACGGCCGCATCGACCTGTGGAACGACTGGCCGGATGTTTGCGCCAGCGTCGGCAATTACTTGAAGGAGCACGGCTGGAATGCCGGCGAACCGGTCCTGGAAGAGGCCACGGTCCTGCCTGAAAAGCCCGACGATCTCGATGGCCGCAAATTGGCCCTGTCGGAGACCGTAGGCTCGCTCGCGGCGAAAGGTGTCAGCTTCGATGCCGAGCTGCCGGCCGACGCACCGGCGATTTTGATTGCCGCCGACGAGCCGGACGGCGTTCACTGGCGCGTCGGCTACAACAACTTCTTCGTGATCACTCGATACAACCACAGTGCGCTGTACGCCATGGCGGTCTATGAACTCGCGGCGGCGGTGAAGCAGCGCATGCTGGCGAACGAGACCGGACCGTTGGCCACCACCACGACATCGCCGTGAGATTGTCGCGGGCGCTGGCGCTGCCGCTGTGCCTCGCGATCGCGGCCGGAATGACCGCCTGCTTCAGCGCGCCGCCGCGGCGCGAGATTCCCAGCACGGCGCCGCCGCCTCCGCCGGCCGAACGGCCGCCGCCGCCGGATTCCGTACCTGACATGGTGCCGCGTAACGAGCCGCGCTCCCGAAATGGCAATCCGCCGTTCTACGACGTGATGGGCAAGCGCTACTTCGTGCTTTCCTCGAGCGTGGGCTACGTGGAACGGGGCGTCGCGTCTTGGTATGGCCCGGGGTTTCATAAAGTCCGCACCTCCACCGGCGAGCCCTACGACATGTACGCCATGACGGCCGCCCACAAGACGCTGCCGTTGCCGGCCTATGTGCGCGTGACCAATCTGCAAAACGGACGCAGCATCGTGGTGCGGGTGAATGATCGCGGACCGTTCGTGGGCAATCGCATCATCGATCTTTCCTATACCGCCGCATCGAAGCTCGATATGTTGCGAAACGGCACCGCCATGGTTGAGGTGCGCACGCTCGAGGCCGCCGCGGTCGGCGCACCGCTTACCGCGGCACTCGCCGCACCATCCGCCGCACCACCCGTCGCCGCCGCGCCCAGCGCCGCGCCGACTGCCGCACCGCTCATCGCAACGCCCATTACAGGAGCCGATGCGCCGCCGTCCTCGCCGGCGGCCGCCGCTCAGTCGCCTGAGGCAGCCTCGGACGTCAGCGGCGCTGTCTCGACTGTTCCCGTGCCCCGTGCGCTCTTTATTCAAGCAGGGGCCTTCAGCGATCCGAACAACGCCGAGCGGCTCATGCAGAAACTGCGCGGCGGCGGCTATGGCAAAGTATTCGTACGCGACGATGACATCGCGGGCCGCAGAATGTACCGGGTGCGGATCGGTCCTGTTCCAAGCGTTGCGGAATTCGATCGCATCGTCGCGGCTCTCGAGCGTGCGGGCATCAACGATGCGCATCTTGCGCTCGACTAATCGCTATTGCCGGACGGCGATTGTCCCGTAAACTACCCGGCTTCTTTTAGGATGTGCACCAACCATGTTTCGTTCCGTTCTTGTCAGCTTAGCCGCAGCATTGGTCTTCAGCGCAACCTGCTGGGCGGCGAAACCTCATCACAAGCACGTTGCCGCGGCCGCGCCCGCCGCATCTGCCCCTTCCTCCGCATCGGTACCAGCCGTGTCCGCACCGGCGGTGGCCGGGATGGCCATTCCGGGGGCTCCCCAGGTTGATGCGCGTTCCTACATTCTCGTCGACTACCAGACCGGCAAGGTGCTTGCGGCAAACAACGCGACGGAGCGCATGGAGCCGGCCAGCCTGACCAAGCTGATGACCGCTTACATCGTTTTCCACGAGCTCAGCGCAGGCAAGCTCAAGCTCGAGGACATGGTGACGGTCAGCGAGCACGCCTGGCGCTCTGAGGGCTCGCGCACCTTCATCGAGCTGGGAAAGCCGGTATCGGTGAACGACCTGATTCTCGGCATGATCGTGCAATCCGGCAACGATGCGACCATCGCATTGGCAGAACGCATCGCCGGCACCGAGGCGACCTTTGCGCAGCTGATGAATTCGACCGCCAAGAGCTTGAACATGGTCGGATCGCATTTCGAAAACAGCTCCGGGCTTCCCTCGCCGCAGCACTACACCACCGCCCGCGACATGTCCTTGCTCGCGATCGCCATGATCCGAGATTATCCGCAGTACTATAAATATTATTCGGTGCGCGAGTTCGAGCACAACGGCATCAAGCAGCAGAATCGCAATGGACTGCTCGAGAAGGATCCGACTGTCGACGGTTTGAAGACCGGTCACACGGATTCCGCGGGCTTCTGTCTCGTCACCTCGGCGCACCGCGAAGGCATGCGCCTGATATCGGTGGTGCTGGGTTCCACCAGCATGAAGGCGCGCGAGAATGCCAGCGCCGCGCTTCTGAGCTATGGCTTCACCTTTTACGACACTAAACTCATCGTCAAGGGCGGCACGGCGTTGGCCACCACGCACGTCTGGAAGGCGGCCAATCCATCCGCCGAGTTGGGCGTCAAGGAGGATTTGTACATGACCCTCGCGCGCGGCCAGGCCGACGTGAAAACCAGCGTCGACGTCGCTCCGAAACTGATTGCGCCGCTGGGATTGGATGCCGATGTCGGTACGCTGCATGTTTTCAATGGCAAGGAGGCCCTGACGACCGTGGCGTTGCACCCGTTGAAACCGGTGGCGGCCGGCGGTTGGTGGCGGCGGCTCATTGACACCATCCGGCTCTGGTTCGCTTGACATGAGCGGTCCGCTGCCCATCTGCTACTTGAATGGTGCGTACCTGCCCCTCAGCGAGGCCAAGGTGTCCCCCTTCGATCGCGCCTTTCTTTTCGGCGATGCGGTCTACGAGGTGGTGCCCCTATACGGCTCGCGCCTGTTTCGGTTGCGCCAGCATCTGGACCGGTTGAATCGCAGCCTGGCCGCGATTCGCATGCCGCCCGCCATGTCGCATGGCGACTGGGCGCATGTGTGCCAGGAACTGATTTCGCGCAACGCCGCGGATCAGGGGCATCTTTACATGCAGGTGAGCCGCGGCGCGGAGTTCGGCCGCAATCATGCCTGGCCTGAAGGACTGAAGCCGACTCTGTTCGCCTACTGCACCGAGCTGGATCCGCTGCCGGATGCGTTGCTCGAACACGGCGTCGCCGCCGTCACCGCAACCGAGACCCGCTGGGCGCGACGCGATATCAAGGCGACTGCGCTGCTGGCCAACATCTTGTTGAAAAAACTGGCGGCCGATGCCGGCGCATTTGAAACGATCATGCTGGAAAATGGCGAACTCACCGAAGGATCGTCAACGACCGTGCATGTCGTGAAAAATGGCGTGATTCACACGCCGCCGAACAGCCATCACATTCTTCCCGGCACCACTCGCGATGTGGTTACGGAACTCGCGGACCTTTTGTCGGTGCGCAACTCGAGCACCGCCATCTCCGAATCGGCGCTGCGCGGCGCCGATGAAATTTGGCTGGCATTCTCTACCCGCGGCGTATTGCCGGTCACCAAGCTCGATGGCGCGCCGGTGGGCACCGGGGCCCCGGGACCCGTGTTCAAGCGCATCCACCTCGCATTTACCAACTACGTCCGCGAATTGGCGCAGACGCCCGCGCTATGAGCACCACGCCCGAGGAATATCCCAGTGATTTTCCCATCAAGGTGATGGGCCGGCATGACAGCGACCTGCGTGCGCTCACGCAAGCCATCGTCGAGCGCCACGCCGGGCCGATCGCGGATTCGCACGTGAAGACGCGCACCAGCGCGGACGGCAATTTCCTGGCATTGACCTATACCGTGCACGCCACGAGCCGCGAGCAGCTCGATAAGATCTACCGCGAATTAACCGCCTGCAAGTCGGTGTTGATGGCGCTGTAGCGCGCGCCGGCCGGCGCATAGCCCAGCCGCCGCAGCAGATGCGGCAGTAAATCGTGCGCGACGGAATCCACGCCGGCGCTGACCCCAAGATCCGCAAGCCGCGTCACGCGCAAATCCTTATAGCCGCACACATTGATGCGTTCGAAGGGCTGAAGGTCGAGGGCCACGTTCAACGCCATGCCGTGATAGCAAGCGCCGCGGCGAATGCGCAAGCCTACGCTGGCCAGCTTCGCGCCCTCGACGTACACGCCGGGCGCTTGCCTCGAGCCCGAGGCGCTTATGCCGAGTTCGGCCGCATAGTCGATGACGGCGTTCTCCAGCGCCACCACCAAATCACGAACTCCCAGCTTCCGCCGCCGCAAATTCAGCAGCGGATAAATCATCAGCTGGCCCGGCCCGTGATAGGTCACCTGGCCGCCGCGATCGATTTGCACCACGGGGATATCGCCCGGCGCGAGCACGTGTTCTCGGCTGGCGTTCAAGCCCAGGGTGAATACCGGCGGATGCTCGACGAACCAGACCTCATCGCGCGTGGCATCCTGCCGCTCATCGGTAAATTTCTGCATCGCCCGCCAGGTCGGTTCGTACGGCGCCAACCCGAGGTGGCGAATCAGCGGCGAGTCGCTCATGAACCCTTAGGCACCGGCGGCCTTGACGGCAAGCTTGGCGTTATCCAGGCCCGCATTATTGCGCGCCAGCGCCTGCTCGGCGCGATAGCTCGAGCGCACCAAGGGACCCGAGACGCATTCAAGAAATCCGAGCTGCAGCGCCCACTCGCGGTAGTCGTCGAATTGCTGTGGGGTGACGAATCGCTCCACGTTTAAATGATTCGGCGTGGGGCGCAGATACTGACCCAGGGTCAGCACGTCGACCTGCGCCGCGCGCAGATCCGCCAGGGTCTCGCGTATTTCCGCATCCGTCTCGCCCAATCCCAGCATCAAGCTGGTTTTCGTGAGCACGTCCGGTTTATAGGCTTTCGCGCCGCGCAGTACCTCGAGAGTCTGGTCGTAGCCCGCGCGCGGATCGCGCACCGGATGAGTCAAACGCCGCACCGTTTCCACATTTTGCGCAAACACGTCCAGTCCCGAGTCGAGCACGGTTCGCACATCCGCCGCGACGCCTTGGAAATCCGGCGTCAGGGCTTCGACCGCCGTGTTCGGATTCAGAGCCTTGATGGCGCGAATCGCCGCCGCGTAGTGCGCCGCGCCGCCGTCCGGCAGGTCGTCGCGGTCCACCGAAGTCAGCACCACGTACTTCAGGCGCATGAGCTGCACCGACTTGGCGACGTTTTGCGGCTCTTCCGCATCCAGCCAGCCGCGCGGGTTGCCGGTGTCGACGGCGCAAAAGCGGCACGCGCGCGTGCACACGGCGCCCATCAACATAATGGTTGCGGTGCCCGCGTTCCAGCATTCGCCGATATTCGGACATTTCGCCTCTTCGCACACCGTGCTCAAGCGATGCTCGCGGACGATTTGCTTGACCGCGCCGAATGCGGCGCCCGTGGCCAAGGGCGCGCGCAACCACGCGGGCTTGCGCGGATTCGAGGCGGCCAAATGCGTCTGCTTGATGCCATCCTTGATGGCGCTAAAGCCTTGGGGCGTCAGGTATTTTTCGCCGCTGCGGGTCGGGCGTTGCTCGGACATGCCCTCAATTGTACCCTACCTCTGGCGCTTGAAATCCGTGATCCAGTTGACCTCCCAGGTCTTGCCGCCGTCGGGCGAAAAGGCCTGTTCCCAGTGCGCGCCATCCGCCGTGATGTTCGACCACACGAAGCGCACGCGCACCGTTTTGCCGCGCAGCACATCGTTGGAATAGAACGTGCCGACGCCATTCACGAAGCGGCCTTTCACCGGCGGATCGAGATTGCCGAAGGGATCCCGCCCGTCCAACCACCAAATTGCCCACTGCCCGGTTTTCGAATCGTAGGCGCGTAAGGTGACGCCCTTGTAAACGCCGCCAGGCAGGTTCAGAACATTGTCATCCTCGTTGGCATAACCATCCATGAGCAGGCGAAAGCTTTGCGTGCCGTCGAATTCCTCCCACTCATGATTGCCGGCCAATCGCTCCTTCAAACGGCGGTTATGCGCAACCCATTCGCCGGCGCGGAGATCAAAGTCGTGCAAGCCGCTCAAGTTGGGCTTAAGAGGGGCCGGCGGCGGATTGTCCTGCGACGCCTGGGCCATGTAGGCGGCTCCCAACATAACCGCCATGACGCGTACGACAAAAGAGAGGCGAGAGATGTTCATACAAACTCCATTATTTAACGCGGGTGTCCACCGCGATCCAGTTCACTTCCCAGCTCTTGCCGCCATCCTCCGAGAAGGCTTGTTCGAATCGGCATGAGTCCGCGGTAATGTCCGACCAAAGATTGCGCACCAAAATCGTCCGGCCGTTGAATGATTCCTGGTCGAAGAACTCGCCGCGGCCATTTTTGAACTCGCCGATGGTGGGCACGCCTAAGCTACCGCTGTTGGCGTTGGCCGTGTTGAGACTCCACTGCCGCGAGCGCGGGTCGTAGAGGCGCAAGGAGAGCACTTGCAGGTTCCCCGACGCGGCGTCCGTGGTCAGTTCCGCGAGATTTGCCCGGCCGTTCCAGATCTTGCGCACCACGGTCGTGCCCTCGAGTTCCACCCAACTGTTCGAGCCGCTCAATGGGTGGGCCAGCCGCTTCAAATGTGTTTTCCAGACACCGATCTCGAAATCGAAATCATGCTGACCGTCGCGGCCTTGGTCTGTCGTGACGGCCGTCTGCGCCGTCAAGTGCGCGGGCACGCCCAGGCTCACGCAAATCAGCGCCGCCAGCCGCGCAGCAGGGAAAAAATTCATCACCCATCCTGCGGGATGTTATGGTCTTTTAAAAGCTCCACTATTTATGTCATTCGTAATACCACTTTTGAACCGCCAGGAACCGCTTTCACGCCAGATCTATCTTTGGTTTCGTCAGGCAATCTTGCGGCGGGTCATGAGCAACGCGGAACGGCTGCCCTCGACGCGTGAACTGGCCGAGCAGCTGCACGTTTCCAGAACCGTGGTGGTGCTGGCCTACGAACAGTTGCTGGCGGAAGGGTTCGTGGTGGGCCGCGGCGGCTCGGGAACTTACGTCGCCGACGTCTTGGCCGCCGGCCGCACCGGCACGCGCACCAGCCGTGTCAAAGTTCGCTTGTCCCGCTATGGGCGCGCCGCGGGCGCCGCGGCCAAAGCGAATTTTTTGGGCAAGCCGTCGCCGCGTGCGCGCTACGATTTTGCATACGGCCGCAGCGATGTCGAAGTCTTCCCCTTTGAGATGTGGCGCCGCATGTTGTTGCGCCAGGCACGCAAGGCATCGGTGCGCGCACTGGATTATGGGCCTACGGGCGGCAGTGTCGCGCTTCGCGAGGCGATTTCCGTGCACTTGCGCCGCACGCGCGCCGTGCTCTGCGACCCGTCGCAAGTCATCGTCGTCAGCGGCTCGCAGCAGGCCTTGGACCTGGTGGCACGCGTGCTGATCGAGCGGGGCGATCGCATCGCCGTTGAAGACCCCTGCTACCAGGGCACGCGAGAAGTTCTTCGCGCCTCCGGCGCGCGCCTCTTGGCCGTACCGGTCGATCGCGATGGTTTGAATCCGGGCAGGCTGCCGGAGGGGACGCGCATGGTATTCGTCACGCCTTCGCACCAGTTTCCCACCGGCGCCATTCTCTCGCTCCCGCGCCGCTTGCAACTGGTCGACTGGGCCAGGCGCGTGGATGCCTTGGTGGTCGAGGACGACTATGACGGTGAATACCGCTATGAAGATCAGTCGCTGCAATCCCTGCAGGGCCTGGATGCGGAAGGACGCGTCATCTACATCGGCACCTTCTCGCGCACGGTGTTCTCGTCACTGCGCATCGGCTACCTGGTCGTGCCCAAGCCGCTGATCTCCGTATTCACCTCGGCCAAATGGCTGTGCGATCGCCATACCGCGACGCTGGAGCAAGAGACCCTGGCGGAGTTCATCACCAGCGGATTGTACGAGCGTCACCTACGGCGTGTTCGGCGCCGGAACGCGGCGCGCCGCGAGGCGCTGCGCGAAGCCATCGGTAAATACCTGGGTGATCGGGTGGAAGTCACTGGCTTTGGCGCCGGCGCACACGTCGCGCTGTGGCCCGCCGCGCGCGTATCCGAGACCGATGTGATTGCGGCCGCCGCCAAACTCAGCGTCGCTGTCTATGGCATATCGCGATACTTCTTATCAGCACCGCCGCGGAAAGGCTTCATGCTCGGCTACTCACGGATGACCGAGAACGATATCCGCGAAGGGGTGCGTCGTCTGAGCGCGGTCCTGTAAACGTCGGCAATGTGAGTTTGAGCGGCTCCGATGGCCTGGGGTGATAGGCACTTCGATGAAGGCTACACCCGGTCTAAATTACTACGCCGAGGCACCGCGTTGAGTGCTGCAAGCCGCTCCGGCGTTCCCACGTCCTCCCATACCCCGCTGTAGAGCTGCCCGGAACACTTTCCGGCCGCCATGGACCGCTGCCACAGCGGCATGATGGGAAATACGCCGTCTTGGGCACCGGCGAAGAAGGCGCTGCGGTAAACGGCAATGCCGCCAAAAGTAAATAACTCAGTGCCGCGCGCCAGCGCCTCGCCGCGTGCCAGCACTTCGCCGCGCGCCAGACCGAAGTCGCCTTGCAAATAGGCCGGGTTGGGGACCAGCACGAGGTGTGAATCGTATTGAGCATCGATTGCCAGGGTCTCGAATGGAAAGTCCGTGTAGCTATCGCCGTTGACCACCGCGAACGGTCCGGGCGATAGGTACGGCAGCGCTCGAAAAACACCGCCGCCGGCATCCAGCGCGCTCGGCGCTTCCTCGCTGTAGGTGATGGCGGCGCCATGGCGAGTGCCGTCGCCCAGGGAGTCGCGGATCTGGCCGCCCAGCCACGCCAGATTGATGACGATGCGCTGGATGCCGGCGTGAACCAGACGCTCCACGTGCCGTTCGATCAAGGGTTGTCCGTGCACGCGCAGCAGGGGCTTCGGCGTCGTATCGGTTAAGGGCCGCATGCGCTCGCCGCGCCCCGCCGCCATGATCATCGCCGCCCGCGGACGCTCGCTCGCCATGCCTGCAATACTCAGACAGACTCCTGGGCCAGCGCGCGCCGCTGCGCACCCTGAAACTTGAGGTCGATGCGCTCGGCGATGAATTCAGCGAAAGCCGCGGTTTCCGGGTAGCTCAACGCCGTGTCGCGCACATAGCTCAACACGCGCGGCAAATCCTTCAGGTACTGCGGCTTGCCATCTCGATAGAACAGGCGAGCGAAAATACCGAGCACCTTGATGTGCCGTTGCAGGCCGGTAAGATCGAACCAGCGCATGAACGTCGCAGCGTCGGCGTCCAATTTAAATCCGGCCTCGAGCAGACTCTCGCGATATTCGAGCACCCACTGCCGCACGCGCGCCGGCGGCCACGCGATATAGCAGTCCTTCAACAGCGATGCCAAGTCATAGGTCACAGGACCCCAGACGGCATCCTGAAAATCCAATATGCCGGGGTTGTTCTCGGGGGTGACCAAGAGATTGCGGGAATGATAGTCGCGATGCACGAAGCAGGCAGGCTGGGAAACGGCGGCTTCCACCAGGCTCTCGAACAGCTCCTCCAGCATCGCGCGCTCCCGCGCTTCAATCGTCAGACCCAAGTGGCGTATGAGAAACCATTCCGGCAAAAGTTCCATTTCCCGCAGCAGCAGCGCGCGGTCATATCGAGGCAGACCTTGCGAGAGGCCGGCAGCGGCGGTTTGCATGGTGCGCAGGCTCTTGAGCGCATCTGCGTACAACTCAGCGGCGGCACCCTCCGCGGGCAGCGCATCGAGGTATTGGCATGAACCCAAATCCGATAACAGCAGAAATCCGCGCTCCATGTCGCGCGCCAGAATCATGGGCACATTGAGATCCAGGCTTCCCAGGATTCTGGCCACCTGTAGGAAGGGGCGCGAATCTTCTTTGTCGGGAGGCGCATCCATCACGATGTAGGAATCCGCGCCCTGCGTCACGCGAAAGTAGCGGCGAAAGCTCGCGTCCGCCGACGCCGGCACGATCGATGCGCCGCCAAAACCCAAATCCTCGATCACCCATTGCGTCAAGTTCGCCAGGCGGGAATCGCTTGCATCCAATACATCCATGCTTGACCATTCGCTGACCGCAAATGCGGCGATTTAAGTATACCGACTAAGGCGACGCATTTTGTCCAGCGCTTCTCAGTTCCAAGCCGCATGGGTTTTCTTCTGCCTCGCCAGCGCCGCAGGCTACGCCGACGACGTCTGCCCCGCCCCGCCGAAATTTACCTACACGCGGCCCCCGGACATTGCGGCCGACGACCATCGCATTCACATCGAGACCAACAACGCCGAGCTGCAGCTCGGCACCGACCTCAACGCCGTGCTCACCGGCCGTGTCACCCTGACCCAGGACCAACGCACTGTCGCGGCCGATTCCGTCACTTATGACTACAACACCGACAAAGTAGACGTCAAAGGCAAGGTCGATTTTCTGGACCCGCGGCTGCGCGTGCGCAGCGACTCCGGCAGCTACGACACCGCCGGCGGCGCCAGTTTCGACCAAGCTTTCTTCAACCTCATGGACCGCAACGGCCGCGGTTTTGCCAAGGACATCCATGCGGATCCCGCCGGCAAGGTGGATTTGGATCATGTCCACTACACCAGTTGCCCGGTCGGAATCGAGGATTGGAGCTTGGACGCGTCGAAGCTCAGTCTCGACACCAAGCTGCAGGAAGGCGTCGCGCGTCACGTGGTCATGCGATTCAAGGACGTGCCGATTTTCTACACGCCCTATATCTCGTTTCCATTGGGCGACGAGCGCAAGAGCGGCTTGCTGTTTCCGAGCTTAGGCCACTCCTCGAGCAATGGCTTCGAGCTGGAAGTGCCCTACTACTTCAACCTGGCGCCCAACTATGACCTCACGGTCACGCCCGGCGTGCTGACCGCGCGCGGCGTGCAATTGGCGGAGGATTTTCGCTATTTGACCGCGACCTCGCATGGCCAGCTCGACGCCACATTTCTGCCCGACGATAAGCAGCTGCACGAGGATCGCAGCTACCTGCGCTACACCGACGTTACCGACATCGAGCATGGCCTGCGTTTCGATACCGACATCACCAACGTCAGCGACAGCAACTACTTCGAGAGCTTCGCCGTGGGAACCGAGCAAACCAGCGTGACCTACCTGGAGCGCCGCGCGGATGTGCTTTATTACGATGATGTGTGGCGCATCCGCGGGCAGCTGCAGAACTATCAAACCATCGATATCTCGGTCCCCGACTCGGAGCGGCCCTACTCACGCGTGCCCCGAGTGGATGCGAACGCACTGTATCCGATCGAGAACAGCAATTTTGAATTGGCGTTCGACAGCGAAGCGGTCAATTTCCTGCGGGGGGTCGGACCCACGGGGCTCAGATTGAACTTGGCGCCCGAGATACGCTGGTCGAGCCGCGGGCCGGGTTATTTTTTCGAACCCGCGGTGGGTTACGACTTCACCCAGTACGATTTGCAGAATGCCGGTTTCGGCCTGCCGAGCACCCCGACGCGGTCCTTGCCCTACGCGCGTTTGGACACCGGCCTCATATTCGAGCGCGAGGCCGGCTCGCAGGGGCAGCGCACTCAAACCTTGGAGCCGCGACTGGTATACAGCTACGTCCCCTATCGCAACCAAGACGAATTGCCGATCTTCGACAGCGGCTTGCCCGACTTTAACTTGACCGAATTATTTCGCACCAATCGTTATGTGGGATGGGATCGGATCGGGGACGCCAACCAACTGGCCCTGGCGGTGACGACGCGGCTATTCGATACCGTCTCGGGGACCCAGTACCTGTCGGCGACGCTCGGCCAGATTCGTTATTTTTCCATCCCCCGCGTCGGGCTGCCCACCGATACCCTGGTTCCCGGCGCCGAGATCGCCCAGACCGTACCGATCGTGAATCCCTTGCAGCTGCCGGGTAATGCACTGCTGGTGGCGCCGGGTCAGCCCTTTGTCCCCTATCCGGGCCAGTACGCCTACGTCAATCGCAACGGCCTCGCGCAGCCCCTGCAAACGACTACTTCGCAGGTGCCCGGGGCGTTCCCGGCCTCCGACCTCGTCGCGGAAGTGGATCTGACCGGTTACAAGCACCTCGGGGTCAACCTGGACTACCAATGGAACCCCTACACCTCCCAAACGGAAAAATCGGAAGTTATCGTTCAATACAAGCTTGATCCCAGCCGGGTGGTCAACATCGGCTACCGCTTCCAGGAGGGTATTCTCAAGCAATGGGACGGCTCCTTTGCCTGGCCGATCGCGGAGCACTGGAATACGGTGGGCCGTTGGGTCTATTCGCTCCAGGACCGTCAAACCATCGAGCAAGTGGCGGGTATTGAGTACAAAAGCTGCTGTTACAAGGTCCAGCTGTTGCAACGCCGCTATCTGAATATCCGCCCCGGCA
>Ga0307474_10002386_pt1 | contig 13514 bp, 11 predicted proteins | sample atmos_gasesECM1C_2_FD_203312 | JGI IMG/M metagenome (GOLD analysis project Ga0307474, IMG submission 203312) | Hardwood forest soil microbial communities from Morgan-Monroe State Forest, Indiana, United States - atmos_gasesECM1C_05 | ecosystem: Environmental > Terrestrial > Soil > Temperate... | reverse complement strand
CCCAAATCCGACATCAATCCCGCTCTCGCGGCTGGCCTGCACGCCGTTTTTGTACCTCACGGAGATACCTGGATTCTCGAACACGAAGAAATCAACCCCGCCCCGTCGGATCAAAGATTGCTCATAGTGGGCGCGTTTTCCGAACTGCGCGAGCATTTCTGAGAGCGGCAATCGACGAGCACAACCGGAGAGCCGCTTGTGGTCCGCTCCGGCGCCCCGTTCGATTCTTTGGGATCATGAACCCGGACAAAACAGTTTCAAGACGTTTTTCCAACTCGTTCGACTTGACCAGCCCTGGCTGGCCCTTCAAGTCCATAGGTCTTCCGTGGCGGAATCAGCTTTGTCACGATGTTTTCATTCTCGTCACTACAGCATCAAACTAACCAACAAAGCGATCGCGCAGGTCCAATTCGCGCGTGTTACGCTCAATCTGCTCGGAGAATCTCACTTCGTCTGTGGCGATACAGACCAACAATCTACGGCGGTTGCTGCACACAGTAGAAGCGCTCTCTGAGCTCGGGCCGGCGCTCGCTTCCGAGCGGGAATTTTCCGAAACCTCGCGCTTGATGCTTGCCGCCATCATGGAAGCGGGGGGCGCACGTGAAGGTGCGCTGTTTTTGTTCAGCGACAAGCCGGCGATGCTGACGTCCGCGGTATCGCAAGGATTCGCCCTTATCCCCGAGCCCGCATTTATTCCTCTTCTTCCAAAGCATGTGCACGCGCTTACCGCGGCGCGCGGTCCGATCGTTCTCAACTCCTCTACGTACTCCGTCTTCCTGAGTTCGAACGGGAACGTAGCGCCTGAACTGTTCAAATGCCTGGCGCCGTTGAAAGCGACGGGCCGCTTGGCCGGAGTGGTTGCGCTCGGCCGTCGTCCCGGCGATGCCCTCTATGAAGACAGCGAACTCGATGCTCTAGAACTTCTCTGCAGCTACGTGGCTTTGGCCGTTCACAATCATTCTCTGACGCAGACAATTGCTCAGCGTGTTTCGGAAAATCTGCGGCTCATGGCGTCCCTTCACGGTTTTTATGACAACGCTCTCGAAGCATTCGCCACTGCCATCGACGTGAAGCACGTCAACATTCATGGTCACTCGCTCCGAGTGGGGCGCTATGCCGCCGCAATCGGCGAGGCCATGGGCATGCAGCCCAACGAAGTCGCGGCGTTGCGCAGCGCAGGATACCTGCACGACATCGGCAAAGTTGCCGTCGATCGTCGCTTGTTTGGCAAGCCCGGCGCGCTTGATCCGGAAGAATTTCGCGAGATGGCCGATCACACCACCGTCGGACACCAGATCGTCAGCAGTGTGCAGTTTCCCTGGCCGAAAATTCCCGAGACCGTGCGCTGGCATCACGAGCGCAACGACGGTTCCGGCTATCCTGACGGGCTCGGCGAGAGTGATCTGCCCATGCCGGTGCGGATCGTCGCCCTCGCCGATTCCTTCGATGCGATGCTTAGCACGCGGCCATATCGGGCGCCCCTTTCAGTCGGCAGTGCGTTGAGCGATCTGGTGCGCATGACCCCACAGAAGTACGACCCGAACGTTGTGCAAGCTCTTCTGATCCAGGTGCGCCGGGATGCCGTCGGCAGCAGCCGTAGTCCCTTGATCGAGGGACCGTCAGTAAACATCGCCGCTGCCGACATCGATCAACTCGCTGCCACTTTGCAGCACAAAGCGACGCGCAACAAAGCGCTCTTGACCTAAGTGAATGCTGCAAACCGCTGTGGCACAGTCACTTCACTGCTCATCCGAAACCGCTGCCGCCAGCAACTTTTTCCCCCGCTAGGGTTCATAATCTTGAGGAACTTGGTCCTTCCCGGGAGTCTTCATGCGATCCAGCCTCGGTAAGCTTGTGCTCGGTCTTTTGTGCCTGGGCTTAGCCTGCGCCGCCCCGCAATTACTGGCCAAAAAGAAAGACATTCCTCCCGCCGGCGCGAACGAGCAGAAACGGGCAGTCCATGCCCTGAACCGGCTCGCCTTCGGAGCAAGGCCCGGCGACGTGCAGCAGGTCATGGCCATGGGCGTCGATCGCTGGATCGATCTGCAGTTGCATCCCGAAAAGATTCCTGACAGCGCTGTTGAAGCCCGCCTGGCTTCTTTCCGTACCTTGCGCATGAGTTCGCGAGAGATGGTCGAGGAATTTCCCGACGGCCAGATGATCAAGCAGGTGATGGACGGAAAAAAGCCGATGCCTTCCGATCCTGCCCGGCGCGCCATCTTCCAGGTACAGATTGCGCGGCTCGAACAGAAACAAGAAGAGAAGAGGGAACGCAACTCCGATCCTGCGGCTCAGCAGATCGCAGCCGCCCCGCGTCGGGAAGCGGATCCCCCGCCCGCATCCGAATCCGCGAAAACGATGGAAGAACTGGCCGCCGCGGCCGCTGCCGACGCCGCAGCCACCGGATCGGCCGACGCCGGTTCCATGAACGCGATGAGCGCGGGAAACAATGAGGCCGCCTCGGAGATGAACGTGACGAAGCCTGCTCCCGTTGATGACGCCGAAGCCCGCCGCATGGAAGAACGCTTGTACGCCGACCTCGAGGTCCAGAAGCTGCCCGACCTGCCTCCGGACCAGCGGTACAAAAAAGTGCTGTCCATGTCTGCCGACCAGCAATTGTCTTTCGCCGACTCGCTGCGCGGAGGCAAGGGACAGGAATTTCTCGATGGTCTCAATCCCAGACAGAGGGAGACACTGCTGGCCATGAACAATCCGCAGGGGGTCGTCGTGGACGAACTCGTTCAGGCCAAGCTGCTGCGCGCCATCTACAGCGACCGCCAGCTTCAAGAAGTGATGACCGACTTCTGGTTCAACCACTTCAATGTGTTCATCAACAAGGGCGCAGACCGCGTGCTGCTCACCAACTACGAGCAGGGTGTGATCCGTCCACATGCTCTTGGCAAGTTCGAGGACCTGCTGCTGGCAACCGCCAAGAGTCCGGCAATGCTGTTCTATCTCGACAACTGGTTGAGCGTCGGACCGAACTCCATGCAAGCACTCGGCATTCCTGCCCGGCCTCCGCATTATGGACCGTACGGTCCGCGGCCGTTTCCGCGGCCCAACCCCAAGCGCAAACAGAACAGCGGCCTCAATGAAAACTATGGCCGCGAGTTGATGGAACTGCACACGCTGAGCGTGAATGGCGGGTACTCGCAGCGCGATGTGACCGAGGTCGCCAAAGTCTTCACCGGCTGGACCATCGACAAGCCCTTCGAAGGCGGCGGTTTCATTTTTAATCCGCGCATGCACGAACCCGGACCGAAGTTTGTCCTCGGCCACCGCATCAAGCCCAAAGGCGAAGGCGAGGGCAGGGAAGTGCTGCACATGCTGGCCACCAGCCCGCAGACCGCGCATTTCATTTCGTTGAAACTGGCGCAGCGGTTCGTTTCCGACGATCCGCCGCCGGCGCTGGTCGATCGCATGGCGAAAACGTTTCTGAAGAAGAAAGGCGATATCCGCGAGGTGCTGGCTAGTCTGTTCCAATCGCCGGAGTTTTGGGATGAGAGCGCATATCGCGCGAAAGTAAAAACTCCTCTTGAGTTCGTGGCTTCTGCAGTGCGTGCCACCGGAGCCAATGTCGACGACGCCATGCCGCTCGCCCGCCAGATCGGCAACATGGGCATGCCTCTCTACGGTGCGCAGCCGCCCACCGGTTATTCGATGAAGGCGGAAACCTGGGTTAGTTCGTCAGCCTTGTTGAACCGCATGAACTTCGCGCTCGCGCTCACCGGAGGCAAAGTGCGCGGAGTGAAGGTCGATGCCGAGCAAATGGTCGGTGGGCCCTCTGCGAGTCCAGATGCTTCACAGACGCTTTCCGTGATGGAAGCGAAATTGTTGTCGGATGATATTTCGAAGCAGACCCACGACTCGATTCTGGCCCAGGTAACAGCGCCCGCGCAAACGCCCGCAGCGACCGCCGACAAGAACACGCCCGAGGCCGTCGACAAAATGAAGCCGGACAAATCCCCTCCGCTGAAACCCGCCCGCCCGCCAGACGCTGGCATGATTGCGGGCCTGTTGCTCGGATCGCCCGAATTTCAGCGGAGATAGCCTTACAGTAGAGACTTAGCTCGCTACGTCTCTGGCAGCGCAATGAAAGATGTAGTCAGCTACGTTTCTACGGAGTCTTCCCATATGTCGTCTACCCGTCGCGCATTCCTCAGAAACAGCGCTCTGGCCGTAGTCGGCACCGCCGCCGTGCCAAGCTTTCTCACCCGCGCCGCGTTCGGCGCAGTCGAGTCAGCAACGGGTACCAAGCGGCTGGTCGTGATCTTCCAGCGCGGTGCCGCCGATGGACTCAACATCGTCGTGCCCCACGGCGAGCCGCAGTACTACGCGATGCGCCCCAGCATCAACATCCCGCGCAAGTCCGTGCTCGACCTCAACGGCTTTTTCGGCCTGCATCCCGCGCTCAGCGCCTTTCAGCCTCTCTGGCAGCAGCGGCATCTGGCAATCGTCCATGCTGCCGGATCGCCCGACACGACCCGCTCGCACTTCGATGCTCAGGACTTCATGGAAACCGGCACGCCCGGGGTGAAAGCAACTGAAGACGGATGGCTCAACCGTTCTCTACGCAACCTGCCGCCGGCCGATCAGAAATCTGCTTTCCGCGCAATTGCGCTGGGTCCATCGCTTCCACGCATTCTCAGCGGTTCCGAGCCGGCCGTCGCCATGAACAACATCAGCGACTTCTCCATCGGCGGTCGCAATCCCAAAGCTTCGCCCGCCTCCAGCGCTTTTGAAGCCATGTACGATCACTCGTCTGACAGCGTCCTCCACGGTACTGGCGAGGAGACGTTTGACGCGGTCAAGATGTTGAGAGCGGCCGATCCCGGAAAATACACGCCAGCTGCGGCAGCCAACTATCCCAACGGCCGTTTCGGCGACAGTCTGCGCCAGCTGGCGCAACTCATCAAGGCGAATCTCGGTGTGCAGGTCGCCTTTGCCGACATCGGTGGATGGGATCATCACGTCAACGAGGGTTCAACTGAAGGCCAACTGGCCAATGTGCTCAGCGACTTTTCGCAATCGCTGGCCGCTTTCTGGACTGATCTCGGCGATCTCGGCGAAGATACGGTTGTGGTAACGATGTCGGAATTCGGCCGCACCGCGCGCGAGAACGGCAACCGCGGCACCGATCATGGCCACGCCAATGTGATGTTCGTTCTGGGCGGGCCAGTGAAGGGTGGCAAGGTTTATGGGCGCTGGCCGGGACTCGATCAATCACAACTCTACGAAGGGCGCGACCTCGCGCTGACCACCGACTTCCGCCAGGTGATCGGAGAAGCCGTCGCACGGCATTTGGGAAACAAGAATTTAGCCAATGTGTTTCCGGGATACGACAATCAGTCGGGAAAGTTTCTGCGGGTACTCGGATAAGCCCTCTGTTAGCCGGGAAGACTAGTCGATATCAATCTCTCGCGCGAACCGCCGCCGCAGCGCCTTGACAAAAACAGCGTCTGCTTTTGTGGAGACCATTTCCACAGGTGAAAATCCGCGGCGCCATGCCAACCACAGCGTGATAGACAACAGCGCAATCGTAATCACAACATTCGGCCAAGCGTTCAAACCCCACTCTCGATTCCAGGCTAATTGCAAGGAAGGGGAAAACGGCTGCAGGTATGGAATCGGCCACTGATACCCATCCGCACCGCGCGAACCGAGCACGTCTTCGAATAGATGCAAATGGAAGCTCAGCAGGGCGAGCATCCCCGACGTCCACTTCTGTGTTGCTAGCGCAAATGTCAGGGCGGCTACGACCAGGGCGAACGCTAGGTTGTGGAGTGAGTGGTGGTAAAGCGTAAACCACAACAGCGAATGCGTCGAGTTGCGAGTCAAAATCTCAGGAATGATGCCGAGGCCGTCGACGTCAGGAACGACGCATGCTAGCGTTACGAGAGCGCGATCTTTTCGATCCAACGTTGCGCAGTTGGCAAGCACCCATCCGCTTAGGAAATGCGTGACCGGACTCATTACGTTTGGTCGCTGTTAACTTCGACCAAGACATCGCCATTCTCGATCTTCATCGGGTAGACCGCGATCTTCGCATTCGCATTGTGCGAGGCTTGGCCGGTCTTGGGGTCCCACTCCCAGCCGTGCCACGGGCAGACCACTCTGCCGCTCTGGACCATGCCTTGGCCCAATGGGCCGCCCTGATGCAGGCAGGTGTTGTCCATCGCGCTGTAGGTGCCGTTGACGTTAGCAATGCAGATCTCTTTGGCGCCGCAGGAGAATTCCTTGGCTTCGCCGGTCGCAGGAAGGTCGGCCTCTGCGGCGAGTTTGATGAAGTTCGACATGCGCTGTCCTCGAGAAGAGCCGCCGAGCTTCGCTCGGGTGGACAGCCGAGGGCGGCTGTCCCCACATAATTCCTCGACTGACGGCTGAGGGCCGAAAGCTGAGTGCTATTTCGGCTGCAAGGTCTGCGCGATCATAACCTGGCGTTTGAAGTTCTCGACCATGTTTGGGTCGAGGCGGACTTCCGTGGGTTTCTTGGCCAGGGTCATGGTGTCGATCTTGTCCTGCAACTTCAGCAGCGCGTAGAAAAGGTTCTCTGGACGCGGCGGACATCCGGTGACATAAACATCGACCGGAACGATCTTGTCGACGCCCTGCAGCACGGCGTAGGTGTTGAACGGGCCGCCCACTGAGGAGCAGGCACCCATCGAAATCACCCACTTGGGGTCGGGCATCTGGTCGTAGATGCGCTTGACGACCGGCGCCATTTTGAGCGTGACCGTGCCGGCAACAATCATCAGGTCGCTCTGACGCGGGCTGGGACGGAAGACTTCGGAGCCGAAGCGCGCGATGTCGAAGCGCGCCGTCGACGAGGCGATCATCTCGATCGCGCAGCAGGCCAGGCCGAAAGTCATCGGCCACACCGCCGACTTGCGCGCCCAGTTGAAGACGTAGTCGACGGTCGAGATCAGGAAATTCTTCTCAAACTTGTTTTGCAGCCAGCCCATGAGTCCTCGCAGAAGCGCTATAGGGGAGTCTAGGGAACCGGTGATCATGGTGTCAAACAGACCCTCGACTGTGACGGACTGGGCATATTCATAACGATTATTTTTTTGTCTTGTCTCTGTAAAATCCTTGTTTTCAGCGGATTGCCACTCCCGGATGTGAATGACGACTGCCAAAATCCTGAGCCCCAAAGACTTAGCGGCAAAGTATTGCAGGGTAAGGAGTAAGGGGGAGTTGAGAGTTGAGAGCTCAGTTTGTGGTTGTACACGCAAGATCCCGCTCCCCACTGGTGAAAGCGCCGGGCTTCGGGATGACACGCCGAGTTCGCTGGAGAGCATCCATAACATATTCCCAGTTTTGCGCTTTCCGTTTTCTCAGTATTTTGCGCTTTCCGTTTTCTCAGTAAAGGTTGTTCGTCACAAAGTTGGGCTGGAGGCTGTGGAAAAGGAGAAACAGCTGCCGTTCTGGTTGCTGAGCGGAACCGCACCAGTAATTAGTCGTGCTTCCGGTCTTTTCTGAGACCAACTATGCCACAGCCGCTTCCACGAGCTCAAGCGCCGCCTTGCGCAAGGACCTCATGAGAGGCAAAGCCGAGATTCGCAGAAGACTAACCAGCAACCCCAAACTCTTGTCGAGCAGCAGGCGTGTGCGCTGCTGGTTCGGTGACCGATCGTAGAGCCAGAACATGATCAATGCCATCTGATAGAGCCACAGCAGGTAGGGTAAGCGCGGCTTCACATCCGATGGCACTTTGGTATCGCTTCCTTCCACCGCGATGCGCATGTGCTCGATGGCTCCCTCTCGGATGAGGCGGGTCTCGTCGCTGAACGGTGAGAGAGGATCGGCGCTGTCAGGGGCGTGACGGAACAGGGCGGCACAGAACTTGCGGTTTGGTTCCAGCAGCGCCAGACGTTTCTCGAGGACGGAGCGAAGCCGCTCGTTAAGTTTCTTTCTCCCGGCTAGAGCTTCGAGGACAGGCTGGTTGCTCGATTCCTGCATCTCTCGGTAGAACGCGAGCACAATCGCGTCCTTGGAGGAGAAGTAATAGTAGGCGCCCCCCAGAGCTACGCCGGCCTTGGCGGCAATGTCGCGCATCGTGGTTTCCTCGAAACCTTTTTCTCGGAATAACTCCATCGCAGCTTCGTAGATTTTGCGGCGGGTGTCTTCCGCGCGCTGTGTCGTCCGGGTTTTCAGGGTTGTGTTCGTCATGGTTCGTATTCTTCATCGCCTGAAGGGGATGCGACGGTGGCCGGCAATGGGCAAGACTGGATTACGACCTTCCGCAGTTCTTCGGCGATCTTTTCGGAACTCAACCAGTTCGAAATGAAGTGGCGATTCTTCGACAATGCCGCGAAGGCTTGCCGAGCCAGCGGCATTAACAAAGGATGGGCCAGCCGCTCGGCCCAATCGCGGTACTCTACCATCGCGTAGAGCGCCATAATCCACGCGTGCTCATTCAAATACACCGCACCTTCGTCGCTGATGACCGCCAGATCGTCCCTGGTGGCAATCCGCTCGAGTTCGGGGAACAGTCGCCGGGCTTTCTCCGAGCCTTGTTCCAAGACAGCCAGCCCGATCCACGAGCGCTGCACCAGAATCCAATTCTTCAGCCGGCAGCACAGTTCGCATTTCGGATCGTAGAGTACGTAAAGTTTCTCCATAAGGGCGACTCCTTTCCTTGCCGCCTCAGCCCTCCAGTCGCTATCGCGGGATGGCAACGTTAAGCATGGCGTCGGGTGAGACCGGAGGAGGCGGTACTACCGGGCGCCGCGGCCCCTGCCCGCTTCTGCGGATGCGCGAGAACACGTAGAGATTGAAGAAGTGCATGCCGCCGAGGATGAGCATTACCGTGCCTACCTTGTCACTCAGCAATTCGATAGCGCCGCGTGATGTGTTGATGACGGCTGTGGTTTTCAGGGCTAGGGAGACGAATCCTATGTTGATCAGGTAAAAGCCCACCACCAGCAAGTGATTGACGGAGTCGGCGAGTTCCTTGTTGCCGTGGAAGGCGTCCACCAGGAAAATGGCGCCTCTCCGGTAGAGCGTGCGGGCGACCCAAATGGTGAGGTTGACGCTGATCAGCAAATAGATCAGGTAGGTGGCGACGATCATGTTGTTGGCCGAAGTTCCCATGTTTTTCCTCCCGAAACGAAAGTTGAACATGTTCAAATTAAGAATAAGGCCGATCCCGGGCGGTGTCAACGATAAAGTTGAACGCGTTCAAATATTGCGAAATCAGGCAGTTGCGTGTCGGGATTTGCGTTTTCTCAACTCTGTGAGCGCTGAGGACGGCGACGGACCGAATGATGGCTAGTTGTTTTGAGTACGTCAAAATCCCCACCCCGTCGCCCAAAACGCGACAAGGGCGGGGCACCCCGCCTCGGTTTTAGTCAAAGGGGCGCTGACGGCTTCATGAAGAACACGATCGATTACTTGACCGTTGTGTTGGCGTATGAACACTGGATATTGCGACGGCCTGCTCTGGGACGAACAGCAGACTGTGACGGATTCGCGTTGCCGAGCGAGGTATTCAGATGGAGTTCAAGCAGTCCCGGGTTGTGAGGTTAACGTTCACCCTCCTAAGCATCGTCATCATGGGCGCAGTGTTGTGGGCGCAGGAGTCGAAACCGACTTCCGCCGAGGTTGCGCTGGTTACGGATTGGAGCCATCGTCATTTGATTTACTCTGCCCCGAATGCCGCCGAAGTACCCTCAGGGCTGCTCGGGGAGCCACGATATTGGCAGCAATCGTTGCGCCTGAACCGGGCGCGACGGTCCGATCCCAATGAGGGGCGTGAGGGCCGTGATGATGAGGGCCGGGATCGCGACGGCAAGCGTTCTGTTCGGCTCAAGAAGCCATTCAAGCGCGACTGGTCGGCCTCGCTGGGTCCCGGGGCGACGGTAGGAGCGGGGCGGTATCCGGCAAAGTATTCGTTTGGCAGCAGCACCGCGAACTGCGGCAATGCCACGCATCCTGACTTTGTGGCGTTCAACACCAGCGTGGCGGGATCGGCGACGCAAGCCAGCATCGTTGCGTTCGACAACCTCTACTCTGGCTGCACTACTGGGACGGTGCCCTCGACCTACTGGGCGTACAACACGGGCGGCACGGTGCAGACATCGAGTGTGCTGTCGCTGGATGGAAGCCAGCTTGCGTTCGTGCAAAGCGTCTCAAACCAGGCTCAACTCGTGTTGCTGAAGTGGGCGGCGGCTGCGACAGGCGTGACAAGTACGAATCCGGGCGCGATTACCACGGTCAGCGCCAGTCAATATCCGACCTGCACGGCTCCGTGCATGACTACGATCGCCTTCAACGGGGGCGCGAACGACACGAACTCGTCGCCCTTCGAGGATTACACGGATGACACGATTTATGTAGGCGACGATGTAGGCGCCCTACATAAGTTCACACCGGTATTCCGAGGAGGGACGCCCGCCGAAGTCACGACGGGATGGCCGGTGACGCTGGCTTCCGGGCTGAAATTGGCGAGCCCGGTCTTCGATCATCCCACTGGCAGAGTTTTTGTGGGCAGCGGATACAGTGGTTCAGGCACTCAGCTCTTCGCGGTAAATGGAGCCACTGGGGCTGTCGTCGGGACGAGCAGCAGCCTGGGGAAGGGTGTGGGAATTGCCTCTGGAGTGGTCGTGGATTCCACAGCCGCGAAAGCTTATGTGTTTGTCGGAAACGATGGCGGCACCGGCTGCGGAGGTGCGTGCAGCGCCGTGTATCAGTTCGCGACCAACTTTACTTCCGGCAGCGGAACCAAGGCTACAGTGGGGGTGAGCGGAAGCTTCACGCTTTACAACGGAGATTTCGACAACACCTATTTCACCTCGGCCAATGGAACGGGCAACCTTGTAGTCTGCGGCGGCGGTTTGGGAACGGCGGAGCCCACTATGTGGAGAGTGCCGATCACGGCCGGCGTAATGAGCACGTCGTCGGTTTTCGGACCCGCGTTGTCTCTCAGCAATGTCCCGTGCTCTCCAGTGACCGATGTGTACAACCCGCAGTCGGGAGGCGCAGACCGGATTTTCGCCAGCGTGACCACGGGGAGCGATGCGGCGGCATGTACCAGCGGTGGTTGCGTCACGAACCTGGTCAGCAATAACTGGCTGCCACTGACGAATTACGCGGTGGGCCAGGTCGTGCTCGATCCCAGCAATTACATGCAAGTGGTTGCTGTTGCGGGCAAGTCGGCAGGCGGCGCTCCCTCGTGGATTGACACCTGCAGCAACGAGACTACTGATGGCACAATCACGTGGACGAATGCTGGATTCCTGACGCCTGTTACTCCGCAAGGGTGGCAGGCGAGTACCTTCTGGTCGGTGGGATCCCGAATTCTTGACAGCAGCGGCAACCTCGAGTGCAATCTTCAGACCGGCATCCTTTCCGGGATTACGGCTCCGACGTGGAACACGACCATCGGCGGACTCACGACGGAGATAACGGGCCTGAAATGGCGCAATGGCGGTAAGATGACCAGCCACGCTCTCCCCACCTCGGGCGGCACCAGTGGGATCATCATGGACAACGTCGTTGGGACGGGAGTGATAGCCGGCGCGTCACAGGTGTATTTCTCCACGCTGGGTACGGGAGGCTGCGGCGCGGGCAACGGGTGCGCCGTGCAGGCTTCCCAGTCAAACTTGAATTAGATCACCCGAAACTGGTGGAGGGATCTGGCGTGAGGATTTGCCAATACTTCAGCGCGCGCCGGATTCCTTCGGCTTTGCTCAGGACAGGCTCTTCGCTGTGCCGGAAAAGCGGCTCGGGTCAGGATGACGTTAGTCTAAGTGGAATCAGCAAATCCAGGGTGCACCGCACCGTGCAAAGGTGTGCCTTAGACGGCGGAGCGTCTGCTTCGCTAGAATAGAACGTTCTGTGGGATCGCTCATGTCCTTAACCAAACAGCAAGCGCTGGAGATGTTCGAGTCCGATGACCTGATCGGCATCGGGATGGAGGCCGACGCGGTGCGGCGGCGACTGCATCCGGAAGGCGTTGTCACCTACATTATCGATCGCAACATCAACTACACCAATTTCTGCACCGAGTACTGCACCTTCTGCGCGTTTTACCGGCCACTGAAGGGGCCGGCGGCGAAGGAAGGGTACATTCTCGACTTCGACACGATTTACGAGAAGATTCGCGAGACGGTGGAACTCGGCGGCACGGGAGTGCTGATGCAGGGCGGGCTGCATCCGGATTTGAAGATCGATTGGCACGAGAAGATGCTGCGCGGGATCAAGGAACGGTTCCCGAAGGTGCACCTGCATTGTTATTCGGCGTCAGAGATTATCGCGATCGCGGAGTACAGCGGGCTTTCGATTCGCGACACGATTCTGCGGCTGCGAGATGCGGGGCTTGATTCGATTCCGGGCGGTGGGGCGGAGATTCTGGACGATGAAGTGCGCTACAAGATTGCGCGCCTGAAATGCCTGACCGATGACTGGATCAATGTGCATCGCACAGCGCACCAGATCGGCATGCGCACGACCGCCACGATGATGTTCGGAGTAGGTGAGAAGTACGAGCACCGCATCAATCACTTTCAGCGCCTCTATGAGTTGCAGGAGGAGACGGGCGGGTTCACGGCGTTTATCCCGTGGAGCTTTCAGCCGCAGAATACCGCGCTGGGCGGGCGGCATTGGGATGAGGCAACGGCGGTGGAATATCTGAAAGTGCTGGCGATTGCGCGGTTGTATCTTTCCAACTTTTTGAATGTGCAGTCCAGTTGGGTGACGCAGGGATTGAAAGTCTGCCAGGTGGGGCTGCGGTTCGGCGGGAACGATGTGGGGTCGGTCATGCTGGAAGAGAATGTGGTGCGGGCTGCCGGCGTGACCAATTGCACGACGGAAGAGGAGTTGCGAAGGATTATTCGCGATGCGGGGTTCCGTCCGGCCCAGCGGGATACGTTGTATCGGCAGTATTTCTTGAATTAACAATTTAGCACTCGGCATTCAGCACTCAGCATTCGGCTGCCAGCAATTGGCAATTAGCAGTTGGCGATTAGTGATTGGCGCGAGTTCTTCTTTACGAGCGTTTGGATGGGATTTCCTATTAAAGTTTGTGCCGTTTGTGGTGAGGAATTTGAGCTGAAGCCCGGGAAGCCTGGCTTTGCGAATCGTTGTCCATCTTGCAGCGAAGAGGAGTCCGGCGAGCCGTCGTCGAAGTCGGCCAGGAACTCAGACGAACGGAGTAGCCAACGCGAAATGAACGAAGAGCGGCGACGGGCGATGCGCGATCTGCTTTACCGAAAAGATAGTTAAGAAGAAAAGTCAAAGTCCCCACGCTACGAAAACCGCGTAGGATGAGGCACCAGCCGTACTCCGGCTGCCCCATGGTTTCGGGTGTTTCTCGAATGTTTTCGAGTTAGAATGATGTTCGTAGGTCGGCCGATCCTCACGGCCTCTTGCAAGTCCCGATCTCTCCCGATTGAAATCCGATGAAACCGGTCCTCACAAGCCTGCTGACCCTGTTGCTCGCCGCGGGCGCGGTGCCCCAGAATCCGTCTGCGATGGCGAAACCCGCCTCCCGCGCCACGATTGAAGGGGTCGTG
>Ga0307474_10002385_pt1 | contig 13516 bp, 13 predicted proteins | sample atmos_gasesECM1C_2_FD_203312 | JGI IMG/M metagenome (GOLD analysis project Ga0307474, IMG submission 203312) | Hardwood forest soil microbial communities from Morgan-Monroe State Forest, Indiana, United States - atmos_gasesECM1C_05 | ecosystem: Environmental > Terrestrial > Soil > Temperate... | reverse complement strand
GACTGAGCACCTGACGAGCAAATACTACACGACCGATGGCTATTGGCGCGGTCCGATCTGGGCACCGGTGACCATGCTATTGGCAGAGGGATTGGACGCTGCCGGCGAATATGGCTTGGCCAAGAAAATGCGCGAGGATTTCTGCCGGATGGCTCAGCAAAGCGGCATGTATGAGAATTTCGACGCTATCAGCGGCGGCGGTTTGCGCGACCCGGCCTACACGTGGACAGCAAGCGTTTTTCTCATCTTCGCGCATCAGTTGCAGAGCGGCCGAGACTAGAGCGCGGTTAATTCGGAAGCAGGGTACAACGGCTGCTTTGATCAAAAAGGCGAGCATCGTGAGCTTGATACCGTCCTTAGCCGGCGCCGAGCGCGCCGTTCGCAACGCACTCGAAATCGTTCTGTGAAGCGTGCCAGCAAGGAGACTCTGGCCGGCCGACGCTATCTCGATCTCCAACGGGAGGCGAAGCGCACCGTGACCGGGGGCATCGGCGTCTCCGTCTATTGCCACGTTGTGCCATTGAACGCCACTTGTGCCATTTGCGAATCGAATTCCGCGTGTCGGCCCAGTTCGCCGCTGCAATGGCGCGTTGAAAAACGATAGCTAACTGCTCACTCGGTTTTCCTAAGCTGCATGTCTGGCGACGTTGCTCATGTCGCCATCTTGCGGTAGGCGCTGGGGGAATTGGCCGCGAGATTCGCGGCTCTTTCAGTGAAACTCTTATGGCAATCTTGCATCACCGGCCGAGATCGACCCCTTTTGAGACATTGCGGTGACCGCAAAGAAGTCGGTCCGAAAGGGATCAGGGGACAATCGCGTGACGATGGGCGTCGCAGGCTGTTTTGGTTACGTTCTCTTTGCCGAGTCATCTCGGCACAGCGTGGACTTGCGTGGCACCTATGAGATCATGACACTCGGGGCGGGTCGGGGAGCCTGTCGGCGAAGAGCAAACATGCACAGAAATCTCGTGCTTCTGAGTCTTGTCCTTTCATGGACGTTGGCCACCGGAGCCCCCTCACCTGGAGACGCTCCGCCCGCGTGGGCGTATCCCGTCAACCCTCCAAATTTGACGGTGCCGGCTGATGACGGCACTCCCTTGCACGTACCAGATAGCGAGGCGGCGTTCACGTTAACCCAGATCCGTGATCTGAACTTTTCGCCGGATTGGCACCCAGGCGATCACCGGCCAATGCCGGAAGTCGTCGCTCGAGGAAGAAAGCCGGCTGTGCTCGCTTGCGGCTGCTGCCATCGGGCGGACGGGTCTGGCGGTCCTGAAAACGCGAGACTCGCGGGCCTTCCAGCTGCATACATTGCGCAGCAGATGGCGGATTTCAAAAGCGGGGCAAGGAAGACGTCGGTAGCCGGTAGAAACCCAGGGCTTATGGTGGACACTGCGAGGGCTATCACCAACGAGGAAATCGAAGCGGCCGCCGGTTACTTCTCCGCTCTGATGCCGAGATCGGCGATCAAAATCGTTGAGGCGGCGAACGCACCGAAGACACGGGTTGTTGATTGGCATCTGGCCGTGGCCTTGACTGCGGGGACGGAGCCACTTGACCAGCGCATCATTGAGGTTCCCGTGAACATCGAGCAGTTCGAGAGGCGCGATGGACGCTCGCGTTGGGTCGCCTATGTTCCGCCGGGAAGCGTTCAACGAGGGAAAAAGCTCGTGACTTCGGGGGGCGGCAAAACCGTCCCCTGCGGCATTTGCCACGGCCCAGACTTGAAGGGTCTCGGTCCGATTCCCGGCATAGCCGGGCGCTCACCGAGTTACCTCATGCGACAGCTCTATGACTTTCGGGCCGGCGTACGAGGGGGCTCTGGGAGCGCGCCGATGAAGCCTGCGATTGAAAAGCTCTCTATGGACGACATGATTTCACTAGCGGCATATGCGGCGTCATTGAACCCGTGAGCCGCGCGCACGACGAACAGGCGACAAACTGTCCGTATTGTGACCCGCTTGTTGCCGCATAGTTAGTTTCTATCGCCCCTGTTCACGGCAGTTTTTTAGAACCAAGGCTCGCAGCCAGCGATGCGCTGGATCAGCGTCGAAGCGTGGGTGCCACATTTGTGAGACGGTGATTGCCTCGGTGCGAACCGGTAGTGGAAAGCTTCTTACTAACGCGGGGCTGGTCTTACTCTGATGCCTCTGCGTCGCGTTAAAATACGAACTCGTCACCAGCGCCACTAGATTGGATACGCTCGCCACCGCCAACGCCGCTCGGAAGTTCGGCACAACAGCGACCACCGTACGTGTGAGACCGAGGGCAGCCAATGCGTCGTCTACGGGACCGTTGGCGGAACCACGGCGCGAAGCGACAACGTGGCCGAACCCCGAGTAGCGCTCGGGTGTGAGCCTTCCTTTTCCAAGCAGGGGGTGGCCATCCCGAACCGCGCCGACAAAGTGGTCGCGAAATAAGGCCTGTAAGCGCACCTCGGGCCCCGACTTCCCGAGTACACCGATCTCGAGATCGACCATCCCTTCTCGCAGCGCCCGAACGTCCTTGTCAGGCTTAGGTGCGAACTGAAGTCGCACCTTTGGTGCCGCCGCAGTTACCGCCGCAACGAGTTGTGCGGCGAAAACCTCTACAAAACCCTCGTTGGACCGGATGATGAAGCTCCGCTTCAACTCGCTGAGGTCCAGACCCGCGACAACCGGCCGGAGTACGGCATGAGCATCCTGGGCTAGCTCATGCACTCGATTGCGTAGGTCGGCAGCGTATGGCGTTGGCACCATTCCTCGACCCGCCCGCACGAGCAGCGGGTCTCCCGTCGCTGCCCGAAGTCGCGCGAGCGACCGGCTCATCGCCGACGGACTGAGGCCCAAGCGCCGGGCCGCGCCTGCCACACTGCCCTCCGCAAGTAGAGCGTCCAACGCGGTCAACAGGTTCAGGTCGGTATCAGCCATGCGTGGAAAGTAGCGTACCCGGCCATGGCGTCCCGTGCACGTATAAAGTGCGGCCAGTGCGTCTTCCGCAATGATCACGACCGCTATAGCTTGCTAACTGCCTGGTTAGATATGCCCCGTCCGGGACGGAGCACGACACTCTGCCTTCATTCATCGCTCCCTAAGGAGAACTGTAAATGCCCGCTACATCGTCTGATAAACAGCTCCTTCTCGTTGGCGCGTCCCGCGGCCTTGGTTTCGCCTTGGCTGAGGAGTACCTGAAGCGCGGCTGGCACGTTGTGGCCACCGAGCGGAACAGAAGCACATCAAAACTGCAAGATCTATTGGGAAGCGCTCAAGATCGACTCGAAATAGAGACCGTGGATATCAACTATCCCGATCAAGTGGCCGCGCTGCGAGCGCGCCTTGCATCGAGAAAGTTCGACATGCTGTTCGTCAATGCCGGCATCGGAATTCGAGAAATGATCGCCGACGTTTCGACCGACGAATTCATACGTATGATGGTGACCAACGCCTTGAGTCCGATGCGCGTCGTCGAGAGCATGCAGGACCTCGTATTGCCAACTGGCACAATCGGGATCATGTCCTCCGGACAGGGCAGCATCACGAACAATGAGAACGGACATTATGAGATCTATCGTGGAAGCAAGACGGCGCTCAACATGTTCATGCGCAGTTTCGCCGCCCGGCACGCCGACGATCCGAGAACGCTATTGCTGATGGCGCCGGGTTGGGTGCGAACGGATCTGGGCGGGCCCCAGGCGCGTCTGAGCATCGAAGAGAGCATACCAAACCTCGCGAATGCGATGGACGCGCAGGCTGGAAAAGCGGGTCTTCAGTATCTGGATTACCTGGGCCGGAAGGTTCCGTGGTGAGCCCGAACATGCGCATCGTGCCCGGGTGCGGCCACTCGCGACTTGCAGGTCGGGCTGGAGAGCACACATTGGAGCGTCGTTCTGACGCGACAGGCGCAGATCGGGCCAATATCGGCTATTCGAAGACCCCAATTGCCCTCCGGTTTGCAGTCATTCGCACCGCGGGCTATCCGTGACGCTTGTCAGCCGATGTTCTAACGGATTCGCGTCATCTCAATGAGGGACTCTTCGACACCCTTTAGGTTTTTCGATTTGGCGTTCATGATTCTCTCAAGCCATACGCCATCTGCTGCAAGTCTTACGACACGAAGCTCGATTCTCGAATCAGTTTTTGAATGTCTCTTTAGGCGCTCGCTCAGCCAGGTATCCCACACCCGTCCGACCTGATCTTTAGAGGCCAATAGACTCAAGAGCGCGCCCCACACTTTACGTTCCGCTGCACCTTCGGAGAATGCGGCTCTTATGTATGCACGAGTAAAGCATCCGTCGGCATCCTTCTCCTCCGCCATCAGTCGCTCAAACTGCTTGTCCAATCGCGTCAATAGCATTTGCATCAGCTCCGTCACCAACGTCTCTTTGCTATCGAAGTGATGAAAGAAAGCTCCCTTGGTAACGTCCGCCATTTCGCTCACTTTGTTGACAGTGACATCAGCTATTCCCTTGGTCGCAGCGAGTTCGAAGGCGGCAGATAAAAGGGATTCTCTAACGAAAAGAGGGTCCTTTTTTTTCATGTACGCGTTTTTTACTTTAGTCGCCTTCATATTCGAAAGTCTCCTCGACGTCTCAATTGCATTGCTTTGGATGAGACCAGCGGCGCAAATAAATTCATTGCATTAAAAGATACCAAATGGTATCTTTCTGCGTAATGGACGAACCGTGACGCGGCTGTATCAGGCTTTCATTCATTCCATCCGGCACTCAAGAGTCGCGGTGAGATCGTCGTTTTTAAGGACCGTTAAAGCTCCCGAAGTGGTAGGGCAATTTTTTTTAAAGAGCAACTTGTGAGGTGAAATCATGACCGGTTTAGCGTTGAGCGAGATGAAGACTGCCGCTGACTTAGAATTGGCAGTAGCCCACCTTGTTTTTAAGGTGGCTGATCTTAAGAGCAGTTGCCAATTCTACTCGAATCTCGGCATTCCTCCATTTTTTACTGACGAAGAGGTCGCAATTATTGAACTACGTGGCGGCACTCATCTTATCCTGCTATCAGTTGATTCGATGGCTGGAGAAGGTATCGCGGAGAGTTTGACAGGACAATTCCATAAGAGATTTTCTGAGCAATTTGACCTCATGATTGAAGGCAAAGATTTGGACGAGTTGAAAAAATATCGGTTGGAGCTAATCAGTCGGGGAATCGCGGCAGGAGAGATCCACGATGAAAAGTTCTTTGGGCATCATCTTTTTTGCACAAAGGACCCCGATGGGAACGGAATAACGATTTATACCAGCCACTCAATTTACTGATGTGCCATTGATCTCCGCATGCTCGCGTCACGGGATATCGTAGGGCGCAGTCGTTCGGCCTGCCGTAAAGCTGACATTGACCTCGGACCGTTCCCGGCCAACTGCAGGCATAGATCAACCTAGAATTGACTGCGCAAAGCGGACGCTCAAGTTGTAAGTGCAGCGGGTTGAGTTCATGCTGCGCCTAGCGGCTGCCACCGCATTTTGCGCTAGGCCGAATCTGTGACGCCAAGAATCGTTAGTTCGGCTTCTCTTCGCGGCTCGTCAGGAGCTGGTTGCATAAGGAATAAAAATGAGAGACCGGGAAGTTGGGATAGAAATGTCATCGTGGCTCCGATCAATCTCAAATTTATCGAATGCGTCCAGAACCAGCGCGACATGGGTTGGTTTGGCGGTACTGACAATTGCGTTTCCGTGGATTGCCGATACGCAGGCCGCCGCATCAGGTGGACAGTCGCGCCATGTCAATGCGCAAAGATTACAAGGCAACCTTGAGAAATTGAGCGAGTTTGGTCGCAATCCCGAGGGAGGCGTGACCCGCCTCGGGTATTCACAGGCCGAGATGGATGCGCGAACTTACGTGATGGGCCTGATGAAGGAGGCAGGGCTCGACGTTCGGGTTGACGCAGCTGGTAATATATTTGGACGCCGAGCAGGCACCGCGACTTTGCCGACGTTATTGTTTGGCTCACATATCGACTCAGTTCCCCACGGCGGTAACTTCGATGGAACTGTCGGTAGCTTGGGTGCCATCGAAGTCATTCGCGCTCTCAATGATGGTCATGTCACCACGCGACATCCACTCGAAGTTGTCGTCTGGACCGATGAAGAAGGCCCGCATTTCGGGATCAGCGCACTGGGCTCCGGGGTAGCGGCCGGCGTATTGGGACCGGAAATCCTCGACCGCAAGGATGAAGAAGGACTCACGCTGGCCGACTGGCTTCGACGCTATGGACAAGACCCCACGCACTTGACCGGGGCCCGCATTCCGCGCGGCACGCTGGCCGCGATTCTGGAGCTGCACATTGAACAAGGCCCACAACTCTATGAAACCAAGGTTCAGATCGGTGTAGTACAGGGAATCGTGGGTCTCAAGCGGTGGAAGTGCATCGCGACGGGCTTCGCGAACCACGCGGGTACGACGCCCATGAATCGCCGCAGGGATGCACTCTCTGCCGCTGCGAAAGACTTGCTGGCGGTCCGCGACGTCGTGCGCGCGGAACCTGGCCGCCAGGTAGGTACCGTCGGCTACGTGAAGGCGGAGCCTGGTGCCCCGAACGTAATACCCGGCCGCGCGGAGTTCCCGGTCGAATTGCGCGACCTCGATGCCGGCACTATTGAGCGTATGTGGGAGCACATTCAGCAAAGGTTTGCCCAGACGGACAAGGAGGAAGGCGTCGAGACGCGCTGCGCCGTGATCAACGATATTGCGCCCGCGCTGAGCGACCCTTCTGTGCAGAGCGTCATACGCGAGGCGGCGCGGTCGGCCGGGCTATCGACCGCAGATATGCCAAGCGGTGCCGTACACGATGCCGGAGAAATTTCCAGGCTTACGCCGATGGGCATGATCTTCGTACCGAGTCGCGACGGAATTAGCCATGCACCGCAGGAATTCTCGACCTGGGACGATATCGCCAACGGCACCGAAGTTCTCTATCGGTCAATTCTGAAACTCGACAAACAGATGAACGCACGCTGATGCGCGTGGGTATATTCCCGTTCGCCTGGCTCCCACCTACTGCTTGATTTCTATCAGAATTGCTTCCACATCATCAAGGGCTTCATCGGAATGCGTGACTGGTGGCCGTATTAGGGCCTCGCCGGTCTTCAATTCGGAAATCCTCGTCGTGCCGTCAGGCATCGTATATTTAACTCTACCTCCTTTGAGCACATACACCACCGCCGATGGGTGGGAATGGACGGGAGTCTTGTCCCCCCTGTGCGGCGCGTAGCGCAACACCCGTACTTTTTGGTCCTCCGCGAGGACTGTCAAATGCTTCGCGCCATATTGCATAGCATCCTGCCCGAAGACGATTGGGCAAGAGAACAAGAGAAACGAAACAGCTAGCGCCACGCCTTTATTCATTTTTCAGATCCTTGTAAGTGGTTGCTGAACTCATGCTACGCGCCTACGTCACACTTTGTAACTAACCTGTTCAACAGCTGTCGGTCGCGGAAGGCCGTTTCGCGTCGCTTCCGGGATTTGGACTACCGCCGGCAACAGCCGTCTTAGTACAGGTTAGAATCCTCGCGCTAAACCGGTCGCTCGGAGTATCAATGCGAAATTGTCGATGCATTTTGATTCTCGTCGTCAGCGGCTTTATGACTTGGGCGACTGTGCGAGCCGGAGATGCCCCGGAGGATTTGCAAACAACCTTCGCAAAAGCGATTGCGCTAATGCAAGCTGAGAATTTTGTCGACGCCCTTCCGTTGCTGCGCGATGTCGCAAACAAAGCACCCGACAGACCCAACGTGTTCTGGAATTTGGGGATCGCTGCGGCTGCTGCTGGTGATAAGCAGCTGGCATTGAAAGCGTGGCTGCAATATCACACACTTGAACCGAATGATCTAAAGGGGGCAGGTAAACTCATCCAAAGCTACCAAGCTCTCGATATGCTCAAGGAAAGGGATCGTGAGCGGGATATCCTCCTGACGGCACGGGCAGCGCTACCGCCCGCCGACCGCGAAAAGATGCCCATGTACGCGAGAGACCAGTTCGACGTTACCGGTGCGCATATGATTGTTTTCGAGTTCTTTGATCCGCACGGAACCATTCGAACGTACTATAAGTTTCAGGCGTTGGACGCTAGTCACAATCCCCTTTATTACTACGCCCTTGAAAGCGACGATGCAACTTCCACTATAGCCGCTGAGCTACGCCAAATCGGAAAAAATGATCGCATTTTTTCACTCGACAAATATTATGGGCAGTCCCACTGGACGTATCAGTTGTTGACGGCCCTTCCAACTTATGACGCCGTTCGGGCAAGCGTCATCAGCGCCGTCGAGGGGAAGTTGCATCCTATATCGAGTTCTACCTCTTCGACGCAGAAATGACAGTGCCTCTTCGTGTGCATCTAGAACAATTGCATCCTTGTTCGGTATTCCGAAAGCTGCCTTTCGCCGGAGGCTGCTAGGGATCGCGAGCTGTCTTCGGTGACCAAGTGCCATGGCACTTAGAACTTAGCCAGTGCCAATTGCGCAAGCGCAATCTCCTTCGCTTTGGCTTGATCCGGCGCAAAGCCGTAGAGGTGTATGTCGAGTACCGCGCCGCCCTTCTTAACCTGCAAGGTGTTGGTCACGGGGGTCGCTGTGAATACCGCCTCTTCTCCAAGCCCGGAGACCGGCGTGCGGGCGATGCTCTTCATACTTTGCCGCAATGCCTTAGTCTGCTCCCAGGCGCTCGCGCTCAGAAAACCGACGGTAAGTTTTTTACCGCCTGCATCCCACTCACACAGGGTAGGCACGACATGTTTACCAGGCGCGGCCTTCATCTCGAGCGCTGAGCTGACTTGCTCTATCGTAAACAGCGAGCACGGATCCGTGGGTGCCTCAAAGGCTGCGGTAATTTGACTTGATGCCAGTAGCATGACCGTAAAGGTGACTCTCAAGAGCCCCGTCAGGGATGCCAATGTAGGGTTCATAACACCTCCTTGCTTATCGCAATCGTTGTGTGGTGCCATCCCTAGCATACCTGTACGTCCTTTCAACGGCACGTAGCGCTGATTTGGACAGTCGGATCTGAGAGGTTGTGATGTCCACTACCTGGCGGAAATGTACGTCTCAGCCATTGAATCTCCTGATCTGGGTTAACGCGCGCTAGAGCCGCTCGCGCACCAGCACCGCCATACGCTTACCGGTAGTGCCCGGCGGAAAGAACGCGATATAGCGGCCCTCTTGATCAAGCAGGTACGTCAACGAAGCGTGCTCGATGAAATACGTGCTCGATTTCTCAGGATAGACCTTGCGAAAATACAGCTTGTAGCTTGTCGCGACGCGGCGGACCTCCGTTTCGCTCCCGCGTAGGGCGATAAGCCGCGAATCGAATGCCGCAACGTATTTCCGCAGAACTTCTGGGGTGTCACGCTGCGGATCGAGCGTGACGAACAGCGGCTGAACCTTCGCGCCATCGGGACCCAACACTTGCATCAGTTGCGCTATCGAGGCAAGGTCAGTCGGACATACGTCCGGGCAGAACGTATAGCCGAAATATAGAATCACCATCTTGCCGCGGAAATCGGCAAGGGTGCGCCGGTGGCCGTTAACGTCGGTTAGCGTGAACGGACCGCCGACTGCCGCGGTCCCGGACATCAAGTCGCGCATCATGCGCGCGGCGTCGCCGCGCTGCGGTTCGCCGGCCGCATCAGCGTTCGATCCTGCAAGTAGCGATGCTCCGATCAGAGAAACCGCGACAAGCGCGACCGGCACGATGCGCAGACGACGCATTACGCTCCGAATGTGTATTCGGTCCCGGTTGTGGAAGTAATCAAGCGATCCGGCATCTGCTCGCGCGTGAACTGAACGAATGTGGGTCCCGAACAATGCATGGGAATGACGACGTCAGGATCGATCTGCTTGAGCTCTGCCACCGTCTTGCGCACATAGTCGTCGTCGGCCGGAAACAGATGGAACCCGCCAACCACCGCGTGGACCTTCGAAACGCCGGAGACCTCGATCGCCTGGCGCACGGTATTCACGATACCGACATGCCCACAGGACGAGATGACCACCAACCCGCGGTCCTTGACGTTGAAACAGGTACCATGCTCGTCCCAGTGCTGGTCGGGTACGGACTTCCCTTCGGCCTTGGCGTCAAGCGCAGGCATGTCGCAGCCGAGTCCCTCAGTCTTATGGTATTCGACGGTTGTATTCGGTAGCACGCGCTCGAATGTCCGACGCTCGATGTGACCGGTCGAGAACGCGTGTCCCTCGATGACTCGAGGTTGCTCACACTTCACGATTCGCACTCGCAGCGCCTCAAGCTCCCTATGATCGAGCACGCCCCAGTCGGCGAAATGTCCAGGTGCGCCAATTACCGCCTTGCGATTGCAGAAATTGTCCTCCCCCCCGACGTAGAGAGTCAGGTCGGAGGGAAGGTTGTCGCGGTACCTTTGCAGAAATCCGATGAGGCCGCCGAAATGGTCGAAATGGCCGTGGCTCAAAATCATGGCTCTAACCTTGGAGGGGTCCACACTCATGATCTCCATGTTGTTGAACAACGCCTCGGGCGTATAACCATAATCGAGCAGGAGGTTGCGCGTATCGTTGCCAATGCGGGATTCCAACGCCAGTGCAAGCCCCCATTCGTTGTGCAATGCCTTGCGGAAGTTTGTTGTCGAGATGAACGACGTGCGTTTCACTTTCACCCACTTCGAGCTGCCGGCGCGCGGCGTGTCATAGCTGCTGTCAGTTAGCACCTTGATCACAAGCGTGTCGACGGTGGGAACCGTGGCAAGCTTGGGCGACTGTGCCGAAGTGGTTCGGGGAAGCCCATACGCTGCGATGGCAGCCAAGGATCCGACGACGAAACGGCGCCGCGATGGAATGTTCATAACGCCCCTCCCCATTGGTTGGTCAGACAAGGCACATTGTAGTCATCTAGATGGACGCCGGTATTGTCGTCCACCTTCATCCACAGGCGTTCGAAGTCGAGTGTGCCAGTGTTTCCCGCGACGTTACTTTTGATTCGCATTGCCGGCGTGTAGCCAATCCAATTATGCATGCTCGGGGCGGAATGACCCGCTGACGTTCGCCCAATGCGTGCGGACTCGCTCCTTACATTGGTTCGAAAAGAGTCGGATGCCGCCAGCCCAAGCCGCCAAGGTGCTGGGAGCTACTCAAGCGCGGATTTCGGATTTAAAGCGAGGAAAGATCAACCGCTTTGGCATCGACCTGCTAGTTCGCTTTCAGAGGGGCATCAATGGGGGCATCGACGGATTCCATAGATTTTATTCTTCTATAAATCAAGCAGCTATCTCCTCAGTTTCATGTGCGGTAGGCGCTTCGCCGAACCACAAAGTTAGGCCGCCTTGCGCGCGGCGGCTTCCTACGGCACCGGCAGGCCACCTTTCGGCAGAGAGATCGCGGCCCGGAGGTTGGAACTAGGAGGGTAGCTCAGCAATAGACCGTTCGGCACGTTCTGCAAGAGCATTGGCGTCTTTTGCTAGTTACGCCAGCCCGCTCTTGAGCCACACTGGAATTGTGAGTTCGGGTCCTGAGAAGACACAGCGACCTTGGTAAAGCCGAAACCTCATGAAGGGTGCCACAAATGAAAACACGTGAAACCACGACTCTAGTAAGAGCCTTTGATCGCGCCTATATCAACGGCCAGTTCGTCACTCCCCATGGAACCCAGGTCGTCGATCTGGTGAACCCGACCGACAACAAGGTTATCGGCAAAGTCACCATGGCAGATGAAATCGACACCCGAAAAGCTATCGGTGCAGCGAAAGAGGCCTTCAAGACATTTTCGCAAAGTAGCAAGGAATACCGGATGGAGCTTCTGCAGCGGCTGCACGACGCCGTAGCCAAGCGAATGGATCAACTCGTTGAAGCGACGGTCGTGGAATACGGTGCACCGCAAGACCGTGCGAAGGGTTCCAACAACCTCGCGGCGAATATTTTCCTGCACTTTAGGAAAGTCCTCGAAGATTTCGACCTGGTCAAAACTGTCGGCACATCTAAGATCGTGATGGATCCCGCCGGCGTAGTGGGCATCTTTACCCCATGGAATTCGAGCGCCGGCTCGATCGCGATCAAGGTGGCGCCGGCAATCGCTGCCGGATGCACGGTCGTCATCAAGCCCAGCGAGATGAGCGCCATGCAAACCGAAGTGTTGATGGACGCCTTTCACGAAGCCGGGTTGCCTCCTGGGCTCATCAATGTCGTGACGGGCCTTGGCGAGGTCGTCGGGACGGAGTTAACACAAAGTCCCGACATTCAGAAAATCGCTTTCACCGGCTCGACGCAGATCGGAAAACTGGTCGCCAAGAACTCCCTGGGCACAATGAAGCGCTTGACCTTGGAGCTCGGGGGCAAGTCGCCCAACATTATCCTGGACGACGCCGATCTCTCCACGGCGATCCCGATGGCCATCAACGCCTGCTACCTGAATAATGGGCAGGCCTGCATTGCGGCCTCGCGTCTGATCGTGCCGGAAGACCGCCTCGACGAAGTGAAGCGATTGGCCAAGGCGGCCGTCGAAAAAATCAAAGTGGGCGATCCGAAGGACAAGAGCGTCACCCTCGGCCCATTAGCCAGCACAAAGCAATACAAGCGCGTGCAGGAGTACATCAAGTCCGGGATCGAGGAAGGTGCGGAGCTCGTCATCGGCGGGGAAGGTCATCCCCAGGGACTTGACGGTGGGAATTTCGTGAAGCCCACCGTGTTCGCCAACGTTACCCGCGAGATGCGTATAGCGAAAGAAGAAATCTTCGGACCGGTTCTCTCGATACTAACGTACAAGACGCAAGCCGAGGCCATTGAAATCGCCAATGACACCGAATTCGGCCTCATCGCCTACGTAAGCTCGGCGGACCCGGAAAGGGCCGCCCGTGTGGCGCGCAAACTCGCCGCCGGCCGCGTCCTGATCAACACATTAAGTCACGATCCGTTTGCTCCCTTCGGTGGGTTCAAACAATCGGGGATTGGTCGGGAAGGCGGGATCTTCGGGCTGCAGGAGTACCTGGAACCCAAAGCGATCATCGGCTAACCCGAGGAATGTCCTGACAGCGCGATTGCTTCCAGACGAAATGCCGGCGAGAGAAAAAATGACCGTCCACGTGCCCGACCGTTTCAAAGCCGCGAACGCCTTTTGGATAGGGCTCGCTAAGATCGGACTTACGCCGGCAGCGGTGCTGCGCCAAGCGCGCTTGCCACTGACTGTTTACGACGGCAAGAAGAACCTCGTCACAACGGCGCAGTTCTTCGCACTTTGGCGTGCCGTGGGCGAGGTCTCCGGCGATCCGGCCGCGGGCCTAAAAATCGCCACCCAGATCGACGTTGGCAATCGGCCACCGTCAACTATGGCGGCCTATTATGCCCGTGACTACCGGGATGCCCTCAGCCGCCTTGCTCGCTTCAAGCAACTGTGTTCGCCCGAGGAACTGCAAATCACGGTGAGCAAGGACGAGTGCATGATCGAGCCCGTGTGGCTCCACGCGCAGGAAGAAACGCCGCCTTTGTTGACAGACGCCGCCTTCGTCTCCTTCGTTGAACTTGGTCGCCACGGCACAGGGCATTTGGTGACGGCGAAAAAGGTCGAGCTGA
>Ga0307474_10002384_pt1 | contig 13517 bp, 14 predicted proteins | sample atmos_gasesECM1C_2_FD_203312 | JGI IMG/M metagenome (GOLD analysis project Ga0307474, IMG submission 203312) | Hardwood forest soil microbial communities from Morgan-Monroe State Forest, Indiana, United States - atmos_gasesECM1C_05 | ecosystem: Environmental > Terrestrial > Soil > Temperate... | reverse complement strand
AGGCGGTCAGGGCGTCGGCCGGCCCCGTCTCGGCGTGCGCGCACTGCTCGGCGAGGCGTTCGAGCGACAGGCCCAGCGCGGACGCGAGCGCGGCGACGGTGAAGAACGCCGGCGTGGGAACGCGTCCCGCCTCGATCTTGCGGAGCGTCTCGACGGGGACGCCGGCGGCGGCCGCGATCTCGGCCATGCCGCGCCGCCCCCGCGCCTCGCGCAGCTGTGCGCCCAGCCGCTCGCCGCGGGCGCGCTCCTCAGGGCTCAACGGTGGTCGGACCATACCGTGATACTAATACCGGTATAGTTATACCAGTGAGGTAAGGAAGGCTGGTGCCGGGTGGTCGAGATCAAGACGCCGGGAGAGATCGACGCGATCCGGGGCGCGGGGCGGCTCGTCGCCCAGGTGCTGGCCGCGGCGCGGGAGGCGGCGCGGCCGGGGACCCGGCTGGCCGACCTGGACGACCTGGCCCGGGACGTGCTGGCCGCGGCCGGCGCGACCTCCCCGTTCCTCGGGTACCACCCGCAGTTCGCCCCGGTGGCATACCCGGCCGCCATCTGCACGTCGGTCAATGATGCGGCGCTGCACGGCATACCCGGCCGCTACCGGCTGGCCGAGGGCGACCTGCTGAGCGTGGACTTCGCCGCGGTGCTCGGCGGCTGGACGGCCGACGCGGCGGTGTCGTTCACGATCGGGCCGGCCGCCCGGCGCGACGCCCGGCTGATCACGACCACCGATGAGGCGCTGCGAGCGGGCATCGCCGCGGCCGGGCCCGGGGCCAGGATCGGGGACATCTCGGCCGCCATCGGCGCGGCCGGGCGGGCCGGCGGCTACGGCATCTGCACGGACTACGGCGGGCACGGCGTCGGCCGCGCCATGCACGAGTCGCCGTCGGTGCCCAACGAGGGCCAGGCCGGCCGCGGCCTGCGGCTCGAGCCGGGGCTGGTCATCGCGATCGAGCCGTGGTTCCTGGCCGGGGGCCAGGACCGGTACCGCACCGACGACGACGGCTGGACCATCCGCAGCGCGGACCGCAGCCGCGCCGCGCACGCCGAGCACACCATCGCCGTCACGGCCGGCGGCCCGGTGGTGCTAACCGCTGCTTAGCCTTCGCCTGGCTCATCCGGGCCGGGCGCCTGGCGGGTCCCCGCCTTGGGTTCCGGTTGGCTCTCGCGGCGCCCCGGGCCGCCGCGAGAGCACGCAAGCCGGATGGCTACGACGGCGAGCGCCACACTGAAGAGGATCCACGGTGCCAGGATGATCATGGTACTGCGGGTCATCCACGCCGCCTTTGCCGTCCGATCTGGTGCCCTCAGTCCATACGCGGCCGATGCCGAGCGGGTGGAGGCGTGGTGGTGACGATATGGAGACCGGGCCGGGCCGGCCCCTCGGCTGGCGGTTCCGCCTCGGCAGCAGGAATCATGGAAGGGGCTAGGCGGCGGGCGCAGGCGGGACGAGAGGTGGCGGCCATGGCGGCGACGGTGCTGCTGGTAGAGGACGAGCGCAAGCTTCGGGAACTGGTCCGGTCGTACCTGGAGCGGGCCGGGCTGACGGTGCTGTCCACCGAGTCCGGCGCGGAAGCGATCACGCTGGCCATGTCGGCCTCGCCCGACCTGGTGGTGCTGGACCTCGGCCTGCCCGACGTGCCCGGCGAGACCGTGGCCCGCGAGCTGCGCGCGGCCGGACCGGTGCCGATCCTGATGCTGACGGCCAAAGCGGCCGAGGAGGACCGGATCGCCGGGCTGGAGCTCGGCGCCGACGACTACGTGACCAAGCCGTTCAGCCCCCGCGAGCTGGTGCTGCGGGTGCAGGCCATCCTGCGCCGGGGCGCGCCGGCCGGCGGGCAGGGGACAGCCAGCTACGGCGGCGGGACGCTGCTCGTCGACGAGCCGCAGCGGCGGATCACGGTACGCGGCGAGAACATCGACCTCACCCCGACCGAGTGGGGCATCCTGCTGACGCTGGCCACCGTGCCGGGCCGGGTGTACTCGCGGTTCGAGCTGATCAACCGGGTGCGCGGGTATGAATTCGAGGGATACGAGCGCACCGTCGACTCGCACGTCAAGAACCTGCGTCGCAAGATCGAGGAGGAACCGGCCAACCCCGCCATCGTCCAGACCGTCCTCGGCGGGGGATACCGGCTGGGCCTGGCCCGCGATGGCTGACCGCAACCCGGCGACACCGGCACCGACACCGGCACCGACACCGGCATCCGCGGCGGCGCCCCCGTCGGCCCCGGCCGCGCCGCCGCCGCTGCCGGCCAACCGCGGGAACACGCTCGGCCTGCGGCTGGCCCTGGCCTTCCTCGGGGTCGCGCTGGCGGCGGTAGCGCTGCTGGCCGGGCTGACCGCCGCGTTCGCCGCCGCCGATGTCTCGGCCCTGGCCGTGCGCCAGCGCACCGAGCTGACCAAGGCCATCGCGGTCGCCGCCGCCGCGGCGTGGAACCGCGGCGACAGCTGGGCGTCGGCCGACCTTTCCCCGGTGCTGGACCTGGGCACGCAGACCGGCGCGGATATCCAGGTCCGCGACCAGTTCGGCACCGTGGTGGAGACGTCATCCGGGTTCGGGGCCCAGAGATCGGCGCCGCAGTACACCTCGTCGATCGTGGTCGCAGGGGTGGTGCGCGGGGACGCCGTGGTTCGCTTCACCGGGGCCGGCCTGGGCGCGGCCGACCACAGCCTGGAGATCGCGCTGCTGCGGGCCATCTCCGGCGCCGCCGGCGCGGCGGCGCTGCTGGCGTTGCTGACCGGGCTGGCCGTGGCCCGGCGGATCACCCGGCCGGTCGAACGGATCATCGCCGTGACCCGGGCCATGGGGCGTGGGGAGCGCAATGCCCGGGTGGGCGAGGTCACGTCCACCAGCGAGCTGCGCGAGCTCGGGGAGGCGTTTGACCAGATGGCGGACGCGCTGGCCCGGCAGGAGCAGCTGCGCCGGGACCTGGTCGCCGACGTCGCGCACGAGCTGCGGACACCGGTGGCGGTGCTGCAGGCGGGGCACGAGGCGTTGCTCGACGGCGTCGCCGAGCCGACGCCGGACCAGCTGACCTCGCTGCGCGATGAGGTGCTGCGGCTGGCCCGCATGGTCGGCGACCTGCAGACGCTGGCCGCCGCCGACGCCGCGGCGCTGCACCTCTCCCAGCGCGACTGCGACCTGGCCGACCTGGCCGCCGACGCCGTCGCCAGCCTGACCAGCCAGTTCGAGGCCGCGGGCATCGCCCTGGAGCGCAGCCTGACCCGGGTCGAGGTCATGGCCGACCCGCGGTGGCTGCACCAGGTCATCACGAACCTGCTCACGAACGCGCTGAAGTTCACGGCAACGGGCGGCCGGGTCACGGTGCGGGCGGGGCCGGACGGGGCGGACGCGGTGCTGACGGTCACCGACACCGGCACGGGGATCCCGGCCGACGAGCTGCCGCACATCTTCGACCGGTTCTGGCGCGGGCGCCAGGCCGCGCAGACCTCGGGCAGCGGCATCGGGCTCGCCGTCGCCGCCGAGCTGGCCCAGGCGCACGGCGGCGAGCTGACCGCCACCAGTGAGCCGGGGCGCGGCACTCAGATGACGCTCACGATGCCGCGCGCCTGACCGCCGGATGAATGCGGCGCGCTGCCCGCATGCGCCGAGGGCAGCTGGATGGGGCAGCGCGGCCGCCGGGCCTAACTAGACCCGGTCTTTCAGATTCGGTGGTCTACATCCGGTCCGCTAGGTCCGGTCCTCGAGAATGTCCAGGTCGTAGAACACCGGCGTGCCGGAGGCCGCCTTCATGTACTGCTCGGCCGCGAACTTGGTCTCCGGCAGGTCCGAGTTCTCCATCGCGGACTCGTAGGAGTCGAAGAACACCAGGGCGAAGTAGCGCTCCGGGTCGGCCCGGTCTCGGGCGACCAGCTCGCGGCGGACGGTGCGCTTGCCCTCGGTGGCGCGGCGCCACTCCTCGTCGATCTTGCGGACCGCGTCGACATCGGATGTGCGGAACTCGATGATCTGCATGAACGCCATGACGAGGCCCCCTGGTCAGAAGCTCTGGTCAGAAGCTGGCGGTGCCCGCCTACCGCCGAAGCGGCTCGCGATAGCCGGTCGCTTGTGCGACACCGGTCACGCCCCCACCGGACCGGTAGAAAGCGACCGCTTCGCGAAGCGGGCACCGCCTGCCTATCCCCCCGCGGTCAGCGCCTGGTCTGGTTCGGCGCCACCGCCCCTACACCTCTAGACCACACCAGGACCGTGCAGCCCGTATGCAGACCGCATGGACAGGATGTGGAGCAGGGTCGCGCACCTAGTTCTCGCGGATCTATTGAGCGCAATCGCGCTGTAATCCGCGGTTCGGGTCATGCTAGCGCCCGCTCGGCCTCCTGCATCCCGGCGGCGATCATCGGCCGGAGTTCCGGCGTGCGCGACGGCTGTATCCAGCACTTCTTCCTCGGCAGCGGCGGTCGTGAGCGTCCAGTGTTTCTCGCCCGGGGTCCGGCGGCCGTCAACCATCTTCCTGGCCATGACGGTTCCCCCACGCGGTTGGCCATCCCTGCGATCCCAGCACGAGAGCGCGCTTGGGCGCAGGGCCGATGCGGGCCAGATGCAGGCCGTGTGGAGATCGCGTGGAGAAACGGCCGTTCCAGGGCTTGACAGTCGGGGGATAACCGCTAACTATTTAACCGTTATGGAGGTGGGCTCGTGCAGCAAGAAGTGGTGCTCGCGATGCTGGCGAAGGAGCCCTCACACGGCTACCAGCTGCGGGGCAGGCTGCGGCAGGCGCTCGGTCCGCTGGGCGACGCGATGAACGACGGTCAGGTCTACGTGACCCTGACCCGGCTGGAGAAGGCGGGCCTGGTGGAGTCACAGCCGGCGGCCGGGCTGCCGGACCGGCCGGACCGCAAGGTCTACGTGCTGACCGCGGCCGGCCACCAGCGCGTCGCCGGCTGGCTGTCTGAGGTCAGCTGGCCCCGGCCCGACCTGACGGAGTTCCACCTCAAGCTGATCGCGGCCGCGGCGGCCGGGCTGGCCGATCCGCTGTCGATCGTTGACGCCCAGCGGCGTGAGCTGCTGCGGCGCCTCCGCGACGCCCAGCGCGCCGCGATGGGCGAGCCGGACGACTCGGCGGCCGGGCTGTTGCTGGAGGGCATCGTGCTGCGGCTGCAGGCCGACCTGCGCTGGCTGGAGGCCTGCGAGCGGAAATGGACACCCCGGAGGAATCGGTCATGAACGACGCCGGTGCATCGGTGCTGCGCGCTCGCGGGCTGCGCAAGGAGTACGGCAGGGGAGAGAACCTGGTGCGCGCGGTCGACGACGTCGACCTTGATGTCGCCAGCGGGGAGACGGTGGCGGTCACCGGGCCGAGCGGCTGCGGCAAGTCCACGCTGCTGCACCTGCTCGGCGGCCTGGACCGGCCGTCGGGCGGGCAGCTGTGGCTGGCGGGCCAGCGCCTCGACCAGATGGGGGAGCGGGGCCTGGCGCGCATGCGGCGAGACTGCGTCGGGTTCGTGTTCCAGGCCTTCCACCTGATGGACGAGCTCACCGCGGTCGAGAACGTCGAGCTGCCCGCGCTGCTGGCCGGGCGCTCGCCGCGGGCGGCCCGGCGCCGGGCGACCGCGCTGCTCGAACGGGTCGGGCTGGGCGACCGGGCGCGGTTCCTGCCCTCGGCGCTGTCCGGGGGCCAGCGCCAGCGGGTGGCGCTGGCCCGGGCTCTGGTCAGCGAGCCGGCGGTGATCCTGGCCGACGAGCCGACCGGCAATCTGGACAGCCAGTCCACCCTGGACGTGCTGCGGCTGTTCGAGAAGCTGCACGCGGCCGGCCAGACGCTGGTGATCGTCACCCACGACTCCCGGATCGCCGCCACGGCGGACCGGCTGATCTCGATGCGCGACGGGGCGTTCGTGGACGAGACCAGGCTGACCGGCGGGACCTCGGGAAGCCTCGGCGCCCTGGCCGGGCTGACCGGCCCTGGCGAGCGGGAGGGCTGAGCCATGGGCAAGATGCGGCTCGTCGCCCGCCTGGTCGCCAGCGACCTGCGCCGCCGCCCCGGCCCGGCCGTACTGCTGGTGCTGGCCATCACCGCGGCCACGGCCACGCTCGCCCTGGGCCTCGTCCTGCACGGGGTGACCAGCCAGCCGTTCCAGCAGACGAAGGCCGCCACGAGGGGACCGGACGTCGTGGCGCAGGTCGGCGGTCCGTCGCTTGCGCCGCACGGGCCGGTGAAGGGCACCCCGATCATCCCCGCGTCCGTGGTCGCGGCCCAGGTCAGGCTGCTGACCCAGGCGCCCGGCGTTACCGGCCACAGCGGGCCCTACCCGGTCGCCTCGGCCGTCCTGCGGGTGCGCGGCCTGGCCGTGGAGGTCGACGCCGAAGGCCGCGACGCGGCCCCGGCGTCGGTCGACCAGCCGGCGGTGACCTCGGGAACCTGGGTCCACCCGGGCGGTGTCGTGCTGGAACGTACCTTCGCCGAGGCGCTCGGCGTCGGCGTCGGCGACAAGGTCACGCTCGACGGGCGGACCTTCCGGGTGACCGGGACCGCGGTCACCGCGGCAGAACCGCCGTATCCGAACATGTGCTATAGCCCGGGTGGCGACTGCGTGTTTGACGACCAGGTGAGCCAGAACCTGAGCCTGGCCGGCGACGGCCCCGGTCAGGCGTGGATCACCGAGTCGGCCGCCCGGTCGCTGGGCTCGTCGCGGGCGCCGCTGATCTATGACCTGAACCTGGAGGTAAAGAACCCGGCCGGCGCCATGGCGTTCAGCAACAGGTATGGCTGTGGCCAGAGGTTCTGCGGCAACGCACCGGACCCCGACGCGCCGAGCCTCACGCCGTGGCAGTACATCGCCCAGACCGACGGCCTGCTGGTGCTGGACGAGCAGCAGGTCCTCTCGCCCGGTGCCTTGCTGGCCGGGCTGCTGGCGGTGGCCAGCGTGGCCGTGCTGGCCGGCGGTCGGATGACCGAGCAAACGAGGCGGATCGGGCTGCTCAAGGCGGTCGGCGGCGGGCCCGGGCTGGTCGCGGCCGTGCTGCTGACCGAGAACCTCGTCCTCGCTCTGGTCGCGGCGGTCGCCGGGCTGGTTATCGGGTGGCTGGCCGCCCCGGCGATCACCAGCCCCGGCGCCGGCTTGCTGGGCACCCCGGGCGCGCCCTCGCTCACCCCGTCCATCGTGGCCGAGGTCGTGGGCGTGGCCTTGGTCGTGGCGCTGGCCGCGACGTTCGTGCCCGCGATCCGCGGCGCGTGGACCAGCACGGTCTCTGCACTGGACAACGAGGCGCGCCGGCCGCGCCGCCACGGCACGCTGATCCGGCTCTCGCGCCGGCTGCCCGTGGCTCTGCTGTTCGGCATGCGGCTGGTCGCCCGGCGGCCGCGCCGCGCCGCGCTGAGCGCGGCCAGCATCGCGGTGACGGTCACCGGCATCGTCGCCGTGCTCTCCTTCCACGCCACCGCCGCGCTGAAGCTGCACGGGGGCTCGCCCGGACTCGGCGACCCGGTCGTGCAGCGGGATGAGCAGATGCTGACGGTCCTGACGATCGTGCTGGTGGCGCTGTCGGTCCTCAACGCGATCTGCACCAGCTGGGCGACCGTGCTGGACACCAGGCGCCCGGCGGCGCTCGCGCGCGCCCTCGGCGCGAGCCCGCGCCAGGTCACCGCCGGGCTGGCCGCCGCGCAGGTCATTCCCGCCGTGCCCGGCGCCATACTCGGCGTCCCGCTGGGCATCGGGCTGTTCACGGTCGCGAGCCACACCGGGAAGGTGACCGTTCCCGCGGCCGCGTGGATCGCCGCCGTGGTGCTGCTCACGCTGGTCGCGGTGGCGGTTCTGGCCGCCATCCCGGCTCGCATCGGCGCCTGGCGGCCGGTCACCGAGGTTCTCCAGGCCGAGACCGCCTGATCCCCCGCGCCGCCCGAGGGCCGGGGCCGTTCTTGCCGCGCGCCCGGGGGCCGCGTCGCGGGCCCAGCGTGCGGGCGACGGGGCGTAACAGACCCTTGTCACTTCCCCCGGACGGGGCCAAGTACCGGTACTGTGCCTACGGCCGGGCCACACGGCGGCGATACGGGGGATGATGTGGGCATGACCAGACGCGCTCCGGATCCGGGCGGGCGCATCGCGCGGAACGGCGGTGGAGGCGCGCCATGAGCATCGGCGAGACCCTGGCCAGCGCACGGCGCGATGCGGGTCTCACGGTCACGCAAGTCAGTCAGCGGACCCGGATCCGGGAATCGATCATCCGGGGGATCGAACGGGACGACTACACCGCCTGCGGCGGCGACTTCTACGCCCGCGGGCACATCCGCAGCATCGCCCAGGCCGTCGGCGCCGATCCGGCCCCGCTGATCGGCGAGTACGACGCGACGCTGCGGGCGCCCGAGGAGATCACGGCGGCGGACGCGCTGCGGCCGACCATGGCCATCACGCCGGTCCGCAGGCGCCGCCCGAACTGGACCGTGGTGCTGGCCGTCGCGTTGCTGGCCGCGGTCGGCCTCCTCGGCTATCACCTGGCCACAGGCTCGGGCCACGCCTCGGCCACCACGGCCGGGTTCAACGTCGGGCACGGCCGTTCCGGGCACCACGCGCCGGCCCCCGGCCATCGGTCGCCGTCGCCGTCTCGGTCGCCCTCGCCGAGCGCGACGCCGGCCCCGGTTGCGCTGACCCCGGTGAGCGCGACGGCGTTCGGCCCCGGCGGGACGGCCAGCGGGGACAACGCCTCGCAGTCGGCCCAGGCCGTCGACGGGAGTTCGAGCACGTTCTGGCCGACCAACTGGTACGCCACGGCCAGCTTCGCTGGCCTGCAGACCGGCACCGGCCTGCTCCTGGACCTGGGCCGGACGGAGACGATCGACAGCGTCCAGCTCACGCTGGGCACCGCGCCCGGCGCCGACCTCCAGATGCGCGTCGGCAACACGCCGACCCTGGCCGGCCTGACCACGGTGGCCAGCGCGAGCGACGCGGGCGGCACGGTCCCGATCCGGCCCACCGCGCCGGCCCAGGGACGCTACGTGCTGATCTGGTTCACCAAGCTGCCGCCGGACAACTCCGGTACCTTCCAGGCCGACGTCTACAACGTGAGCGTCCAGGGTCACGCGTGACCGCTGGGCAGTGAGCGGCTCAGTGGGCGGCGCGCTCCGGCCTGGACGGGGCGGCCCGCCGCAGCAGGTCGGCCACGGTCGCGTCGGATACCGGCGCGAAGTCCGCGTACCACTGCCCGACCGAGCCGAAGGACGCCGGGGTCTCCAGGCAGACGACGCCGTCGCAGCTCCCGAGCAGGTCCCGCACGGCTCCCGGCGGGCCGACCGGCACCGCGAGGATCACCCGCGCCGCGCCCTGACCGCGGGCCACCTGGCAGGCGGCGCGGGCGGTGGAGCCGGTCGCGATGCCGTCGTCGATCACGACCGCGGTCCGGCCCGCGACGTCCGTGCGGGCCCGTCCGGCGCGGAACCGCTCGGCCTGGCGGGCCAGTTCCCTGCGCTCCCGGCGTTCCACCCCGGCGATGACGTCCGGCGTCACGTAGGCGCCGCGCACCACCTCGTCGTTGATGATCCTTATCCCGCCCTCGCCCACCGCCCCCATGGCCAGCTCGGGCTGATGCGGCAGGCCCAGCTTGCGGACCACGATCACGTCCAGCGGCGCCCCGAGTTCCATGGCCACCTCGAACGCGACCGGAACGCCGCCCCGCGGCAGCGCGAGAACCACGACGTCCCCGCGGCGGGGCGCCAGCTTCGTGGCGAGGCGCCTCCCGGCGTCCGCCCTGTCGGTGAACATCACCTCTGCTCCTCCCGCGGTCGCGGCAGGCCGGGCGGTGGGTGCGTTGCGCGATAAGGGCCGGTGTTTTGAACATGCCCAGCAGCGCCCGCGGCACACCCGGGCGCCGCATATCGGGCGGCCGGGCTGGCGTAGTCTGTCCGTGTCCGCTGGCCCGATCGTGAACCGGAGCCCGCATGTCTGACAGCGCGAGCGAGACCGCACCGGGGCGCCCGGCCGGGCCGGCTGGTTCGGCCGGTTTGGCCAGTTCGGCCGGCTCGGGCCGACGGGTGCTCGAACATCTGGAAGAGGCCGAGTGCCTGCGGCTGATCTCGCCGGGCGGCGTCGGCCGGATCGCGTTCACTGGCCGGTTCGGGCCGACGGTGCTGCCGGTGAACTACCGGCTGGTGGAGGACACGATCGTGTTCCGCACGACCCAGGACAGCCCGACCGAGGAAGACCTCCGCACCGGGATCGCCCACGCCGAGTACAAGGTGGCCTTCGAGATCGACGAATTCAACGTCGCGGACAAGGCGGGGTGGAGCGTTCTGGTCCAGGGCTCGGTGCACCACGTCGACTCCGAGGCCGAGCGGGCGGCGCTGGTCGAAGCCGGCGTCGAGCCGTGGCCCGAGGGTCTCCGGGAGCACTTCATCCGCATCACGCCGACCCGCATCACCGGCCGCCGGATCAACCCCAGGTAACCGGGTCTTGGCGCCCGTGTAGCCGTGCCGGCCGGTCCGTTACGGGACCAAGGTCCCGGAATCTGCGGCTAGAGTTCCCTGCCGCGCGGCGCCGCGCCGGACGAACGTAGGGATACCACCGTCCTGCGTGACCCAAGGGACCGTCCATGAGCGAGGCCAGACAGCGCACGGAGCTCTCCCGGGAGGAGTGCCTGCTGCTGCTCGGCGAGGTGCCGCTCGGCCGGGTGGTGTTCACCCACCGGGCCCTGCCGGCGATCCGTCCGGCCAACCATCTCGTGGAGGCCGATCAGATCATCATCCGGGCCAGCCTGGGGTCGGCGGTCAGTTCTCAGCCGGGCCACGACGGCGGGACCATCGTCGCCTACCAGGCCGACCTGATCGACGCGGCCGAGTGCCTCGGCTGGAGCATCGTGGTCATCGGCCGGGCCGGGCACGTGACGGACCTGGCCGACATCGACCGCTACCGGCGGGCGCTGCAGTCGTGGGTCACGGCGGACAGCGACGACATCATCGCGATCCGGGCCGACATGGTCAGCGGGTTCCGGCTGGTGCCCGCCGTCGACGCACCCGGCCCGATGCCCTGACGGCGGTCCCGGACGGTCGACGCTCAGAACAGCGGCGCGAGCCCGCTGCGCGGAAACGCCGCGCGCTGGGCCGCGATGATCGCCTGGTCCACCGGATCGCCTGGGTCGGCCCCCGAGTCGAACCCCGCGTACTCACCGGGCTCGCCGTCGGTCATCAGCTCCGGCGCCTTCCGGCCGGTGCGCCGCTCGACGTACTCGCGCCACCCGACCGGGGTCTGCGCCTGCGGATCGACCGGGCGCCCGGTCGCCTCGGCGAGCAGGTGCGTCCAGGTGCGCGGCACCACCTGGACCAGCTCGTAGCCGCCGCCCCCGGTGAGCAGCCAGCGCCCGCCGGTCAGCTCGTGCGCCAGGCCGTGGATCGCGGCGTGCGCGGCGCGCTGGCCGTCGACGCTCAGCTCCAGGTGGGCCAGCGGATCGAGCCGGTGCGTGTCGCAGCCGTGCTGGCTGACCAGGATCTGCGGCCGGAACGCCCGCAGCAGCGGCGGCACGATCGCGTGGAACGCGCGCAGCCACCCGGCGTCCCTGATGCCCGGCGGCAGCGCGACGTTGACCGCCGAGCCCTCCGCGCCCGGGCCGCCCACCTCGGACGGCCGCCCGGTACCGGGGAACAAGGTGGCCGGGTGCTCGTGCAGGCTGATCGTCAGCACCCGCGGGTCGTTGTAGAACGCGGCCTGCACCCCGTCGCCGTGGTGCACGTCGATGTCGACGTACGCGATCCGTTCCGCGCCCTGCCGCAGCAGCCAGGCGATAGCGATCGCCGGGTCGTTGTAGACGCAGAACCCGCTGGCGTGACCGGCCATGGCGTGGTGCAGGCCGCCCGCGATGCTGGCCCCGTGCTCGGCCGCGCCCGACCACATGGCCCGGGCCGCCGCCATGGTCGCGCCGGCGACCAGCGCGGATGCCTCGTGCATGCCGGGGAACACCGGGTCGTCCGCGGTGCCGAGGCCGTAGCCGAGCACCGACGCGTCCGGCCGTTCCCCGTCCCGGGCGGCCTCGCCGGCCCGCCGCACCGCCGCGATGTAGTCCGGCTCGTGGATCAGCTCAAGCTCGGCGTCGGACGCCGGGGTCGGCGCGACCACGTCCACGCCCGGCTCGGTCAGCACGCCGAACGCGCGCGCGAGGGCCATCGTGAGCTCGACGCGCACCGGGGCCAGCGGGTGGCCGGGCCCGAAGTCGTAGCCGGCCAGCCGCTCGTCCCAGGCCACATGCACGCTGCAGGTCACCGGTTCTCCTCACTGCCGCCTCGTTCGCTGCCTTCCGGCCTTCCCGCGGTCACGCAGCACAATCTCATTTCTGAACGCCCCGGCTCGAAGGAATGGCCAGCAGCGAACGGCTTTCGATCAGGGCGCGGGCGGCGCGCGCGGCGCGCTCGGCGGCCACGTCCACGGCCGTCTGGTCCGGGCTGGGCCCGCCGTCGAGCAGCAGCATGGCGTGGCCGCGCGCGGTGGCCTCGAAGGTCACGGCCATCTCCTCGGCCAGCGCGTCGTCGCCGTTGGCCAGGGCCCGGACGCACTCTTCGAACGCCTCGTTGATCGGTCGCTCGGCGGCCTCGATCTCCGGGTGGCGGTTCTTGTCCAGGCCGGACTCGTATAGCACCTCGAACATAGGCCGGTTGCCGGCCGCGAACCGCACGTAGGCGCGGGCCATGGCGGCCAGGCGGTCGGCCGGCTCGGAGAACTCGCCCGTCGCGGGCACCATCGCCGAGTGAAAGAGCTCATAGGCGCGCACCGTGACGGCGGCGAGCAGATCGTCGCGGTCGGTGAAGTGGGCGTAGGGAGCACTGACGGCGACCCCGAGCCGACGGCTCGTCTCGGCCAGGGAGAACCCGCGTATGCCGCGCTCCGCGATGAGCTCCGCGGCGGTCTCGATCAGCGCCGCCCTGAGGTCACCGTGGTGGTAGCGCTTATGGCCCGGTCTCGGCATGGCGTTTCAGGGTACGCCAGCCCGCGGCGGCCCGGGCGGGCCGCGGACCTAGCGAGACCCGGCCAGGCGGCCGTAGATGACCTCGGTCAGCTGCTCGGAGATCTCCCACAGCCGGTGCTGGGCCGCGGCGTCGTGGGAGGCCGCGCTCGAGTCCACCCGGGCCGGATGGCCGGTGTACTGCAGCCGCCCGGGAGGCCCGTAGTACTCGCCGCCCGAGGCGGCGGCGTCGGTCGCCGCCCGCAGCGTGGCCAGGGCCCCGGTCACCGCGCTCTGCGCGAACCAGAAGGTCAGCCAGCCGAGGGCGGGCTTGTACGCGGTCTGGTTCGCGCGCGACGTGTGCCGCCACAGGTCGGTGCGGGCGTTGCCCGGATGAGCGGCCAGCGCGATCGGGCCGGCCCCCGCTGCCTGCAGGCGTCGGTCCAGCTCGTAGGTGAACAGCAGGTTGGCCAGCTTGGACTGCCAGTAGGTGTGCCACGGATCGTATTTCTGGCTGAACTGCAGGTCGTCGAATTGCATCGCGGCGGGTCCCATCCGGTGGCCGATGCTGCTGACCGTCACGATCCGCGATCCGGGCGTGGACAGCAGGCGATCCAGCACCAGCCCGGTGAGCGCGAAG
>Ga0307474_10002383_pt1 | contig 13517 bp, 16 predicted proteins | sample atmos_gasesECM1C_2_FD_203312 | JGI IMG/M metagenome (GOLD analysis project Ga0307474, IMG submission 203312) | Hardwood forest soil microbial communities from Morgan-Monroe State Forest, Indiana, United States - atmos_gasesECM1C_05 | ecosystem: Environmental > Terrestrial > Soil > Temperate... | reverse complement strand
CGAAGTCTACGGTCGCCCCATTGCCGCCGTGTCCCGCCTCGAGGCTGTCGCGGCCGAAGGCACTGGCTCGTCACCGTACGTTGCTGCCTTCATTGACGCGCGTCGCGGCCAGATTTTCGCCGCCCTGTATCGTCGGCTAGCCCCCATCCTGCAACGTGTCGACGAAGAGATGGTCATCGGGCCCGACAAATTTCTGGAATGGTGCGTAGGGCGGGTCGGCCCCGACCGTATCGATTGGGTCGCCACCGATCCCCAATGTCTAACTCAAACACAGCAATGGTCTTCCCGGCTCGCCCTTCAAGAAACGGTGCAGCCGGTTCCCACGCTTCTCGCGCCGCGCATCGGCCAGATCGGCTACCGCCTTGCCAAGAACAACCAGCTCATCGACGCGCTGGCCCTCGACGCCAACTACGTCCGCCGCTCCGACGCGGAACTCCTCTGGAAGGGCTACGGCCACCGTGGCTGAAGATCCGCGCACGGCTGTAGCCGATTGGAAGGTCCGCCCCTTCCGGCCACCCGACGCAAAAGCCATCTTGGCAATTCTGCGCCACTCGATCGAAGCCGCCCAGTGGCCAGCCGAAAGCTATGCCAAATTATCCGCCTTGCCTTCCGGCATCGTCCTCGTCAGTGAAGTAAACGCAGAGGTTATCGGCTTCGTGGCGGCTCGCAGCGCCGCTGACGAGGGGGAAATCCTCAATATTGCGGTGCATCCTGAATTTCGGCGCCAAGGCGTGGCTTCCGCTCTGCTCCTGGCCGTCCTCCAAACGCTCCGGCCCTCCGCCGTCACCCATGTTTTTCTCGAACTTCGCGCATCCAACCTTCCAGCCCGCGCCCTCTATCATCATCATGGCTTCGTTACCTCCGGCTTCCGCAAGGCTTACTACCGGGACCCGGTCGAAGACGCCATCCAAATGCAAAAAGACCTAACCATTTCCTCGGGCTAGGACGAAATTACCAGACGTTCCCTCTTGACCCCGCCACCCGTTGTGTTAACGTGCGTTCATGAAGTAGCTACATCACAATTCGCAAAGGAGGGCCAATGGCAACTGCGCAACGGTACCCTCGGGACATACTCCTGGAAGCAGACGCCGAGTATCAGCGTCTGGCCGAGCAACACTCCAAGTACGAAGCTGAACTGCAAAAACTCTCCGCAACTCCCTACCTGAATTCGGAAGACCTGCTGGAAGAAATCAAGCTCAAGAAAATGAAGTTGTACTGCAAAGATCAGATGGAGCGTATCGCGTCCCGTATCCAACGCGCCCGCTCCCACTCCCAATAGCGGCTTTCTCTCAAGGAGCACCTTTTCAGTGTCGCCGGCGTGATCTCGGCTAGCTTATCTCGCGGAAGTGTGCTCGATGATACCCGCGCGGTCCCGGGCAGCCGACGCGCGAGGCGGCGTTGCTATGGTATTGTCGGGGGAGCATGGTCAAAGAAGGCTACTACTTCGGGCTGCCCCCCCTTGTCCTCGGCGCAGCCGCTCTGCTCTTGCGCTGGTCGATTGCGGGCGTTCTGCTCCTCTTCCTCGCTGCCTTCATCTTTTATTTCTTCCGCGATCCTGAGCGCATCATCCCTGCTGATCCCGGCGCAATCGTTGCCCCTGCCGACGGCCGTGTCGTGGTCGTCACCAACGAAGAGAACGCCGGCCGCCCCGGCAAGCGCATCAGCATCTTTCTCGCCATCTGGAACGTGCACGTCAACCGTTCCCCCGCAGGCGGCACAATCACCGCCATGCAATACCAACCCGGCAAATTTGCCGCCGCCATGCGCGAGTCCGCTTCTGCCCACAACGAACAAAACGTCATTACCCTCGCGACCGACACCGGCGAAATCGTTTTCAAGCAGATTGCCGGCCTGATCGCCCGGCGCGTGGTCTGCTGGAAGAAGCCCGGCGACCGCGTCGCCCGCGGCGAACGCATCGGCCTGGTCCGCTTCGGTTCCCGCGCCGACCTCTGGCTTCCCCGCGATTCCGACCTCCGTGTCAAAGTCGGTGACCACGTAAAAGGCGGCTCCAGCGTCCTGGCCTTCTGGCCGCCGCGTGCCAAATCAACGCAACCGCGCGCGCAAGCTCAGGTTTCCTCGCAAGAAAATCTTTCACCCGCTGAGAAGCGAACCTAATATGGCTGAATTCGAGCAGCAGGAAATTCCCTTCAAGGAACGCCGCCTGCGTAGCACAAAACTGCGCCGCGGCATCTTCTTGCTTCCCAGCATGTTTACCGTAGCCAATCTCCTCTGCGGCTACTACGCCGTGGTCGCCTCCTTCATGGGCGGCACAGACCAGTTCGACCGCGCCGCCAAAGCCATCGGCTTCGCCATCCTCTTTGACTCCCTCGACGGCCGCGTCGCTCGCATGACCGGCACCACCTCCGAGTTCGGCATGCAATTCGATTCTCTCGCCGACGTCGTCAGCTTCGGCGTCGCACCTGCCCTCATGGCCTATGCCTGGGGCGTGCGCAGCCTGCCCGGACAAGATACGCTCGCCGTCGAGCAAATCAGCCAGTTCGGCTGGATTTGTTGCCTCGCTTTTCTAATCTGTTGCGCCTGGCGGCTTGCGCGCTTCAACGTGCAAGGGATGGCTCCGGGCGGCTCAAAGAGTTTCGTCGGCCTTCCCACGCCCGCCGCCGCCGGCGTCATCGCCGCTTTTGTCCACGGACTCAAGACTCCCATCCACGACGAGCGCTGGGCCATGGCCTGGCTCTTCCTCGCTGCCGTTCTCGGTGCGCTCATGACTAGCACCATCCGCTACTACAGCTTCAAGGACGTCCCCTGGACCCGCCGCCAGCCGTCCCTCGCCATCGTTCTCCTGTGCCTCTTTGTAGCTGTGGTCTGGAAATATTCCGAAGTTGTGTTGACCCTCTTCGCCTCCGCCTATGTTGCCGGCGGTTTGATTCTGCAAATCGTTCGCGTTTTCCGCCATCGCGTAGCTCCACGAACCGCTGCGTGATTCATGTCCACGCCTCGGGACTCCCAACGCATCGTAATCGCCGGCGCTTCTTCCCTGCTCGGCGCCGAACTGAAATCCCTGCTCGAAGAAAGCCGCTTCGCCGCTTGGGATCTTTCACTTGTCGATGAGGAAATCGTCGCCGGCACCCTGACCGAAGCAGTCGGCGAACCTGCGGTCATCCTGCCCGTCGAAGAAGGCAGCTTCACCCGCGCCAAGTTCATCTTCTTCACCGGCTCCGCCGCTTTTACCGAACGCAATCTTGCTCCCGCTCGCGAATCGGTAGCCACCGTTATCGACCTGTCTGGAGCCCTCGCCGCAAAATCCGGTGCTTCGCCTTGGTTTCCTGCCATGGACGCCTTGCGCACCGGCCCGCTCCCCGCCAATGCGACCGCTTATTCCATTCCTTCGGCCGCCGCCACCGCAGCATCTGCGCTGTCGCTGGGGCTTGCGCCGCTCGGCCTGCAGCGTCTCACCTTTGTTGCTTTTCAACCCGTATCAGCGGCCGGCCGTGCTGGCATCGAGGAATTAGAGAGTCAGACGTCTCAACTGCTTTCTTTGAAGAGCGTGGGCAAGGCGGTTTTTGATGAACAGATTGCGTTCGCGATGCTCGATCAATTTGGCCCGGCAAGCTCACAGAATCTCTTGTCAGCCCGGGAGCGAGTAAGAGCCGAGATCGAGATTTGTTTGGCGAATAAAGTGGGCCTGCCCGCATTTCAGCTGGTACACGTGCCGGTATTCTACGGACTTACCTTTGCCGCTTGCGCCCAGCTCGCCCCCGAGACAAATCATCCTCGCATAGTAAAGGCCCTTAATGATGCTGGATTCGCGCTTACCGCGAACGAGAATCAAGGACTAAGCAACGTCAGTGTCGCGGGAGAGAATCTGATTCATTTGGCCTCTCCGGAGGCGGATCCTGCCGGCGTCGGTACCTGGTGGTTCTGGGGCGCCGCGGATGATATTCGTCTGCCCGCCGCCAATGCGGTCAAACTCGCGGACAAATTGACTTCATGAGAGCCTTCACGCGCATCCATGGACTTGGCGTTGCTCCGCTAGTCGCGGCACTCACGTTATGTGCCTGCGGCTACCACGTCGCAGGCCGCGGCGACGCGCTCCCCAAGAGCATCCACATCATCGCCATACCCGCCCTCGAAAACGCCACCAACAGCTACCGCATCGAGCAAAAATTGACCTCCGCCACCGTCCACGAATTTCTCGCCGCCACTCCTTACAAAATTACTTCCGAGCCAGCCGGCGCCGACGCCGTCCTACGCGGCAAAGTTCTAACGCTGGAAGCCGTCCCGCTCCTCTTCGACACCCGCACCGGCCGCGCCACTACCATGCTGGTCACCGTCCGCTGTGAAGTCACCCTGACGCAGACCGACACGCAAAAAGTTCTTTACCGCACCGACAAATTCATCTTCCGCAACGAATACGAAATCTCCACCGACGTAAAAAGCTTCTTCGAAGAACAAGATCCCGCCCTCGATCGCCTGGCCAAAGATTTCGCCCAGCGCCTGGTAGCCTCCGTAACCGAAAACTTCTAGCAGCACCTGCTTCAGCCTGTGCTCCGACCTCTTCTCTGCGTTCTCTGCGGTTTCTCTCTGTGGACTCTGCGTTAGGCTTTTTCTTTCTTTTCAAAACCAAGTAAACTCATCCTTCGCATGCCCCGCGTCTCCCACCAAGAACTCCTGGCCCGCCTAACCAAAGGCAAACCCATTCCCGCCCTCCTGCTCCTTGGCGACGAGCCTTTCCTCCGTGACGCCAGCCGCGCCCAACTAATCGAAACCTTCGTCCCCGAAGCCGCCCGTCCCTGGGCCGTCTCCCGCTATTCCGCCGATCGCAACGAAATGCGAGACGCCCTCGAGCAAGCACAAACGCTCCCCATGCTCGCCCCGCGCCAAATCGTCTTCCTGCACGATCTGGAAAAAATCGAAAAACTCGGTGAGAAAAATCGCGACACCGCCATCGAGCAACTCGAGGCCTATCTCGGCAACCCTGCGCCCTTCACCATCCTCGTGCTGGAAGCCACCGCGCTCGACCAGCGCATGAAGCTCGCTAAGCTCCTCGCCGACAAAACTCTTGTAGTCGAAGTAGGCCTCGGCGACGATCTGCAAGCGCGCCAGGCCGCCGCGGTCCCCCTCGCTCGCGCCATGGCCAAAGAGCAATCGGTCGACTTCGAGCCCGGCGCCGCCGAAGATCTCGCCGAATTTGTCGCCGCCGACCTCATGCGCCTCAAAACCGAAATCGATAAGCTCACCACCTATCTCGGCACTCGCAAACTAATCCGCCGCCAGGACGTCACCGCCCTGGTTATCTCCGGAAAAACCACCACCGTCTGGGAATTAGCCGACCTCCTCGCCTCGCGCCAGCAAAAGCGCGCCCTCGAATTTCTGGATCGCCTCCTGCGCGACGGTGAAGAACCCTTATCCATGCTCGGCGCCATCACATGGATGTACCGCAAACTAATCGAAGCCAGCGAACTCAAAGGCATTTCCAACGGCCACCAGGCCGCCCGCGCTCTTCAAATGCGCCCTGAACAAGCCGAACTCGCCGTGCAGTCCGCCCGTAAAATCCCCAAAGCCCGCCTCCTGCAAGGCCTGCAATCCCTGCAAGCCGCCGACAACCGCCTAAAAGGCGGCGCCGACGACCCCCACGCCGTAATGGAATTCCTCATAGCAACTTTAGCCGCATAGAGCGGGCCACTTGCTAGTGGTCTTACTCTTTTTATTTTTCGTATGTGGGGAAAACAAACTGCTTTGAGTTCAGAAACAGGTGCCCGCCAATTCGGATACTTAACGCAGTTCGATGATCCGATCGCCGCCGTCAAGGCACGACTCGACCATCGGCCAAGATTTCTCAAAAGCCTCGATCAAAGCTGCCGTTCTGCAGTTGCCCAAGCGGACCCAAAGCACTCTGATTTTCGATTCCGGTCGGTAGGCAAGGTGGAGAAAATCTTCGTCCTTGCTGACAATGATGCGCTCTTGCTCCTCAGCGTACCGGATAATTTGCACGTCGAGGCTTCGGCCAAACCGACATCTAAGACATGCTGACAATCCAAACCAAGCGTTCGCAGATGTTCAGCAAGAGCAGAAGGCAACTGGTTATCCACCAAGAACTTCACGAGGTCTGGAGCACTGCATGATCGGTTTGATAAGCAGCGTAGTTGAGAGCGGCGCGGATGTCTTCATGTTCCAGAAATGGGTAATCCTTCAAGATTTCGGCGAACGAAGCTCCCGCGCTCAGCAACTCCAGAATGTCCGTAACACGAATGCGCAGGCCGCGAATGCACGGCCGACCACCGCACTTGCCTGCTTCGACCGTGATTCGCTGAAGACGTTCCCGGTTCATGGACGTTTCTCTGGTTGAAAGATACGCTGTATTCTATTTGACGGCAAGCGCCACATCGGTACGGAAAGGAACAAAACCGCGGACTCTGTCGTTTGTAGAATACAGACGCTAGGGACCTACCGCTTGAGAGGGCTTTGTGCGCGAATTTGCAGCTCTGCATACTGCGATGATCGTGGTGTTCACAGCCGTGATTGGCTTCACCCAGGAATCCATTCGCGTAGACGTCAACCTCGTCACCGTCTCCTTCTCCGTCCGCGACGCCAACGGGGCGCTGGTCGACAACCTCACCAAAGACGACTTCGATCTAATCGAAGACGCCGTCCCCCAAAAAATCGCTCACTTCGCCCGCAGCCTCGACGTTCCCCTGACCCTCGGCCTCATCGTCGACGTCAGCGGCAGTCAAGAGCACTTCGCCAGACAGCACCAGCACGACATCGAAGTCTTCCTGAAAGATGTCCTCGGTCCCAACGACCGCGTCTTCCTCGTCGGCTTCGGCAATCACATCCGCTTGGTCAGTGACTATTCGCACTCTGGTGCCGACCTTATGGAAGCCTGGAAGCGCTCCGACAAACATTTCGGGCAATTTCCTGACCTCGGCCCCCACCAAGATCGCGACCTCGGCACCGCTTTCTACGCGACTCCATCTTCTACCCCGTCACCGAAAAACTCGCGCAGGAAAACGGACGCCGCGCCCTCTTGATGTTCAGCGACGGCGAAGACAACTCCAGCTCCCACGATATGATGACCGCCATAGAAGCGGCCCAGCTCGCCAACGTCCTGGTCTACACCATCCGTTACACCGAAAAACTCGCGCAGGAAAACGGACGCCGCGCCCTCTTGATGTTCAGCGACGGCGAAGACAACTCCAGCTCCCACGATATGATGACCGCCATAGAAGCGGCCCAGCTCGCCAACGTCCTGGTTTACACCATCCGTTACACCGAAAAATCGCACGGCAAGTTAACCGCCCGCAATCAATACGGCATCCGCGTCATGGACCGTATCGCCAAGGAAACCGGTGGCGCCCACATCGACGCCGAAACCACCGACCCACACACCTACTTCCGCCAAATCGCCGAAGAGCTTCGCACCTCTTACGAGCTAGCCTACTACCCAACCAACACCGCCAAAGACGACGCCTTCCGCAAAGTGGTAATCCGCGCCAAACACCCCGGCCTGACCATCCGCTCCAAAACGGGCTACTTCTCCCGCTGAGCGCGGGCGAGCCGACCGATCGTCGTCTTCTCTGTGACCTCTGTGTCCGACCTCGGTGCTCTCTGTGTTAATCTTTTTCCGGCACTTCTACGTCCAATGGGACGACGCCGAAACATGTATTCGTGGAAATCGCAGCTACAGGGCGCGCTACTATGAAGCTGACTACGCAGCGAATAGCCGTCTTGGCAGCCTGCCTTACAGCAGGAATTGTCGTGGTCTGCTCGAACGCGCAAGTCACAGCCTTTGACTCCGCATCCAGCAAGATTTCAGCGGCGCACTTCCATCCCCCAAAAACAATTCCCGCGAACTCCTGGGATCAGGCCGCTGCCGCCGTTTATCTCGATCAAAGGGCAAGCTGGTGGATGGAATGGCCCAAGGCCGCGCGCGATCACGAAACATTTTGCATCTCGTGTCACACCGCGGTGCCCTACGCCCTCTCGCGGCCCGCTCTCCGTCACGCGCTGGCGGAAGAAGCCCCCTCCGCCAACGAACGCCGGCTCCTGGACAATGTCACCAAGCGGGTCCGCCTTTGGAACCAGGTCGCTCCGTTTTACAGTGACGCGGACCGCGGTGCATACAAAACCGTAGAATCGCGCGGCACCGAGTCCGTCCTCAACGCTCTGGTCCTGGCCACCAACGACGCCCTGGGTGGCAAACTCAGCAACGATACGCGCACGGCACTGCACAACATGTGGGCAGAACAGCAAACTGCCGGCGACAACGGCGGTGCATGGTCCTGGCTGCGCTTCCATAATCAACCCTGGGAAGCCGACGATTCCGACTTTTACGGCGCAGCGCTTGCGGCCGTCGCAGCGGGCACGGCCCCGCAGCGTTACCTTGTGAATCCCGAAATCGAGAACAATCTCAAATTGTTGCGCGCCTACTTGAACCGCCACTCCTCCGCGCAGACTCCGGTCAATCGCGCTGCTCTCTTGTGGGCTTCGGCCAAAGTGCCGACGCTCCTTGACCCGGAGCAACGGAAAGCAATCATCAGCGAACTGCTCGCCAAGCAATGCTCCGATGGTGGCTGGAGCCTGGCCTCGCTGGTCGGTGGCTGGAAACGTGCGGATGGAACTCCGCAGGAAATGAAGAGCGACGGCTACGCCACCGGATTCATCACCTTCGTACTCCAGCAAACCGGGCTTCCCAGAGAGCATCCCCAGGTAAAGCAGGGCCTAGCGTGGCTGGCGGCTAATCAGAGCAAGCCAGAAGGCTTCTGGGCCTCCTACTCCTTGAACAAAAATGAAGCCCATCACATCAGTCCAGGCACCGCGCGCTTCATGAACGACGCCGCAACCTCCTATGCGGTCCTCGCACTGACAACTCCTGCCCCGCATTGACGCAACTCTAGTGTTCAAGACCATCCGCATTGCCTGGGGTTTTATCTGGCAATGAATTTCCGGCCTTGCTCTTTTGCATTCACCTGCCCTTCCGTTCTGTTGACGCTCCACTCCCCTTTCAGTAGCCTCCTCTCACCCCTGTTGGAACACAAATGGGAGATGTAATGGACGAAAACGCTAAATCCGTCCCAGGCAGGCCCGCGGGCATCTCGCGTCGTGAATTCGCGCGGCGCGCCGCCTTAGCCTCGGCAGCAGCGGCCGTAGCCCCCGCCGCGATCTCAACACCCGCAGCTCCATCGAATGAGCATGCGCGTGCAACGGCCGTCGACCATGGCGCGCGCCCTTCCGAGCAATCCAGCAAGGTCGCCCCTCCTGCGCTGCAGACTCCGGACATGCCCAAGCTCTCCCCCGAGAGCCATGCCGAGACCGAAGCGCGCATCCAAACCATCCTCACGCAATACGCCACCCGCTTCTCCGATGCGCAAAAGGCCGACCTCCGGAGGCTCTGCTTTTTGGCGCAACCGCCGCTCGATCGCTTGCGCGCCTACGCTCTGGAAAACGGCGACGGCCCCGCCCTCTATCTCAAGCCGCTGGTCGAGCGCGAAAAGAACCCGCTCGAGAATACGCGTGTCGGCAAAACTCCGGCCCCCCAAGAGAAACCCTGAGACCAGTCGATGCCCACCGAAGAACTCGCCTTTCTGCCCATCACGGAACTTGCCAAGCGCATCGAAGCGAAGAAACTTTCGCCGGTCGAGCTGACCCAATATTTTCTCGACCGCGGCGAGAAGCTCGGCCCGCGCTACAGCGCCTACGCGAAGCTGACTCCGGAAATCGCCATGGCCCAGGCCAAGGCCGCTGAGAAAGAAATCCAGCATGGCCACTATCGGGGACCTCTGCACGGTATTCCGTACGCCGCAAAAGATCTTCTCGCCGTAAAAGGTGTGCCTTGCACCTGGGGCGCGAAGCCCTACGCCAATCAAGTTTTCGATTACGACGCCACCGTCATCGAGCATCTCAATCGCGTCGGGGCCATTCTGCTCGGCAAAGCATCCATGATCGAACTCGCTGGCGGAATGGGTTATCGTTTTGCTTCTGCCTCCCTGCAAGGCGAAACGAAAAATCCCTGGGACACTCGCTGCTGGACTTGCGGCTCCTCTTCCGGTTCCGGCGCCATTGTCGCCGCCGGACTCGCCCCCTTTGCGATCGGCACCGAAACCTGGGGCTCGATTCTCTGCCCTTCCGCGTTTTGCGGTGTCAGCGGACTTCGCCCCACCTACGGCCGCGTCAGCCGCTACGGCGCAATGGCGCTCGCTCCCAGCATGGACAAAATCGGACCGCTGGCTCGCTCCGCGGAAGATTGCGCGCGCGTGTTCGCCGCCATGGCCGGCCACGACCCGCGCGATCGCAGCACGTTGCCCTTGGACAAGGCCGCGTTTACCTATTCGCCGTCGATTGAATTGAAATCGCGCTCGCTGAAAGTGGGTTGGTTGACCAATGCCTGGAAGAAGCCGGAATCCGGCGTGGCCAAGGCGGCGGACGCCGCCGAGAAAATTGTAAAAAAGTATTTTCCGGGCGTAAAGAACGCGAAATTGCCGGAAGGTCCCTTCGAGGACGCCGGCAACATTATCATCTCAGTCGAAGGCGCATCCTCATTTCGCTCGCTCATTCGCTCTGGCCGCGTCAGCGAATTGGCCGACCCGCTCGGACAAATCGCCGGATACGTCAACGAGCAATTTTCCGGCGCCGATTACGTGCAGGCTTTGCGCGTCCGCGACATCTTGCAGAAGAAAATGGACGCCATGTTCGACACGTTTGATCTCCTGGTCACCGTGGCCCAACCGATTGCGGCGACCCCGCTCGATATGAATCTCGAGACCGGGCTCTCTTTCGCCGATCCACTGGGTGGCATCGGAAATCTTTGCGGGCTTCCCGCTCTCTCTGTTCCTTGCGGATTCACCGACAAAAATCTCCCCGTGGGGTTACAGTTCATGGCTCGCGCCGGCGACGATATCGCCGTTATCCAGGCCGCGCGCACCTACCAACTGCACACCGACTGGCATCGCAGGCATCCCCGAATTGCCTAACCGAATTGCCCGACCCGAATGGCGTATCAAACTTACGTGATAACCTCTCCGTTGGAGGTGCGATTCGCGATGCACGATACGTGGAAAGACATGTTCGTACTCGGATTGCCGATTCTGGAGAAAATTCTTCGGCCCATCATCGTTTACATTTTCCTGATTGTGGGCTTGCGCCTTTCCGGGAAGCGCGAACTGGCGCAGCTCAATCCGTTTGACTTGATTGTGTTGTTGACGCTGTCCAACACGGTGCAAAACGCGATTATTGGCGACGACAACAGCGTCACCGGCGGAATCATCGGGGCGGCTTCCCTGCTGGCTATCAATTATCTCGTTGTGCGGTTTTTGTACGATCATCGGAAGCTCGATCAGCTGGTCGAAGGGCGTGCGGACATCCTGATTGAAGATGGCAAAGTGCATACAGAAAAGCTCAAGCGTGAATTGATCACCCAGGAAGAGCTGGCCGCCGCCGCGCGCAAGCAGGGTTTCGATACGCTTTCAGACGTTCGCCAATGCATCTTGGAACCGGGCGGAACGCTCACCTTCGTCGCGAAAAAGCCGGACACCGAAGACATGCGGCACCAGGAACTCCTGAAGAAATTTGACGCGCTGACGCAAGAGCTTGCGCAATCGCGAAAGCTGCAGCCGCCGGCAACGGCGTAAATCGAGTTCACAAAGACAAAGGGGAACGTAACCAGATGGTTGAAAAGGCGGGTGAGGACTTTGAACTGCCGGAAGTTCCGGAAAGTCACCAGGAATATCGCTACACGCTTCCGGTTTCGCTGACGATTTCGATTCTCGCCGTGCTCGTTGCGGGGGCAACCTTGCTGGGGCATCGCGCGCATACCGAAGAGTTGCTGCTGCAATCGCGCGCCACCGATCAGTGGTCTTACTATCAGGCGAAGAATATTCGTTTTCATGAGGTGGAAAGCATCGCGGATTTGCTGGGCGCATTGGCGCCGGCGGATAAAGAAAAAACGGCGGCGGTTCGCGAACGATATCTGAAGGAGAAAGAGCGGTACGACGCGGACAAGGAAGACATCAGCGACCGCGCGAAGGAATTTGAGAAGGAGCGCGACCTGATCAGCCGGCGCGCGGATCGCTTCGATGCGGGCGAGGCGCTGCTGGAAGTGGGCCTGGTGATTTGTTCGATCACGTTGTTGACCAAGCGGCGCCTCTTCTGGGCAAGCGGAGTCGTAGTTGGCGCCGTGGGCGTGGTGACGGCGCTGACCGGCTTGTTCTTGCATTAACTTGTAGGGGCACGGGACACCCGTGCCCGTCTTTTCTTCCCCGTGCCCGTCCTTTCTTCTCTTTCTTACCCACATCGTTATAGTATCGTATCGATACAATGCCCAACCGCTGCGACCTTCCTGCCCGCCGTTCCATTCGCCTCCCCGGCTACGACTATTCACAAATTGGCCAGTACTTCATCACCATTTGCGCCTACGAAATGCGCAACGTCTTCGGCAAGATCGCAAACGGCGCCTTGCTCCTCAACCTGATTGGCCGCATCGCCATCGATTGCTGGCGCGAAATTCCAGAGCATTTCGCGCATGTTGAGCTGGATGCCTTAGTCATCATGCCAAACCATCTCCACGGGATTCTGACCATTCGGCGGCCCCACGCAACCCCGAGTCACGGATCGATCGAAGACGGGCACGGGTGTCCCGTGCCCCTACAACTTGAGCGCTTTCAGCGCCCGTCGGTTAATGCGATACCAACCATCATTCGATCGTACAAACAAACTGTTACGTATCTCGCGCGGCGACGCTTGACGCAGCCGTCGCTAGCCATCTGGCAAAGCAACTACTACGAGCGGGTCCTCCGCGACGGCAAGGAGTTCGCCGAAGCAAGCCGTTACATCTTCGAAAATCCAACGAAATGGCAAGCAACCCACCCGTAGGGGCACGGGACACCCGTGCCCGTCTTTCTTCTTCGTCTGTGGGAACACGGGACACCCGTGCCCGTCTTCTGTCGCCTCACTCACGACGCACCTTCGCCCGCGATTTCGCCCAGGACTTCGTGGGCGGCGGCGATGGTGCGGTCGATGTCTTCCGGGGTGTGCGCGGCGGAGACGAAAGCAGCCTCAAATTGCGATGGGGCCAGGAAGATGTTGCGGTCGAGCATTTCGCGGAAGAAACGTGCGTAACGCTTGGTATCGGACCGCTTTGCGTCTGAGTAATTCTTCACCGGTTGATCTGTGAAAAAGATTGTGCCGAGGGAATGGCTTGCATTCACTTGCGCGGCGACTTTCGCTTCGGCGATGGCTTTGCGCAGGCCGGCGACGAGGCGCTCTGCGTTTTTGTTGATGCGCTCGTACAAGCCTGGCGCGCTGAGTTGCTTTAGCGCGGCGATTCCTGCGCTCATGGCCAGCGGATTTCCGGCCAGCGTTCCGGCCTGATAGACCGGCCCTAGCGGCGCGACATTGTTCATCAACTCGGCGCGGCCGCCGTACGCGGCGACGGGCAAGCCGCCCCCGATAATCTTGCCTAGCGTGGTCAGGTCGGCTTCGACTCCGAGGATTTGCTGGGCGGCTCCATTGTGCAGGCGGAAGCCGGTGATGACTTCGTCGACGATGAGCAGCGCGCCATTCTT
>Ga0307474_10002382_pt1 | contig 13518 bp, 13 predicted proteins | sample atmos_gasesECM1C_2_FD_203312 | JGI IMG/M metagenome (GOLD analysis project Ga0307474, IMG submission 203312) | Hardwood forest soil microbial communities from Morgan-Monroe State Forest, Indiana, United States - atmos_gasesECM1C_05 | ecosystem: Environmental > Terrestrial > Soil > Temperate... | reverse complement strand
CGATGGTGCTGCCAGACAGGATTGAACTGTCGACCTCTCCATTACCAATGGAGTGCTCTACCACTGAGCTACGGCAGCATGCGCTCATCGGAACCGGGCGCGGGAATCAGAGAATCGGCCGAAAAAGGCTCCACAAGGCGGGCGATCCTTGCCACAAGGTCGGGGGTCACGCAAGCGTGGGATAGCGGCCTTTGATCCCCTGGAAACGGCCGCAAATTCGCGCCCAAAGCCATTATCAATAGGGCGGCGCAGGCGAGCAGGTCGACCATGACGGATGATGGACAGGCAAACGGGCGGCCGGCAGGTCAAGCGGGGCGGGACAAACGCCAGGACCGGTTGAAGCTGGCGCTCCGCGAAAATCTCAAACGCAGGAAGTCGCAGGCCCGCGAGCGCGCCGATTTCATGGCGGCGTCATCCACCGCCGATGATGCGGCCGGCGATGGCGGCGAGGACGGCCCGGGTAAATAGCTGGTTGGTATCGCGTGGCCGATGAGAATATCTCGGGCCGCGCAATCGTTTCGGATGAGGCCGTGGGAATGTCGGAAGAAACCATCATCAGACAAGAGGCGGGCGGCAACACCAATCTCGCCAGCGCCTTTCCCCGCTACGAGCAAACCTTTCCGACCCTGACGATGCAGGAGATCGCGCGGATCCGCCGGTTCGGCGACGAACGCAACTACCAAAATGGCGAAGCCCTGTTCGAAACCGGCAAGCCGGGGCCGGGCATGTTTGTCGTGCTGTCGGGGCACGTCGCCATTACCCAGCGTGACGGTCTTGGCCGCATCACCCCGGTCATCACGCAAGGACCCGGCCAATTCCTCGCCGAGATCGGTCAGTTGTCCGGACGCGCGGCGCTGGTTGACGGCCATGGCGAAGGCGACGTCGAAACGTTGCTGGTCTCGCCGGAAAACTTGCGCGCGCTGATGGTCGCGGAAGCCGATCTGGGCGAGCGCATCATGCGCGCGCTGATTCTGCGCCGTGTCAACCTGATCAGGGGCGGCGCCGGCGGGCCGGTCCTGATCGGCGAGGCGCGTTCCGCCGGTGTCGTTCGTCTTCAGAGTTTTCTCGCCCGCAACAGCTATCCGCATCACGTGCTGTGCCCGCATGCCGATGCCGATGCGGCCGAAGTGATTGCGCGCTACTCGCCGTCGCCCGCCGACCTGCCGCTGGTGGTGACGCCTGACGGCGCCGTGCTGCGCAATCCAACCGAATCTCAATTGGCGCGCGCCATCGGGATGGTCCGTGCAGTGCCTAAAGGCAGAGTGTGCGACGTGGTCGTCGTTGGCTCAGGGCCGGCGGGACTGGCCACGGCCGTCTATGCCGCCTCCGAAGGCCTTGCAGTCGCGGTCTGCGATACGCGGTCTTTCGGTGGCCAGGCCGGCGCCAGCGCCCGCATCGAAAACTATCTCGGTTTTCCGACCGGCATTGCCGGGCACGCGCTGATGGCGCGCGCATTCAACCAGGCGCAGAAATTCGGCGCAGATATCATGATCCCGGTCGAAGTGAAGTCGCTCGATTGTTCGCGCACCGACGGCACCTTTGGTCTGACGATCGACAATGGCGACGTGTTGCGGGCGCGCTCCGTCGTGATTGCGAGCGGCGCGCGCTACCGGCGGCCGGAGATCGCAAGGCTTGCCGACTTCGAGGGCCGCGGTGTCTGGTACTGGGCCTCGCCGATCGAGGCGCGGCTGTGTGCCGAGCAGGAGGTCGTGCTGGTCGGCGGCGGCAATTCCGCGGGCCAGGCCGCGGTCTTCCTGTCCGGCCACGCCCGCAAGGTCAACATGGTGATCCGCGGCGGCGGGCTCGGCGCCAGCATGTCGCGCTACCTGATCGAGCGCATCGAGGCGTCGGCGAACATCGAACTGATCTTCAACGCGGAAGTCACGGGTCTCGAGGGCACGAGCGACGGCTCGCTCGAATGCGTGCGCTGGCGCAGCCGCCTTGCGCCCGAAGAGAGCGAGTTCAGCGCCAACAATCTTTTCCTTTTTGTCGGCGCCGATCCCGCGACCAAATGGCTCGAGGGCTGCGGCGTGACGGTCGATCGCGCCGGCTTTGTCGTCACGGGTGCGCAAAATGGAGCAGGCCATCCGACCTCCGTGCTGGAGACGTCGATACCGGGCGTTTTCGCCGTCGGCGACGTGCGTTCGGGCTCCGTCAAGCGCGTGGGTGGCGCAATCGGCGAGGGTGCGCAAGTGGTTGCCGCTTTGCACGGCTATCTCAGCGACTCCGCGAGGCCGTCGCTCTAGCGTCCAGCGTGATGCCGCCCGTGAAAATTCCATGACCCGGTCATTGCTCGCGGCGATCGTTGGCTACGCAAATTGCGCGAATGATGTCTGCGCTCGCTGTGGCAATTTCCAGAAATCGGCCGTAGCATCCAGCCTATTCTAACAGGGGGATTGGGTCATGATGCTTGGTTTGAGCTTGCATGCAGTCACGGTCTTGCATGTCGTCATCAGTCTCGTCGGAATCGCCACCGGCCTCGTGGTCTTGTACGGGCTGCTCAAGTCGCAATCGATGCCGGGCATGACAGCCATCTTCCTGATCACCACCATTCTCACCAATGCCACCGGCTTCATGTTTCCGTTCGAGAAGCTGTTGCCCTCGCATATCATCGCGATCCTCTCGCTGGTGCTGCTCGCGATCGCCTGCTACGCGCTCTATGGCATGAAGCTGTCCGGCGCGTGGCGGCCGATCTATCTGATCACCGCGATCGCCTCGCTTTATCTCAACGTCTTTGTGCTGGTGATCCAGAGTTTCCTGAAGATCGGCCCGTTGCATGAGCTGGCGCCGAGCGTGCCGCCGAGTGAGCCGCCGTTCGCGGCCACGCAAGGCGTGGTCCTTTTGCTGTTTGTGATCGCCACCATCATGGTGGTGCGGCGCTATCGGGCAGCGTGACGCCAAGTCCGATGAAGGTCATCCTGTTCGGCGCCACTGGAATGGTCGGGCAGGGAGTCTTGCGCGAATGCCTGCTCGATCCTGGCATCGACGCCGTACTCGCGGTCGGGCGGAGTGCGACCGGCCAGCAGCATCCGAAGCTGCGTGAAATCGTGCACGCGGATTTCACGGACTATTCGGCGATCGAGCCGCAATTGAGCGGATACGATGCCTGCTTCTTCTGCCTCGGCGTGTCGTCGATCGGGATGGCGGAGGAGCGCTATCGCCATTTGACCTATGACATCACGTTGGCCGCGGCAAAAACCCTGTCGCGGCTCAATCCGCAGATGGTGTTTGTCTATGTCACCGGCCGCGGCACCGATTCCACCGAGCAGGGCTCGTTGATGTGGGCACGCGTCAAGGGCAAGACCGAGAACGATCTGCTCAGGCTGCCGTTCAAGGCGGCCTACATGTTCCGGCCCGCCGGTATCCAACCGCTGCATGGCCTCCGCTCGAAGACGCGGTGGGTGCAGGCGATTTATATCGGCGCCGCGCCGCTACTGTCGTTGCTCAATCGCTTCGCGCCGGCCTACATGACCACGACCGAGCAGGTCGGGCGCGCCATGATCAAGGTCGCGAGGCAAGGGTATCCGAAGGCGGTGCTGGAAAGCGAAGATATTAACCGCCTCTAGCCTCGACACTCATTAAATAGCCGCAAACTCAAAGGCTTTTGCCGAGTGCGGCGAATTTGAAGTTCCTATCATTTTTGCCGCGAGTTCGTCATAGGAACTTCAAATTCGACGCAGCACTAGCATCAATAGGGTTGCTAGAGCTCCTTTGATTCCGAAGCTCGCATCAGTGGTTGCTGCGATAGATTGCGAACTTCGGAATCGGAGCTCTGGTTGCTTTGGGGAAGGCAATCGCCCTATACCCTTGGCATTGAGGGGGCAAGAATGGATCGCATTCGCATCATTGGCGGCAACGCGCTCAACGGCACCATCTCCATTTCCGGCGCCAAGAATGCCGCCCTACCCTTGATGATCGCAGGCCTTCTGACCGACGAGACGCTGATCCTCGACAACGTGCCGCGGCTTGCCGATGTCGCGCAGTTGCAGCGGATCCTGGGCAATCACGGCGTCGACATCATGTCCGCCGGAAAGCGGCCCGGCGATCGCGAGTACCAGGGCCAAACCCTGCACATCTCTGCCGCCGACATCATCGACACCACCGCGCCTTATGAACTGGTGTCGCGGATGCGTGCGAGCTTCTGGGTGATCGCGCCGCTGGTGGCGCGGATGCATGAAGCGAAGGTGTCGCTGCCGGGCGGTTGCGCCATCGGCACGCGGCCCGTCGATCTCCTGATCATGGCGCTGGAAAAACTCGGCGCCGACATCGTGATCGATGGCGGCTATGTCATCGCCAAAGCTCCAGGTGGCTTGAAGGGCGGCGCAATTGATTTTCCCAAGGTGACGGTCTCCGGCACGCATGTCGCGCTGATGGCAGCAACGCTCGCAAAGGGAACGACCGTCATCACCAACGCCGCCTGCGAGCCGGAGATTGCCGACGTCGCCGACTGCCTCAACAAGATGGGCGCGCGCGTGACGGGCGCGGGCACACCGCGGATCGTCGTCGAGGGCGTGGCCAAGCTGCGCGGCGCACGGCACACCGTGCTGCCCGATCGGATCGAGGCCGGGACCTACGCGATGGCGGTAGCGATGACCGGCGGCGAGGTCCAACTCAGTGGCGCGCGGCCGGAATTGCTGCAGGCAGCCCTCGACGTGCTGTCCGAGGCCGGCGCTGACGTGACCGCGAACAATGACGGCATTCGCATCGCCCGCAACGGCGCCGGTATCAATCCGGTCAGGGTGTCGACCGCGCCGTTTCCCGGTTTCCCGACCGATCTTCAGGCGCAATTGATGGCGCTGATGACACGCGCCAAGGGCGCTTCGCACATCACCGAGACGATTTTCGAAAATCGTTTCATGCACGTGCAGGAGCTGGCGCGGTTCGGGGCGCGGATCCAGCTCGACGGCGAGACCGCAACCGTCCATGGCATCGGCCAGTTGCGCGGCGCACCGGTCATGGCGACCGACCTGCGCGCCTCGGTGTCGCTGGTCATTGCCGGGCTTGCCGCCGAGGGCGAGACCATGGTCAACCGCGTCTATCATCTGGACCGTGGTTTTGAACGGCTGGAGGAAAAGCTTTCCGCCTGCGGCGCCCGTATCGAGCGTATCAGCGATTAGTCTTGCTGCGTCATAGGTTGCGTTTCTCCTCATCCTGAGGAGCCGCGCGCACCCGAGCAGGCCGAGCCATGGCGAGGCCGTCGCGAATGGTGCAAAAATGAAACGCTGCGTCTCGAAGGATGAGGCCGACATCGGGGCCTCATGGTTGGAGACGGCGCGTATCTATCCACCGTGGCGCGATCTGCTCCCGTGCCCGCGCCTCCTCATCATGAGGATTTCAATGGGACCCTCCAAAGGAACCGGCGCATTCCGCTGGGCGGGCAGCCGGTCATTGCCCGAAATGCAGCCCGTATAAGCGTGGTGCGCCCTGCAAAGGGTTGACGGCGATTTGCCCTCGCGCCATGGAGCAGAAGCCTTTACTTTGAGGCGTCAAGACTGTTCGGAAAGCCGTCATGCCTGTCCTTCTCGATACCTCCAGCGCCGATTTCGCAGGTGCCTTCACTGCGTTCCTGGCGATGAAACGCGAGGTGGCGGCCGACGTCGAGGCGGCCTGCCGGCGGATCGTCGATGACGTGGCGGCCCGGGGCGACACAGCCTTGCTCGAGGCCACAAGCCGCTTCGACCGGCTCGACCTCGATGCGTCGCGCCTTCGCGTCAGCGCCGATGAAATCAAGCATGCGGTCACGGCCTGCGATCGCCAGACCGTCGCTGCCCTCGAATTGGCGCGTGAGCGCATCGAGACTTTCCATCGTCGCCAATTGCCGAAGGACGAGCGCTTCACTGACGCGCTCGGGGTCGAACTCGGCTGGCGCTGGAGCGCGATCGAAGCGGTCGGCCTTTATGTGCCCGGCGGCACCGCGGCCTATCCGTCGTCGGTGTTGATGAATGCGCTGCCTGCCAAGGTCGCCGGCGTCGACCGCGTCGTCATGGTGGTGCCCTCGCCGGACGGCAAGCTCAATCCGCTGGTGCTGGCGGCTGCACACCTTGCCGGCGTTTCCGAAATCTATCGTGTCGGCGGCGCGCAAGCCGTGGCAGCTCTCGCCTATGGCACCGCGACCATTGCGCCGGTCGCCAAGATCGTCGGCCCAGGCAATGCCTATGTCGCCGCCGCCAAGCGGCTGGTGTTCGGCAAGGTCGGCATCGACATGATTGCCGGCCCTTCCGAGGTGCTGGTCATCGCCGACAGCACGGCCAATGCCGCCTGGATCGCCGCGGATCTGCTGGCGCAGGCCGAGCACGATGCGAATGCGCAATCGATCCTGATCACGGACGATGCTCAGCTCGCGAACGATGTCGCGCGCGCGGTCGAGACGCAATTGTCGACCTTGCCGCGTGCCGCGATCGCGCGTGCCTCGTGGCAGGACTTCGGCGGCATCATCAAGGTGAAGACACTCGACGAATCGGTTCGGCTTGCGGACGCGCTCGCCGCCGAACATCTGGAAATCATGACGGTCGATCCGGAGGCGCTCGCCGCCAAAATCCGCAATGCCGGGGCCGTATTCCTGGGAAGCCACACGCCGGAAGCCATCGGCGATTATGTCGGCGGCTCCAACCACGTTCTGCCGACCGCGCGCTCGGCGCGGTTTTCAAGTGGCCTTGGCGTGCTCGACTTCATGAAGCGAACGTCGTTGCTCAAATGCGGGCCCGATCAGTTGCGCCAGCTTGGCCCTGCGGCGATGGCGCTCGGGAAGGCCGAAGGTCTCGATGCCCATTCGCGCTCCGTCGGGATCCGCCTCAACCTGCCATGACCCAGCCGCCCTCAGGAGACGATTCGAACAACCGCATTGTCGCGGTCACGCTCGATGAGGAATCGATCGGGCGGTCCGGTCCGGACATCGAGCACGAACGCGCGATCGCGATTTACGACCTGATCGAGCAGAACCTGTTTGCGCCGGAGGGCGCCAACAACGGCCCCTTCACGCTGCATCTTTCCATCACCGGCAATCGCCTTGCCTTCGATATCCGCCGCGAGGACGGCACGCCCCTGGTGGCGCATCTGTTGTCGCTGACGCCGTTCCGGCGAATCGTGAAAGACTATTTCATGATCTGCGACAGCTATTATCAGGCGATCCGCACCGCGACGCCGGACCGGATCGAGGCGATCGACATGGGCCGCCGCGGCATCCACGACGAAGGATCGCGCACGCTGCAGGAGCGGCTGAATGGCAAGGTGCGGATCGATTTCGAAACCGCCCGCCGCCTGTTCACGCTGATCTGCGTCTTGCACTGGAAAGGTTGAGTCGCATGTTCCCGGACAGGGCGATGCGCCAATCGAAAGAAGCCTGATGGCGGCGCCGCCGACGCGCGCCCCGCAAGCCGTGCTGTTTGCCTGTGGCTTCAACAGCGTGCGCTCGCCGATGGCCCAAAGCCTGCTGCAGCAGATGTTTCCACACGCGCTTTATGTGCGTTCGGCCGGCGTCAAGAAAGGCGAGCTCGATCCCTTCGCCGTCGCCGTGATGGCCGAACTCGGCCAGGACATCTCGCAGCACAAGCCGATGACATTCGAGGAACTGGACGACTGGGAAGGCCTCAACTTCGACCTCATCATCACGCTGTCGCCGGAGGCGCATCACAAGGCGCTGGACCTGACGCGGACGCTCGCCGCCGACGTGGAATACTGGCCGACGCCGGATCCGACCGGAACCGATGGCAGCCGCGATCAGAAGCTGGAGGCCTATCGCGAGGTCTGCGACGGTTTGCTGCTCCGTATCCGCAGACGGTTTTCCAAGGTCGGCGCGGCAAGCGGCTGACGCGCGCCAAAGCGAGGCGATTCGGTTCCCGGGAGCCAGTTGCCGCGCTTGCCGTGTGATCCGATGTGGCGTCTTGGTGACGGCGAGATGTCAGCGAAGGCGTGTTCCCTTTTTCTGAGCCCTTGTCGCGCGTTAGCGGGTGCGCTGTTTGTCACGGACGTCGCGAATGCACGGTTGTCTCAGCGTGTGCCTTCCGATAGGTTCCGCGCGATTCAGGCCTTAAATCCCTCCCGCCGACCAAAATTCGCATGCTTGGCCGTCCCAAACTGGTTCTTGCTTCAGGTTCGCCGCGACGTCTCAGCCTGCTCAATCAGGCCGGCATCGAGCCCGACGCGTTACGCCCGGCGGATGTCGACGAAACGCCGCGGCGTGGCGAGCTGCCGCGCGCCTGCGCCAACCGGCTCGCGCGCGCCAAGGCCGATGCCGCGCTCAAATCGGTGCAGCTCGATGACGAGTTGCGCGGCGCCTTCATCCTTGCCGCCGACACCGTGGTTGCGGTGGGCCGCCGCATCCTGCCCAAGGCCAATCTGGTCGACGAAGCCGCGCAATGCTTGCGGCTGTTGTCCGGCCGCAACCACCGCGTCTACACCGCGATCTGCCTAGTGACACCGAGGGAAGCGTTTCGGCAACGCCTGATCGAGAGCCGCGTTCGGTTCAAGCGGCTCTCGGAGGACGACATCCAAGCCTATATCGGCTCGGGCGAGTGGCGCGGCAAAGCCGGAGGCTATGCCGTGCAGGGCATCGCGGGCTCGTTCGTGGTCAAGATGGTCGGCTCCTACACCAACGTCGTTGGGCTGCCACTCTATGAGTCGGTGACTCTGCTTGGCGGCGAGGGCTTTCCGATCCGCTTCGGCTGGTTGAATGCCAGCTAAGCCACCGGCCAAGGCGCCTGGGGCGGCATCCGCGAAGCCGTGCCCGATTTGCGACAAGCCTTCGGTCGCAGCTTTCCGGCCGTTCTGCTCGGACCGCTGCAAGGATGTCGACCTCAACCGCTGGCTGTCGGGTTCGTACGCGATCCCCGGCCGCCCCAATAAGGATGACGACAACGACTAGCGGTATCTGAAATATTCTTTTGTTTTCAAAGTTTTGCTAGATTATCCGCCGCCGCCCTGCGGGCTGTGCCGGGCCCGCTTTGCCATCGGCTTGACGCATGGCCGCACCACGTGAAGCCGTTCCGGCTCCGCCCTTTGGGCGACGCCGGACAGGCAGGCGAAGCGTGGTGGACAGGACAGATTGTCCTGACTATAAACCGCCGCTCCCTGATGCCGCTTCGCGTGGCTTTACGGGAACGCCCAGGTAGCTCAGTTGGTAGAGCATGCGACTGAAAATCGCAGTGTCGGTGGTTCGATCCCGCCCCTGGGCACCATCAACCCATTGAGTAATCTTCACAAAAATAGCCTAGCTCTTTCGATCGTTTTCTTCGAGGGGCGTCGTTGCAACCCCATTGCAACCTTGCGCCGAAAAACTGCGAATGCTGCCGTCCCGATAGGCTGAGTAGCTCGTAGGAAATGGGCCTTTAGCAGGACCACTAGGGGCGAACCCGCGTCGCCGCGGCCACCAGAACCAGCCGGCGCCGCCCCTGCCGAAGGTGGCAAGCCTCCTGTCCGCAAAGAACACCTCGATGCTGGCGCCTGTCGCCGGATGGACATCAAAAAGGGGCTCATGTCGATTGCCGGACATGGTCATGCCGCCACCTCCGTCCGCTCCGAAAGGGCTAGGCCGCGCAGGTAGTCAGCAGCCTTGGACGCCTGGCTGCAGGCGGTGAAGAAGGCTCGCTTGTCGGCCTTCAAGAGTTCAATCCAGTGGCCGATATAGCCAGCGTGTCGGAGGTCACCATCAAAACCGAACTCCGCGCATAGGAACGCAGCGCCCAATTCTGCGATCAGCTCCTCAGCCGCGTAATTCTTCGAGCCGAACCGGTTCTTCAAATCCCGATCAAGGCGCGCCTTGTGTCCAGTCCAGTGTGTGACCTCGTGGAAAGCTACGTTGTAAAAGTGATCCGCTCCCTTGAACCCAGCGAATGCCGGCATCGAGATAAAATCTCGGCTCGGGACATAAAATGCCTCGCCGTGACCTTCGCGGATGTCCGCGCCAGTTGACTGCAAGAATGCGTCGGCAAGCTCGTCGCGCGTGTCGGGATTGCGAACACGCATTGGCTTCCCTGCGTTGATGCTATCCGGCAGTTTCTCGCATTGGTCGACATTGAAAACCGTGTACTCACGCATCATCGGAACTAGACGCGCTCCGGAGCTATCGTCCGCTCCCTCGTCCCGAACTTGGAGTTGCTTCACGAAATAGACCTTCGTGCCGTGTTCGCCCTTGCGAACATGGCCGCCCAACTCCAAGGCTTGCTTGAAGGTCAGATAGCGCGGTGTTCGGTATCCAGCCGCTTGGGCCATCCACAACAGAACGACGTTGCAGCCTGAGTAGGGCCGATTGCTCACGGCATTGCACGGTGTATTCGCGCCAGGAGTTGAACTCCAAGGTTTGAGCCACGGCGCTGCGCCGGTCTCTAACTCTGCAACAATGCGCGCCGATACTTCCGCATAGAGGTCGCGTTTCATGGGGTGTCCGCTGGCTGTAGCTGGCGCGATCGATGTGTGATCGCATTGCTATTGCCGCGTCGGACACTCAGGGCGCGGGCGTCAGAATTTCACCCGGGGGGAGTACTTGGCAGGCCACCCCGTGTCGCGCGCGCCGAGACGTGGTCCAGAAATATGTAGGGCCAGTTTTCCAAAACCTTGCGATTTACTTAAACGCACCCGCCAGGAGAAAGCTGGCAGCAAGTCCGCTGTTGAGCGGAAACCGGAAAAGCGCAATGGCACTGCAAATCGACGCGAATGACCCTGGCTGTGTGAAAACGTTGTGCCGCTGTTATGGTTCTCCTGTGATTCTAGGGGGAATCGATGAGGCGCTTCGTTAAGGAGGCGGATCGCGGGCAATGGACGCTACTGCCCGAATGCCTCGATGATTTTATTGACGAGAGCAACCCGGTTCGCGTGATCGACGTGTTTGTTGATGCGCTCGATTTGGCGGAGATGAGCTTTGAGGGGTTGGAGCCGGCGGCAACTGGTCGGCCCTCGTACCACCCTTCGGTTCTCCTGAAGCTTTACATCTACGGCTATCTGAACCGGGTTCAGTCGAGTCGGCGGCTGGAACGCGAGGCCGGACGCAATGTTGAGGTCATGTGGCTGCTGGGTCGGCTCGCACCCGACCACAAGACGATCGCGGACTTCCGCAAAGACAATGGCCTAGCGCTGCGCAAGGTCTGTGCGCGTTTCGTCGAGCTCTGCCGCGAGATGGGTCTGCTCGCGACGGCAAGTGTCGCCATAGATGGCAGCAAGTTCAAGGCCGTGAACAATCGGGACAAGAACTTCACACGGGCGAAGGTGGAACGGCGGCGTACCCAGCTGGAGGAGAGCGTCGCGCGCTACCTGAACCAGCTTGACACGGCCGACCGGCAGGAGCCGACGGAGGCGCTGGCCGCGAAGGTAACAAGGCTTTCCGAGAAGCTGACGAAGCTGAAGGAGGAAATGGGCAAGCTTGCCGTTTACGAGAAGCAGATGCTTGCTTCGCCCGACCAGCAAATCTCCCTGACCGATCCCGACAGCCGTTCGATGGCGACGAGCGGCCGAGGTTCCGGCGTCGTCGGCTACAACGTGCAGGTCGCCGTCGATACCGAGCATCATCTGATTGTAGCGCACGAGGTAACGAACAGCGGCTCAGATCGGGCGCAGCTGGCCAACATGGCCACACAGGCGAAGGGCGTTCTAAAGACAGAGACGCTCGAGGCCGTGGCTGATCGCGGCTACTTCAGCAGCCCAGAGATCCTCGCGTGCCACGAGGCCGGCATCACGGTAACTCTGCCCAAGCCGCAGACGTCGGGCGCTAAATCGGAGGGACGCTTCGGTAAGCAGGACTTTGCGTATTTGCCAGAGGAAGACACCTATCGCTGTCCCGCTGGGGAGCGATTGCCATATCGCTACACCAACGAAGAAGACGGCAAGATGCTGCGGCGCTACTGGACCACGGCCTGTCAAAATTGTTCGCTCAAATCGCAATGCACGACCGGGCCAGAGCGGCGAATTACGCGGTGGGAGCATGAACACCTGCTCGATGCTGTGCAGCAGCGCCTTGATGCAAACCCACAAGCCATGCGCCAGCGTCGCGAAACAGTCGAACATCCGTTCGGTACTATGAAGGCACGCATGGGAGCGACACACTTCCTCACTAAAACGCTCCAAAAAGTAGCCGCCGAGATGGCTCTCTCGGTTCTGGCCTATAATCTTACACGGGTCATGAACATCGTCGGGACCAAGCCGCTGATCGCTGCGATCCTAGCGTGAGACCAAACCGGTCTTGGCCTCTCACCGCCCCCTGGCATAGCGTTTTTACACGGCCAAGACCCGAGACGGACATCCGGTGCCAGTGATTCCCGCTTGATTCAGTGTAGCATCCGATTTTTCGAATGCGCATTTTGGAGGATGGGATGAACCGTCTCCGCCGTGAGTTCTTGCATTTCCTGGTGGGGGCGGCCGCCATACCTGCAATACCGCATTTCGCTTGGGCAGAGGTCCCAACGACGGCTTCTCAAAATGTTCGAGTCTCAACCGGGCTGCTCGCCATGTGGCAGAGTACGGCGTGGCTCGGAGCCGAAGCAGGCGTCTTCAGAAAGCGAGGGATCAACTTGACCTTGCCGGCGATTGCCGTGGGCGGACCGGAGGCTGCAGCCGGGCTCATTCGCGGTGATTGGGAGTTCGCGCACACGGGTATGGTGCCAGTCGCTGAAGAAGTTCTCAAAGGCCATGATGTCGTGATCTTGGCGACGCCGACCTCGGATTTCCCCAAATCGTTCGTCATGACCAGAAAGGAAATTACCGAACTTGCACAGCTTGCCGGGAAAAAGGTTGGGGTGTTAACGGAGACCGGGCAGACCAGCATGGCGACGCGGATCACGATCGAAAAGGCGGGCGCCACCGCGACCTATTTGCCGATGGTCAAATTCGATCGGATCTACGCGGCGTTGGCCGATGGAGAGATCGATGCGGGCGCGCTTCCAATCGATTTGCGCTTTAGTGGACAAGCGCTACACGGCTGGAATGCCTTCCCGATAGACGCCCTTGATGTGCCATCCATATTCGCGACCACTCGCAAATTGATCGCTTCCGATCGGCAGCTTGTGATGAATGTCATGCAAGGCTTCGTCGAGACGATTCACTTGTTCAAGACCCGGCCAGACATTGTGGTGCCCTTGCTCCAACGCTACGCGAAGATCGACGACCGAAAAGCCGCGGAAGACTTGTACGCGTATCATGTGCCGGTTTTTCAAAAGGTTCCGCGGCCGTCATTTGCGGGAATGCAGACGTTACGCGAGTTTCTCGTGGCCAGGTACCCCGCCGCCGCATCACTGAAGGAATCCGACATCGCTGATCCATCGTTCATTGATGAACTCGAACTAAGCGGATTTATTGATCGGCTTTATGCAACTGATACAAAATAAACAGCGAAGGTTGATGGCTTCGTGCGACGTCCGCTTCTTGCCCTTAGCCGACTTGTCGAGCCAATCCCACGACGTCCGGCCGCGGAACGGTTGGCCGAGCTTGGATAATCAATTTGCGGCGCCGGGGCGACATGCAACGCGTTCCGGTGAACGCGCAGACGCGGCATGCGCTGGAACAAGTATCTGCTCATAACCTCACGGCCCGTATTGC
>Ga0307474_10002381_pt1 | contig 13519 bp, 11 predicted proteins | sample atmos_gasesECM1C_2_FD_203312 | JGI IMG/M metagenome (GOLD analysis project Ga0307474, IMG submission 203312) | Hardwood forest soil microbial communities from Morgan-Monroe State Forest, Indiana, United States - atmos_gasesECM1C_05 | ecosystem: Environmental > Terrestrial > Soil > Temperate... | reverse complement strand
TCGGGTGCTTACGATGCGCCTGCTCTTCCCGTTGAGCTATACCAGCGGAGCTGGTGCGGCGATTCGAACGCCGATCACGGACTTACGAGGCCCGCGCTCTTCCTACTGAGCTACACCAGCGAACAAACTTTGGAGGCGGTGGGGAGAATTGCACTCCCGATGATCTGCTTTGCAGGCAGACGCCTTGCTGTCTTGGCTACGCCACCTCACACATACTTACTAACTTGGAGAGGAAGGCGGGACTCGAACCCGCTCTCTAGTTCTTAGCCTGCCCTGAGCAACTGAGCGAAGCGAAGTTGTCGAACGGGTTGGCAACGTCGCGTCTTGGCCACTAGACGACTTCGGCTCTAACAAAACTCTATGGAGCGAGCAGCGAGAGTTGAACTCGCGTCATCGGGTTGGAGGCCCGAGGCACCAGCCGCTATACCATGCTCGCTCTTGGCGCGAGATGAAGGACTCGAACCCTCGTAACTGGATCTGGAGGCCGGTGCCCTAGCCGCTGGACGAATCTCCCGCAAACTTATGGTGGAGCTAACGGGAATTGAACCCGTCCCTGCTGATAGACGGTCAGCCATCCTTCCGATAGACCATAGCTCCGCCTCCCTCCAGTGGACTTGAACCACGATTTCCGCGTTCAGAGCGCAGCGTCCTGCCATTGGACGAAGAGGGAATTTCAAATTGTCAAAGAACTGGCTGCCGGGGAGCGATTCGAACGCCCGTACCCGGAGTCAAAGTCCAGGGTCCTGCCACTAGACGACCCGGCATCACGCTTTCAGCGAGATTGCTTTCATGCATCGCACACATAACACCGCCGAATCATCGACGTTATGGCCAAGTCTCCTGCGATCCGCACGCGCACGATCTACAAGTTCGCGATGGTCACCGCCGCGATCGCAGTAAAGCTCCGATGCAAGCTCGATTTCAAAGCCTTCGAGTTCAATCACTTGTGTGCTCATAGCTTTGGTAGCAGCGAGGAGAATCGAACTCCCATCTCAGCCTTGAAAGGGCCGCATCCTGGCAGTTAGACGACGCTGCCTCCTCTCTGCGCATCGATGAAATGCGCCATAAAAACCAAAAGCCCCCGGTTTGTATCGGAGGCTCAGAAAAACTACGCGCTATGGATAGCCCCCGTTACATGAACGTACCTTCCCCCGCACCTTGCCACGCAAACGTGGCTGGTGTCGGGAAGCAATCCGTATGGGGTTTGCGCATCATTGCGTGTAACTCATCTTCACTGTTACATCATTTCTGAAATTCGTCAATACCCAAAAGTGACTGTTACTGCTGTTCCATCGGAGAGCCCGTGTCAGGAGCGTTTCCGCGTTCTTCCTACTGAACTAGCGACCCGTTACTACCCTCGGAATCTGGCTGGCCGGGCAGGATTCGAACCTGCGCATGGCGTGATTAACAGTCACGTGCCTTTCCAGCTTGGCTACCGGCCAAAAAAACATTCGTAAAAAGCAAAAGGCCCCGACTTTTGTCGGAGCCTCGGAGAAATCGAATCTGAACTTAAAAATCTTCGCTTACGTTTGGCGAATAATCAGACCAATCCCGAGGGCCGAGCGCGATTGACGCGCCGTCTCATAATGGATTTGGTCTGTATCGTCATTTTCGAAATTGAGTATAGCATTGCTTTTGGCGGGAATCCAGCACTAACAAGCTGTTCTGTCACTCAAGTTACTCGCTGTACTCCGCACCTTTATCTGTCACTGACTTAGCACCCTCGCCAGGAAGGGGCTCGAAAGAACGGTTAGTGCGTCGGGCCGTGTGCTCCAGCAACCTGGCTTAGCACTCTGTCCGCTGCATTCACGCCCCGATATTGCGCTTCCTCGAAGATGGAGAATCCACTGAGGTCCGAATTGGCGAACAGAATTCGTCCGTGTGCTTTGGCAAGATTGCGACGTTCGGCGGAAAAGATTGCTCCGACCTTGGGGCGGGCCATAGCGTGTCCCATGCGCATAATATCTATGCGCGACACGCACTTTCGGATGTCATGATGCACGCGTTCGAGGTCGCGAAGAATCGCTTCCTTCCAGTTGTTCCACTCCTTGTTCAACAGCAACTGCCGATTTTCCAATGGTTGCCAGCAGCGAGGTGGGGCCGATTCACCCGCTTTATCACTTCGAGACCCAGAACTGTCTTGCCCGATCCCGGCGCTGCTAACCAAATGCAACCGTCGGTTTTGCAAGTAGTCGTCAAGGTGGCTCAATAGACGTGATTGATAGGCGCGCCAGGTTTTTCGGAACGTCATTACATCCGGGAGGCTTTCCCTTTGGGTGTTAGGCGATGCCAAAGGCATGAACTGCTGAATTATATGGTCGCAGGCAGCTCGGAGCTACTGCTGGGTCTGGTCCTACGCCCAAGAGAACGTTCGACCGCGTTCGAAAATATTTTCGATACCTTTTCCCTCCCGCAGGTTCCTTTATAGATAGAAGGGAAAATCTCGCGCGGATCAACGGAACGGCCTCGCTAAAGAAGCCGCCGGTTGAGTACGGCCGTTGCAATGTTCCCGTGGATTCCCCAAAAGTACCTAAAAGCACTTCTAGGCGCTTTGAGATGAAGCAACAAATGCGTCTTCTACGGTTTCTATACGAATAATGTTCTCGTCCGTCCATGACGCGAAAACTAACGCCAGCCGAGTAGTGAAGGAGCTCGAAGTCGATCGAATGGAGCCGATCACCAAAATCGGCTCTCGTAGCCGTTGCGCTGCTGATTTCGTTGATCGCTGGTGTGCTTGTCTTCTCCCTCTTGCTGGCCGACGTTTTCCGTCAGATGCACTGGACCGAACAGCAGGCAAGGACCTTCTTTGAAGAAAGCGAGCGGGAGTTTCATCAGATGGCCGATAACATCCAGGAAGTGTTCTGGGTGATCGATGCCGATTTGAAGAAGGCAATCTACGTCAACCCAGCCCATGAAACCATCACTGGTCGCCCGTGTCAGTCCCTCATCGAAGAACCCTCCTCGTGGAAAGCTGTGGATTTGAACTGCTGAATTGACTGTTCCTCATGCTGCCCGCGGCGTAGTCTGAGCATCTCCCGACGGCGCTACGTCTTCTTTGACTAGAGGACCGCCAGGCGAAAGCTCGCTTCCCTTTATGTTTGACTTGAAGACGGGCCAGAACAGCTGTACATACCAGGGATCTCCTTCGTAGTGAGAGATGCCGAACGCCTTCGGATATTGCCGCGAGATGTGCGCGGTTCGGAACATCACGTCCCACAGGAAGAGCATATTTCCGAAATTGCCCTTGTAGTAGCCGATGCCATCGTCGGTAGAGGCGGCGTGATGGGCATGATGGGTTGCCGGGGTAGAAATCAGTCGCTCAAGAATCCACGCCACCGGATGCAGCACTTTGTATTTGTAGAAGGGCTTATCCCACGGGATGCTAGAGTGCGCCATGATCGTGATTGCACTCTTAATGGTTTGTACAAGGACGGCGGACGGGCCGAGTCCCAGATAAACCAGTACAGAAGTCACGTAAATCTGGGAAAAGAAAACTGTGTAGAAGACGTTTTGCCGGCTGGCCATCGACATTCCCATGTACGGCGCGGAATGATGGGTCCGGTGAAATCTCCACAGCCATGGAACCTGGTGATGCAAGCGGTGGTACCAATATTGAGTCAAGTCATCAGCAATGCAGATGATGAAAAAGCCCCACCAGAATGGCACCCAACCAAATGTGTTTTTCAAGTTCGGCAGGACGAAGGGCAGAACCTTCAATCCAAAATAGGTGATGAGTGGCCGCAGGACTAGCAAGGGGAATGCGAAGCAGGCGATGTCGGTCAATTTTTCATTGCCGGTCCAGCGCTCGCGGTCATAGAGGCCGGACAAGAACTCGACGACGCCTAGAAGCAAAATGAACGCGGACACGCCGTATTCGTTCCAGCGGTGCAGCAGGAGGGCCTGAGCCGCAGAAATGGGACTCTCCCACGGTCTCTGGCCTCGAAGACTAAAGCTGAGGAACATCAGGGCGACAGGGAGCGCGTAAATAAAGACACTCAACGAAATACCTTTGGCGATGCTCTTCCGAACAGCGGTATCAATTCGCATGTGAGACCTCCACGGAGTGGTTGGTACTTGGCTCCACATTCTTCTTCAACGCTTTCTGACTAACCCACAACCCGCCAGTCAGAATGCCTAATGGGACCAAGGTAATGACAATCCCCACGGCAATCTTCTTTGCAAGCAGCACAAGATCTGAAACCTCCATAATTCCCCTCGGAATTACACCAACATTCCTTCTTTGATTCACGGTGTTCTCTTTTCCGCTAGAAAGCGGACTTCGCTATTGCGTCCTCTGGCCTTTATTGCGCGCGTATTGCTCGCGGACGCAGCGAAAACCCAAATGATTTGTTCCGGTTTCTGGGTCTCCCTTGCCCCGCGCTCCCGGCATATAGCGTTCGCAATATTGATCGGTGCAGAGATACGATCCGCCCTTCTGCACGCGTTTCCGCACGCCGGGCTCTTGCGGATCGAAACTGTCACGCGGCCCCTCAGGATTGGCCGCGAGAGATCCATTACGGCTTAGTTGCGCGTAATAATCCGAACGATACCAGTCCGAAACCCACTGCCAGACGTTGCCTGACATGTCGTAAAGGCCGTAGCCGTTCGCCTCAAACGACGCAACTGGAGCGATGCCGGCATACCCGTCTTCAGAAGTGTTGTGGTCGGGAAAATGCCCCTGGAAGGTATTGGCTTTCCATTTGCCATTGGGCTTGAATTTATTGCCCCACACATAGTTTTGGCGATCAAGGCCGCCGCGGGCTGCGAACTCCCACTCGGCCTCGGTAGGAAGGCGCTTGCCCGCCCACTTCGCGTAAGCTATGGCATCGGGCCATGCGATGTGAACCACGGGATATTTTTCCTTCCCTCGAAGATCGCTGTTCGGGCCGTCGGGATGCTGCCAGTTCGCGCCGCGCACAAATTGCCACCACGCGAGAGGATTCTCCAACGAAATCGGACGCGCAGGCGGTGTGAACACTACAGACCCGGGCGCTAACTCGTCGGATTCGAGATTGGGAAATTCTTTTGGATCGAGCGGGCGTTCGGCGATCGTCACATAGCCAGTTGCTGTGACGAATCGCGCAAACTCTTCATTCGTTACGTCGGTACGGTCCATCCAGAAGCCTTTGATTTCGACCTCATGGACGGGCTGCGCATCATCCATGTGATTGGTCCCCATCCAGAATCGACCGCTGGGAATCCACACCATGCCTGCTGGAGCATCCTGTGGACTACTGGACTTTGCCGAAGCGAGGGGGTACGCCACACTCTTCAATGCCGCCGGATGCAGCGAATGACGTGACATTCCGATATCGCATTGGATTGGACCGCTCCTCTGTCCGGCGGCATTCTGAGTACTGGCGGAACGATTCATGACGATCCCGCAAATACACAAGACGACCAACAGAAGGCGTCGCGCCGAAACCAAAAATGAACTATGGGATTTTTCTCGTGGCACCATACTTACTCCACCAGTTAGTACACGAAATTGGGAAGGGGCCAAAGCTACTGGCCCTCCCCACTCTTGGTTGCAGCTTTCAGATCCTCACAAAATGGTTTGGTGTCTTTGGTGCGGTGAATTCGTCGATTTACTACGTCGTCCCATGTGATGTAGGGATAGAGATGGTGAGCTTTGGCCTGATCTTCGAAGAGAGTTTTTAGTTCAGCCAGTTTCTCTGGGTATTTTTTGGCTAAGTCAATTCGCTCTGTATAGTCTTCATTCAGGTTGTAGAGCTCCCAGGAATTTTCATCGAAAACCTGTTTGCTTTCGGCGTTTCCAGTGACAAAGCTGTTCGGGTACGCCAATTCAGCTTTCCACCCGTCGTGATAAATCGATCTCGAACCATAGATGTAGTAATACTGCAGCGCGTGACGGGAAGGTGCCTTAGCATCGTCAATCGAATAAGCTAATGAAGTTCCCTCGATGGCTTGCTGCTGAATACCCCTGATCTGCTCGGGGGCCTTGATGCCCACGAGATCGAGTGTCGTCGGAAGAATGTCGATTACGTGGCTGTACTGGTTGCGAATTCCTCCTTTGTCCTTAATGCCTTTCGGGTAGAAGATGATGAGGGGATTGCGAGTGCCGCCTTCGCTGTTCGCGTCTTCCTTCCAGTATTTGAAAGGAGTGTTGGCGGCCTGTGCCCAGCCGAGCGGATAATTCCCCTCTTTGGCGGCGGGCGTACCGATCTCCCCAATCTTGCCCAAGTTATAAGAAATAAGTTCTGCGTCCGTTAACTTTTTGGCACAAAAAGAGCGGTCAACATCCCCACTCAAAGTGCCTTCTTTGCTCGCGCCATTGTCCCCGATCATGACGAAGACAAGCGTGTTATCCAACTGGTTGATTTCTTTGAGGTGATTGATCAAGCGACCGACTTCAAAATCCGTGTACGTCAGATAGCCCGCATATACTTCCATGAATCGCGCGTAAAGTTTCTTCTCGTCCTCTGTTAATTGATCCCAGGCCTTGATGTCCGGGTTGCGAGCGGGAAGTTTCGCATCGGCAGGAATGATGCCAAGCTTTTTCTGACGCTCAAAAACTTCCTGACGGTAAGCGTCCCAGCCTTTGTCAAATTTGCCCTTGTATTGATCGCTCCAGTATCTGTCGACCTGGTGTGGAGCATGAGTGGCGCCGGGTGCGTAATAGAGGAAGAAGGGCCTGTCCGGAGCTGCCTTTTTCTGGCGATCGATATAACTAATAGCTTTATCGGTGATCTGATCGCTGAGGTGGCGGCCATCGGGACGAACGTGGGCCTGGTCTTCCACCAGGTCTGGCTTATATTGATCGGTTTGCGAACCAAGAAATCCTAAGAAATGGTCAAAGCCTTTTCCCGTTGGCCAACGATCAAATGGGCCTGCATCGGTCGCATCTTCGTCAGGGGTTACACCGTACTTGCCAACCGCGAATGTGTTGTAGCCATTGTCGCGAAGAATTTCTGCAATGGTCCCGGCCGTGGAAGGAATCTTGCCGTCCCAGCCAGGGAATCCCGCGGACAGAACAGTATGTGAAAACCCAGAAACGTGCACGGATGCGCTGTTACGGCCAGTCAGCAACGCTGAGCGTGTCGGGGCGCAGATCGCGGTGGTATGGAAGTTCGTATACCGCAAACCGTTGGCGGCTAAATTGTCGAATGTGGGAGTCTGAATGAGCCCACCGAATGTGCCCGCAGCGCCAAAGCCCACATCATCCAAGAGGATCCACACTACGTTTGGGGCGTCGGCAGGCGCTTTCACAGGTTCCGGCCACCATTCTTTTGACTCGGAGAGGGTTCTGCCAACAACTCCTTGATACGGCTGTGCCTCTTGAGCATGGAGTGCGACTTCCGCACTCGATGCAAATATTAACGTCAATGTCAGCACTCTCAATACGCTGTTCTTTTTCATGCAGCTCCTATTGGTCTGAGTCTTTCAGTCGCGCGTAGGCCAACACGAAGCCTGCACGCTCGATGTGCTAAAAGGTGAACTTCGCCGCCAACTGAATCTCTCGCGAGATCCGTTGAAATGTTGTTGGGGACCCTGCCGAAGAGATGGTCCCGTAAGCCGCACCAGTAGCGATATTCGGAACAAGAGTCGTGCTGGTTGCGGCAGGACCCGGCGCGACGGCGGACGGATTGTTGAACTGCGGCGTATTGAAGAGATTGAAAAACTCGCCCCGGATTTGCAGGACCTTCGATTCGGCTACTTGGAAGTTCTTGAAGACCGAGAAATCGATGTTCTTCGTCCCTGGACCCTGAAGAATATTGCGTCCGGAATTTCCCCATTGCCCATTCGCTAGCGGCCCCGTCAGGGGAACGCTCACAAAGGCAGAGGTATTGAACCACTCGTGAATGGTGCGCTTGTTAGCCGGCAACGAACCGTTGCCGTCACCGGGGACGAGTTCTGCTCGGGGCGTAAGGCCATCGCCCACTCCGTTCGCCGAAATCACGGAAAACGGCAACCCATCGAAGTACTGCAGAATGGCATTCACCTGCCATCCTTCGACGGCCGGCTTCAGCTTGCCCGAGGTCTGGAACGGCAACTGGTAAGTAGCGCTGGCCACAAGGCGGTTCGGAATATTGAGGTCCGAATTTCCGTAATCCGCCCGGAGATTGTACGGATTCATCGCGTCACCCGTGGCATTGTTGGTGCCCGGGCTATTCGTGTTTTCATCGAGAGCGTGGCTATACGTGTAAGAGGCCAGGAAGCTCAAATTGCGCGCGCGTCGCTCAGCCGTTATCTGCAGCCCGTTATAGCTGGAGATCTGGTTAGTCTGGAGCTGGTAGATTTGTGCGAAGAACGGGTAAGGCCGCCCAACGGTAACGCTCGTGGTACCAGGCGAACCGGCGTTGATATCCACCAGATCATCCAAATGGACTCCTCGCGTGCCGACATAAGCAACGCTGAGCGTGGTCGAAGGCAGGAGTTCGCGCTGGACGGTCAGATGCCACTGTTCGCTGTAGGGCGTCTTAGCATGAGGATCGGTGGCGAAAACAGGCAGGCCTGCGGGCAACGCGCTGGCAGAAGTGGCGGGAGTATGAACAAACCCGTTGGAGGCAAAGTTGAACGGACTGCCGTTCGGCGCGGCCGCCCCATAGATGGACGAGTTGTTAAACACCCAGTAGTCCACCGCCGGAGCGTTGATCGACATACCATCCGAATTCGTGACGTTGGGCGCGGAGTAGTACATGCCGTAACCTGCATGGACGACAGTCTTCGGAGTCAGCTTAAGAGCAAATCCCGCGCGCGGCATGAAGTTCAGATTGTTACCGCTCAGACCGCTGCGTGGAACTCCATTAGTCCCCACCTGAAAGAGCTGTGTCGTCGATAGGGTGGGAACGAAGTCGTACATGCGGTTGCCCACTTCCGTCCACGGCCAGCCTAGGAAGTTTTCATAGCGTATGCCAAGGTTTAACGTCAGCCTGCTCGTGACCTTGTAGTTGTCCTGCACATAAAAAGAGAGGTCGGTCTGCCGGAAGCCGCGGGTGCCTTGCTGGAACTCATACAGTCCGGTCTTCGGCGCTCCGAAGAGCAGATCGGTCCATGCCAGTCCGCTGTACACTGTGCCGAACGAAAATAGGCCGTGCTCATCTGCGGTCTGGAACATGTTGTATTGGAGACGGACGACTTCCACACCTAAGTCGAGTGAGTGCTTGCCTCGAACCAGGTTGACATTGTCATCCCACTGATAATTATTGGTTCCGATCTGCGTGGGGCTGTTCCCAGCATCACCGATCGACGTGTCGCCAGCGAAAGTCATTACGGGCAGTCCATCGGAGCTCGGACTTCCGGCCACCTCGACGCCTGGAACACCGAGTTGCGTCGGAAGATTCAGACCCGCATCCCAGTTCTGTGCGAAAACAAAAAATCGGGACCAGCCGAAGCGCGCCGAGTTGATTGTGGTCGGCGTAAAGATATGCGTCTCGCTGATAACGGCCTGATGAGCGGGGTCCTGCGCGGGTCCGCTGATAACAGCTCCCACCAAGGGCACCGGCAAGATACCTGGCTGACCAATGCTGTCGCGGGACTGGCTGTATCGAATGAACGCGCTGTCGGAGTCCGAGAATTGATGATCGACCTTCACGTCAAAGGCGTCTTCGGTGACCGACCGCTCTGGATTGAACAGGAAATTGTTGGCTGTGGTTGCACCCGGTACGTTAGGCGATGCGTACTTCTGATACAGTTTCAAAATGTTCGCGCCGGTCGTATTCACATCGGTCAACGGGATGAAGTTGTTGGCGTACGGAATCCCGGTCGTAGGATTCTTTATCGGTGTCGAGTAGGCGGAGAAGTCGTATCCGGTCGGGGTCAAGGTGAAATCCGGTACGGTGTCAACGTAGGTCAAACCCTGTCGCGTGCGCTGCCCGGAGTAGTCCGCAAAGAAGAAAGTCTTCGGGTTATCTCTTGTGAACAGCGGACCGCCAAAGGTGCCGCCAAACTCATTCATCTTGAAACCGGGTTTGGCAGCGGTATCGAAATAGTTCTTGGCGTCGAGAGCGGAGTTGCGGAAAAATTCGAAGACCTCTCCGTGATAACGGTTGGTGCCGGACTTGTAGATCAGGTTGATGGTGCCAGCGTTTCCGCGCCCGAAGCGCGCATCCGCATCCGTAGTCTCTTCAGAGAATTCCTGTACAGCGTCGATGGGTGGGAAGATGACAACGCCCAGCCCGTTGTGATTTTCGTTGTCCCCGATGCCATCTAGAAGCAGGCGGTTCTCCTGATAGCGAAGGCCGTTGAAGGCATAGGACGAAGGCCCGCGTTGTTGAGCATAAGGAATGCTTGCGATCTGGGTTTGCGCCGGCACCACGCCAGCACCCAATCCGACTAACTCGGCAAAGTTGCGGCCGTTCAAAGGAAGATCCTTGACTGCTTCTTCGGTACGAAGATTGGAGACGGTCGAAGTTTCGCTCTCCAGGAGTTCGTTGGTAGCCTCGACTGTCACGCTCTGGGTGCCAGCATTGCCCACCACTAGCGCCGCATCGGCAGCGGCTCTCTGGCCGACTTCCAGCCTTACGTACTCCTGGACTTTGCCAAAACCCGAGGACCTAAACTCGACGATGTAGTCACCTGGGACCAGGGGTGGGGAGACATAAAGCCCTTCGGAATCCGTCACGGCGCTGTTCGTTATTCCGGTCGCGGAGTTTCGTATGCTGACTTGGGCCTTCGCGATGACCGCTCCCGAGGTGTCGCGCACTACGCCAGTGATCGTGCCAGTTTCGACGATCTGCGCCCAAAGTCCTGGGACCATAGCTACAGCGAGTAACCCAGCCAATAGCGGGTTCCTTCTTTGCTCCCTGTGCAGGACAGTCCGGAAGCGTCGCTTCCCGTCGCATTTTTCGGTGCCAATCTCTGCGCGCCCGGAATAGGCCAAGCGTGTGTGAGATATGGCGGCAGACATCAGAACCGATCCCGCCGAAAACAATGACCGCCCCAAGTTCGTCATATTCTTCCTTTTTTCAGATTTGACAACACAAGTAAGTCTATTGATTTACTCGTAATACACTTTAGAGCTCTCCTCAGCTCGCGCCGGACGGGGACAAAGCAGCCCATCCGTGTCCGGACCGGGGACTTACGGATAAAACCGCGATGGTTCAGCCAAAAAACTGGTTCAGCTACAACAGTGCAACGTAGTGTCGGGGGTGGGCATGGCTAGCTTGTGGCGAGGATTCACGAGTAGCGTGATCCCGCGTTGAGAACATAATCGATCTATGTCTACTATGTCAATAGACTTTATGGTTAAAGTTATGTTGCAACAGATCGAAAATTTTTATCGCTCAGCCAGTTCGTTTGATGGGCTGGAGAAGAAAGACTCCTCGATCCAGACGGCCCAGCCGCAGTCTGTCATTGGTGCGAAGGAGACGATGTGGTGGTCGTACCTGAGAGGTTCACGATTCGCTCGATTTGACCCCTTCGAGGATCGTTGGGCGCTTCGCGCAAAAACTGGCTGAATTCTATCGTTGCTTCTTCACTGCGATTGAGCTGCATCAGGATATTCGCGCGAACCAAGTGCACATCGGGGAAGTCTTTGTTCAGTTCATCCAACTCGCGCAACGCCGCTACGAGTCGCTGCTGACCATAAAATGCCTTGGCCAACTCCAGCCGTCCCTGCCAGAAATCAGGGCGCATCCCGATCGTTTGCCGCGCGGCGGCTTCCGCCTTCTGGAACTCGCCCATTGAGTTGTACGCTGTGGCCAGAGCCAGGTTGGCATCCGTTTCGGTGGGATCGAGGGCCAGAGCACGCGTGGCATCTTCGATGGCTTCGTCGAAATTTCTTGAAGCCAGTCGCAGCAGCGCCAGCATGGAGAATGCCGGCGCGCAAATCGAATCGACTTGCAGCGCCCGATCGATCTCCTTCTCTGCTCCGGCAAAGTTCGACCGGCTAAACTCCCGCTGCGCCAGCTTCAGATGCGTCCGTGCTCCCGCAGGAATGCGCAATTGTTGAGCGGAAATAATGTACATCTCCCGCGATGTCTGCGCTACAACGGTTAAAGATGCAAGAAGGAAAACGAAAAAGAGCGAGACCAGAAAGCTGGCAAGGGGCCTGCCTCTTTCAATGTAATGGCTACTAACTCGATTTGCTTCCTTGCTATTGGAGGGGCAATGCGCAGGGTCTAGACTTCCACAACGATTAAACCAGGAGCCCGCGACCATCTCGCGGCCTCACGGCTTGGAAATTCACATAATTCACCAGGCACTCCAGCTCAGTTGCGAAGACAGTATACCGCTATTGTCGAGCAGACCGATGATATCTTCACAAATTGCATAGGCATCCTATTGCATGCATTTGCCCGGCAAGCTGATCAATGGATGCATGCGACGACGGTTTGAACGGATGCATGCCCCCAACAAAACTGAATCTGCTCAAGTTCTCCGCCCGCGAGATGGCATAACCGTCCACAGGTGCGACGCAAGTCATGGGGAGAAATACTCTTGAGGTCGGAACGTTTGGCGGCCGCCGTCACCACGTGCCCTATGGCCTGCACGTTGGAGTGAGCGCGTAAGTGATCTGCAACAAAATGTGGACGAATTGTGCGCAACGCTTGAGCGGAAGATCATAAGACTAGACCGGCAGGTGAGGAAATGCCTCTCAGCTGGGGCTTCGATTACGGCATTTGAAAACAGGAAGCGGGGCTTCTCAGGAGTCGAGTACGAGAGATGGACTGCCCGTTAGGCGCAGTCCGCACTGATGAACGCTTTCACTTCGGACGCGCGAACTGCAGGGCAGCGATTTTTATGTACAAGCGCGACCCAACCATCGCTGACGTTTGGCCGATAGTGGAGACTGTGTTTAAGGCCGGGATTGGCTACGATTCTAAGGAGTTGATCGATAGCGTGCGAGGACAGGTCGGAATTCGTTAAGACCGAACCTAAGGTCTTGACGATTTGCCTAGACCAGCGCCATTCCGGGCGAGTGGTCGGCTATCCGGAAGTTATCTAGAAACGGGCTCGTAGGAAGTCAATCCAGGAACACGTCGATCGTCGCTAAAGGTTCGCTAGTGTGAAGAAGAAGCGGTCGGCGCCGAGACCGCCACAGTGGTCTACAGGGTTGTATCGCTTCCGACAAAAATGGATCATGGGCTGTCTCACATCGGCAACGTTCGCAGCGCCATCTCGACTACGCGCTGTAATTTACTTCGGCGCGTTCGCCGTAACATACAATGGAGTCGAGATTCTGGGGCATTTGGACCTTTAGGTCCAATGTCGAATCAGCAAATTGCTTGTTATCAAGATGATGGAGTGAGTTCCACCTCCCATCAGCACCAGTAGTTCCTTTATCATGTAAGACGACATGTTTCTAGCTTCGTTCGTAATATGTACAGGATCAAGATTGTCGTTGTTCCGGCTTCTCAGCTTCGGATATAGCTTGATTTTGGTTTGTCTGCCACTTTCGCTGCTAATGGGGGCGGCCAACGGCAGTTTCTCAGGGAGGCTGACGGACCCAAGCGGGGCTGTGGTCGATGGTGCGACCATTACGTTGGTAAACGTCGCGTTACAATCGAAATATACAGCGATTACGAATGGCCAGGGATTTTATTCGTTCCCGACT
>Ga0307474_10002380_pt1 | contig 13520 bp, 10 predicted proteins | sample atmos_gasesECM1C_2_FD_203312 | JGI IMG/M metagenome (GOLD analysis project Ga0307474, IMG submission 203312) | Hardwood forest soil microbial communities from Morgan-Monroe State Forest, Indiana, United States - atmos_gasesECM1C_05 | ecosystem: Environmental > Terrestrial > Soil > Temperate... | reverse complement strand
CATCAAGCCAAAGACGGGCTTGATGGGGACCCCGGCGTCTGGGCCTACGTGCCTATCACTCGAGTCGCCATCGGACAATTTCGGACCTCATGCCCCTCCCGCGCTTGCTTTTCTCAGCTCGAAAATACAATCTACTCTCACGGAGATTCCATGGAAACGCTCTACTACTCGCAAATGAATTCGCTGATCGGCCCACTGAATCTTGCTGTCTCGGCGAAGGGCCTGCTCGGCCTCGAATTCGATCGCAACAACTTCCCGCCAAAGAAAACGAAATACCGCTGGGAGGAGTCTGCTAAAGCGATCAAGCCGTTCACACGCGAGCTCGAAGAGTATTTCGCCGGCAAGCGTCGCGAGTTCACGTTCTCCCTTGACCTGCGCGGCACCGAATTTCAGGTGAAGTGCTGGCGCGCGCTGCTCGCCATCCCCTACGGCGAGACGCGCAGCTATGCCGATATCGCGCGCGCGGTTCGCAAGCCGCAAGCCTTTCGCGCGGTGGGAATGGCCAATAACCGGAACCCCATTGCGATCGTGGTGCCGTGCCATCGCGTCATTGCTTCGGACGGTACGTTGTGCGGCTACGGCGGCGGTCTCGATGTGAAGCGAAAGCTGCTTGAACTCGAGGGTGCTCTGACGGGAATACTGGCCGCGTAAACATTCCTTGAACTTTGCGCGCAAGCAGCCTAGATTTGTGACCACTGCTTGGGTCGTGCTTCATCGGAAAACATAAGAGGATAGGAAGCCATGTTGCCGCGTGTCGAATACTCGGTAACTGCGCCGGCTTCTCCGGAGGAGGTGTGGTTAGCCTTCTCCGACCTGAGCCGGCTGCTTGGTCGCGGGATCTATTCCGAAGTGGTCTGGACCGAGGGCCCGCCGTGGCAAGTGGGAAGCCGCTTGCGCTATGTTGTGCTGCATCCGTTGAAGGCAACCGTGTCGGCAGTTGTCTCGCTCAGCGAGCCACCCCTCAAAGTCGGCTTGATCAACCATGCGCTCGGCATCACTGCACAGCAACTGGTCACGTTTTCCCGAGTAAAGTCGGATACCACTCGAGTCATCATGACCATGGATTTCGTCGGCGAATCCACGGCGCCGACCCCCATCGATGTCGGAGCTGCTCTCCGCTTTTACACCCACGATGCTCTCGACACCATGCTGGACCGGCTGAAAGAGAACCTGAAAACGCGCTGAATCGAAGCTTCTAGCCTTTGGCTCTTAGCCTGTCCTCTCGGTTCAAGCTAACGGCCAAGAGCTAACGGCTAAAAGCTTCCGCGGGTCGCGGCAAGCTCAGAAGGATCCCAGAGTTCAGCCGAGAGCGGCCTTCAAAGAGTCCGCTAAAGCATGGCGCCGGTCTCAAGCCCGAGAATGTTGAGGGCAATCTCCAGCTTGTGAATCGCCTGCCCGATCTCGGGGTGCTCCCCGACCTTGGCCTCGAGCGCCTTCAGAAGGGCATGAGCTCCCGCCACCTGCTGGGCTGCGTCTCCCGAGCCAGAGTTCGGTTTGGCATCCTTTTGCGATTGCATAACCTGCACCTCTCATGAACAGCCGGCCCCCCCTCTACGAGGCGAGAAGTCGTATCTGCAAGGTCATTGTAATCCGTGCCCGGGCGCGTAAGCAGTGATCCTCGGGTCGCGAACTTTCAGCCCGTTTGAGACGAGGCAGGTGACCTTTCCCGCTTATAACAGTCTTAGACAGTGAGGGGGATCACATTGTGGATAGCCGTGTCCGGGTTACAATGTTCATCCGTAAGGCTAAGAGAGTTCTGATTTTAGAGCCTGTTCCAAACAGATCGTCGGAGTAATCCCTGATGCAGGCCTCGTGGTTACGTGTTCGGCCTCTGCTCGTCGCCGTAGTATGCACCGGAGCACTCGTTCCAGTCGGGTGCAGCAATATCAAAAGTCAGACCGCCGCGGCCTCGGGCCGGCCTCCTGCTCCTGTCGTGGTGGCCAACTCCGAGCAAAGGGATGTCCCTATTCAAGTCAGCGCCATCGGCAATGTGGAGGCTTACCAGACCGTTCAGATCCGGTCACAGGTCAATGGTGAGATTCAAGAGATCCTGTTCAAGGAAGGCGAAGACGTTCGCAAAGGCCAATTGCTGGTCCGGCTGGATAAGCGTCCGTTCCAGGCGGACCTGGACAAAGCCGTTGGTCAGCAGAAGCGCGATGAGGCGCAGGCGGTGAACTCTCGGTTGCAAGCGGAGCGCTACAGCGCTCTCGAGAAACAGGGCGTGGTCTCGCGCGAGCAGGCGGATCAGATCCGCACGCAAGCCAAGGCGGATGCCTCGGTGGTGGAAGCCGACAAGGCTGCGGTCGAGGCCGCTCGCGTGCAGTTTCAGTACACCGACATCTTCGCTCCGATGGATTCGCGCACCGGCAATTTGATGATGAATCGGGGAAACCTGATCAAAGCCAACGACACACCCTACCTGGTGCAACTCAACCAGATCAGCCCGATTTACGTGACCTTCACTGTGCCCGAATCGGTTCTGGGCCAGGTGCGACAGTACTCGCTCAGCCGCAAGCTCGCCGTGTTCGCCTATCCCAAGGGAGAGACCGGCAAGCCCGCCGAAGGGTATCTATCGTTCATCGACAACGGCGTCGACACCAGCACCGGCACGGTGAAGTTAAAGGCAACCTTCCTCAACAAGGATCGCCGACTGTGGCCGGGTGAGTTTGTGGACGCGGTCCTGCAATTGTCATTGCAAAAGAACGCGATTGTGGTACCGACCAAGGCGGTACAGAGCGGTCAGCAGGGCGAGTATGTCTATGTTGTGACCGCCCAGGACACGGCCGAATCGCGTCCCGTGAAAACTGGCGGCAGCTACCAGGATTTGACCGTGGTCTCGACCGGATTGAAAGCGGGTGAGCGAGTGATCATCGGCGGACATCTGCGGGTGGCGCCGAATGCAAAAGTAGTGGTGCAGGGTGCGGCGGCCGGCGCCCAGCCCGATGCGTCTGCCCGGACCGGTTCGGGCGGAGGCAGCCTGTGACCGACCTCTTCATCGGGCGTCCCATCATGACCACGCTGGTCATGGCGGCGATCCTGGTGTTTGGAATCTTCGCTTACCAGTTGCTGCCAGTGAGCGACCTTCCCAACGTCGATTTTCCGACCATTCTGGTGAGCGCGTCTCTGCCCGGAGCGAGCCCGGATACGATGGCGTCTTCGGTCGCCACTCCGCTGGAGAAGCAGTTCTCGACCATCGCCGGCATTGACTCGATGACGTCGACCAACTCGCTGGGCTCGACGAACATCACGGTGCAGTTCAACCTGAGCCGAAATCTGGATGGCGCCGCTCTGGACATACAGGCCGCAATCACCGCAGCTGGCGGACAACTTCCTCCGCAGATGCCCACGCCGCCCACGTTTCAGAAGGTGAATCCCGCCGATTCGCCCATCCTGTACCTGGCGCTCAGTTCGCCCACGATGAAGCTCTCGGACGTTGACGAGGCCGCCGAAACCACCATTGCCCAGAACATCTCCATGGTGAATGGCGTCGCGCAGGTGCAGGTCTACGGCTCGCAAAAGTACGCCATGCGGGCGCAACTCGACCCGAGCGCCCTGGCTTCGCGCCAGGTCGGCATCGATGAAGTCGAAGCCGCCCTGCAATCCGGGAACACGAATCTGCCCACGGGCACGCTTTACGGCCAGAATCGCACTTTCACTATCCTGTCGAACGGGCAGCGCATGAACGCGCTGCAGTTCGCGCCCATGATTGTCGCTTACCGCAACGGGCGGCCAGTCCGGCTGAACGAACTGGGCCGCGTGATCGACAGCGTGCAGAACGACAAGACGGCCAGCTGGTTCAACGGCGTGCGCGCCATCGTGCTGGCCATTCAGAAGCAGCCCGGCACCAACACCGTCGCCGTAGTGGACAGCATCAAGAAGCTGCTGCCCCGGCTGGAAGATCACATCCCTGCGGCCGTCCGCATTGACACGCTCTACGACCGTTCCGTCTCGATCCGATCTTCGGTCGATGACGTCAAATTCACGCTGCTGCTGACCATCGCCCTGGTCATCCTGGTCATCTTCATTTTTCTGAGAAACGTCTCGGCGACGATCATTCCTTCGCTCGCCCTGCCGATGTCGATCATCGGAACTTTCTCAGTGATGTACCTGCTGGGCTACAGCCTCGACAATCTTTCGCTGATGGCGCTGACCTTGTCGGTCGGATTCGTGGTCGACGACGCCATCGTCATGCTCGAGAACATCGTGCGCCATCGGGAGATGGGAAAAACGCAACTCCAGGCGGCACGCGAAGGCGCGCGCGAAATCGGCTTCACGATCCTCTCCATGACACTTTCGCTTGCCGCCGTATTCATTCCTCTGCTGTTCATGGGAGGAATTATCGGGCGCCTGCTGCACGAATTCGCGGTCACCATTGGCGCCGCGATTCTGGTCTCCGGATTTGTCTCGCTCACGCTCACCCCCATGCTGTGCAGCCGCTTTCTGGGTCATCAGGAGAGCGCGCAACACGGAAGGCTCTTCAATCTCAGCGAGCGCGCATTCAATGCGTGGCTGCGCGGGTACGACCGCAGCCTGCGGGTCGTGCTCCGGCACAAGTTCGTGACCCTGTTGATCTCATTCGTGGTGATCGGGCTCACGTTCTACCTGTACTCGATCTCGAAGACCGGCTTTATTCCCGACGAAGATCAGAACCTGGCATTCGCGTTTACCGAAGCGCAGCAAGGCATTGCGTTCCAGGACATGATGCAGCTGCAGCAAAGAGTGGCCGACGTGGTGCGCCACGATCCCAATGTCGTAAATACCATGTCGGCCATCGGGAACCCGATCAACCAGGGCCGAATTTTCTTCCGGCTGAAAAACCGGAAAGATCGCGTGAATCAGATGACAGCGACTGACGTTCTGCAGTCGCTTCGTCCGAAGGTTTCCCAGATTCCGGGATTGAATGTCTTCATGCAGATTCCGCCGACCATCCGCATCGGCGGCTCGCTCACCAAATCGCAATACCAGTACACGCTGCAGACGCCGGATACGAATGAGCTCTATGAGGCGGCGCCCAAGCTCGAGGCCGCCCTGCGCGGGCTTCCGGAATTGCAGGACGTGACCAGCGATCTGCAGGTGAAGAATCCGCAACTCACCGTGGAAGTCGATCACGACAAGGCGTACGCGCTGGGATTGAGTCCCAACCAGGTCTCGGACGCGCTTTATTCGGCGTACGGAACGCGCCAGATCAGCACAATCTATGCGCCCAACAACGAGTACTACGTGATTGTCGAGCTGCTGCCGGAATACCAGACCAATCCGGACAAACTTTCACTGCTTTACGTTCATTCAAATACTGGAAAGCTGGTGCCGCTCAGTACTGTCGCCCGGCTTGTGCCGTCGGTGGGCCCGCTCACGGTGAACCACCTGGGCCAGTTGCCGGCGGTCACGCTGAGCTTCAATCTGAAGCCGGGAACCGCGCTGGGCGACGCCACCCGCCTGGTCGAACAAAAAGCCAACGCGATTCTTCCCGGCGACATTCAAGGCACATTTCAGGGCACAGCCCAGGCGTTCCAGAATTCTTTCACGGGCATGGGACTGCTTCTGCTGGCGGCAATCCTGGTCATCTACATCATTCTCGGAATTCTGTACGAGAGCTTTATTCATCCTCTGACAATTCTGTCCGGCCTACCTTCCGCCGGCGTGGGCGCGCTGCTGACCCTGATCCTTTTCCATCAGGAACTGAATCTGTACTCGTTCGTCGGAGTCATTATGCTGATCGGCATCGTGAAGAAGAATGCCATCATGATGATTGACTTCGCCCTCGAAGCAGAACGCAACGAAGGCAAGTCGCCCGAAGAGTCCATCTATCAGGGCGCGCTCGTGCGCTTCCGCCCCATCATGATGACGACCATGGCGGCATTGATGGGAACTTTGCCGATTGCCATCGGGCTCGGCGCCGGCGCGGATTCGCGGCGCGGCCTGGGACTCGCGGTCGTGGGCGGATTGCTGTTCTCCCAAGTTGTGACGCTGTATATCACTCCTGTGTATTACGTGTACCTCGATCGCCTGCAGCGAAAATTCCGCGGCAAGCGCGGCCGGCCGGAGCGTGGGGAGAGGCCTTACGAGCGGCCCGTGAGTGAGACTGCGCTCGCGAGGTAAACGATGCCGGTGGCGTACCGCGAAGCGAAATTCTCACTGCCATCTTGCCTACTTTTCGCAGGCGACGATACAGCATCGCATGTCTTGCCTCCAGCTTCGGGTGCTCCATACGCCAGCGGTACTGACATCTGCCAAAGCAAAGCGTAAAGAACAGTTACAGTAGATAATTGCGATTCTTGCCGTTTGCATTGAGCAAAGTAATTGGCGATGGCCTCTTACTTCCCCGCCAGGTTCGTGTGACTGGCCGCGCAGATCCATTGTCCGTTCATCTGAATCCACGTGTCGGTGAAGCGCCCGTGATGGTCGAACTGGCGGCCCTTGCTTTTCCCCTTCGCATGGTAAGCGCCTGTTACCACGGCCGTGCCGGGATACAAGTAAACCTCCACTCCTTCGTTGGCGACCAGGGTTGTCTCCACCGTGGGATCTTTGATGTCCGCGATGAAGCGCGACTTATTCATGACGGTTCCGTCCCAGTCGGTATACACGAAAGTGTCGGCGAGTAAGGAATCGAGAGCCTGTCCGTCGCGGTGGATCTGAGCCTGGTTCCATGCGTTCTCGAGCGCGATCAGTTTGGTTTTTTCCGCTTCTGTGTCTCTGGAACGGACCTGTGCGCTGGACAGCACTGTCAACAGCAGTACGATTGCACTTGCGTGAAATAACTTCATGGCTTGTCTTTCAACGTACTCTATCAGTGAAGTCATTTCTACCTTCAAGTTCGGTACACAGTTCCTGCGGAAGACAGCTAGGCATAGAAACGCCCGGACACCACGACGCCGTCTCGTTCACTGCTGCCAGCGAGACGGCGTCGTTTTATGGCTCAGCAAGCAGTGAATGATTCCCTACGGAGTCGGAATCACCGCCTGAGCCTGGTTCGAATAGATGCTTTCGTTGCCACTTCCGTCGACTGCTGTTACGACGTAATAGTAAGTCTGACCTGCCTGCACTGAAGTGTCGGTGTAGCTGGTGCTCGCATCCCGACCGCTATTGACGGCGACGTACGGTCCGCCAGACTGACTACCACGGTACACGTTGTACCCTGCGACTGTGGATGTGCTGGCAGTCCAGCCCAGACTCACGCTGTGCTGCGGTGGCGCTGTTCCTGTGCCAGACACCGAAGTAGCCACCGGAGGGTTGGTCGCATTGCTTGCGAACGTGATCGTTGCTGACGCGGCCCCACTCGCCTGCGGCGCGAAGATCAACGTGAAGTTCGCGCTCTGGCCCGCGTTGAGGGTGATGGGAAGCGACAGCCCGCTCAGAGTGAACTCCGAGTTGGTGGAAGACACAGACGAGATCGTCACTCCTGATCCGCTGGCGGTCAGAGTTCCAGACTGATTCAGGGTCGCGCCCACAACCACGCTGCCGAAGTTCACCGTCGTTGGCGTGACCGCCAACTGGCCCGGACTGGCTCCGCTTCCAGACAAAGTGACGCTCAAGTTGCTTACCGAGCCATCTGCCGTTAACGCGAGGCTTCCGCTCGCGTTCCCGCTGCTTTGGGGCGTGAACGCTACGTTGAAGGTCAGGGTCTGGCCTGCGTTCAAAGTCGTCGGTACGCTCAAGCCGCTGGTCGCGAACCCTGCCCCGGTCACAGTCACCGTCGAAATATAGAGCAGTGATCCACCAGTGTTGGTGAGAGTTTGAGAGTGCGATTGTCTGCTGCCAACCTGCACGCTGCCAAATGCGATGCTGGTTGGATTTGCTGCCAGAGTACCCGCAGTGACGCCCGTACCCGAGAGCGGAATGCTGAAGGAGGAATTGGACGCAGTGCTGGTAATCGCAATGCTGCCGGTTGCGCTTCCCGCGACAGTCGGCGCAAAGGCCGTAGTAAACGAGGCGCTCTGTCCGGCGTTAAGAGTCGCCGGCAGACTCAGGCCGCTCATGCTGAAGCCGGTTCCGCTCGCGGATGCTTGCGTAATCGTGATAGCCGAACTGCTTCCGTTGTTGAGGGTAATGGTCTGCGGCTGATTGGTGCCGACCTGCACGCTGCCGAAGCTCACGCTGGCCGGATTGACTCCCAACGTAGTCGCCGCCTGACCTGTGCCCGATAAGGGCAGGGTCGCGCTTGCTCCGCTGCCCGTAAACGCAACCGATCCATTGACGCTGCCGCCGGTTTGTGGTGCGAACCTTACCGAGAAGGCGGAATTTTGTCCGGGCGCGAGAACCAAGGGGAGAGTCAGTCCGGTAATGCTGTACCCTGCACCCGCAGCCGTTGCTTGTGTGATCGTTACGGTCGTGCCGCCCGAATTCGTGATGGTCGCAGGCTGGCTCTGGCTACTGCCGACCTGCACGTTGCCGAAGCCGAGACTGGTAGGCGCGACCGCCAGGGCGCCGGGAGCGACCGCCGTACCGGTGATCGCCAGGGCCATGTTCGCATTCGACGCGCTCGATACGATCGCGAGGCTTCCCGTAACGCCGCCCGCCGACGTCGGCGCGAAAGTCACCTGGAACGTCGAACTCTGTCCGGAAGCAAGGGTGAGCGGCAACGTAAGCCCGCTGACGCGTACACCCGCGCCGGTTACTGTCGCCTGCGAGATGGTCGCGCCGCTTCCGCCGGAGTTGGTAAGCGTCACAGTACTGCTCTGCGTGCTCCCAACCGGCACGCTGCCGAAAGCGACAGCGGCAGGCGCGACGCCAAGTTGCCCGGCGGTGGTTCCATCACCCGCAACGGGCAAGGAGGCGGTGATGGGGGCGGTAGACGGGGAACTCGAACTTCCTGAAACCGCGCCCATGGACAACGAAGCATCGCCGTTCACGATGACGCTACCGTTGACCGACCCGGATGACTTCGGCGCAAACGTCACACTGAATGTGGCGGTCTGCTTTGCCGCCAGGGTGACGGGCAGGCTCAGTCCGCTAATCGTGAAGGTTGCGTTGCTGACGGAAGCCTGACTCACGGTAACGCTGCTGCCGCCTGAATTCGTCAGGGTAACTGTCTTGGCCGCGCTCTGGCCCACTCCGACGTTTCCGAATGACAAGGAGGATGGGGTAAGCGTCAACGTCCCTGGCGTGACAGCCTGGCCAGACACGGCGACACCAAGGGCGACATACCGGGCGCTCGTGATGGACAGTCGCGCGGAAGGAGTGCCAGCCACTTGCGGTGTGAATGTGACGATGAACGTGGCACTTTGGCGAGGAGCAAGCGTCAAAGACAACGTCAGGCCGCTCACGACGAACTGGGGATCCGAGGACGTCACGCTGGAAATGGTCACGGATCTCCGCGAAGTGTTGGTGACGCTATCAGTCATCCGCTTCGAAGTTCCGATGACCGCCGTTCCGAAATTGAGATTCGTGGTGCTTACTACGAGAGCGCCGTCCCTGAGATAGGAAGAATTAGGTTCGGCTGCGGAAACTGCCTGACACCCTGCCATCAGAGTGATGACGAGCAGGATGCAAAAGACACCTGCAAAACGATCCCAACGCGAGCTGAGATCCACCATGTTTTTCACCTTCCAAGCCGTACTCGCGTTCGCACGGCGGGAGAATTTGGAATTGTTTCCGTTGCCAAGGGTCCGGGTGAAAGGCCGGAGTCAGCGGCGGACTAACAGCGGAGCTATCTTGAATCGAAAATGCAGCGCGACATAGATACCAGTAGTTCAACTTACTTGTGGCCAGAGGGCAGGTGTCAGTCGCGTGACAATCTTGTTGAAAATCGCAACACATCGGAACCCGCATGAACACTGGCCAAAAACGCGGTCGAATCAGCACCCAGCAAACGCAGTTGTTCTCAGCGGAGTTCGCGTGCGCATACAGCGCGGAATGATTCGCGAGTTACGCTGCGAATTGCGAACTCTCTAACGACATCCAGAGAAACATTCTTCACAAGAGTCTGCAGCGCTTGCAGCCGAGCTGTCGCTCGGCCGGGCAGACGGTGCATCTACCCCTACGTGATCCAGTTCGTGAACACGTAGACCCAAACGCCCCGTCTGGGCGGCCGGGGCGTCAACCCCGGCGGGCTGTTGCCTGGCTGGGCCGCATCCTGACTATGGCAAACCCATGAATTTCAAGGACCTGTGGCACAATGGTGCCATGAAAAATAGGTCGTGACTTGATACATTCGCCGCACCCTTTTCCCGGAGAATGCAATGTCGCTGGTGGTGAAACTGGAAGACGATCTTGGTGAGCGCGGGGAGTGGGTCATCCTGCACGGCGTGGTCCCCGGCAGCGACGAACAAGAGTTCCCGGTTCTCCGCGGCATCGATCCCTTTGGCAAGACGGTCTTCAATCACCTGCAAGCCGAGACATTTTTGGTGGAATGGGAGCGCGTGAAGGACCGCGCCAAGGACGAATCCCAGCGCGAAGCCTGGCAAAAAGTGAAAGAGATGGCCGAGCATTGCAAGGCGGATCGGGACTTATATTTGAGGTTCGTGGGACACTAACAAAGCAGGATCGTTTGCAGTAGTTCCGTACCGCCCGACTACTTCGATAACTGTCCCAGCGCTTCCCGAAACAGCTGATCAAACGAACTCGCCTTGCCGGCCTTGGTCGCAGCCACCAGCGTCTTCTCGGCCGCGGCACGCTGATATCCCAGGTTCAGCAACGCGGAAAGCACGTCCTCCTCGACCGGATTCATCGCGGGAGGAGCGACTTCCTGGTCGGGCGCCGGCGTGGGAAGCTTGTCGCGCAGCTCGAGCACCATCCGCTCCGCCGTCTTTCGGCCGATGCCCGGAATGCGGGTGAGCCGCGCAACATCATTTCCTCGAATGGCGCCCACCATCTCATCGGCCGGCATGCCGCTCAAGATGGTGATGGCCAACTTCGGGCCGATCCCGCTGACGGTGAGAAGCTTTTCGAACAGATGCTTTTCCGCGAGCCGGAGAAAGCCATAAAGCGCGATCTGGTCTTCGCGAACGTGCGTGTGAATGTGCAGGGCAACTTCGCTGCCCGCAGCGGGAAGATCGGAGAACGTAGGAATGCTGATCGTCACGTCGTAGCCAACGCCCCCAGTTTCGACGACAGCCTGGTTGGGATGTTTGACCAGCAGTTTTCCACGCAGATGAGCGATCATGTTCGGGACATTGTAGCGGGTATCGGGTAGTTGAAATCAGGTGGGTTGTTAGGGAACAGGAAATTGGGCCGGCCCAATGCCCTCGGCGGCTTGGGGATTGAAACAATTGAAACTGGATCAGTGAGTGGAACGGGGATTTTTCACCAATTGACCGATTTCTGCGCCGACCAGAATCGCGGTTTTGCAGGTTCAAATGCCCTCATCGCGCTGCAGTGACAGCAGAGACACTGGAAAACCTTGTTTTCAGGAAAGGCGATGTGTCCACACTTCTTACACACAAAGCGACCATCTCCAGTCGGGCTCAGCAGCATGAAGTGGTCAATCAAAACACAGTATGGGCAACGGGGCTCTTCGACCATGGCTGGCTCCTTGGGGGAGGTTGGCCTAAAAGCAGTCTGATCTTACGCCCGAATTGTTAAAACAATGCACAGGCACAATACTCAGAAGTACATCTTCCACTTGGACGAGGTTTGGTCGTGAATGGACGGAACGGGGTCAATAAGTGTAATCGGGATGTTTCGACAGTTAGGGAGGCGACCGACCGGACACGGTTAATTCTCACTGCATGAGGACCAAGAAGGAGTACGATAAGCTGGTTCTTTTTAGCACCTTTCCGCCGCGCCCTGCCGGGCGACGGTTCCTGCGAAAATCTGACAGCATTTTATGCACGAGGGAGCCGGCAATTCCAGCGGAGGTGGAGCACGTCAATAGGCTTAAGCGAATAGAGAAGCACTTCAAGGACCTGCGCAATGATCTTGGCTCCCTAAAGCCAGCTTCCGCATGTAAAGAAAAAGGCCACCGGCCCGAAGGCTAGTGGCCTGGTTCTCAGTTCTGTACTCAAGCTAGAAGGTGAACTTCAATCCCCATTCGATTTGACGTGCTGAACCGAGTGCGTACACGCCAGTACCGTTCCCAATCCGAAAAGCCTCATTGTCGGATTTGCCCGTACCGTTGAGCGCGCCCGGCGAGCCAGTGAGCAAGCCCGACATCGTATTCGGCGGGAGGCCAAAGTTAGCGAAGTTAAACAAATTGTAGAAGTACACCGTCGGCTCGATGGTGAACCTTTCCTTTGTGTACCTCCAGCCGAGGTTCAGGTCGAAAGCTCGCAGCCAAGTGAAGTTGACCTGGTTAGCCGGCGCGGCGGGAAGGGTCGGAGCAACTCCGCCGAGCGCTTGCAACTGCGCCACGGTCATCAGGTTGTTTGCAACCAGAACCTGGCCGGCCGGGGTAGGCTGGTTCCCATATTTACTGTTGTAACTGCTAATGAGCCTGTTGATGCTGGAAGCGTCTGTACCCCGATCAAATTGCCCAAAATGCGTTCCGGGCATCAGATCCTGCACGGTCCCATCCCCAGTAAAGTCGGTACGGAAGATTTCGCCAGCACCCAGGCCGGTGTTGGGAACCGCTAGCGGGCTGGAGAGGGGACTGTAGAAGTGGGAAATCAAGCCGAGACGGAACTTCAAAGGCAAGTCAGCATAACCACCGAAGGAAAGCTGGTGGGTGCGATCCAACAACGTTTGCCCGAAGTAACGGTTCGGGTTATTGTTGTCAGCCGCTTGCAGCACAAAGTCCTGATCATTGTCTCCAGCGGTGCCCGCAACCTGGATGCCGCCCGAATTCTGGAAGCGTGACAGGCTGTAGGCTACCTGGAAGTTCAACGCCTTCACACCGCGAAAGGGGTCGGTGACATTTTGCGTCAGCTTAGCTTGCAGACCGTTGTAAACCGAACGCCCCACGGGTTGCAGGAACAAAGAGACTGCCTGGCCGGGGTTTTTTCCAGCGAAGGCACAAGGAGCCCCTATGGCGTCTTGGCAGTCCTGCCCGAAATCGGAAGCTGAGGCGAGGCCATTGTTCCCATAGTCTGACATCATGGCACCTGCGGTGATAGCGCAGTCCACCGTGGCACATCCAAACTTCGCGTTCGTAGCCGCGATAGCTGCTTGAGCATTTGCAAGGTTGAAGTTCCTGACGTCCCCGTCGTGGTTTTCGTCAATGCCCAACAGCGTCCGGGTTTGGACGTTGCGCAGGTAGTCGGCGGTAAACACCATACCGTGCCGGATCTCACGCTGAATGCCGACATTGATCTGCACCGAGCGCGGGGTTTTGTAATCCGGGGCTATGAGCCCTAGAGGCACACCCAATCCGGCGCCTAGGAAATTACCAATGTAATTGGGATTTGGAGCCTGAAGACTTAGTGGGTTGCCCGCCTCGTACTGTTTCCAGAACGCCAAAATCGAGGGAATGGCATCGCCGATGCGGACGTTTTCGCCGCAGGAGCTAGCAGGGGGAGTGATCGTTCCACCAGCAATTGGTACCGCCGCCGGTATCCCATTGAACCCAGAACTGCCGCAGGCATAAGGGGTCTGATTGAAAGCTCCAGTCTTCAGGCGAAACGGCCGGTCAAAGAGAACGTTATTGT
>Ga0307474_10002379_pt1 | contig 13525 bp, 7 predicted proteins | sample atmos_gasesECM1C_2_FD_203312 | JGI IMG/M metagenome (GOLD analysis project Ga0307474, IMG submission 203312) | Hardwood forest soil microbial communities from Morgan-Monroe State Forest, Indiana, United States - atmos_gasesECM1C_05 | ecosystem: Environmental > Terrestrial > Soil > Temperate... | reverse complement strand
GGATTTGCCGAGTAGAACAGAGTCAGGAAGACCGCGAAGATACTCAGTGGAACGATCCAGGCCACCAGCGAGCCCAGCCATTCCGGCGTCCATGTCTTCATATGGCGCAACGCCCCGAACAGATCGCCGGCCAATTGAAACGGCCCGCGCAAGGGTATCATTGCGGCTTCGAACAGCCGCCATTGCCAGGACAAGGTTTCGCGCGCGGTCAGGACGACGACGAACAGCGCGGTTGCCAGCGTGCTCACGACGACCGACAAGAAGTTGACGTCCTCGATCGCGGCAACGAGGCCGGCAACGAACGCGGCGGTCATGATGATTCGAGTTTTGCGCGCCGCGACCACGCGATTGCGGGCGACCGCGACGACGCCGAGCACGCCGAGAAACAGCGCCAGCGAAATGCCGATCTGCCAGCCGTAAAACAGCCAGTCGGCCAGCGCGACGCAGCCGGCGGCGAGGACGAGCGGGGTGGCAAGCGGACGCGCGGCCGCAATTTCGAAATCGGACGTGGTCGCGATCGACATGGTTTTCAATTCCTGGAATGGACGAGGGTGAGGTGAGGGGCTTTGGGGCGGGGCTTTGATGGGCTCGAGCTACGCGGTCGCGCCGGCGGTTTCGGGAACGGCACGATGCGGGATGGAGATTCCAGCCACCAGCCGTCACGGAGCAGACTGCGGGGAAGGCGAGGCCTGTGAAATGAAACGGGGATAATTTTTGCCATGGCCCGACCATGCCGGCCTGCCTGGCAGAGCGTTTGTCGGAGCTATCGAGGATTTGCGGATTTCTTTGCAGATTTTGTGCAAGCCGCGGCTGCGGGGCTCATCTGCCCGCACGGCATTCCATCCTGAGAATGCGGGTGCTATGACGCCTAACGCACACAAAAGCGAATTTCGGGGGAAAAACACATGGCCACCACATCTTTTCCGGCGACAGGCGCCGCACGAAGCGAGATGGAGACGTCCACGATCAGCGCAATCTCGTGGAGGCTCATTCCGTTCCTGGTGCTGGCCTATTTCTTTTCCTATCTCGACCGCGTCAATCTCGGCTTCGCCGCGCTGACCATGAACGCGGAGCTGAAGTTCTCGCCGACCGTGTTCTCGCTGGGCGCCGGCATTTTCTTCATCGGCTATTTCATTTTCGAAGTGCCGAGCAACCTTGCGCTCGAGAAATTCGGCGCCAGCCGCTGGATCGCCCGCATCATGGTGACCTGGGGCATCATTTCGGCGCTGATGGCGACCGTCAGCGGCGAGACGAGCTTCTACATCCTTCGCTTCCTGCTCGGTGTCGCGGAGGCCGGATTCTTCCCGGGCATCATCCTCTATCTCACCTATTGGTATCCGGCCGAATATCGCGCGCGTTTCCTCGCCGCGTTTGCGATTGCGGTTCCGGTTTCCACCGTGATCGGCGCTCCGGTGTCGGGTTTCCTGCTGGGGCTCGACGGAACGATGGGGCTTAAAGGATGGCAATGGCTCTTCATCATCGAAGGCGTGCCATCCGTTCTGCTCGGCATCGTCACGTGGTTCTATCTGACCGACAAGCCCGAGCGCGCCGCCTGGCTTTCGGCCGAACAGAAGGCCTGGCTTGCCGCAAAACTGAACGCAGAGACCGTCGCCAAGCAGGCCGCGAAGCACCTCACGCTCGGCGAAGCGTTAACGTCGCCAAAAGTCATCGCGCTGAGCTTGATTTATTTCGGCTTCGTTGCCGCGCTCTATGGCATGCAGTTCTGGCTGCCGCAGATCGTGAAGGCGTTTGGCCTGACGAATCTCGAGACCGGCTTCGTCACCGCGATCCCTTATCTGTTCGGCACCATCGCGATGATCCTGTGGGCGCGGCATTCGGACGCCACGCGCGAGCGCATTGTCCACGTCGGCGCGCCGTTCTTCCTCACCGCGCTGGCCCTTGCCGCCTCGAGCTATATCAGCGATCCGACCATGACCATGGTGGTGCTGACGGTCGCCGCGATCGGCGTGTTCTGCATCTTCGGCGTGTTCTGGACGCTGCCGACCGCGTGGCTGTCCGGCACGGCGGCGGCCGGTGCGATCGCGCTGATCAACTCGATCGGCAATCTCGCCGGCTTTGGTGGGCCGTATTTGATCGGCTGGGTCAAGGAAGCAACCGGCAGCACCTCGACCGGATTGCTCGTGCTCGCCGTGCTGCCGTTGATCGGCGGGCTCCTCGTATTCTTTGGCGGCCACGAGTCGAAGGCTGAATTCGCGAGCTCGGAGAAGGCGGCCTAACCGCCTGTCCGGCCTTCCAAACGTCCCTTCAACGCTCTTCACGCTACGCCAACGACGCCGCGATCACGATTTCATGACTAGTGATAAATATTGACATTTATCATCCAATAATCAACACTCCTCAGAAGGTTGGAAGCCAGAGGAGCGTTTCGATGTTAGGTCGACTGATTTTTTCAAGCTATTCCAGGCTTTTAGCAGGAATTTCACTGGCGGCCGTGGCGATCGTGCTGACGGGCTGCAACGACCAGGTGGCGCAAAAGCCCGTGGAATCGCGCCCCGTCCTGGCCGCAACCGTCCACTATGAGGCGCAGTCTCCCGAGCGAAGCTTTGTCGGCACGATCAGGCCCCGGATCGAGACCGATATGGGCTTCCGTGTCCCCGGGAAGGTGGCAAAGCGGCTGGTCGAGGTCGGCCAGACCGTCGATGTCGGCCAGCCGCTTGCCACGCTGGATGAGATCGATCTGAAACTTCAAGCCGAACAGGCCGAGGCTGAACAGCGCGCCGCGACCGGCGTGCTGGCGCAGGCGGGCGCGGCAGAGCAGCGCGCCAAGGATCTTCGCACCAAGGGCTGGGCCACGGACGCGCAACTCGATTCCGCCAAGGCCGCCGCCGACGAGGCGAGGGCGCGGCTCAATCGCGCCGAGCGTTCGGTCGAACTGACAAACAATTCCCTCTCCTATGCGACGCTTGTGGCGGACACCCGCGGTGTCGTCACTGCGACCACGATCGAGCCTGGCCAGGTGGTTGCCGCGGGTCAGGCCGCGATCCGCGTCGCCCGGCTTGGTGAGAAAGAAGCCGTCGTCGCGATCCCCGAGACGCTTCTCAATCGCGCCAAGTCGGGCGTCGCCACGGTCTCGCTGTGGTCCGACGCCGAGAAGAAATACGCCGCGAAACTGCGCGAGGTCGCGCCATCGGCCGATCCCGCAACGCGCACCTATCTCGCCAAGTTCTCGCTGCCTGAGGCCGGCGAGGACGTCTCGCTCGGCATGACCGCAACGCTGACGCTGTCGGATCAGCGGACCGAACGCGTGGCGCGGCTGCCGCTGTCAGCGCTCTACAGCCAGGGCGGCGAGCCCTCGCTCTATGTCGTCGACGACAAGGGCGCGATTTCGCTGAAGCCGGTCGCCGTCAAAGCCTACGACAGCAATTGCGTCGTGATCTCGGGCGGCGTCGATGACGGAGCGAAGATCGTCACGCTCGGCGTGCAGAAGCTTGATCCGACCCAGAAAGTCCGGGTCGTGTCGTCGTTGTCGTTTTGAGGCGGGAGAGTGCGATGAGATCGAAAATCGTTCGCGGTGTCGGCTTCACCTCTCCCGTTGGGAGAGGTCGGCGCGCAGCGCCGGGTGAGGGGTTACGCTCCATCGATGGACTGTACCCCCACACCCCAACCCACAACCCATGGGAGAGGGAGCAAACTGCCGCTGCGGTGACCCGTTGCTTCGATTCTGCCAGGGGAGAAGTTCGATGAAGCGCTTCAACCTGTCGGCCTGGGCGGTCAGCCATCCCGCGCTGGTGCTGTTTCTGATCATAGCCCTCGGTGCGGCCGGCTTCTTCTCCTACGAGAAACTCGGTCGGGCCGAAGATCCCTTCTTTACGGTCAAGGTCGTGAACGTCTCGGCGATCTGGCCGGGCGCGACCGCGGCCGAGATGCAGTCGCAGGTCGCCGACCCCATTGAGAAGAAACTGCAGGAATTGCCCTATTTCGAAAAGGTGCAGACCTATTCGAAGCCGGCATTCACGGCGATGCAGGTCACCTTCCGCGATTCGACGCCGCCGAAGGATGTGCCCTATCTGTTTTATCTGCTGCGCAAGAAGCTCGCCGACGTGCAAGGCCAATTGCCGGCCGGCCTGCTCGGCCCCGTCGTCAACGATGAATTCTCCGACGTCGACTCGATCCTCTACATGATGACCAGCGACGGCGCCGATTACGCGCAGCTCAAGAAGGCTGCCGAAGGCCTGCGCCAGCGTCTGCTCAAGGTCTCCGGCGTCACCAAGGTCGATATCTACGGTACGCAGGACGAAAAGATCTATGTCGAGTTCTCGCATGCGAAGCTTGCCACGCTCGGCATCACGCCGCAGGCGCTGTTCGATTCGCTCGCCAAGCAGAACAATGTCGTTCCGGCCGGCACGGTCGAGACGTCATCGCAGCGCGTGCCGCTGCGCGTTACCGGCGCACTCGACGGCGTCAAGGCGGTTGCTGAAACGCCGGTCGAAAGCAACGGTCGCGTATTTCGGCTCGGCGATATCGCCACCGTCAGCCACGGCTTTGTCGATCCGCCGAGTTTCGTCGTGCGGCAGGAGGGCAAGCCTGCGATCGGCATCGGCGTCGTCACCGCCAACGGCGCCAATATTCTCGAACTCGGCAAGGATGTGAGTGCCGCGACCGATGAATTCATGAAGGCCGTCCCGCAGGGCATCAATGTCGAGCGCATCGCCGATCAGCCCGAGGTGGTCGAACACGCCGTCAGCGAGTTCGTGCACTCCTTTATCGAGGCGCTTGCGATCGTGCTGTTCGTCTCGTTCGTGGCGCTGGGATGGCGTACCGGCATCGTAGTGGCGTTGTCCGTGCCGCTGGTGCTTGCGATCGTCTTCATCGTGATGAATGCGATGTCGCTCGATCTGCACCGGATCACGCTCGGCGCGCTGATCATTGCGCTCGGCCTGCTGGTCGATGACGCGATCATCGCGGTCGAGATGATGGTGGTGAAGATGGAGCAAGGCTGGGACCGCATCCATGCGGCCTCCTTTGCCTGGGAATCCACCGCCTTTCCGATGCTGACGGGAACGCTGGTGACCGCAGCAGGCTTCCTGCCGATCGGTTTTGCTAATTCGGCGGTCGGTGAATATGCCGGCGGCATCTTCTGGATCGTGGCGATCGCGCTGGTCGCCTCCTGGTTCGTCGCGGTGATCTTCACGCCCTATATCGGCGTCAAGCTGCTGCCGAACGTCGTGCTCCATCAAAATCACGACCCGCATGCGATCTATGAAACGCGTCTGTATCGGGGCTTGCGTCGCGTCATCCAGTGGTGCGTGGATCATCGCGTCAAGACGGTCGTCGCAACGGTTGCCGTCTTCGTCGCCTCGATCGTCGCGTTCGGTCACGTTCAGCAGCAATTCTTCCCGCTGTCCGAACGCCCCGAATTGTTCCTGCAACTGCGGCTGCCCGAGGGCACGGCCTTCAACGTCACGGAAAAATCTGTGAAGCAGGCCGAAAAGCTGCTCAAGGGCGATCAGGACATCGCGACCTATACGTCCTATGTCGGTCAGGGCTCGCCGCGTTTCTGGCTCGGCCTCAATCCGCAACTGCCGAACGAGGCGTTCGCCGAGATCGTGATTGTCGCCAAGGGCGTCGAGGCGCGCGAGCGGATCAAGGCCAAGATCGAAAAGGCGGTCGAGGAGGGCGATCTGTCCGAAGCGCGCGTGCGCGTCGATCGTTTCAACTTCGGCCCGCCGGTCGGCTTCCCGGTTCAGTTCCGGGTGATCGGACCCGATCCGCTGGTCGTGCGCGACATCGCCTACAAGGTTCGCGACGTCGTCAAGGAGAACAAGAACATCCGGGATCCGCAACTCGACTGGAATGAGCAGTCGCCCTACCTCAAGCTTGTCGTCGATCAGGACCGCGCCCGCGCGCTGGGCCTGACACCGCAGGACGTTTCGCAGGCGCTCGCGATGCTGATCTCGGGCGTGCCGGTGACGACCGTGCGCGACGGCATCGAGAAGGTCGACGTGGTGGCGCGTGCGGTGCCGTCCGAACGGCTCGATCTCGGCCATGTCGGCGATCTCACCGTGACCTCGCGCAACGGCGTTGCGGTGCCGCTGACGCAAATCGCCAAGATCGAATATGCCCATGAGGAGCCGATCATCTGGCGGCGCAATCGTGACATGGCGATCACCGTGCGGGGTGACGTCGCCGACGGCGTACAGGCGCCCGACGTCACCAACCAGATCTGGCCAAAACTCCAGGAGATCCGCGACCATCTCGAGCCGGCCTACCGGATCGAGCCGGGCGGGGCGTTCGAGGAGTCTGCGAAGGGCAATGCCTCGATCTTCGTGCTGTTTCCGCTGATGGTCATCGTGATGCTGACGCTCTTGATGATCCAGTTGCAGAGTTTTTCACGTCTGCTGCTGGTGTTCCTGACCGCGCCGCTCGGCATTGTCGGCGCGTCGTTGGGGTTGAACGTCGCCAATCAGCCGTTCGGCTTTGTGGCGCTGCTTGGCCTGATCGCGCTCGCCGGCATGATCATGCGCAACACCGTGATCCTGGTCGACCAGATCGAGACCGATGTCGCGCACGGCCTGACCCGCCGCGAAGCCATCGTGGAAGCCACCGTCCGGCGCGCCCGGCCGGTGGTGCTGACGGCGCTGGCGGCGATTCTCGCGATGATTCCGCTGTCGCGCTCGGCATTCTGGGGGCCGATGGCGATCACCATCATGGGAGGTCTGTTCGTGGCAACCTTCCTGACCCTGCTGTATTTGCCGGGCCTCTATGCGCTCTGGTTCCGTAAAAGCCTTGAAGAAAGCGGCGGAAGTGTTCATGTTGGCGTAGCTCCGCAGCATCAGGACGTCGCTCAAGGAGCATTCCCGCTGGCGGAAGCGGCGGAATGAGCGAACATCGCGCTCGCGAGAGCGTTTACAAAAAGGACCTGCTCGATCCCGAACCGGGCAGGCTGAATTGAGTACTGAGATGACTTTGACTGCCGAACACATCGAGCCAGACACCCGGGAACGCATTCTCGTGGTGGCCGAACGCCTGTTCCGCCAGATCGGTTACCAAAAGACCACTGTCGGCGATATCGCCAAGGCGCTGCATATGAGCCCCGCGAATGTGTATCGCTTCTTCGATTCGAAGAAGGCGATCCATGAGGGCGTCGCACGCATCCTGATGGGCGAAGTCGAGGACGCGGCGCAAGCCATTCTGCGCAAGCCAGGTCCGGCCACGCCCCGTTTGCGTGAATTGCTGACCACGGTTCATCGCATGAACTCGGAACGCTTTGTCGGCGATTCCAAGCTGCATGAGATGGTCGAGATCGCAATGGAAGAGAGCTGGGAGGTTTGTGTTGCGCATATGCAGACCATCGTCGAGTCCATCGCCGGCGTGATCGCGCAAGGCGTCGCCTCCGGCGAATTCGAGACGACGGATGTGCCGCTGGCGGCCATGTGCACCTGCCAGGCCATGATGGGTTACTTCCATCCGCAGATGATTGCGCAAGCGATGAACAAGCCCGGGAAGCCCCACGCGGAGATCGACCAGATGATCGATTTCATGCTCGCTGGCCTCGCCGCGCACAAGCATTCGTGAGGATTTCCGTCATTGCGAGCGAAGCGAAGCAATCCAGAGCCTTCGAAAGAAACAGCTGGATTGCTTCGTCGCCATGCTCCTCGCAATGACGATCGTTGAGAGGAAGCACAAGTGACCGCAAAAGAGGTGCACTTTTACGAACCGAAGAACGGCCACGGTCTCAGGCACGATCCGTTCAACGCCATCGTCGCGCCGCGGCCGATCGGCTGGATTTCCTCGCGCGACAGCAAAGGCAACGTCAATCTGGCGCCCTATAGCTTCTTCAACGGCTTCTGCTATGTGCCGCCGATCATCGGCTTCTCCTCGACCGCCTGGAAGGACAGCGTCGCCAACATCCAGGAGACCGGCGCGTTCGTCTGGAATCTCGCGACCATGGATCTGGCCAAGCAGATGAACGCGACCGCTGCCCATGTCGCCCACGAGGTCAACGAATTCTCGATCGCGGGGCTGACCGCTGCGCCGAGCAAGCTCGTCAATGTGCCCCGCGTTGCCGAAAGTCCGGTGTCGTTCGAATGCAAGCTGACCCAGATCGTCCAGTTGCAGGGCGCCGACGGCAGGAAGGCCAATGCCTGGCTGACGCTCGGTGAGGTCGTCGCCGCCCATATCGACAAGGCGATGATCAGGGATGGCGTCTATCAGACCGCACTCGCCCGACCCATCGTGCGCGCCGGCCGCAAGGGCGACTATTTCGAAATCCGCCAGGATGCCATGTTCGAGATGCAGCGGCCGGATTAATCCCCCTTCTTAAGGTACTGATCGTATTTCGGAACTGCGCAGGCCCGCCGGCCGTTATCCGGTTGGCTGCAACGCATCAATTTCGCTTTATTTCGAATGCGGTGTATCAACCAAATTCCGACGCATTCAAGTAAGTGAGTCGCGTTCTGGCATATCTGTAGCTCCCTTTTCGCGCCGTGCCGCCGACATCAAGGACACCGCCATGAGCTCCTTCCGCCGCGATTTCATCACCAAGCCGATCTTCTCCTGGGCACGCGGCGTCTTGCCGTCGATGTCCGATACCGAGCGCGAGGCGCTGGAGGCGGGCGACGTCTGGTGGGATGCCGATCTCTTCACCGGCAATCCGGATTGGTCGAAGCTGCTCAACTATGCGCCGGCCACGTTGACCGCTGAGGAGAAAGCATTCCTCAACGGCACGGTCGACGAGCTCTGCGCGATGCTCGACGACTGGAAGATCAATTGGGAATGGCGCGACCTGCCGCCCGAAGTCTGGGACTTCATCAAGCAGAAGAAGTTCTTCGGGATGATAATCCCGAAGGAACACGGGGGCTTGGGCTTTTCGCCTTATGCGCATTCGGAAGTCGTTCGCAAATTGTCTTCGCGTTCGCTGGTTGCCGCCGTCACGGTCATGGTGCCGAACTCGCTTGGGCCCGGCGAACTCCTAATGCGCTTCGGCACCAAGGACCAGCAGGAGCGCTGGCTGCCGCGGCTCGCCGACGGTCGCGATATCCCCTGCTTCGGCCTCACCAGCCCGGAGGCCGGCTCCGACGCCGCCTCGATGATCGACAGCGGCATCATCTGCAAGGGGACCTTCGAAGGCAAGGAGGTGCTGGGCCTGCGTCTCAACTGGCACAAGCGCTACATCACGCTCGGGCCCGTCGCGACCTTGCTGGGCTTGGCATTCAAGGCCTACGACCCCGATCATCTCGTCGGCAATCAGGAAGATATCGGCATCACGGTGGCGTTGATTCCGAGCGATCTTCCCGGCGTCTCGATCGGGCACAGGCACTTGCCGGCGATGCAGGTGTTCCAGAATGGTCCGAACTGGGGCAAGGACGTCTTTATTCCGATGAATTACATCATCGGTGGGCAAGAGCGCCTCGGCCAGGGCTGGAAGATGCTGATGACGGCGCTCGCGGCCGGCCGCGGCATTTCGCTGCCGTCGTTGTCGGCGGCTGGCGCGGCCTATGCGGCGCGCACCACCGGAGCTTACGCACGCATCCGCGAACAGTTCGGCATTTCCATCAGCAAGTTCGAGGGCATCGAGGAGCCGCTCGCGCGCATTGCCGGTACGGCCTATCTGCTCGACGGCGCGCGGCGGCTGACTTGCGCGGCGCTCAACGAAGGCCACCATCCGGCGGTGATTTCCGGCATCATGAAGCTGCAGGCGACCGAGCGCATGCGGATCGCGATCGACGACGCCATGGATATCCACGGCGGCAAGGCCGTGATCGACGGGCCGCAGAACTACATCGGCAATCTCTATCGCTCGGTGCCGGTCGGCATCACGGTGGAGGGCGCCAACATCCTCACCCGCAACCTGATCGTGTTCGGGCAGGGCGCGATCCGCGCCCATCCTTACCTCTTGCTCGAGATGAACGCGCTTGGCGAACAGGATCACGCCAAGGGCCTCGATGCGTTCGACCACGCGTTCTGGAAGCATGTCGGACACAGCGTGACCACGCTGTTCCGCGCCTTCGGCCGAAGCTGGACCGGCGGCATGTTCGCGCCGGCGCCCGATGCAGGCGAAGCGACGCAATTCTATCGTCAGCTCTCGCGCTACTCGGCGGCCTTTGCGCTTTGCGCCGACATGGCGCTGTTGACGCTCGGCGGCGCGCTCAAGCGCAAGGAAATGCTCTCCGCGCGCTTCGGCGATATCCTGTCCGAGCTTTATCTGTTGTCGGCCGCGCTGAAGCGCTGGCAGGACGAGGGACGCCAGACGGCCGATTTCGCCGCGCTTGAATGGTGCATGGCGAGCGGCTTCCGCACCATCGAGAACCGCTTTGCGGAAATCCTGGCGAACCTGCCCAATCGGTTTGTCGCCGCGATCCTCAAGTTCGTTGTGCAGCCGTTCGGTGCCCGCGTGCTCGGCCCGTCCGATCGCGTGGTGCATGAATGCGCCCAGCTGGTGCTGGAGCCTTCGGCCGTGCGCGACCGTCTGACGCCGGACCTCGCGCATGTCGATGACGACGGCGGCGTGGCGCGGCTGGAGAAGGCTTTCCTGCTCGTCGCGGGCGCGGAAGAGATTTCCAGGCGCATGCGTGCAGCGCACCTGCATGATTGGCAGGAGGCGGTAAAGCGCGGCGTCATCACGCAAGCCGAAGGCGAACAGCTCAAGGCGGCGCATGAGGCAGTTGCGAAAGTGATCGAGGTCGACGACTTCGCGCCGGAAGCGTTGTCGCCGATCTACAAGAAGCCGGCCGACGTGCACCAGTTTTTCCAGGAACTGGGTGAGCAGAGGGCTGCAAGCTGATGACGCAGCCGGTCTTTATCATCGACGGCAGCCGCACGCCGTTCCTGAAAGCACGTACCGGTCCCGGGCCCTTCACGCCGGTCGATCTCGCCGTTCAGTGCGGCCGGCCGCTGCTGGCGCGCCAGCCGTTCGCGCGCGATGCTTTCGATCAGGTCATCCTCGGCTGCGTCAACGTGATTGCCGACGAGATGAATCCGGCGCGGGTTGCCGCGCTGCGGCTCGGCATGGGCGAGAAGATGGTTGCCTTCACCGTGCAGATCAATTGCGGAAGCGGCATGCAGTCGATCGACACCGCCTACCGCTACATCCGCGAGGGCGTCTCGGATCTGATCCTGGCTGGCGGGACCGAAGCGCTGAGTTACGCGCCGCTGGTGTGGCCGCAACAGGGCGTGCGCTGGTTTGCGGGGCTTGCGACGGCCAAGGGTATTCTCGCGAAGCTCGCGGCGCTCGCCAAAACGCGCCCCTCTTACTTCAAGCCGATCATTGGCCTCGAGCGCGGCCTGACCGATCCGATCACCGAACTGAACATGGGCCAGACCGCCGAAGTCGTCGGCCATTTCTTCGGCATCACCCGCGAGCAGTCGGATGTCTATGCTTCCGAAAGCCACAAGCGGCTGGCGCACGCGCAGGAGAGCGGCTTTCTGAAGGGCGAGGTCGAGACGGTTTTTGCGCGCGACGACCATTTCTACGATCGCGATGACGGCGTGCGACCGGATTCCACGCCGGAAAAGCTCGCGACCCTCAAGCCGGTGTTCGAACGGCCCTGGGGACAGGTCACGGCCGGCAATTCCTCGCAGATCACCGACGGCGCGTCGTGGGTGATCGTGGCGTCGGAGGATGCCGTCAAGAAACATGGTCTCACGCCGAAAGCCGTGATCGTCGACAGCCATTGGGCCGCGCTCGATCCCTCAATCATGGGGCTAGGCCCCGTGATGTCCGCGACCGAACTGTTGAAGCGAAATAACCTGTCGCTTGGGGATATCGAGACCTGGGAATTGAACGAAGCCTTCGCCACGCAGGTGCTGGGGTGCTTGGCGGCGTGGAACGACGACAAATTCTGCCGCGAGGTTTTGGGGCTCGATGGCGCCGCGGGACAACTCGATCGCACCAGGCTGAATGTCGATGGTGGCGCGATCAGCCTCGGCCATCCCGTCGGCACCAGCGGCAACCGCATCGTGCTCCATCTTGTCAACGCGATGAAGCGGCTCGGCACCAGGCGCGGTATCGCCACCGAATGCATCGGCGGCGGGCTCGGCGGCGCCATGTTGATCGAAACGGTGTGAGGGGAGCGTCATGGAAAGTCATGTCCTCGACGTTCTCGCCGATCGCGCGCTTCAACTCGGGCCAAAGCCCGCGAGCGGGCCGTACCGGAATTTCAGGCTGACCCGCGATGCCGATGGCGTCGCCTGGCTTCTGTTCGATCGCGACGGCGCCAGCGCGAATACGCTGTCGGCCGATGTGCTGACTGAATTCGATACCGTGCTGGCGGCGCTGGAAAGCGAACGGCCGGCCGGACTCGTCATCCGTTCGGCCAAAACGAGCGGCTTCATCGCCGGCGCCGATGTCAACGAATTCCGGGGCGCGACCGATGCGGCTGCGGTCGAGGCTCAAATTTCGCGCGCGCATGCGGTGATTGATCGGCTGGAGGCGGTGAAGTTTCCAACCGTCGCCGTGATCCACGGCTTTTGCCTCGGCGGCGGGCTCGAAGTCGCGCTCGCCTGCCAGGCGCGCATTGCCATTTCGAACGCGCGCTTCGGTTTCCCCGAGGTGATGCTGGGGCTGCATCCCGGCCTCGGCGGCACCGTGCGCTTCACCCGCCTCATCAATCCGATGCAGGCGATGACGCTGATGCTGACCGGGCGGACCATCGATGCGCGCCGCGCCAAGTCGCTCGGCCTCGTCGACGCGGTGACCGAGGAACGGCACGTTCGCAATGCGGCGAAGGACGCCGTATTCGGCCGCCTCAAGCGATCGCAACCCGGCATGCTCAATACGATCCTCAATGCCGGACTCGTGCGCGGATTTCTCGCCTCGCGCATGCGCAGCGAAGCCGCGAAGTCAGCCTCGCCCGAGCATTATCCCGCGCCGTACGGGCTGATCGATCTCTGGGAAAAGCACGGCGGCGACAAGGCCGCGATGCTGGCCGCCGAAAAGAGTTCGTTCGCGCATCTGATGGTGACGCCGACGGCGCAAAACCTGATCCGGGTTTTTTTCCTGCGCGATCAGATGAAGAAGCACGCCGGCTCCGGCAACACGATCAAACATGTGCATGTGATCGGCGCAGGCGCGATGGGCGGCGACATCGCGGCCTGGTGCGCCAATCAGGGCTTGACCGCGACGCTTGCCGACATGAAGCCCGAGCCGATCGCAGGTGCGATCAAGCGCGCCGCCGATTTGTTCGGCAAGATCATCCGCAAGCGCCTCGATGTCCGCGACGCGCTCGACCGGCTGGTTCCCGATCTCGATGGCGAAGGCGTCCGCACCGCGGACCTCATCATCGAGGCGGTGCCGGAGAAACTGGAGCTGAAGCAGAAGGTCTATGCCGGCCTCGAGCCGCGCATGAAAGAAGGTGCGATCCTCGCGACCAACACCTCGAGCATCCCGTTGCAGGACTTGCGCACGACGCTGACAAAGCCGGAGCGTCTGCTCGGCCTTCATTTCTTCAATCCGGTGTCGCGCCTGCAACTGGTCGAGGTCGTCAGCCACGACGGCACCGACCCGCAACTTCTGAAAGAGGCGCTGGCCTTCGTCGGCGCGATCGATCGTCTGCCGCTGCCGGTC
>Ga0307474_10002378_pt1 | contig 13531 bp, 15 predicted proteins | sample atmos_gasesECM1C_2_FD_203312 | JGI IMG/M metagenome (GOLD analysis project Ga0307474, IMG submission 203312) | Hardwood forest soil microbial communities from Morgan-Monroe State Forest, Indiana, United States - atmos_gasesECM1C_05 | ecosystem: Environmental > Terrestrial > Soil > Temperate... | reverse complement strand
TGTGCTATCGAGATGAGGAGCATCCACGGAATTAAGGTGGTTGACCACTGGAGCGGCGCGAGCGGATGCCATCACGTAACGCCGCTTGATCGTGATCACAATACAATAGCAAAGCCCGAGAGTACCGCGAGCGACTCTTATATAGTATTTGCCAATGCATGGGCGATCCTGAATAAGGTCGTACTGTCCGAATGTCGGGTTTCTCCGAACGATCCAACCGTCTTGCAGAGCAAGCTCGGAGCCAGTTGCCCGGTTCCTGCGCCGGTAGGTTTTCCATGTAGCTGTCCACTTCTAGACAGCCATGGTGGTCTTATCAGGTTGATGCCAGGTACCACCTTTGCCCCTTCAGACAATTTCTGGACTGCCGTTTCAAAAGGCAATCCCTTCGCCGTGCGTGCGCTTAGCCCCCAACGCCCGCCAGGATAGCATCTCTTCTTTGAGGAGGGCTACCTCTTATCGGATCGCGAAGGTGAGCACGCCGCCACCCGGCAAGGGCAGAGCTGGCTACGTGAGTCCTGTCTCCGGTCGATGTAGGTGAGATCTACGGCGGGTTCCTTTTAGAAGTGCCACAGTGTCGCCGACAGACGTTTGCTCGGGAAGTCGAGAGCGATACAAGCACGGGGCAGGCTCGTCGCAGACTTTGCATATGTAGCCAGTCAGCGGTGACATCGTGTGAAACGCCCGTCTCCAAGTGCGGCGTCAGAGGTAACTCGGCCTCATACTCGGGGTAAGATGGAAAACGCGTCCCAGCTTAGACGCCTTGCTCCTGACGGATCACCTTTCGGCCGATAAGGTTTGCGATCTCGGATGTCGCCAGCGGGACAATGCGTTCGTCAGCGTTCTCGTAGTGACGCACCAACGCCGGCAGAAGTCGTCGATTCGGTCACGGTCGATCGAGAGAGCAGGGTTCATAGTGATCCCCCCGCCTGACATCGGGGCGGAACCGGAATCGGATTGTATCGCCATTCGCCTTCCCGGGGCTGCGTTGCCCATGAGGTGTAACCGCGCGGGCGCGGCAGCGGCCTCGCGGCTTCAGCGTGCGGGTAGAGGCGCGGCCTGGGCAGCGAGGAAGCTGCCCAGCCGGTGGAGCATCTGCTGCACCGACACCCAGACGACGAGCTCGATTTGTGCTTCTGGGGAGAGGGTTTCGGCGACTTCGGTTAGGAGCGCCGCCGGCACCGCGGCGGGGCTCGGGGAGACGGCTTTGGCCAGCAGCAGCGCCAGAGCTGCTTCGCTGCCGACCCCGGGGAGCGACGCCAGCGTGGAGCGCGCGGCTGCGATGTCGCTTTCGCTCTCCTCCGCGGGTTCCGCGGCGAACCGAGAGATCGCTGCGAGCGACTGCTCGGGCACGGATGGGTCCGCGAGGAGGACCAGCTGCCGGGCCTCGCGAGTGAGACTCTCGTTGCCCACGACGGAGGCGTAGACCAGACCGCAGAGCGCCTTGACCCCCAGGCCGAGCCGGCTGTCGGCAGGCGTCAGGTTGTCGCGCAGGACGGTGGCGATGGCCCTGACCGCCCGCGGGCTCGCGACCTTGGCGAGCAGCGGGAAGTCGTGGCCGGTTTGTGCCGCCAGGTAGGCCCCCACGGCCGGCCAGCGCGAAGGGACTCCGCGGGTCCAGGAGTGCTCGAGCCTGAGGGCGGCTGGCACATGGCGCAGGAGTGCCAGCTTGGTGGCCAACGTGTCCGGGCCGCCGGGGCGTGCCTGTAGAGCGGGGTCCGCGGTCGTCTCGGCGGCGACCCGGTGCTTGCCGGGGGTCCACCCGGTGGGGAGGAGGATTGCGGAGACCTCCCGCACCGAAGCCTCTTCGAGGTCGATTCCCAGGGCATCCATGAACTTGTTGAGGAAGCCCATGAGAGCGATCCCCAGGGCGAGCCGCTCGGCGTCCCGAGCGGAGAAATGATGAAGCATCTCGTCTCGGTGCTCGCGCGTGAAGGTGCAGGGGATTCGAGCCAGCGCTTCGGCGGCGGCGACGGCTGCGCCGGCGGCTGGAGAGGAGCTCCCGGCGAGGGCAGAGGGCGGCGCGCCGCGGCGCAGGCTGAAGGCGCAGGTATGGGCGGTGCAGTAGGCGCAGCGCGCGGTCCGGCTGGCGGCGTAGAGGGCCAATCCGAGGGGCACCACCGGCGGCCCCCAGCCCCACACCGAGAACGGCAGGTTGAGGAGGTTCGGGACGAGCAGGTTGTAACTGCGGAACCCGGGAGGCCAGATGGCAAGGTAGGAATCGCAGTTGGGCACCACGCCGATGAGCAGGCGCACGAGTTGGAGGAGCGGCATGTACTCGCGGCCGAGCCGCGAGACGTCCACGGCCGCCGGCCGCAGGGAATGGATCAGCGTGTCCGCCGTCGTGGTGTCGGGGCTCATCTCTCGTGTGCGCACGAAATTTGGCGCATTCTACCTCATCCTTCTCGGCAAGAGCGCCGGATTCCCGGGACACCGGGCTCTTCGAGGCAGTGCCGCGGCCGCCGGCGCGTGGGCTGGGCCCTGAGGCCGGCGGCCAGGCGGCCGACACGGCGATTCGCTCTCGCGGCCCGTCTTCCGTCTATAGGGATAGAATGAGCCGTGAGCCATGCCCGGACGCGCTGCCATCGGTTCCACGAAGCCTCTCACCGCCGGCGACCTGCCGGCCGTGCCCAACCCGGACCTCCCTCACGAGCTGTGGCACGGCGTGCTGCGGTTGGTGATGCCGGCCAGCGCAGCGCACGGGTCAGCGGTGTCTCGCCTCACGGTGATGCTGGGGCAGCACGTCTATGCACATGCTCTGGGAGAGCTGTTCAGCGAGTCGACCGGGTTCCTCCTCGAGCGGGATCCGGACACCCTTCTCTGCCCTGACGTTGCATTCGTCGCGGCGGGGCGCCTGCCGGCGGGCGGGCTCGGATCGCCTTTTATGGAGATCGCCCCGGACCTGGCCGTGGAGATCCTCTCCGCCGGCGATCGGCCGGCGGCGGTTCGCGCCAAGGTCGCCGAATATCTGAGGGTCGGCGTGCGGTGCGTCTGGGTCATCGATCCGGCGGCCCGCCGCGTGCAGGTCCATTGCAGGAACGCAGGTCCGGGTACCCGCACCGCGACGACCGAGCTCACAGAAGGCGACGTCCTCGACGGACGCGAGATCCTTCCCGGCTTCCGCCGGCCGCTGGTCGAGCTGTTCGGCGCCATCCTCCGTTGACGCCGCGCCCGAGCGCCGGGAACGTCGGGCCGGAAGTCGCGGGCGGCGGCGCAGCGATCCTTCTCGGCTGAGCCCCGAGGTGCTGAGCTACCCCCCGATCAGCAGCGCGGCGATCGTCTCGCGGATCCGGTGTGCCTCTGGATTGGGCGCCTCCTGGACTTGCAGGGCCACCGGGCTCGGCCTCGCGATCGTGCAAAAAATCGTGGTCGAGCACGGCGGCACCGTCGCCTGCAGCCGGCGCGATACGGGATACGGGAGGCACCCGGATGACCGTGCGCCTGCCGCTGCGCGAGGCGCGGGACGGGCGGGACGGAAGGAATGGATCGGCAACCGAGGGAGCGAGCGAGGTGTAGACTCTGGGCATGGACAAGAAGCAATCCGGCAGCGGCCGGCAAACCGAGAACAAACCCTCCGCCGTGCGTGAAACCGCGACCGGGAGCCAGGATGCCGCGGCATCCGGGAATCCCGGCGAGCAGGAAACCGCGGAGGACCCCCGCGACACCGGGCTTTTCGAGGCCGCGCGGCGACCTCTGGCGCGCGGGCTCGGCCCCGAGGCCGGCGGCCAGGCGGGCGACACCGAGGGACTGTCGCGCGACGAGATCGCCGGTCCGGAAAGCGTCGAGGAGCTGCTCGAAGAGGGGCAGGCCTACGAGGCCGAGGTGATCAGCGGCGTCGAGAACGCGCCCGACGCCGACCAGGGCGAGGTCACCACGCGCCAGTTCCCGGTCGACGACGTGCCGCAGGAATACCTGGACGAAGATTAGCCGGCTGCTGAACGACGCCGCCCTGCCCCGAGCAGCAACCCGGACACCCGGGATGGCAGTGCTCCGGCCGGGTCGATCCCGGCGGGCAAGGTTGTAGACTCGGCTGTAACGCATGGCGAGCAACTTCCTTGCCGCGAGGCCGCGGCGCTGGCTGCCGCGGGCAGCGCTGGTGGCAGCCCTGCTGGCGGCGGCGACGGCGGCCGCGGGCGGCTGCCGGGCGCGGCGCGCCGGGCCGGCCACGACGCCCCTCGTGGTCATCGGCATCGATGGCGGCGAATGGCGCGTCCTGCGGCGGATGTGGCGCGACGGCGAGCTGCCCAACCTGCGGCAGCTTGCCAGCCAGGGCACGACCGCGCAGCTGCGCACGGCGTACAACGCCTCGCCGGTGATCTGGACGACCATCGCCACCGGCGTCACCCCGGCCGAGCATGGCATCACCGACTTCGTCGTGCCCAGCGACCACGGCGACGTGCCGATCTCGTCCGCGGTGCGCCGCGTGCCGGCGCTGTGGACCATGTTGACGGCGGTGCACCGGCACGTGGATGTCCTAGGGTGGTGGGGCTCCTGGCCGGCCGAGGACGTCAACGGCGTGGTGGTCAGCGACCGCGCCCTGCTGCACCTGGATTCCCGCGTCTCCCCAGCGGCCTACCTTCCCAGGCTCGCCGAAGACGTCCAGCGGGCCCGCGGCCTGCCCTACTTCGTGGCGAGCGAGGAGCCCGAGCTGCGCGACGCCGTGATGGCCGCGGCCGCGCAGCGCCTGGTCAGGGACGAGCCCGACCTGCTGCTGCTCTACTTCCGCAGCTCCGACATCGTCAGCCATCACCACTGGAAGGAGTTCGAAACCGCCGAGGCGGGCGCCTCGCCGCGCGCCGGCAGCTCCGTGCAGCGCATCTACCGGGCCATCGACGCGGCGATCGGAGAGGTCCTGCGGGCCGCCCGCGGCAGCTTGAACGTCCTGGTCATCTCGGACCACGGCTTTCGGGCCTCTCGCCGGCAGGAGCTGTTCACGTCGTCCAACCTCGATGCGCTCCTGGTGCGGCTTGGGTACCAGGAGCGCGACTCTCTCGGAGTGAATTTCAAACGCTCGCAGCTCTACGCCTACGGCAGTCCGCCCTACCTGCGCAAGAAGCTGGTGCGGTGCTCCCTGGTGGACCGTGAACCCGGCGGCACGGTGACCGAGGCGCAATGCGACGCGGTGCGGGCGCGCTTCGAATCGGACCTGCGGCGGGTGACGTTTGCCGGCGGCGAGCCGGTGTTCATCGTGCGCGACGCCTGGCCGCGCGAAGAGCGGGCGGGCGCCGACTTCGTCGCCCTGCTCTCCTCGGTCGGCACCAGCACCGCCGTGCTCGTCGACGGCCGGCCCGCGGACGACGTCGTCACGGCGGTGAACGAGCTTTCCGGCACCCACGATTCGAGCAACGACGGGATCCTGATCGCGGCCGGTCCGGACATCGCGCCCGGTACGGCTCTCGACGGCATCGGCGTGCACGACATCACGCCCACGGTCCTCTACGGCCTGGGCCTGCCGGTGGCCGAGAACTTCGCCGGCCGGGCCTGGACCGAGCTGTACAGCGCCGAATTCCGCCGGCGCCATGCGCTGCGCACGATCCGGACGTGGGGCCCGGCGCGGGCGGCCGCGGTGCGCAAGTCCGCGGCGGACGACAAGCTGATCCTGGAGCTGCGTTCGCTTGGCTACCTGCGCTGACCCCCGGCAGGGTCCTCCGGTTCGTGGTCGAAGACCCCATGCGTGTAGAGGCGTGCGTCGAGATCGTTGGTGGCCTGCGCCTGTTCGAGCCAAAGGTTCCAGTAGGCGATGACCTCGCCGTCGGACAGGTTGCGCAGGTCGAGGTCCTCCTCGCTCAGGAACTCGTCCCGTGGCTCGCTCACGAGCCGCCTCCTGCGCCAGGCACGTCCTTGCTCATGATCGCCAAGCGGTGAACGACCACCGCCTGCCCTGAGCTGAGCAGCGCCCGCAAGCGGCCCCGGTTCAGCTGCTCGGTCAGCTCGAGGTAGGGATTGCTCAGCTCGGCCATGGCCTCGAGTCCATCGCGATGGGTCTTGGCCGGCGGGTTCCGGCCCTCAGGCGCTCGCCTGCGGGCCGTTGACCATCCATGGCGTGCCGAAGCGGTCGACCAGCATGCCGAAGGACTCGGCCCAGAAGGTCTTCTCGAACGGCATCTTCACCTTGCCGCCGTCGGCCAGGACCTCGAAGATCCGCTTCGCTTCGGCGGTCGTCGGATAGCCCAGCGACAACGAGAATCCCTGCATTTCTTGGTAGGGCTGGCCGTCCATCCAGTCGGATGCCATCAACGTGCCGCCGTCGAAGACGAGGCGCGCGTGCAGGATCAGGTCGGCGCTTCCGGGCGGTATCTGGGCCGCGGCCGGGGAGGAGCCGCCGGTCATCAGGTCGAGCTTGCCGCCGAACGTGCGCTCGTAGAAGCGCATCGCGTCGGCGCAGGTGCCATCGAAGAACAGGTAGGCGCTGATCGGGGGCATGGCCGTCACTCCTTGGCTTGGGAAGTTGCAGCGTGACAAGGCCGCGGTGCCGCGGTCGGGAATCTGTCTCCCGGCTGCCGGAGCGGATTGTATCGCCATCCGGTCGGTCCGGGCGCTCAGGGGCGTGGCCGGTCCGGGCGCCCAGGGCGTGGCCGGATCGGCCGCCCAGGGGACCCTCGGTCCGTTGGGCGGCCGAAAGCGGCTGAAGAGGAGTAGGAGGAGCCTAAGCGGGTGGACAGGTGCAATGCGGGAAGCAGGAGCTGCCGCCGGTGCAGACGTCCGGCGCGCTCCCGCCGGCAGCCTGGCCGAGCAGGGCGCCGTCCAGATGGTCGAGGTTCGTCAGGGTTTCGCGGCTGAGCGTCAACCTCTTCTTCACGCGTGGTTTCTTCATCGTTCGTCCTTTCTGCTCCGCGGAGACCGGCCGTGCGAGAGCATCACTTTGATACGTGCAGCCGGCGCCTGAAGTCGCGCCTGCCTGGGCGGCGGAGCGAGGGCGCGCCGCCAAGAGGCGCATGACGCCGGGTGTGGAATAGTTGTTGCACTTTGCTCCTCCGTCGCACAGCCGGCCGCGGCTCCGAAAGGAGAGCCGCGCAGGCAGCCGGCCACCTCTCGGGCGTGGAATCGTGTCCCGCTGCGGCAAAGAGGGTAGCGCTGAGTGCGGGCCGAGCTGGCGGGAACGGGGGAGAACGTGAAAGCAAGGACGATGCTGTGTGCGGTCTTGGCGGTGGCGCTGGCGGCGAGCCCGCTGGCGGCGATGAGCAACGACTTCGGCGTGTTCGGCTCCTATATCAAGCCCAGCGACGCCGACAACTCCTCGGGCGGCGGGGCCAAGCTCCGCTTCGGATTCATCGACCTGCGCGCCACCTATTTCACCGACCTGACCTACAGGCAGTCCAACGAGGTCTGCCCGCCTTTCTGCGCCAACACCAAGCCAAAGTTGAAGTTCGTGCCGCTGGAAGCGGGCCTGGTCTACAAGTTCGACGATTGGGGCGGCCACGAGCGCCAGCCGGTGAGCCCGTTCATCGGCGGCGGCGCCGGCTACTACCTGCTGCGCGGAGTCAACGAAGGGGTTTTTGGCCACTTCCAGAACGAGTGGGGATGGTACGGCGTCGCCGGCACGGACATAAACTTCAACCCCAATTTCGGATTGCTGCTGGAGTTCCAGTACCGCCGCGTCCGCGGCACGGTGACGGGTCCCAATCCGTCGGACCTCACCTTCACCAAGACGACCTTGCAGCTCGGCGGTCCGGGCGGCAACGTCGGCGTGGTCTGGCACTTCTAGCCCGCTCTACCAGCCCGGGTCCAGCCCGCGTCGAGCTCGCACGCGCGCCGCTGCGGGCGGGCGGCGGCGTCTGAAACGTCGAGCCGGCGCGTCGCGGTGCTTGGACGCCGCACGCGCCGCCCCCATCAACCCGCGGCCGGCGCGAACGGGTTTTCGATCACCAACTCGCCAAAGCTGCGGCCGGCTTGCAGGTCTTCGCTGTAGAGCCTCTTGCAGTTTCCTTCGAGGGCAGCCTGGACGATGAGGGCGTCCCAAAACGAGAGACTTGCTCGCTGGTGGAGATGGGCTGCGCGCAGCACCGTCCCGCCGTCCACCGCGACCATGGTGAACGTGCTGAGGTGCGTGATCGCCGCCAGCGCCGCTTGCTGCGAGACCGGCCGCGCGAGCTTACGGGTGACCGTCACGTAGAGCTCCTGCAGCACTTGCGGGCTCAAGACGATCTGGCCGGCACGGCCCTGTTCTGCGAAGAGCCGCCTCGCCCTGGCCTGCTTGGCGGGAGCGTCCTGGTCGAAGAGATAGACGAAGACGTTGGTGTCGAAGAAGGACCTACCGCCTGTCATGCAGCTCGTCCCGAGTCCACCGGCGGCTGCCCCGACCGCTCTTGGCCTGGGTAGAGATGCGCAGGATCTCGTCCGTGGCCTGTTGCCAGGCAGCATCCGTGGACGCGAAGGCCGTGAGGTAGTCGCGCAGGAGCGCGTTCACCGAGGTGTCCTGCTCCAGGGCACGCATCCTGGCCCGCCGCAGGACCTCGTCATCGATGGTGATCGTCAAGTTCGCCAAGGAATGACCCTCCGTGTAGCACGGGATCAGTGTAGCACGAAGACCTGCTCCTGACCCCGGTCCAGACCCCGGACCCCGGATGCCCCGGACACCCGGCCCCCCTCCCCCGGAACCCCCGGCTCCTCGGCAGCGCGGGCGCTGGCCGAGCAGCTGCGCGTTTCCCCTGAAGGGATCTCCGGATTCCTTGCCTCCTTCTTGCATGCATCGTCAGGGCCGGAGGGGCTGTCCGCCTCGGACCGCCCGCTGCCGGGAGGCCTCGGGGCGCCAAACGCAGGCTGCGAGCGAAAAAAGGAGGGGGGAGATGAGCTACGTCACCGCAGGTCGTTGCCGCAGGTCGCCATGGTCCGGATGGGTGCTCGCCGGCGTTCTTGCCGCGGCGCCGCTGCTGCTGCTGCCGCCGCCGGCCGCCGCGGCCGGGTCGGCGCCGCCGCCGGCGCCCCCGGCGAGCGCGACACCGCCCACTTATACCAGCTACCCGGCCCCGCCACCGCTGGCCACCAGCGCCGGGGAGCCCTCGCTGAGCTACGACGCCAAGTCGGGCGACGTGATGTTCGAGGCTGGTCTGCAGACCCTGCGGGTGACCTTCGACGACTCCACCTCGCCGGCCCGCGCCAGCTGGACGGACGCGAGCTACCTCCTGACCTCGACGCTGACGCTCGACCCCATCCTCTACACCGAGAGGACGACCGGCAGGACCTTCGTCTCGCAGCTCGCCGGCGCCACCAGCCTCATGGCGTACAGCGACGACGGCGGCGCCACCTGGACGCCGAGCCAGGGGGCCGGCATCCCGGCCGGGCCCGACCACCAGACCGTCGGCGGCGGCCCGCTGCCGAGCGGCATGCTCACCACGATCGCCTACCCGTACGCGGTCTACTACTGCTCGCAGGCCATCGCGCTCGCCAGCTGCGCCGTGAGCCTCGACGGCGGGCTGACCTTCGGGCCGGCGGTGCCGATGTACAACCTGACGCAGTGCGGCGGTCTGCACGGTCACATCAAGGTGGCTCCGGACGGCACGGCCTACGTGCCCAACGCCAACTGCGGCAACCAGCAAGGGGTGGCGGTCTCGACCGACGCCGGCGTCACCTGGACCGTCCGGCTGGTTCCCGGCAGCAACTCACCCGGCGCGTCCGATCCGTCGGTCGCCGTTGCCTCCGACGGCACGCTTTACTTCGGCTTCGCCGACGGCAGCGGGCACCCGGCGGTGGCGGTTTCGCACGACCGGGGGCAGACCTGGACCAACGTCTGGGACGTCGGCGCCTCCCTGGGCATCCAGAACACCGCCTTCCCGGCGATGGCGGCCGGCGACCCGCTGCGCGCGGCCTTTGCCTTCCTGGGCACCACGGCCGGCGGCAACGCCACCGGCGACGATCCCAGCTTCCCGGCGGTGTGGCACCTCTATGTCGCCCATACCTACGACGGCGGCGCGACCTGGGTGACCGTCGACGCGACTCCCAACGATCCGGTGCAGCGGGGCACCATCTGCACCGCCGGCACCAGCTGCGCCTCGACCCGCAACCTGCTCGACTTCATCGACGCGCGGGCCGACGGCAAGGGACGGGTGCTGGTGGGCTACGCCGACGGCTGCGTCGGCAGCTGCGTCGCCGCCGGGCCGAACAGCGGCACGGCCCTGGGCACGATCTCCCGCCAGCTCTCGGGCAAGGGGGTCTTCGCCGCCTTCGACTGAGAGGCGCGAGCGGGACCACGGCTCAGAACCGGCGATCGACGGCGATGAACGGTTCCCGGTAGCGGCGGGCCGAGATCCCCCACACCCACTGGCCGTAGCCGGCCTCGACGAAATACTCCTGGTGGCGCCCGAACGGCACCAGGAGCGAGAGGGCGAGGCGCAAGAAGCTGGCGTCGTTGAAGTTGTTGGTCGCGGACACGCCGAAGCGGTCGTCTGGCTGCGGCGGCGAGTCGTTGCCCAGGCTGCGGTAGAACGAGGCGGCGAATTTGCCGTAGGAGTGCAGGAAGGGGAGCGGATACCCGATGTCGAACAGCACCGGCACCTGGTCGGCGGGCGCGCCCTCGCGCCAGATGTAGCCGGTCTGAAGCTCCCACCAGCCGCCGTGGAAGGCCGACTGGCTGATCAGGTAGGTCAGCCAGTAGTCGTGCTTGAGCACACCGCGCCAGCTGGGGCTCTCGCCGATGTGGTGGCCCTGCGAGTCGTACAGCTCGCGGGTGTAGGGGCCAGGCAGGGCGTAGAAGATCGGCGTGCGGTAGGTGAAGGCGAGCGCCATCGGCAGGTTGCCCTGCGTGAGGGCGTACTTGCAACCGAACCAGGCGTCGGAAGGGCCGGAGTTCTCCTCGCCGTTGTTGTGCGGTCCCTCCGTGCCGTCGAGGTAGGTCATCAGGAACGTCGCGGAGAAGTTCTTGAACAGCCCCACCTCGCCGTCCAGGTAGAGGTACCGGAAGTCGTGGTAGCTGATCTCCCCCGAGCCGTTGCGGTTGGTGTAGGCGTTGCCGTGGGTGTCCCACGAGGTGGACGCCGTCTTGTCGCTGTACCCGAAACTGATGTCGCCGTCGCCGGGGGCGGGGACCCACGCTCCACCGGCCCAGGACGTGGCCGGCGCCGCGAGGGCGGCGAGCGCCAGCGAGACGAGGCAGATCCAACGCGGAAGCGGTCTCATCGGCATTCCTCCCAGGCGGACGCACGTCCCACGGGTGGACCTGCGTCCGACCCAATAGCTACCGAGTAGTCCTGAAATAGATCTTCTTCTAGAAATAAGTAAGTGCGCGAGGCAGCGCCAACCGAGCCGCTCCCCTTATTCAGTGCGATCGCACATGATGGCAGACTGGGCTGCGAGCCGCCGAATGAGGTCATGCGCCGAACGCATCGATCGCGCCGGCGGGGTGGTGCGGCGCGGGCCGCAGGCGGGCGAACCCCTACCGGCGTGGTCCTTGGGCCGCCGGGTCCTTGCGGGTATTGTCCTTCCTCCTTGCGCAGCGGCTTGAACTAGCCTGGGGCATTGGCTAGACTGCGCAGCTGGACCTGTGGGCCAGAAGATCGCTGCGCCGGGCAGGCCGCCTGCCGGGAGACTTTCGTGCAACCGAGGAAAGTGCTGGTTGTCGACGACTCGAAGCTGATGCACAAGATGTACGAGGTGATGCTGCGCCAGTATCCGCTGGTGTACGCCTCGGACGGGCGCCAGGCCCTCGACCGCCTGCGCGAGCATCAGGACATCGATCTCGTCCTGCTCGACGTCAACATGCCGAACATGAATGGTCTGGAGTTCCTCGCCCAGGTCAAGGCGGGAGGGGGCCGCGACGGCATGTCGGTCGTGATCATCAGCACCGAGGGGCGGGACGAGGACACCACGAGGGGCCTCGAGGCCGGCGCCTCCGCCTACATCAAGAAGCCGTTCCACAGCGAGGAGATCCTCGCCGTGATCTCCAGCCTGCCGGCGAGGTCTGCCGCATGAGCGACCGCCCGCCGGCGCCGACCGCCTCGGGTCTCGAGCTGGTCGCCGAGCTGCGGAGCACCCTGGACCGGGCCGGCGAGCTGGCGCGGGTTGCCGAGGTCAACCTGCGCGAGCTGGCGGAGCGCGGCGGCGATGCCGCCGGCCTCTCCCGCGTCACCGAGCTCGAACGGCGGCTGTCGTCGGCCGAGTCGGACGTCAAGGAGCTGGCCTCGCGCCTCGTCGACTCCGAGCACCAGGGCGGCAGGCTGATGAATCTCTACGTCGCCACCTACCAGCTGCACGCGACGCTCGAGCCGGCGGAGGTGCAGGCGACCATCGCCGAGATCGCCATCAACCTGCTGGGCGCCGAGCAGTTCGTGCTGTTGCTGCGCAAGGACGACGCGCCGGGCTGCGACATCGCGCTGCTCGGCGGCACCGGCAGCAGCGCGCGGGGTGCCGGCGCGAGCGAGGTCAACGGCCTCTACGGCGGCGAGATCTACAACGGCGGTGATCCGGTCGTCGACGCCACGCTGGCCGACGGCGTGCTGCGCCTGGGCCCGACCGCCGACTCGAAGGCGCTGGCGGCGGTGCCGCTGCGGGTGCAGAACGAGGTCGTCGGCGCCCTGGTGCTGCTCAAGCTGCTCGACCACAAGCCGATCCTGCGCGCCGAGGACCGCGACCTGCTGGACCTGCTTTCGGCACATGCCGCCTCGGCGCTGTTCGCGGCACGGCTGTTCGCCACCAAGGACCGCAAGCTGCGCACCCTGGAAAGTCTGGTCAAGCTGGCGCGCGGAGAGTGAAGGACCGGGAGCCGGCGACGACCCCGGCCGCCGCGCCAACGGCACTAGGTTAAGGGAATGGCCATCTCCGGAAGCCTCAAGGATGTTTCCGTCGCCGACGTGATGCAGTTCATTCACCTCGGACGGCGCACCGGCACCCTGCTGCTGACGCGGGGCGCGCAGCGCGCGATGATCGGCTTTCACGGCGGCCGGCTGGTGTCCGCGCAGGCGCCGCGCACTCCCAAGCTGGGCGACCTGCTGATCTCCTCGGGGCTGCTCGACCGGGCGAACCTCGAGCTGGCGGTCCAGACCCAGGCGCTCGAACGCGAGCGGCGCTCGCTCGGGCAGGTGCTGGTGGGCTCCGGGGCGATCGACGCGGAGGGCCTGCGCCAGGTCATCGCGCAGCAGATCGAGCAGGCGGTGTCGGAGGTGATGGTGTGGGACGCCGGCACCTTCGAGTTCGCCATCGACGACCTGCGGCCGATCGACGACATCGCGCTCTACCCGAGCGACGTGCTGCCGGATGCCGACCTCAACACCCAGATGGTGCTGCTCGAGGCGGCCAGGATCTTCGACGAGCGCAACCGCGGCCGCGGCGAGCCGCCGCCGGCCGAAGGGGCGCCCCCGTTCCCGCCCCTCTCCGCCGTTGCCCCCGTCTCCCCCCTTTCCCCCGGTGCCCCCGTTGCGACATCGCCGGCGTCCCCGGGCGCCGCGGCAGCGGGAGCTGGCGGCTTCGCGGCGCCGGCCGCGGCGCTGACGGCGGCTGCCGCCGCTGCCGTGGAGAGGCGCCGCGCCGGGCTGACGCGCAGCACCGGCGCGCACCACGCCGCGGCATCCGTGACGGCGCCGGCGGAGAGGTACCCGGACGGCGA
>Ga0307474_10002377_pt1 | contig 13532 bp, 9 predicted proteins | sample atmos_gasesECM1C_2_FD_203312 | JGI IMG/M metagenome (GOLD analysis project Ga0307474, IMG submission 203312) | Hardwood forest soil microbial communities from Morgan-Monroe State Forest, Indiana, United States - atmos_gasesECM1C_05 | ecosystem: Environmental > Terrestrial > Soil > Temperate... | reverse complement strand
TCGTATGGGATGGACCGGGATTCTATAAGCACCGATTATACGCGGATGGGGTGTGTGAGTGGTGCGTTTAGCGGCTTCGACTCTTGTTCTTAGCGACGCGGAGGGCATAAAATCGCCGTTTTAACGTCTAAGAGTTTCGAGGAGTTCCAACCATGCGTTCTTTGCGTCTACCGTTTCTTCTCTGGATTTGGTTCGTCATTGGCGTCGTAGTCGCTGGGCGCGCGCAAACATCGTCGTCCAACAAGGCGGATGCCGGTTTTAGTCTCGACAACATCGACAAGACCGTCGATCCCTGCGTGGACTTTTACCAATACGCCTGCGGCAACTGGTTGAAGAAGACGGAGATTCCGGCCGATCGGTCGTCCTGGGTGAGCTTCACCGAACTGGATGAGCGAAACCTCGGTATCGAGCGCGGCATTCTGGAAAAGGCCGCGTCTGGCGGAACGAGCCGGGATGGCATCGATCAAAGAATTGGCGACCTCTACGGCTCCTGCATGGATGAAAAGGCGGTCAACGAAAAAGGGATCGCGCCGATCAAGCCCGAACTCGATCGCGTGGCCGCGGTGAAGGACAAGCAATCGCTGATCGAAGAGATCGCCCACGTACAACTCATCGGCCCGAGCCCGCTTTTCAATTTTTACTCGAGCCCCGATCTGCACAACGCCGATATGGTGATCGCCTACATTGATCAAGGCGGACTCTCGTTGCCCGACCGCGATTACTACATCAAAGACGACGCGCGCATGGTCGATATGCGCAAACACCTCATCGACTATACGACTGAGATGTTCACATTGGCGGGGCAAACTCCCGAGCAGGCCGCGGAGTCTGCGAAAACCGTACTCCGCATCGAGACTTCGCTTGCCAAAGCATCCATGGATCGCACCATGCGCCGGGACCCGAAAAACCGCGACCACAAGATGACCCGCGAAGAGGCCGTGGCACTTGCGCCCGACTTTTCTTTGAATCGTTTTTTCACCGCAGTGGGTTCCCCCAGCTTCAGTGAGTTGAATGTGGGCAATCCCGAGTTTTTTAAGCAAGTCAATGAAGTGGTCGCCTCCGAATCGTTAGACAGCCTCAAGACTTATGTAAGTTGGTGGGTGCTTCGTGCAGCCGCCCCGTGGCTTTCTCAGCCCTATGTCGAAGCGAACTTCAAGATGCGCCAGGCCCTCGGCGGCCAAAAGCAGATTGAGGATCGCTGGAAACGCTGCGTGAACCTGGTGGATGGTTCTCTCGGCGAAGCTTTGGGGCAGCGCTATGTAGAGCTTACGTTCGGAGCCGACGGTAAGCAGCGAATGCTGAAAATGGTCGACGCACTGGAAGGGTCGCTGGATGGCGACATCCAAGGCCTCTCGTGGATGAGCGACGACACGAAGAAGCAAGCCAAGGTAAAACTGCAGGCCATCCGCAATAAAATCGGCTACCCCGATGCTTACCGCGACTACAGTTCCATCGTGATAAAACGCGGCGACCTGTTAGGCAATGTGGAGCGCACGACTGAATTCGAATCGAAGCGAGAGATCGCGAAAATTGGAAAGCCCCTCGACCGCAAGGAGTGGGGCATGACGCCGCCAACGGTCAATGCTTATTACAGCGGCTCGCTGAATGAAATCGTATTTCCCGCCGGCATTCTGCAGCCGCCGTTTTTCGACAAGAGCATGGACGACGCCATCAACTTCGGAGGCATCGGCCTGGTGATTGGCCACGAACTTACGCATGGATTCGACGATCAGGGGCGCAAATACGATCCCAAGGGCAACCTGCGCGATTGGTGGACTGACGAGGATGGAAAAGAGTTCGAAAAACGCGTCAGCTGCGTTGCCGATGAATATTCAAACTTCATTGCGGTCGACGATCTTCACCTGAACGGCCGTTTGACTCTGGGTGAGAACACGGCGGACAACGGCGGCGCCCGGATCGCGCTGATGGCGCTTGAACGCATGATCGCCGAAGACAAGACCGGCAAAGAAGGACAGAGCATCGACGGCTATACGCCAGAGCAGCGCTTCTTTTTAGGATTTGGCCGGGTCTGGTGCGAGAAGCGGCGTCCGGAGTATTTGCGAACACAAGTCACCACCAATCCGCACTCGCCGGGGAAATACCGCGTCAATGGCGTGGTGCAGAACATGCCGGAGTTCCAGAAGGCATGGGGATGCAAAGCCGGACAGCCCATGGTGGCCGAAAACGCTTGCCACGTGTGGTAATCGCGGTCTACCAAAAAACCTCTTTCTCGTGAGGCTCAAGTAAAAGAGTCTAGACTCTGAAGTCGCGATATTTGAGCAGCGAAAAAAGCCCGGCAAAAATGCCCGGGCTTTTTCTGAGGTTCGTCGTGCCGAAGCGTCAAAGCGAAAGTTCTAGTAGTTGGACGCCTGCATGATCAGGTGATCGACGATGTGATGGGCTTCGTCGATGTGGTGGAGAGCGCGATTTCGCAGTCCGCGCACCGAGGGATCGTCTTCTTCACGGGCGATATCGTTGTGCGCTTTGCCCAGCAATTCCATGGCGCGTTGAAAGCGTCCGGCGCGGCCCATGCGGGCATCCACCGGAGGATGATCGTTCACATTCTTGCCGTCATCGATTGCGGCTCGCTTGATCTCCTCAATGGCTTTGTCAATTTCTTCGATGGCGCGCTCTTCTTCCTTGTCCATCTTGTAGGTTGCAGCCGGGTTCTCCAGATGAGCCCTGGCATGGCGCAGATCGGTGAGCGCGTGCAGGTACGCCGGATGTCTTCCTGGTTCGTCGGCGAAACTCAGCGCGGAGCAGAGGGCGATTAGGAAAGCGATGGTTGCGCAATGTCGGATGGTTTTCATGGTCTCCTCTTTTTTCGTAACTGCGAAGGCCTTTCGGCCGCTGAACTCCACGGGTGTCCACCCGGGAGCCTAACTTTGGATTGGTCGAATTCTATCCGGGGTCTTTAAGGCGAAGGAAGTTACCGAGGTACAAGGCAGTTGCTGCTTTCTAAGTCTAAGTTTCTCAGGCACTTGGGGTCGCGAGGCAGGGATAGATCCCCGTCTGTTGGGCAGTCTTCCGGCTCCTGTCACGTACGTCTTAAGACTTCGCTGGATGAAACCCCTTGCGGCGCTGTTCGCTGTATCGGAGCAGAGAGTCCAGGATGATGGGATAGGCTTTCGCGGCTGGTTGGATCTCGTCAACTTCGACAGCCTTGCCTTCAAGCTGCTTGTAATCCTGAAAAAACCGCCGGAGCATGATCAGTCGATGCGGCGGCATCTCGGCGGCTTCGTGGTAGGAGTTGAACTCGGGATCCTGCGTCGCGATGGCGATGATTTTATGATCCTGCTTCCCGGCGTCGATCATGGTCATCAGGCCAATGGTGCGTGCGTGGATGATGGTAAGCGGCACGACCATCTCCTGGCACAACACCAGCACGTCGAGAGGATCATCGTCCTCTGCCAGCGTCTGCGGGATGAAGCCGTAATTCGCGGGATAATAAACCGCGGAATAGAGAACGCGATCCAGCCGGATCAGTCCGCTCGTCTTATCCAGTTCATACTTCACGCTTGATCCGAAGGGAATCTCGATCACGCAATCGAATTCCTTCGGAAGTTTGTCGCCCGGAGTCACGTCGTGCCAGGGATGGATCACGGCTTCATTGTAGCGGAAGGAGTAGCGGTCTAGGCCAGCCCGCTCACTGCGTTTGGCTTAGCAGGTAAAAGTCCGCTTCGCCGCCGGGGCGGGAGTACACGATGGAAGACAGGTCATGGGAATAATCGAAGGCGTTGCCGCCATAGTAGAGGCGAAAACTGAAAGGTAGTTTCAAGGCGACTTCGGGTTTGCCGAGGAGTTGTCCGTCATGCCATTTTTGGCGGTAGAAGACAACGCCGCCCTGTTCCGCGACGGCATAGACAAACGATTTGAAGTCTGGCGCAAACCAGAGGCTATAGGTAACGATTCCGGGAAGTAAGGGAATGCATTTTTTATCGCGGACTGAAATCTCGTAGATGCCCACTTTGTCGCCCAGGGAGGCAAAGCCAAGCAAATAATTTCCGTCCTGGGAAGCGTCAAGCGTGTTGGAGCAACCCAGAACAAAGGGTTGCGGGTTGGAACCGTCACTGTTGGTTTTCCATACGGACAGACCGTGCTCGGCGGTTAGGGTGGAGAGGTAGATGGCCTGTCCGTCGGGCGACCAATGCATAAAACCGTCTAAGCCCTCTACCTTCGCTATTTCGTGAAGGTCACGGCCGTCGGCTCCAACGACAAATCCTCTCTCCTCCTTACCGGATTTATCGAAAAAAGCCACTTTCGAGCCGTCACGCATCCATTCCCCGGTGTCGAAATCTCCCGCCGCTGCGAGCCTGATCTTGTTGTTGCCGTCCATGTCGGAAACCCAGACTTCGTTTTGGTTCGAAGCCAGAAGCTTGAGATACATGACACGCTTGCCATCCGGTGAAATCGCGGGCTGACTGGCGTTTTCGGCAGCGATGTCTACTGACTGCCGGGTTTGGGGATGGTAGAGGGTTAGAAAGCCGGATCGCTTTCCGTTTACATAATAGAGGCCCTTGCCTGCGGGATCCGGCAGGGGAGAATAATCGGGACCAGGTCCGAAAGTTACCTGGGTCAAGTATTGATTGGCCAGGTCAAACTTCCAGAGGTTGGTGAGGCCGTTGACATTGCGGCTGAAGAGCAAAGACTTTCCCGGCTCTGCCCATACGGCATCCAAGGAAGAGAGGGTAGAAGAAGAAGTGAGGGTCAACGTTCCCAGGTCGCTCGCCTGATGGCCGGCTAGGTTCAAACGATGAAGGTGAAATTCGCTTGAAGTGTAATTCTGGCGCGAAAAGATAAGCAGGTTTTCTCCATCGGGATAGGGAAGGATATCGACGACAATGAGAGGAGGATTATCGAAGCTGAAAAGTTTTTCTTCGGTGAGACCAGATTTTCCGGCGCGGAAGACGGCTTGTGGAGAATCCGTTTTCAGGTAGTACAGCCAATTACCGTCCGGCGAAGTCGCCAGAAACGCGCCTGGGACCACGCGGTGTGGAGCTCCGCCGAGGGTGGGAACGGCCCAGATTTCATCGCGACCGAGATTGCGTCGATAGTAGATTTCGCTTCCGTCGGCGGAAAAATTGTCTACGATCTTGTCGCCCTCATCGTGAGTCAGTTGGAGCGGTTCACCGCCGGAAGTGAGCATGAGAAAAACTTGTTCGACTCCGCCGGCGGCTGAGCCTAAGGCAATCGCGTGTCCGTCGGGTGAGAGGCGGGCTGAGTTGATGAGTCTGTTCCAGTGGCTGATTTGAGTGATTTTGCCGGGTGCCGCGGATTTAGTGGCGGATCTTGCGGTGTTGTGTCCGCGGTAGAGGAGGAACCCGAAGCTGGCGAGAGCGATGACGGCGATCGTTAGTGCAGCGGTAAGAGCGGTTTTGTGGCGGGAGGCGAGACCGGCGATTTGCTGCGAGTCGCTGATGGAAGTGGCTGAACTTTGTTCGCGCGCGGACGGCCCGGAAGTGAGCGAAGCGGGCATTGTTTTGCCGGTCGAGGTTTTGCCAGCGGGGGATGTTTCTGCGACTGTATGTTGATCGGAAACCGCAGCCACCGTCGAGGTCCGGTTCGATTCGGTGTCGCGCTTCAGACGCTTCAATTCGCTACGTAGGTCGGCCGCGCTTTGGTAGCGCAGGTCGCGGTCTTTTTCCAGCAGGCGATGGGTGATGTCCTCCAGCTTCGGCGGGATATCGGGATTCAAGCGGATCGCGGGAGCGGGCGCTCGATTCAGAATGGCTTCGAAGAGAACGCCGCTGGTTTCGCCGCGAAACGGCAACGTGCCGGTGCTCATCTCGTAGAGTACCGCGCCGAAAGAGAAAAGGTCAGTGCGCGCGTCCAGCTCTTTGCCCCGCACCTGCTCGGGCGACATGTAAGCGATGGTGCCGAGCGCAGTTCCAGGGCTGGTGAGCTGTTTTTCGTCAAGCGTAACCATGGCAGTGCCTTGGCTGGCAGAGCTTGGTGAGGACAACACTTTGGCGAGTCCGAAATCCAAAATCTTGGCGTGCTCGTGCCTGGTAATAAAGATGTTGGCGGGCTTGATGTCGCGGTGAATAATGCCCTGGCTATGCGCCGCCTCCAGCCCTTCAGCAATTTCGATCGATAGCGTCAGCAGACTCTCAATATCCATGGGGCGGCCGGAAATGCGATGCTTCAGGGTCACGCCGTCCAGGAATTCCATGGCAATGAACGATTGCTCGCCGTGCTTGCCGATTTCGTAGATGGTGCAGATGTTGGGGTGATTGAGGGCCGAGGCGGCACGCGCCTCGCGGCGGAAGCGCTCCAGGGCCTGCAGGTCGCGCGACATTTCATCCGGCAGAAACTTGAGGGCGACGAAGCGGCCCAGGTCAGTGTCTTCGGCCTTGTAGACGACGCCCATACCGCCGCCACCAAGCTTTTCAACGATGCGATAGTGCGAGATGGTCTGGCCGATCATTCGTTCGGATGGATCATTCGCGAAGGGGCATTCGAATTGTCTCATCTTACGGACGGGGGCATCTTTCCGTCAACGAATGGCTAGCGTGGAAAGGAAGAAGCGGGCGGCTTGGCTGGCAGTATGCTCATAAGGAGTTCAGCGTCGACTTAAAATCTAATCATTCGAATGGACGGGGGAATTCCACCTCCTGCGCTCTTAGCTCAGAGGGGATACTTCTAATGAGTTAAGCATGGGGACACTTCTAATGAGTTAAGCATGGGGACATTTCTAACGAGCTTTGACGCGAACGCATCGCGAATGATTGACTGACTTCCGCCGCATCCTTAAGATGGAACGTCTCAGAAAAAACTGCCACTCCTTCTTGATCGGTTCAACATGATCGGCCAAATCATTTCGCACTATCGCATCGTCGAAAAGCTGGGCGGCGGTGGTATGGGTGTGGTTTACAAGGCCGAGGACACCAAACTCGATCGCTTTGTCGCCTTGAAGTTCCTCCCTGACGAAGTGGCCAAAGATGCGCAGGCTTTGATGCGCTTTCGCCGCGAGGCGAAGGCGGCCTCTGCGCTGAACCATCCCAACATTTGTACCATCCACGAGATCGACGAGCAGGATGGCCAGACCTTCCTCGTGATGGAGTTTCTCGACGGCGTCACGCTGAAACACCGCATCGCAGGACGGCCATTAGAGATTGAGAGTCTTTTGGAGTTGGCCATTGAAGTCGCCGATGCGCTCGACGCTGCGCACACCGGGGGCATTGTTCACCGCGACATCAAGCCCGCGAACATTTTTATCACCAAGCGCGGGCACGCCAAGATTTTGGACTTCGGATTGGCCAAAGTTGCATCGGCGCCGAAGGAGTTCTCGGGTGGGCCCACTGCCGCCACGATCGCCGACAGCCAGGAATTTCTGACCAGCCCGGGCACGGCTGTGGGCACGATCGCTTACATGTCCCCGGAGCAGGCGAAGGGCAAAGATCTCGATGCCCGCACCGATCTGTTTTCCTTTGGCACGGTGCTCTACGAAATGGCGACCGGAGCATTGCCTTTTCCTGGCGAAACCTCCGCCACCATCTTCGACGGAATCCTCAATCGAGCTCCGATCCCTGCCATCCGCATGAATCCGGCAATCCCACCAAAGCTGGAAGACATCATCAACAAGCTGCTGGAGAAGGACCGCGACCTTCGATATCAATCTGCGGCGGAACTGCGCAGCGACCTGAAGCGGCTGAAGCGTGACACCGAGTCGGATCGGCTCCCGGCCCAGGATTCGGGAGCGATTGCGATTTCCAGTTCCAGCGCGCCCGCAGCGCAACCCAAGCATCCCTCTAGTGGGTCAGATCTGGTCGCAGCCGCTACCCAGCATAAAACTGGCTTGGGAATTGTTCTTGCCGGGGTGCTGCTTTTGATCGCAGCTGCCGGATTCGGCATCTACAGCTTGTTTTTCTCGGCCCGCAGCCAGCCTTTTCAAGCCATCAGGATCTCAAAAATCAACGGCACTCACAACGCGCGCATTGGCGCCATGTCGCCCGATGGGAACTATCTGGCGTACGTGTTGAGCAATGAGGGCAATGAATCGTTGTGGCTTCGCCATCTGGCTAGCGAGAGCAATGTTCAGATCATTCCTCCCGAGCGGATCCAATATTCGGCACTGCGCTTCTCTCCCGACGGCAGCCACATTTACTTTTCGCACACGCAATTGACCAGCGGTCCCGCATCTCAGGAGTATGACCTGTTCCGCATCCCCGTACTGGGCGGAACCCCGCAATTGCTGGTGAAGGACGTCGATACCAATCCAAGTTTTTCACCGGATGGGCAACACTTCGTTTTCGTGCGCGCTAATGATCCCGACCCTGGCAAATACTATGTCGTCGTCGCCAATGCCGATGGTAGCAGTGAGAAGAGCATTTTCACGGGTCCCACGGAAAAAGGGATGTCAGATGTTGCCTGGTCTCCCGATGGGAAAGTGATTAGCGGCACGATGTTCGATCAGAGCAGTGTGACCCTGGGCGCGTTGGTTTCTATTGATCCCGACACGGGTAGCGTTAAAACGATATCCAGGCCGCAGTACACAGGAATGAACAGGCTGGCGTGGCTGCCCAGCGGACGGGGGCTGGCGGTAGTTTTCGCAAACATGGAAACAAAATTCAACCGCCAGCAGATCGGGCTGGTGAGTTATCCAGATGGCAAGTTTCGTCCGATTACGGCGGACACAGGTGACTATTCGACTTTGAGCGTCTCCGCTGACGGAACGTCGATTGCGACCCTAATGGGCCAGTCGGTGCGCGACGTTTATCTGAGTTTGGGGCAGAAGGCAGATTACTCGGACGCCAAACAGGTTACGTCCGGCGATTCCGTGCCTACAGTTTCCTGGACGAGAGATGGAAACCTCCTGACCGAGCAGGGATCGTCCATTCGCATTACAAACCTGAACGGCGAACTCAAGGGGCAAGTCGCTTCTGACAGCCAGTCTGCCGCCATGCAGCCAGGTGGCTGCAACGACGGCCATCTCGTCTTCGCGCGCGGTACGCAGGAAACCCTTACCATCAACGTCTGGCGCAGCGAAGCTGATGGCAGCGGATTGCGGCGGCTTACCGATGGCAAGAACGATCTGTTTCCCGCTTGTTCCCCGGATGGAAAGGCGGTCTATTACCAGGATTCAGCGGGGTTTGCCTTCAAGAAGGTGTCTATCGACGGAGGCCCGGCGGAACGGATTACAAAGTTGTTTGCTGACCTCAACTCGGGCTTTGATGTCGCTCGCGACGGTAATACCATCTTACTCGGGACCTATGATTTCAAAGCCCAGAGGCCGAACATTTCCCTGGTGTCTCTCCCGTCCGGCGACCTCTTGCGGACGTTCGAGTTTGATCCTCGGCATCGCGGCCGACTTCGCCTGACCCCCGACGGCAAAGCCATCGTGTACCCTGTGCGCGAAAAAGGAGTGGACAATCTTTGGCTGCAGCCGCTCGACGGCGGTGCCGGCCGGCAGTTGACGAACTTCAGCTCGCTGAAAATTTATTCCTATCAATGGTCGCCCGATAGTAAGAGTCTCGCGATGGTTCGCGGCGACTCTACCTCCGATCTGGTGCTCATTCAGGATGCTCAGAAGAAACAGTGAGAGGGGGATGGTCCCTCTCAATCTTGATTCCGGCTGAAGTGTCGCGTAGAGTTTTCATAAGAAGGGCCGATTGCTCTTGCGGATGGTGTCTATGTCCAGCCAGGCTAAAACCTATCTGAAGTTCGGCGCGGCCAGCGTCGTGATCGTCCTCCTCCTCGGTTATCTCGCCTACACCGGCGTGCAGGATAGCAAGAGCTACTACGTCACTATCAGCGAACTGCACAAGATGGGCAATGGCGCTTACACGAAGCGGCTGCGCGTGGCCGGCAATGTGCAGCCGGGCTCGATCAAACGCGTTGGTACGCACGTTCAGTTCGTGCTGGTCGAGCAGGACCAGTTGCTCGATGTCGACTACACCGGAACCGAAGCGCCTCCAGATACTTTCAAAGATGACTCGCAAGCGCTGGCCGACGGCAGCTTTGGCCGCGACGGCGTTTTTCACGCCAAGGCGCTGCAAGCCAAATGCGCCTCCAAGTATGCGCCCCAGCAACCGGGCAACCAGATGCAGGCTGCACCTGCGAAAACTGTAACGCAGGTCCAATCGAGCCCAAGCGGAACTTCGAACTAGGAGGCTAGTGTCTGGTTTCTCCCTCGCCTTCGTAAAAATCGCGAACACCTGTGAATTGGCTGTCAACTCCCGCAATTTCTTTCTTTCATTCGTTCTTTCATTGACGCACCAGACCGGAGGCGTTAGTATCCGTCTGAGTCTTTTACGAGACTTCCGTCGCTAGCAGTTTCCCGCAAGTAGTGTCCCAGGGTTTTCCCACAACTTGTCTTTCAGGAGGTCTCCATGAATCTATCCGTTCGCCGTCATCGAATTGTCATGACTGCGTTAGCCTTGGCCGTTCTAGCCTTTTTACCGCTTCGTCTTTACGCGACAAATGCGGTGGTCACACCCCCCAGCACGACCGCGTGCCAGAGTGGCATGGCCACATTCAACTCCATTTCTGCCGCAGTTGCCGGGGTGGTGGCAGGTTCCACGATTTACATATGTCCGGGCACTTACGCCGAGCAGGTTGTGATCAAAGAAAGATTGACGCTGATCGGAGTATCCGGCAATGGCCAGACCGGCTCATCCGCGACGGGACAGAACAACCCGGTCGTCGTCTCTCCGGCCAATGGTGTAGTAATAAACTCCGCCGACCTTTTCAACGGCCAGCCCACAGCCGCGCAGATTTTAGTTCAAACCCCTTCCGGCTCTCTCGCTACACCGATCCTGGTTTCAATCAGCAATATCACCGTGGATGGCAGCAACAACCAGCTCAGCGGTTGCGGGACTGATCTGGTGGGAATTTACTACCAGAATGCATCGGGCACCGTGAACCATGTCGTCGCTAGATTCCAGGAACTGGATGCCGCCGATTTCGGTTGTCAGGATGGGCAGGCAATTTATGTGGAGAGCGGCTACGGAAGCGGCGGAAAGGCTGTCGTAACCGTCGAAAACAGCAGCGTCCATGACTACGACAAGAATGGAATCACGTTAGACGGCAGTGGCACAACCGGTACCATTTCATCAAACTATGTAGTCGGGATCGGCGCAACACCTGCGATCGCGCAAAACGGGATTCAGGTGAGCGACGGAGCTAACGTCAAAGTGTATGGCAATACGGTTACAGATGACGTCTATGTGAACCCGCCGGATTGCGGAAATGCCTGTTTCAGCGCGACTGGGATTCTCTTGTACGATTCCGGCGGAACTTCGGCGAAACCTATGACGGTTAGCAGCAATATCGTCAGCAATGCACAGGGTGGGATTGTGTCGGTTGGCGATTCCTCCGGAACTGCCGACTACAACACTGTGAGCTCCAATCGAATTACGACCAGCCCCGCTGCTGGCCCCTTTCAACTGGATGGCATCGACCTGTGCAGCAACCACAACACCGCCAATTTGAACACGGTGTTCAACAGTTCGGGATCGGGAGTCCACATCGACAGTCAATGCACGGAATCGACCGGACCCTCCGGAAACAGCACCACGGTTTCCACGAACACCATCAACGAAGCCTGCGCCGGAGTGCTCACCGGCAACGGCACCGGGAACACGGAGTCGGGAAATATAACCTACAACGTAGTGCAGGTGACGGCCACGGGGGACTCGTGCCCGGTGGGTTCGCCTTCGAAAGCCAGAGCGAGACTGAAGCCGCGCCCCTGGCGCCCCTGATCGTTTTTCATCGAAGCCCGATCGTGAGATCGAGATAAGCGTCCGGCGGCAGGCTCTAAACATTGGAGCCTTGCCGCCGGACGTTATTTGTTTGCTCGATTTGTTTTCTCGCCTTTCTTGTTTCTTGAAAGATCGAAAAACTGGTCTTTGCAAAACCCCGCGAAAATGCATAGAGTCACTGTCGAAGTATTTGTCCGGTATTGCCGCCGCCTCTTTTTCATTGCGATTCGTGAATAGCGCTAAAATTTCGCCCGACGTTCCCCTGGTTGAGGTCAGCAACTTGATCAAGCAGTTCGGCCGCTTCGCCGCGTTGCGCGGCGTGGACGCGAAGTTTGAAGCCGGCAGGCTCTACGTCATCCTGGGCGACAATGGAGCGGGGAAGACCACTCTGCTGCGCGCTCTCGCCGGGTTGGCTCAACCGACGAAAGGCAAGATTTCCATCCTCGGCAAGAGCCCGGAGCAGGCACGTCGTGAGATCGGCTATATGGCCCATCCGTCGCTGCTCTACAACGAGATGAGCGGTATGGAAAACCTACGCTACTTTGCCCGCCTCTACGACATTCCCGGCGATAGGCGCTGTCAAGAAGTGATTCGCGCAGTGAAGCTCGATCCTGAGTTGCGAAGGCCGGTCGGCCAGTATTCGCACGGAATGCGACAGCGCATGTCGCTGGCCCGGGCTATTTTGCACGATCCAGGAATTCTGTTGCTGGATGAACCATTTTCGAATGTCGATGTTGATTCGGCGGGCGAAATGGTCGGCCTGCTTACAAGCATGCGCAATGACGGAAAAACAATTTTTGTGGTCACTCATCAGGCCGCGCTGCTCGAGGGATCAGCCGACGAATTCGTGAGGATGCAGGCGGGGAAAATCGTCGATCGCACGAGCCGGCTGGGGCGAGAACTCCCAGGAGCGAGCACGCAATGAGTTCGCTTCGTTCGATCACCTTAGCAACGCTCGCCAAAGACATCCGGCTGGAGTGGGGCTCGAAAGATGCCCTCAACTCCATGCTGTTTTTTTCCCTGCTGGTGGTTGTGATCTTTAGCTTTTCTTTCGATCCGAACGCCGAGGAATCGCGGCAGATAGCAGGCGGGCTGATCTGGGTAGCATTCTTATTCGCCGCCGTTGTCGCGTTGAATCAAACCTGGTCGCGCGAATTGCGCAACCAGGTGCTCGATGCCTACCGCGTCTCGCCGGCTCCGGCGAATGCTTTGTTTCTGGCGAAGGCGCTGGGGAATTTTCTTCTGGTGAGCATTTTAGAGGGCTTGATGGCACCGCTATTTATAATTTTCTACAACCTGCGCGCTCTGGGCCCGGCCTGGCAGTTGATGCCGGTGGCGCTGCTGGGAACCTGGGCGCTGGTGGTAAACGGGACATTCTTCGCCGCAGTCTCCCTGCGCACGCGCAGCCGCGAAATCATGCTGCCGCTGCTACTGTTCCCCATCTCCATCCCGGCCGTGCAGTCGATGGTGGAAGCTACGCGCATCATCCTCGCCGGCGACGGCTCCGCGCGTTTTTGGATCGTATTGCTTCTCACCTATGACGTGGTGTTTACTACTGCTTGTCTGGCTTTGTTCGAAACCGTCCTGCAAGCAGAATGAAACGAGTCCTTCCCATCCTTTCGGTTCTTACGGCGCTGTTGCTGGCGTATGCCTTTTATCAGGCGATGTGGGTTGCTCCAACGGAGCGCACGATGGGCGATGTGCAGCGCATCTTCTACTATCACGTGCCCTCGGCGTGGACTGCGTTCATTCTCTTCTTGATCAACCTGGTGGCATCGGTAATCTATCTTATTCGCCGAAATACAAAGGCGGATGCAGTAGCGCTCGTCT
>Ga0307474_10002376_pt1 | contig 13533 bp, 8 predicted proteins | sample atmos_gasesECM1C_2_FD_203312 | JGI IMG/M metagenome (GOLD analysis project Ga0307474, IMG submission 203312) | Hardwood forest soil microbial communities from Morgan-Monroe State Forest, Indiana, United States - atmos_gasesECM1C_05 | ecosystem: Environmental > Terrestrial > Soil > Temperate... | reverse complement strand
ATCGCAGTCACGAAGGAACGATCAATCTTCACTGCATCGAAGGGGAACTTCCATAGATAGGTCAGACTCGAATAGCCAGTGCCGAAGTCATCCAGCGCGATAGAAATTCCCATTGACCGGAGCTGCGCGAGTTGTTCCAGAGCGGCATCCGCATTTTGAATCCAGATGCCTTCCGTCACTTCCAGTTCCAGTCGCGCGGGATCGAGCCCGGATATTTCCAGGGCCTCTTTGACGGTGGCGACGATGTCCCCGTGACGGAACTGAATCGGAGAAAGATTTACCGCCACCTTGAGCGGCTTCGTCCAGGTTGCAGCTGTCTTGCATGCCGTCTTAAGGACCCACGCCCCAATGGGCACGATGAGGCCCGACTCTTCTGCCACAGGAATAAATTCAGCGGGCGATTTAGGGGCCCAGCCATCGGGCCAGCGCAACAGAGCTTCGAACCCAAGCAGTCCTTTTTCGTGAAAGGAAAAGAGAGGCTGATAGGCCAACTGGAAAGCGTTTGTGTCCAGTGCGCAGCGAAGATCGGTTTCTATCCGCCGCCGCTCGCGGAAGATTGCATCCATTCCCGCGTGGTAGAAGCTTACGGTGTTGCCCCCTTCTGCTTTTGCTTTGTAAAGAGCGGCATCCGCACAGCCGAGAAGCGAGTCCCAGTCGCTTGCGTCGGGTGGCGCAATGGCAACTCCGATGCTTGCTGCACAATCCAGTTTCAAGTCCCCAATCTTATATGGCCCCGATAGGATTTCCGTCAGTCGCGCGGCAAGACTTTGGGCCCCCTCTGGCTGAGCCATACCAACCTGCAAAATTACAAATTCGTCCCCGCCGAGTCGCGCCACGACATCCTCTGCTCGGACTGAAGCGTTGAGGCGCAGAGCCAATGCCTTGAGCACTTCATCTCCAACTCCATGTCCAAAACTGTCGTTAATGCTTTTGAACCGATCCAAGTCAATCAACAACGCCGCGATATAGGTTTTATTGCGGACGGCGAATGCCAATGCGCCCTTTGCCGATTCTCCGAGCCATCTTCGGTTGGCAACTCCCGTCAGCGTATCGTGCTCAGCCAAGAACAATGCCTCGGATTGGGCGATACGATGGGCAACCATCTTGCGATAGACCAGAAACCCTGGAAATGCACTTGCGAGCAGAACAGCCAGGGCAATGATGAATTCCATGCGGAGAAAGGATTGTTCATAGAACGCGTGATCGGCAGTCTGATCCAGATAAATCTCAAAGACGCCAACGACGTCTCCGTTTTTCCGGATTGGAATGAAGGACTCAGCAAAGTAAGCGGGATCGGCCGGCGAGTGTCCGACGCTGGTCTCTGTGAACTCAGTTCCGGAAGACAGGGATTTGGCTATTAGTTGCCTGGAATGCTCAGAGGGTGCCAACTGCACACCGACGGAACTCGTTCGATCCGACGAGAGGACGAGGCCGCCCTTCTTGTTCCAGATTCTGTATCGAAAGATGTCGCTCACGCGAGTGACACTTTCGAGGAGATGTTTCGTCTCGCCAGAAGGCGGTGGGCCGGTGATCAGTGCAGGAACATCGATGCTTTCCATCAGCGTCGCAACCCAATTGCTCGACGTGGAGCGTGCGTCGGTGCGCAGCATATCTGCCGCCACTACATGGCTGAGCTTGACTCCGCCGAGCGCAAGCAAAATGATCACGGCGACCAGAGATATGAAGATTCCGCCGTCGCTCGAATTGAGACGGCTCGCAAAGTTCTTTTTCGTGGACTTCACCAGCACTCTCCAACGATCAGGCCGCAGTCTCGTGTACAACATCGCGACCACTCAGTGAGCTCAGAATCGCCCTTCAAGCCTTCACGAGTTTTATCGGACCAGAATGACGGCTCTTTAATAACGGCTGGTTATAGATCGATTAGATGGAAGTTTTTGCGATCGCAATGTGGCTCCTGTCACGCCTTGAACTTGCCCATTTGATTGATAAAAATAGACTTATATGAACGCTAACCCGGGAGTTGTACGTCGGAGTGCAATTTCGCATGCGGTTTCAAACCCGGCAGAAGCGCCTTGACGGCCAAGCTTCTCACTGCGGATCCAGGAAGCGGGTAATTTCGAGTCCGTTCCTTTTTGTTACGCGAGGAATGACCATTTCGAACTCTCTTTACTCACAGATGAACGCGGCACGCGACAAGGATGGTGCCGCGCGGAATTGCAAACTAAATCTGCATCGCCATTTCGTCCATCCCGCTCAGGGCTGGTCCGTGCAAAATGCTACAATTTGCCCACACCAGAATCCATGAACGACCTTTCCTCGCAAGCCGAAGCCGCACTTGAAGTCATCGCGCCCGACGGTTCGCGAGAGAATGTCGACCTGACTCATGGGCCTTTCAACATTGGGCGCGGCGGCGTGGGCGACAACGCGTTGCAGCTTGCCGACGGGCGCATCTCTCGCAATTGCGCGACGATTACGCCTGAGGGCGCCGGCTTCCGCTTGCAGGACCGCGGCAACCGCTATGGCGTTTTTGTGAATGGCGCCAGGGTCGATCGCCACATGTTGCGCGACGGCGACACCATCACCTTCGGCATTGAAGACAGTTATCGAATCGTCTTCCATGGGTTATCGACTCCGGCCGCGACCTCGCGACACGATTCGCAAGTGGCCAACCTGCTCACGCGCATCGGTTCCATCTCCGACTTCGCGGGCACCACCGGCTCCGGCGGATTGAACAAGCTCAATCTGCTGCTCGAAGCAACATCGCTTCTCCACTCGCAGCTTCCTCTCGATGCCGTGCTGGGCACGATGCTCGATCACGCCATCTCGGTCACGCACGCCGACCGCGGGCTGCTCATCGAGCCTGATTCCACCGGCGCGCTGCGCGTTCACCAGGCCCGTAGCAACAAAGGTGAGAATTTGCCGCCGGAAACGCTCAACCCCAGCCAGACCGCGATCAACCAGGCGATCAGCAAACAAGCGGCAGTGATAACAGAAGATTTGAACCTGGCCGGCCTGGATTTGAAGGCTGCCGAGAGCATTGTGGTTCAAGGGTTGCGCGCGGTCGTCGCCATTCCGCTCTATGCATCGTCGCGTTCTACAGCCGATACCGGCGCAGAAAATGAGCGTGGCCAATTGCTGGGAGTGCTCTATCTTGACTCGCGCCGTATCGCCGGGTTTTCCGCGCTCGATCGCCAGATTCTCGATGCGCTCGCCGTGCAGGCCGCAAGCATTATGGACAACGCGCGCCTGGTAGAGCGCGAACGCGAGCGCCAGCGGCTGGAGCAGGAGTTGTCGATTGCGCGCACCATCCAGCAGGCGCTTTTGCCTCAGAATCTCAACGACTGTCCGCACTTGGCCGTCACCGGCGTCAACTATCCATGCCATGAGGTAGGCGGTGACTATTACGATGTCGTTCCGATGAGCGAGGATCGGACGGCGATTCTGATTGCCGACGTCAGCGGCAAAGGCCTCGGCGCGGCGCTGCTCACAACCATGCTGCAAGGCGCGTTGTCGGGGCTGACCATGGGCGCCGATCCCGTGAAAGTCTTCAATCACGTCAATCGCTTCCTTTGCCGCCACGCGGAAGTCGGTCGCTACGCCACCATGTTTATCGGAATGGTCGGTGCGGACGGCACGCTCGAATACATCAAGGCCGGCCATCCATCGCCGCTGCTGCTTCGAAAGGGCCAAGTGAGCGAACTCTACACCGAGGGATCATTCCCCGTTGGCCTCATTCCCGAAGCGGAGTTCACGTCGGTGCGAATGCAGCTTGAGCCGGACGACACGCTCGTTCTTTTCAGCGATGGCGTTACGGAAGCCGAGGATCCCGACCATGAACTGTTCGAGGTCGCCGGGCTAACTAAAGTCATGACCGGCCGCAACCCCGAAACGATCGAAGATCTACAGCGGGCAATCCTCGATGGAGTACGCGACTTTACCAGGGGCGAGCATCAGTCAGACGACCTCACGCTGCTGGTCGTTCGCTACCGAAAAGCGGCCTGACCCACCAACCTCTAGCCGTGCCGATTTAGATCTGCTATCCCACACTCGCTGTATTGACCCCCTCCATTGGTTGGCGTTCTCACCACCGAATCTGCTGAAAACTGCCGCGCGGCATTGGTACAATCCTCACCATGGGCGACCCCAAAGTCATTGGAAGGTATGAGATTGTCGAGGAGTTGGGCCGCGGGGCCATGGGAAGTGTTTTCAAAGCCCGCGACCCTGCCGTCGGCCGAATCGTCGCCCTCAAAACCATCCATACCACCGCGCTCGAAGGCGCTCAAAGCGAAGAGTACAGGACGCGTTTTTATCGCGAGGCGCGCGCATCCGGCGTGCTGGCGCATCCCGGAATCGTGCCTGTTTTTGATGTGGGCGACGATGCAGGCGTGCCTTTCCTGGTGATGGAATATGTCGACGGCAGAAACCTTGCCGACGTGATCAAGAAGGGCGAGCGGTACACGCTCGATCGCGTTTGCGAGATCGTTCAGCAAGTCGCCGAAGCGCTTGGCTATGCGCACCGGCAGGGCGTGATTCATCGCGATATCAAGCCCGCCAACATTCTGATGACTTCGAAAGCTGTCTACGGCAGCGAGCGGCCGCGCATCACCGATTTTGGCATTGCCAAACTGGCCTCCAGCGACATCACCACCACCGGGCAGTTGCTGGGCACGCCTTCTTTCATGCCGCCAGAGCAGTTCACCGGTTCGCCCATCGACGGCCGTGCCGACCTCTTTTCACTGGGCGTCATTCTTTACTCGCTCGCTACCGGCGAGCAGCCATTTCCCGGCGAGACCATGACCGCCGTCTCCTACAAGGTCGTCTACACCGAGCCGATTCCGCCGGCAAAACTCAATCCAGCCATTCCAGCTCGTTTTGAAGCGGTCATTCTTAAAGCGCTCGCCAAGAGTCCTTCGGATCGTTTCCAGACCGGCGAAGAGATGGCCCAGGAACTGGCCGCGATGCGCGCGGGTTCCGGAACCACAATATCGCCATCCGCTAATTTTGCGCCGCCGCTCGCAAACTCCGATGTCACCCTCGGTCCCGGCCCTGCAGGCGGAGGCGCGTTCTTTCCCCCGGCTCAGGCAGTCACGGCCGATAGGACCAACAAGCCGGGTCAGGGGCCGGCGGCAAAGAAGTCCCCAAAATCATTTGAATCTCTCTTCGGAACCGCGTTGCTTTCTGTTGCGGGCCTCGCGGTTGTGATTGCCGGCGGCTGGTACTGGCTCGCGCATCGCAAGCCGCCCGAACCACCGCATCAGGTGGTCACGGTTCCCGCTCCAGGGCCCCAGCAGAATCCTCCGCAAACTCAGCCTCAAACTCAGCCTCCGACTCAGACTGGCGGCCCGACTACGCCAACTCCCGCTACCGGTCCCGGCCCCACGCCAGCCAAACCGGCGAGCGGCCCCGGAAACGCGCCCACGAAACCCGTTCCCGCATCCGGCCCAGGCGCATCTCCAGCCGGCTCGCCAAAGTCAACCAAACCATCCGCGGGCAAGCCCGCTTCCGGCAATACACCACCTGCGCCGCAACCTGTCGCCGTAGTCACGCCACCACCGGCTCCCGCGGCCAACCCCACGCCGGCAAAAACCCAGCCGCCCGCGCCAGCTCCCTCACCGGCATTTGATGCCCGCAAGGCCGACCCAGACAAAAACGGCAAGTTGAAGATCGACGTCAGCAAATTTCCCAAGGGCCTTCCCTTCACCATATTGATGAACAACAAGCCTTATATTCATTTCATCACCGGCGACGGCAGCAACCTGAGCAATTTGTATGCTCCGCCCGGAATGCAGCAGTTCCAGGTCTCGTTCAAGAGCGGCGGCCAGGAGTGGGACTCAAAGCCTCTCAGCAGTGACTTCAAGGCAAAGAAGGGCAAGACTCTCAAGGTTCAACTGCTGGAGAATGGCAGCGCGATCTCAAAGATCACCCCGCCGATCAGCAAGGACGCGGTACTGTCGATCTCCTTCAACACCAGCCTCAGCGATCTCTTCTGATCTTTTAGGTTTGTAACAGCACTGTCACAATCCGCCGGTACCATCGGGCGAGTAGATTCCGGAATATCGCACAAAAGAAAAGGGCTATAGAAATGCAACTCTCCACGCAGGAAATGGACGGCGGCATCACCAGGGTGGAACTGGATGGGCGCATGGACATCGCCGGCGCCGCGGCAGTCGACCTCAAAATGAATCTGATCGCAGGCAGCGCGAAGAAGCTTCTGATCGACCTGGAAAAGCTTACGTTCCTCGGTTCCATGGGCCTGCGGTCCATTGTTCTTCCCGCGCGCGCGGTGCTCAGCAAGGGCGGAAAAGTCGTCATCTATGCGCCGACAGAGATGGTGGAGTCGGTTCTCAAGGCCAGCAATATCGATTCGCTTCTGCCAATTCACCACGATTTGGCCGCGGCAACGGCAGCACTGCAATGAACCCAACTGCTCTCCTGGCGGAAACCATGCCCGCAGAAGAAACAGTCAAGCCCGTCTCCCGGCTGACCCTGAAAAGTCAGCTCGAGGATATGGCCGCGCTCTGGCCGTGGGTCGAGGCCATCGTCGCCGAACACGCAATCTCGCCCGACACCGCGTTCGCCATCCATCTTTGCCTTGAAGAAGCAATTTCCAACGTCATCCGCCACGGCTATAGCGGGCAACCCGGCCATTCCCTTACTGTCGATTACGCCTCGTACGCCTCGCCAAACGCACACGAACTCGTCTTCATGATCGAGGATCAGGCTCCGCCCTTCGATCCCCTCGATCCTTCGTTAATCGAGGAACTCCCCGCGCCGGCGCCCGAAGACTTTCTTCGCCCCGGCGGCCGCGGCATCCTTCTCATGCGCCGGTTCGCGAGCTCCATCGCCTACCAGCGCCTCGAAAACAGCGACGGGGGCGGCAACCGCCTCACTATCGGCTTCGTTTTGCCCCACTAACGTTTTCCGGATGGGACGTTTTCCCGATGGCCGATCCAGGCCTCCACACAGCTCCAAGCCCCTCCAACCCCTTTGCCTCAGGTACTTCCGAGTCTCCACCACGTTTTCTAAGAGCTACTTGGGGTATCATTGCGTCTATAGAGTGTGTGCAGCTGGCATCTGTTTAATGCTGCTTTGGTGGTGTGAGTGTCCCGATTTTTCCAGCGTTTTGTCTTTGCAATCTCCCTTGTGATCTTTGCCGGCCTCGGCATCAGTTATGTTCTGGGCGAGCTCGGCTGGATCGGCGTCCATGCCGGCGACGAACAGGATGCCGCCTACAAGCAGATGCGCGTCTACGCCGAGGTTCTGCGCAAGATTCAGAACTACTACGTCACCCCGCCCGACATTCCCGCTGTGACCACCGGCGCTCTACACGGCCTTCTCGATTCGCTCGATCCCGATTCCAGCTATCTCACTCCAGCCGAGTACAAAATCTATAAAGACCGTCCCGCCACCGACAACGCGCAAGTGGGGCTCACCATCTCCAAGCGCTTCGGCTACGCCACGGTGGTCAATGTGCTGCCCGGATCGCCCGCCGACCAGGATCATCTGCGCGATGGCGACGTCATCGACCTCATTGACGGCCAGTCGACTCATGACTTGCCGCTCGCAATCGTTCGCTTCATGCTCACCGGCAAGCCCGGCACCACGGTCACAATTTCGGTGGTCAGGCCCTTCAAACCCGATCCCGACTCAATCACCCTCACGCGCGGCGTGCTCGCTACCCCGCCGCTGGGTGAGCAGTTCTACGAAAACTCAACCATCCTCTATCTCAAGCCCGGCGTTTTGACCTCGGCTCGCGTAGACGACATCGCTGCCCGCATCAAAGCCGCAGGAAAGGGCCACAAGATTCTTCTCGATCTACGCGACACTACCGGCGACGATCCCCGTCAGGGACTGCGCCTGGCCAACTTCTTCATCAAGCAAGGAACCCTGGCCTCGCTCGAGGGCCAGAAGTATCCGTTGCAATCCTTCAACGCCGATCCTTCCCTCGTCCTGACCGATGCGCCGGTAGCAGTGCTGGTAAACCGCGGCACATATGGCGCGCCCGAGCTTACAGCGGCCGCCATTGAAGACCTGAAGCGCGGCGATGTAGTCGGCGAGCACACCTTCGGCGAGGGCACGGTTCAAAAAACCATCGACCTGCCCGACGGCGCCGGCCTCATGTTGACCGTGGCCAAGTACGAGGATCCCGACGGCAAGAAAATTGAGGATGTTGCGGTTACGCCCAACGTCGTTGTCGCTTCTCCTCAGGATGATGGCGAACCGCTGCCTCCATCCAATGGCGACGCGCCGCTGAATTCTGCACTGTCGCTGCTGAAGGCCAAGAGCTAATAGGGACCAGCCCAGATCAGCGGGACCAGAGTAGCTGAGCGGGACCAGACCGGCTGACCGTTAACCAGCCCTTACTTAATTCCTTCCGCCTTCGTACGCGTTTCCCACTCTTGACCGAGGTAACACCGTCACGCACGGCATTCGATCTTTCTTTTGCAAACCAGTGCTAGCCTTAGTCTGAGGCACTCCTCCGCCTCGCACGGCGGAGGCTTGCCCGTGAGGCCACCTCCGCTTTGGCTACGACGTCAAATCAGCCGCCCCTAAAACGGCACGAGAAAGAGCGGCCCGCAAAAGACCGGCCCGAAAAGGCGCGGCCGCCTTTAGAACCCCCGCCTTTAGAACCGTCGCTCAAGGAGCGGACCCCCGTGGGACAAGACGGGCACAGCCCGCGCTCGTCTTCTCGGCCACGCCGACCTTCCGCACCGCAGCTCCCCGCGCGCAGTCGCAACAAGATAGCCGGCCGCTCCGCCATCGCTGCGTTGGTGTTGCTCGCTGCCATCACCGGATCTCTCGCCGGCCTCACGCTGGTCTACTCCGCGGACCTTCCGCAGATTCAGGACCTCGAGCACTTTCGGCCGTCTACCATCACCGATCTCTACGATCGCAAGGGCCGCATCGTCGGCTCATTCGCGCTGGAGCGCCGCGAGGTTGTCGGCTACGACGGCTTCGCGCCTGTCCTGCGCCAGGCCGTGATCTCCATCGAAGACAAGAACTTCGAGTCGCACTGGGGCATCAACGTTTTTCGCGTCGCCGGCGCCGCCTGGCATGACATCCGCTCCCATGGCCGCGCGCAGGGTGCGTCCACGCTCACCATGCAGTTGGCGCGCAATCTTTTTCTTTCCTCTGACCGCACCGCCATGCGCAAAGTGCAGGAGGCGTACCTTGCCATCCAGATCGAGCGCGCCTTCACTAAAGAACAGATCTTCACGCTTTACGGCAATCAGATTTACCTGGGCAGCGGAAACTACGGCTTTGAAGCCGCGTCGGAGTATTTCTTTTCGAAACACGCCCGCGACCTCACGCTCACTGAGGCGGCGCTGCTCGCTGGCCTGCCCAAAGGGCCGGTGGCATTTTCACCTTTGCTCTATCCCGAGCGCGCGCTGCGCCGCCGCAACCTGGTGCTCAGCGAGATGGAGTCTGACGGCGCTATCACTCACGCCCAGGCTGAAGCAGCGCGCAACGCTCCGCTCGGCTTGCAAATGGCGCGGCCCGTCGGCCTTGTCGCGCCCTGGTTTCAGGATGCGGTCCGCGAAGAACTGGACAAGCGCTTCGGCGCCGAAGAAGTTCATGAAGACGGCCTGCGCGTCGATACCACGCTCGATCTTGATCTGCAGACGGTCGCTAATCGCTCCGTTGTAGACGGAGTGGCTGCGTACGAGCGCCGCCACGGCTGGCGCGGCAAGCTCGAAAATGTTCTTGCCGGCGCTACGCTCGAAAGCTATCGCCACCCGGATTGGGCCGTGCAGGCAGCCCCCGGCGATTACGTCCACGCTCTCGTCACGCGTGTTCTTCCGCTCGAGATTCACGCGCGAATCGGCCCACCCAATCAACCCGGCTCCGATCTCTTGCTGTTACCGTCCGATTGGCAGTGGACCGGCATGCGCTACGGCGATGCAGTCGCCAAACCCGGCGACATTATCTATGTCCGCATGACTGCGGCTGCTGAAAGCGGTTCGCGCCGCGCATCGCTCGAGCAGGATTCCGGCGCGGAGGGCGCGCTGCTAGCCATCGATAACACCAGCGGCGACGTGCTCGCGATGGTCGGCGGACGCGACTACGCGCTGAGCGTCTTCAATCGCGCCACGCAGGCCGAGCGGCAAACCGGCTCCAGTTTCAAGCCCTACGTCTACACCGCGGCTATTGAGGACGGCGTCAAGCCCACCGACATCATTGTTGACGGGCCAACGCGATTCGGCGACTACGTTCCGCATAATTACGAGAATGACTACAAGGGTGCGATGACTGTCGCCAACGCCTTCGCCGAATCGCGCAACATTCCCGCCCTCAAACTTGCCGCGCGCGTGGGCATTCGCAAAGTCATTGACGTGGCCCATCGCTTCGGCGTCACTTCGAATATTCCGCCGTATCTTCCGGTGGCGCTGGGCGCGGTGGAGATCACGCTTCAGGAGCAGGTCGCCTCCTACGCCGTCTTCCCCAATGACGGCATCCGCGTTGCCCCTCATCTAATCCGCAAGGTTTCCAACGCCGACGGAATCGTTCTCTGGCAGGATGCGCCTGCCGTCGACGAAGTGCTTGACCAGCAAACGGCGCGCACCATGATGACGCTGCTGCGTGGCGTAACCGAGCACGGCACGGGCCAGGCCGCGGCGCAGTTGAATCATCCGCTCGGCGGCAAAACAGGAACCACCAGCGACTTCACCGATGCCTGGTTTTTGGGTTTCTCGCCTTCCGTCACCTGCGGCGTGTGGGTGGGCTATGACAGTCGCGAATCGCTCGGCAACAAGGAAACCGGAGCGGTGGCCGCGCTGCCCACATGGATCAACTTCATGCGCGCCGCCATCGCCGGCAAAGACGACGAAAAATTCCCAGCTGACGAAGATTCCGGCGCGCTCGATCAAGCCCGGCTCGATCAAACCAAGCCCGATCAGACCAAGCTCGATCAAACCAAGCCCGACCAAGCCAAGCCCAACCAAGCCAAGGTTGATCAGACTTTGTCAAAACCGAAGTCCGAGCTCTCGCCCGCCGTGCAGCGCGCAAAACCCCGCAGCACTCCAATCGCGAAAGCAGCCCAATTTGTTCCGAGGCCGTCGCAGCGCCGCATCGTCAGGCCCGCGTTGCCTTCTCACCCCTGACGCGAAGCGCCGCCCCCAGATCGCATCGCATCGCCAGCGTTTCCTAACCGCCTAAGCGCGATTCGCCTCCGCCAGCCGGAAGTAGCGCTTGGCGCGCGCTACATCCTTGAATATTTGCGCTTTCAGCGCTTCCGGCGTCGGCCATTTATGCTCGCCGCGCAGGCGCAGCAGGAATTCAACTTCCAGCGGCGTATTTTCGCTGAGCTCCACCGGCTCAAAGTCGAGAATGTGCGACTCTACCGCAAAGGACGGCTCGCCGAACGTCGGCCGGTTGCCCACATTCGTCACCGACTGAAACACGCGCCCATCCACTTTGAGTCGCGTCACGTAAACGCCGAAAGCCGGCAGCAATCCGTCGTAGTGCGCAAAGTTCACCGTCGGCACCACCAGTCGCGTGCCGATGCCCCGTCCCGGAGCAGGCGTGGACAGCACCGTGAACGGCCGTCCCAGCATCCATCGCGCCCGTCGAATGTCCCCCGCTCCAATTAATTTACGAACAGCCGAGCTTGAAACCTCCAGCCCGCGCACGCGAACCGCGTCTTGAACGTGAACGGCAAAACCAAACTCCTCGCCCAGCGCGGCCAGCTCGCGCACGCCGGCAGTGGCGCCGTGCCCAAAGCGGAAGTTTTGTCCTTCGTGCATGGCGCGCACGCCGAGCGCCTCAATCAGGGTCCGCTGCACAAATTCGCGCGGCGACAATCGTGCGAGAGCTGCATCGAAAGTCAGGACGAGAGCCGCATCGATCCCTGTTTCGCCCAGCAGCCGCAGTCGCTCGGGGAAAGGCGTGATCAGCCGCGGTGCCCGCGCAGGGCGCAAGAACTGCTCGGGGTGCGGATCGAAAGTGATCGCTACCGAGCGCGCGCCCGTACTCCGCGCCTCCGCTGCTGCCGCGGCAAGAATCGCGCGATGCCCCAGGTGCACGCCATCGAAGTTGCCCACCGCGGCCACCGTTGGGCCAAACCCCGCGGGAATCTCATCCAGTGAACGAAAAACTGCAAACCCCGCATCGCCAGGCGCTGCCCCGTCCGGCTTTAATTCGCCCGGCGTCATCTCACTCGGCGCCCTTCGATTTGCGATTTGCCTCGGCTCGCTCGTCATAGCGTCACCGGCACGCTCAGTCCGTCGTGCGCCAACTTCACGCCCTCGGGCAGCGTTTGGTTGGTCTCTTCGTGGCCCAATTCGTGACCAATATGCGTGAACCAAGTTTGCCTGGCGCCAATCCGCTTTGACCAACCGAGCGACTGCTCCACAGTGGAGTGGCTCGGGTGGGGAGTGTGACGGAGTGCGTCGATCACTACCACGTCGATGCCCGCTAGAAGCGAAAAGCTCTCTTCCGGTATCGCGCTCACATCCGTCAAATAAGCTGCGTTGCCAAAACGATAACCGGCAATGGGCTGCTCGCCGTGCAGCAGCGGAATTCGCACGAACTCCACTCCGAATAGTTTGTTGCGCTCGGCAAGCGGAACCAGCTTCACGCGCGCTCGGGTAGCATAAGTCGTTTGCGGCGAGAATGTGTAGGCAAAGATTCGCTCCAGAGCCGCGGCCGTCGCTTGATCGGCATAGAGCGGAATCGGGCCGCCCTTCTTCGCAGCAATAAAGCTCAGCGGGCGCAAATCATCCATCCCCAGAATATGATCCGCATGAGCGTGTGTATAAAACACCGCGTCCACATGCGTAAGCCGCTCGCGCAGTGCCTGCTCGCGAAAGTCCGGACCGGTATCGATCACGACTATTCGTTCATTGCCGCGTTCGTCGCCAGTTGCGGTTTCATTGCCAGTTGAAGGTTCGGTCCAGCGCAACATCACCGAAGGCCGCAGCCTGCGATCATGCGGATCGAGCGATGTGCACACCGGGCATTCGCAGGCCAGCGTCGGAACCCCCATCGAGGTTCCCGTTCCTAGAAATGTGAGTGTGCCTTGCATTCAAGCTTCTAGCCTCTAGCTTCTAGCCTCCGGCTTCTAGCTTTACCCCGTCGCTTGTTGGCGATGAACCGAAGAGTTCCCACTGACGCAAACCTGAGAATTCAATCGACCGCAATAACAGCCATTTAAGGTGAGCGGATCTGTTACCGGGGCAGGGACGGCTAGAAGCTAGGAGCTAGCAGCTAGAAGCTGTTCCTCTCACTTCTTCGCCGGCGGCACCGGCGGCGCTGTGGCCACGCTCATCATGCTGGTCAGTTCCATAAAGGCCATCCGCGCCTCAAAGAGCACCGTCTGCAAGATGCGATCCTCCGCGGGCGTCAGATTGCCGCGCGTCTTCTCCGCCAGAACTCCCAGCAGATCGATGGTCGCACGCGCGCCCATAATGTCCACGCGCGGACGCTGTCCCTCCTGCGTGCCCGCTCCCATTTGCAGCATCGCCGTCACGTAGAACTGCTGCACGAGCTGATCAAATCCCATCGGCGGCTGTGGGCCCGCCGCGGGATTCTGTGCGCGAACCAACTCCTCCAGCCGTTGTGCCGAGGCATCGT
>Ga0307474_10002375_pt1 | contig 13533 bp, 14 predicted proteins | sample atmos_gasesECM1C_2_FD_203312 | JGI IMG/M metagenome (GOLD analysis project Ga0307474, IMG submission 203312) | Hardwood forest soil microbial communities from Morgan-Monroe State Forest, Indiana, United States - atmos_gasesECM1C_05 | ecosystem: Environmental > Terrestrial > Soil > Temperate... | reverse complement strand
AGGATCACGAACGAATCGTTCAAAGTGCGCCCGCGCATGAAGGCAATGGGTGCGATCTCAATGACGTTCTTCTCCAGATAGCGATCGACCTTCTCTGGATCGAGCATGTCGTAGAGCGCATCGTAAAGTGGCCGCAAGTAAGGATCGATCTTGTCCTGGAGCGTCCCGGGCAGAAAGCCCAGGCGCTCGCCCGCTTCCACCGCGGGGCGCGCCAGGATGATGCGGTTCACGCGCTTAGCCAGCAAAGCAGAAATCGCCATGGCCACGGCAAGATACGTCTTGCCGGTACCTGCGGGGCCGATGCCGAAGACCATGTCGTGTTTTTCGATAGCCTCGACATAGCGGCGCTGGTTCACGCTCTTGGGCTGCACCATGCGGCGTCCCAGAGAGCGCTGGCGGCTTGCGTCGGCGAGCCCGCGCAAGGTTGCGCTGGAATCCGCGGTGAGCACGCGCAGCATGCTGTTCAAATCGCCGTTGTTAAAACTGTAGCCGGAGCGCTGCAGGCTTTCGTAGTCGGCAAAAACCTGCTCCGCGCGAGCCACGTCGCGGGCCGCACCTTCCAGTTCAATAGCATTCGAGCGCAGGTCGATGGTGATATTCAGACCGTCTTCCAAGACGCGCACATTCTCGTCGCGCGTACCAAACAGGGTTTCGATATTGGGACTAATTCCGATACTTTTCTTCATTCAGTCTCTTTAGGAACCATGTAGAAAGCACCATGTAGGGACAGCCCGCTCGGCTGTCCCGAGCGAACTTAGGGCTCCGAGAACCACGCTGCACGAACACACCCCACCCACTTTGCAGACAAAACAGGATTATGCTTCGAGACGGAACCAGACGGGATGCGCATGCCCAGAGGGCAAGTCACTACCATTGATTAAAGCCTACCCCGCGGCGGGGTGAGAGTCAATGGCGAGGTAAAGCCGCGCTTTTAGCCTCGGTATTCTGAGCCGACGCCGGTACTGCACGGGTTTTCGCCCACTCGCGCAAGGCCTGGATCTCCTCGGACCGGGTGGTGGAAAGTGGCACGCTCCTGGCCAGCGCGTCGATTAAAGCCTGCGTCGCGAGAGGCCTTTTCTCCGAATAGGAAGCATAGAGCGCTCCCTGGATAGCGGCGTCGATTTCCGCACCAGAATATCCCCCCGAGGCTTCAGCCAGACGATCGAGATCGAAATCGGCAGGGTTGCGTTCTCGTTTTGCTATTTGGATTGATAAAATCTGTCTTCGCTCAGCGTGGGCCGGCAGGTCCACGAAGAACAGCTCATCGAAGCGCCCCTTGCGGATCAATTCTGGCGGCAGAACGGTCACGTTGTTGCAGGTTGCAGTAACGAATACGGGTGCTTTACGGTCCTGCATCCAGGAAAGAAATGCGGCCAGCAAACGAGAGGAGACGCCTGCGTCCGCCGAGGCGGAATCGGCTCCGCTGCCGGCAAACACTTTTTCGAGTTCATCGATCCAGAACACGCACGGCGCCAGCCCTTCCGCAACTTGAAAAACCTTGCGAATCCGCTTCTCTGTCTCGCCGATGTACTTGTCATAAACGGCCGAGGTATCGAACTTGACCAGCGGCAGCTTCCATTGACCGGCAACTGCCCGCGCGCAAAGGGATTTACCGCAGCCTTGCACACCCAGGATGATTACACCGTGGGGCGGTTCCAAGCCAAAGTCGCGCGCCGAATCTTCCCAGGCACCGCGCCGCAGAGCCAGCCACTGTTTTAGATTTTCCAGACCTCCGACATTCGCCAGAGTGTCACCCGCTTCGACGAATTCCACCATCTCCGACCGTTTGAGGAGGGTCTTCTTCGCTTCCAACACGTCGGTGACTACCTCTTGAGACAGGGCATATCGCGTGACCAGCGCCTGCGAAACCGCGCGTTCAGCCTCTTCTTCCGTCAAGCCTCGCAAATTGTCAGCCATCGTATCCATGCCGTTCGCATCAAGCTTTCGCTGCAGAGTGTAGGTTTTCGAAATTCTGACCAATGTTTCGTCGATGATTTGCCGCAGGCGCTGGCGGTCCGGCAACGGCAGGTTAAGGAATTCAACCAAACCGCTCAGCTCGGGCGGAATGTCGATCTTTGGGGCGGTCAGGATGACGGTTCGCCGATTGGTGGAGAATTTTTGTCCGACATCGCGCAAGCGCCGCACCACGACAGGGTCGTCCATGTGGCGGTGCAGGTCTTTCAGGATGAAAGTTGCCTCGAGCGTTATACCCTCCAAGTTGCCCAACATCTGTGCCGGCTCGCGGCTGTTGTAGAGAGCTTTTGCGTTTTCGGCAGGATCCGAGGCGGCATGACTACCTTGAAAGTCGCCGGCGAGGCTGAATCCATCGGCGAGCACTTCGCCCACGTCGCTGCCGCATCGCATCAGTCCGCTGGCGATACTCCATTCGAAAGTGGCCAGGTTCAGCGCAGAGCACGCGGCTCGAACCAGGCGAATCGCGCGCATTTCTTCGACCGTTTCCATCACAACGATGGGCGTGGATGAACCGATCAAGACCTTCAAACGTTCCAGCACTGCGTCCATATCTGTTTGACCAGGTTGCAATTACTCCCGTACAATAGCCTATTCGGACCCTGCCGAACATCACTCTGTAGACACGAAGGTAACGAATCAGACATGGCAAATCATCATTCGGCGCTTAAGCGCGCCCGTCAAACCGAGAAACGCACAGCCACGAACCGCGCCAATTCGTCCCGCTTGCGCACCGCGCTACGAACTCTGCGCGAGACCATCGAAAAGGGCGACAAATCCGCCGCGGAAAAGACCTACCGCGAGACGGTATCCGCACTTGACAAGGCGATTCAGAAGGGCACGCTGCATGGGAATACAGCGGCGCGGTATAAATCGCGACTGGGTATCCGCGTAGCGGCAATGAAATAGCCCTTCCCTAGACTTCCCTCGGCTTTCGGCAGATGGTCCTAACTCCCAGAGCGAAGGGGTAGTGGCACGGTCTCACTCTAGCAATCGAGCTTAGCAATCCACTTTAGCAATTCAACTTAGCAATTCAGCCAACCGCAATAAACAATTTGGCATCTAGTAGCCGTTTCTCGGTGGAATCAGTCCCGGAAACTCCCACACGCGAGACCAAGTATCCGCCACGCGAGTGCGGAGAACATAGCAGGCGCCCGTGATGCCGTTCCGCTTCGTCTTCGTCTTCGCCTGCCTATAGCTGCGTCCGTGGCCGGGTCGCTCAGCGACCAACAAACTCAGTCCCGAAACATTTAAGGAGGAAAGAGATGCCGTACCGAACAAATGGCCGTAGCGCCATCCTGTTTTCCGGTCTTTCGTTGATTGTTGTTTGTCTGCTCACAGCGAGTGCTGCCCTTGCGGCGGATCCTGCCGCCTCAGGCGGCACTGTCAAAGGGCCGCTCTTCGGCCGCGAAGTGATCGTTGACAACCAGCGAGTCACTGGCGAGCCCAGCCTTTCCGTTGACGGCCAGGATCGAATTTATATTTCCACTCCTTATGGCTTCGCGACGACAGCCAGTTTCGTCTGGCGATCCACCGATCACGGCATGAGCTTTCATTTAGTGCCGGGCAATGCGCCTCCAGTCGGCAAGCCGCTCGTGACCTGCGTTGGCGGCGGAGACTCTGGCCTAGCCATCGACTCCATCAACCGGCTTTACTTTGTCGATTTGCAGGGCCTCACCGACGTCAGCAACAGCGTGAGTTCAGACCAGGGTGCAACCTGGTCAACAACCTGCGATGCCGCCAACGATACCGGTGTGGATCGCCCATGGATAGCGGCGTTCGGCGATCCGCAATCCGGTGGCGCACTCTATCAAACCGTCGACGAAGTCGAGCAGTGCATCGGCTCTTGCCTGCCTAATCTGGGCGAAGTGGGCAGCAATATCCTCGAGATCACGCGCTCGCAGGATGGCGTTACTTTCACTCCGTTGCCGGCGCAGCAGATTGAGCCGGACGGAATCGTTTCCGGCATCGTGACCGACTCCAGCGGCGGGGTTTACATCTCCCACACCGGCCTGACGGACGCCAACGGGAACCTGACCAACGGATCTGACGCCAATGGAAACACCAACGCAGTAATCGTGGTGCGCTTCCCCAACGGATACAACCAGACCACTCCAACCGTGCTGAATGGCCAAACCCTGTGTCAGGCTCAGCCCACTCTTTGCACCACGGAAGTGGTTTATCACGGCCCGCTCGATAGCTCGGGCAACAGCGCCATTACAGTCGGTCAGGATTTCGCGCCTATCGCCATCGACCGCTCGGGCAACTTGTATGTGGTGTGGGCGCAGGCTTCGGTCGACAGTTCAACCGGGCAGGTGAGTGGATCGAGCCAGATCTACCTTGCGGTTTCTACCAATCACGGCGCCACCTGGGGCTCTCCCGTAAGAGTGACTGCTGCGACTCCGAGTCTGCAGACCAGCCTCTTTCCATCTGTCGCCGCGGGTGATGCCGGTCGGGTTGATGTTGTGTGGTACGGAACTCCCACGCTTGGCTCCTGCCCCAGCCAGCCCTGCGGATCAAGCGCTATTACAGGGCATTGGTCGGTGATGATGGCGCAGAGCTTGAACGCCATCGTTAACGGGCAGCCGAACAGCACGCCAACGTTTGCGGCTACGAAGGTCTCGGAAGTATCGAACCACTATGGTGCGATCTGCACCTTTGGAATTTCCTGCACTACCGGCGGCGATCGCGGATTGCTCGACTTCATCACCGTGACGGTAGGGCTGAAGGGAGAAGCCAACGTGGTGTGGGCGGACGCGGTAAACCAGAATTCGGATGGAAGTGGAACTTCTTCGGCGTTGATCGGTTTTAACCGCCAATACGCCGGCCCGAGCTTGTACGCCAGCATCGGACAAGTGAAGGGAACCGCCCCTGCGAGCGGCCACGCGGCCGGTTCTCCGGATGCAATCTACTCCGCGAACGGCCTTGCCATCGATGCATCAACCAACCTGATGCTCAGCCAGGCTTCGGTTGCGATGCCCGATTCGCACCACTACACCTTCACCATCAACGTAAAGAGCCTAAGCACGCTCGCAGTTTCTCCGACTTTGGGCGGCACTGATGCGGTCTGGCTGGTGCGCTGGGAGGCGCCCGACCCTAACGGCGCGGGCCATACCTACTTCGCCGCCATGGAGTCGGACAACGGAGGAACTCCAACTTTCTTTGACGGTGAGACAACTACCTTCGACAGTGGTGAAGGATTCTTCATGACGTATCCCCCCGTTCACACGATTCAAGGCAGTTATAAGAATTCGTCGAAGGGCGGCGTTATTACGCTCACGGTTCCGGTCGCGGATGTTGGCGGCAGGTCGACGGCCACGCTTTATTCGCTGACCGGACTGAGTGTTACGCAGTCCACGGCGTCATCGACCACGACGGTTTTCAACCAGATCGACGCCACCGCGCCCTTTGACTTCACTCCCTAGCTGGAGCCAAGGACACAGAAACTAACCAAAAACCATCGGCAGGTCCACAAGGGTCTGCCGTTGGCTTTTTGAGGCGGTCGCCGGAAGGGTTATGAGATGATTCTCGTTTGACGAAGACGCGGGAACAAAAATCCCGTGTGCCGGCAGTGCTCCTGAAAATCTCCACCGAATTGGGCGGTCAGCATGGTTTCTTCTCTTCTCGCTTTAATCCAATAGCCCAGAATAATCAGGCAAACTCCGAGCACGCATCGCCACTGATCAATCGTCAAAGCTGAGCCAATCGCAGCGAGATCCAGTCCCGAATAAATGGGATGCCGAAGGCGCGCGTAAGGCCCGGTGCGGATCAGTTCGTGATCTTCCTTGATCGTGATGCGCGCGCTCCAATACCGTCCAAGATGCCAGCGCGCCCACAGTGCCAAAGCGATCCCAGCCCAGGTAAGCACTACTCCTGTGACCGCAAGTGCATAGGTGCGATGGATGACTCTCTGGCCGAGAAAGCCGATGTCTGCCTCATCCATAAACAACAACGCGAAGCCCGCAATTTCAAGGAAAAGAATGCCATAACGCGAAGTAAACGATTCGGTCCTGGCTGTACGCTGGGTCTTGAGGGCTCCCATCGCCCAGTAGGCGATGAAGACGATCCACGGCGCTTCGATAAGATAGTGCCAATGCATGGGTTTTTCCAGAAGGCGACGTTGATAACTGAAAGTCGAAGCCCGATGATCAAATCCCGGGGGCCGAAGCCTGGAGCGTGCTACACCGGCAGATGTTCTTGCATCCATGCCTGCGCTTCGAGCCTGGGCTCGCTGGTTAGATCGATCACGAGGCGCTCGAGGACCATGCGCTTGCTCACGGGATTGGAGCGCAGGGCGAGATCGGCCTTTGCCACCAGACGAATCGCCCGCGTAAGGTCGCGGCGCGATTTATAGCGGCGAGCCTGTTTGATGATGTCGTCGGCGGCAAACGGAGGCACGCGGAATCCCTGCCACAGTGCGGCCCAGAGCATGCGCTGGTCGCGCACATTGCGCTCGAGAATCACCAGCATCTGGCGGAAGGTTTTGGCCAGCATGTAGATGTGGCCTATGGCGGCTTCTTCACCATCGCCGGACGATAGAATCGCATCCAGCACTTCGAGCGCACGAACGCGCTCCCGGGCGGAAATGGCGTCGGTCAACTCGTAGAGCGAACGTTGCTTCGCTGCGAGAACCATGGTTTCGACATCGCCGAGCGTGATGCGGTTGCGGGCACCCACGTAGAGCATCAGCTTCTCCAATTCATTGGAGATCATCATCATGTCGCCGCCCAGCGCGTCAACCAGTTCACGAGCTCCATCAGGATCGATCTTGACGGCGACGTCGCGGCTGGCACAGAAGTCGGAAATCCAGCGCACTGCCTCGCCTTCTTCTACGCGTGCCAACTCGACGATGCCGCAATACTGGCCCATGCTTTCGCGGATACGCTGATAGCGGTCCTTGTCCTGCATCTCCATTCGCCGCACATCGGCGGGAATACTGATGTGATCGGCGACAAACACAACCATCGCGTCGGGATTCGGGTTTTTGCAATACTCTTCGATTGCCGCAAGCTTTTCTTCATTGGATCCGCGGCCAAACAGAGTTTTCACGCCCCGCACGAAAAATACCTGGAAGGGCGCCATCAGCGAGGGGGTGCGGGCACGATCCAGGACTTCCGCAAGATCGTTTTCCGCCAGATCAAACTCGAATACGCTGAAGTCGCGCAGATCAGACGGAACCAAGTGCTCCAGAATGGCGTCGCGGAAGCGCTTGCGGAAGAACGCTTCGTCGCCCACGAACACGTAGGCTGGACGCAGCTTTCGCGACGCGAGATCGCTGACAAACCGGTCGGCCTGGGCAAAAGCTCGCATCAGGAAACCCGTCGCTGGTCGGTCGTCGTTAGTCGTTGGCAAACCACTGGCCGGCGAACGATTAACAACCAACCACTGACGACCCTTTCAGACTCTAGCATTCTAGAACCCCTCTAGAATATTAGAGACCAAGGTGCGGGCGAAATCCTGAGAGAGCCGCCGGAAGGCTGGCGAGTCTTCCTCAAAAAAGCTGGGCAGGTCCTGCGAAACCTCATACTGCTCGCGAAACAAATAGGAAGGATTCTGGTAGAGCACTTTGCCCTGACGGTCGGTGAGCGATACTTTCATGCTCACCACCACCAAAACACTGGCGGCCTGCCCAGTCGTGGAATTGTAAGTAAGGGGCGACGCCGAAGTGGAAAGCACGACGCCGCGCAGCGTGGCATCGGCGGCCTCGCCAGGATCGTTAAGAATGCGGTAATGAGTGCGCGTGGTGAACTCACGCACGACCGACGAAGTCAGCAATTGTTCAATACGGTATGTGCTGGTCTCATTTACGAAAGCCGGCACGGCAATTGTTTTAACGTTCTCCGGAAGCTGTACCGCGTGTCCGGCCGTGTGATATCCGCAACCAGTGCTGGTAAGAAGCAATGCCAGCCACGCGGCAGTGCGAGACCTCATTGAATTTTTCCCAGAGGACGGGTTGCGATCATGCTCTCGGCGCATTCCACGGCGGTGGTAGCCGCGATGCGCAGGTTGTCGGCCGCGGCCCACAGCCAGATTCCATTGGGCCGTGCCGCATCGGTTTTCAGCGAAACGAGAATGTTTCCCTGACCAGCCGTATTCACATTGCTCGGCTGCGAATCGTCTCCGCTGTCGGCCATCGTCACATGGTCTCCTGCGAGCGCCTGGGATAAACGATCCTGGTTGACGGTATGCGCCATTTCCAAGAACAAAGCCAGCGTGTACCCATGAAAAACCGGCGCCTGAACCAGCATCACTGCGGGCTGCGGCGCTTCAGCCCCGGCGATCTTTTGGTAGTGGCGCCGCACGCGTGCCTCAAGAGTATCCAGCGATAGCTGGGATTTTTGTCCGTAGCGTGCAACCATGTTGAAGGCCACCTGAGTATCGAATACGTCCTTTGGAAGCGACTGGAACGAGAGCAGATTTACGGTCTGCTGATGCAACTCGTCCATGCCTTTCTGTCCTTGTTCGGAGGCGGGTTGGAAGATGGTCGCCACCGCGCTGCGAATGGCGCCGGCCTTGCTTGCGCGCACCAGCAGCAGGGCTAGAGTTACAGCGGCAGGGTTGGCGACAATGCAGGGAGCCGGCTGCAGCTCAGGCTGCCACATGACGCCGCGCTCTCGTTCTATCCAAACAGAGCGAACCTGAGCGCCGGCTTCCTCTTCGAGTGCGCCGGAAAGATCGATGATGGCGCTACCGGCATCGCGGGCGCGTTTCCAGTTGTTGCGAGTACACTCTGCATCGGCGGCGAAGAAAGTAAAGTCAACGTGAGAAAACTGTTCGGCCCGCACGCTCTGGATGAAGTTGATCTCGTCGCCCGTGGCTTCGAGCTGGCCGATCGAGTCGTCGTCGTCGAGTAAGCGGACGTCGACGGCCGGAAAGTTGCGCTCGCTGAGCATCTCCGCGATCTCTTTCCCCTTGAGCGAGGCTGCGCCCACAATGGCCGCGCGATAAAGGTTGCCGCGCTGGGAAGAGGCAGGCAACGATGTCCCGATTTTGGAGGGAGCGCTCACGAAGCTTGCGAAGCCTCCTTGTAGTTAGGGGGAGGAGGATGCGAATGGCGGCGGCGGAAGATCCATTGCAGCCGCCACAATATGCCGGAGAACATATAAATCAGAGCAACGGCAAACAGCATTGGCCCGGAGAAGGCGGCAACGCCTGCAATAAGGGCCGCCAGGACGATAATCAAACGGAAAGGATGACGAGAGCGAAAATCGATGTCTTTGAAGCTATAAAAACGCCACGTGCTGACCATCAAATAGCCCACCGTTGCCACCATAGCCACCCAGGTCAAAGCCGTGTACCAGGAGCGAATCGGATCGCCATCCTGAAAATGTACGACAGCAGCAATCACTCCTGCCCCCGCAGGGATCGGCATGCCAACAAAGTATTTCTTTCCAGGACGCCCGGGATTCGAAGGCTGCGCGTTGGTGGTGATATTGAAGCGCGCGAGGCGGCTGGCTCCTGCCATCAGGAACAGGAAACAGGCGATACCGCCAAGTTGCGTCAGCTTGATGTGCCAAATCGTGAGGACTACAGGTGGAACGCCATGAAAGCCCCATGCCCATGCCAACATGGCAGGAGCAACTCCGAATGTGATCACATCTGCCAGCGAATCGAGTTCTTTGCCAAAATCGCTGCTGGTTCCTGTCATGCGCGCGATGCGGCCGTCGAGACCATCGAATAGGACCGCAAACCCGATGGCAATCGCCGCGTGGTCGAGGTGCCAGTATTCGTTGGTGATCGCGTAGTAGAGTACCTGCACAATCGCGTAGAATCCCGCCGCCATGTTCCCTGTTGTGAAGAGCGAAGGCAAAATGTACATACCCTTGCTCATGCGGCGGGGACGGCGTTGGTCCTGCGCGCGAATTGGATTGGGAAGATCCATCAGCGTGACCGTCCTTCCGCCGCCTGACGCCCTGCGCTCGCCAGTTCGCCTTTCGGTTGCAGTTGCGCCAGGACGCTAGCGCCGCCACGAACCCTGTCGCCCACGTTCACTTGCATCGCCGCCGCCGAGTCAAACAGAACGTCCACGCGAGAACCGAATTTGATCAGCCCAACCCGCTGGCCGCGTTGGAGACGATCGCCTACTTTCGGATAAAAGACGATTCTTCGCGCCAGCAATCCTGCGATCTGTTTGAAAATCACTGTCTGGCCTTCGCCCTCTACACGAACAATATTCTGCTCATTTTGTTCGGCAGAGACTTGATTCATGGCGTTTAGGAATTTTCCACGCTGGTAGCGAACGTCACGCACGGTTCCGGCAATCGGCGAACGGTTTACGTGCACATCAAACACGCTAAGGAAGATGCTGACGCGAGCACGCTTCTCGCCGCCTTCAGTGACGATTGAAACGTCGGTGACCTTACCGTCTCCAGGCGATACGACGGCACCGCGAGTATCCGGAATCACTCGTTCCGGATCGCGGAAAAACCAGAGGAAGAACAGAGCCAGCAAAACCGGCATCAGCGCCCAGACGGGCCGCGCGAACCAGCCCACCAGTACTGCAGCCGCAACCAGCGCCAACGCGTAATAGTAGCCGTCACGAACCATGGGAATCAGCTACTAATTATAGAGCAGAGTTGAGCGACACTGGCTCACGTTCTGACAGAAAATGCGTAAGTCCAAATAAAGAAAGGCGCTGAATAGCGCCAGTGGGTAGATACAAAACCGCCGTAGCGGCAACAGCCGCTATTTAAATGGCCAAGAAAATTATGCTACGTGAGTTCCGAACTGCTGCCGGTACTGCCGTTCAATCGACTGCATCTGGTCCTTAAGACGCAGCTTCAATTTCTTCAGACGGACTTCCTCTAGCTTTTCATCTTCGCTGAGGTAACGTTTTTGCGTGAGAGAATCAAGACGAGTGGAATACTGCAGGTGCTCCTGAGCCAGCTTGCGGAATTCGTCACTGCTCAGGAGAGAGTCATTCGGAGTCAGCATCCAGCAGACCTCCAACCGGGGATTTATAAGCTCAAGCTACCACAGCCCCAAAAATGGTTCAATGCCGAAATCTGGTGCAATCTTCCTGGGCCAAAGGCTGCCCTAAAGCCTTAGGCGACATATGATTGCAGCTTCCCGAGGGGCAGAGTAGTAACTGTCTCGTAACCCAGTTTCTTCAAAACCGGCACGGCGATACAGGGCCCGGGCGTTATGATTCGACTCGCGGACCTCCAGCAATATTTCAGCACCCTGCCGAGCGCGGGCATATGCGATGAACTCGCCCAGCAGTCGAGTGCCAACGCCACGGCAACGCACTGCTTCCGCTACGACAATGTTCTCCAACTCCCAATCTCGATCGACCCGGTGCGCCACCAGGAAGGCAACAATTTCAAGAGGTTGGCCTGATGCAATCTCCGGCGGGATCGATTCATCTCCAGCGACCCATGCGAAGTGTTCGCGCTGCTGCAGGTTGTCTGGGGTAGCGAACATGCTTTCATACTGTTGCTGGGACCAGTGAGCCGCCGTGGGGCTGCTGCACTCGATCTTAATCATGGCGGCAATGTCGTCGATGGTTGCCGGTCGGATGCGCAAGCTAGGACCCGCTCTTCTCGAACATTTCAGCGTCAGTGCGGCGAATGTAGTTCGCTTCCAACTGCTCTGGAGTCACCGTATCCGCGGATTGGATCTTGCGCCAACCCAACTTCGCAACTGCGGCAGTAGAGAGCGGTGCCAACTGTGACACTGATAACCCGGCCGCACCAGCAACCTGAGCGAGAACAGGATCGGGTGTCACCACCTTCCATCCTTTTGCTTGCCCAAGAAATTCGTTCCTGTTGAGCATATGCTCGCGTGGATTCTGTCCGGCCTGCATCGGAACTGAATACTCCCCCACGTAAACATCGCCTCGTCCCGCGTCCAGCGCTGCCATGACCTTGCCTTGCGCGCTACTGGTGAAGACACAAACCTCCAGCAACGACACCGCCGCGATCGGCTTGCCCAAAACCTCGGCCAGAGCTTTCACCGCAGCCAAGCCGATCCGCAGACCAGTAAACGATCCGGGGCCGGAGACTACCGCGAAGGCACCGACGGCATCCTTGGTATATCCATTGCTGGAGAGCAACACCTTGACCTGGGGAACAAGTTGTGCGGAAAAAGTACCGCCGGCGAGCGGGGCAATCTCAATCACCTCGAAGTCGCCGCCCTCGGCAACTGGCTCCCCCACTCGCGCCAGCGCGATGCTGCCCTGCTTGCCGGAAGTATCAATAGCGAGAAGAAGCATGGCAGCTGTCTGAACTTAGTATTCGAGAAGTCCGGTGTGCATGGTCATTTTCCACTCCGCACCCAGGCGACTGTAGACCTTGCAGGCCCGCCCTTTCCAGTGGAACTCATTGCCGTTACGGTCGCGCCACAGCGTATCGACATCGACGACAGCGAAGGCGCCATCGCCTTGCTCCGAGATCTCAATTCTTCTGGTTTCGCGACGATTGTGCACCAGAGCGTGCGTATCAAATAAATCCTGCCATAGCTTCTTCCAGCGCTGGGCGTCGAAGCGCCCGAGGACCAGGACCCAATTCAGTGGATCGTGCGCATCGCTGGTCGGGGGCCATGGCCAAACCATGTCGGGGTGAAAAACCGTGATCAGCAGATCGACATTTTTGGTATCCCACGCTCTGGTCTCGCGATCCACGATCTCCGCAATCTCTTTCTCGATCCCCGCTGCCCGCTTCATTCGTGCGCTTCCCCGGATTCGACCAACTCCAGAAGCACTCCGCCCGTGCTGGATGGATGCACGAAAACGTATTTGTGCCCACCCGCGCCAGACTTGATTTCGTCCGAGACCAGACGCACACCATCTTTCTTTAATCGGGCTACGGCTCCCGACAAATCCGGGACCTTCAGGCAGACATGGTGCAAGCCCTCGCCGCGCTTCGCAATAAACTTCGCGATCGTCGAATTTTCCGAGGTCGCTTCCAACAGCTCCAGCCGGCCTCCACCTACGGGGACCATGACCACTCGCACCTGCTCGTGCTCCACGGTTTCTTCCGGGGAAACACTCAGGCCAAGCTTCTCATAGATCGACTTCGCCGCCGCAAGCGACTTTACCGCGATTCCAAGATGATCGATTTGAACCATCAGCTTTTCCCAGCCTTGCCGGCAATCTCCTCCACCAGGGTGTAGGGATCGCGTTTGTGCTGCGCCACTTCCGTCGCCAACCGTGCCAGACTGCCATCGCCGAGTTGCGTCCGGGCCTTTTCCAGCAAGGCGTCACGCAGCATCTCGGTCAGGCGCTCCCGCCAGTTTTCCACGCTCTTATTCAGCGCGAGATCTTCCTGCTGCAGATAAGTTTCATAATCCGAAATTGCGCTTGCCAATTCCCCGGTTCCGATCCCCTGGCTCGCAATCGTCTTCACGATCGGCGGCGTCCAGCCATCCTGGCGGGTGGCCAGTGACTGCAGCGTGCGTATTTCGCGCTCCACATGCTCAGCGCCGTCGCGATCGCTTTTGTTGATCACGAAAATATCGGCGATCTCCATGATGCCCGCTTTGATGGTCTGCACATCGTCACCCATGCCCGGCACCAATATCAATATCGTGACATCGGCCAGCCGCACGATGTCCACTTCATCC
>Ga0307474_10002374_pt1 | contig 13534 bp, 10 predicted proteins | sample atmos_gasesECM1C_2_FD_203312 | JGI IMG/M metagenome (GOLD analysis project Ga0307474, IMG submission 203312) | Hardwood forest soil microbial communities from Morgan-Monroe State Forest, Indiana, United States - atmos_gasesECM1C_05 | ecosystem: Environmental > Terrestrial > Soil > Temperate... | reverse complement strand
TGCAATTCAGGGCGGTCTTCGACGCCGACTTGGTCGAGATGCTGCAGATCCGATGCAAATTCATGCGCGTGTGCGTAGCGGTTCCTGGGGTCGCGTTCGATGGCGCGGTAGATCACCTCCTGCAGCTGCGGCGAGACGGAGGGTTCCAGCACCTGCGGAGGCGTCGGGTAGTTGAGGAGGCGATCGTTGATCACCTCCATGGGCGATGAACCCTTGAACGGCAGCTGACCGGTAAGCATCTCGTAGAGAATCACACCCATTGCGTAGATATCGGAGCGGCCGTCGCCGCGCCTTCCCTTCACCTGCTCCGGGGAGATGTAGTTCGGAGTGCCGAGAGCTGCGGTGAGGTTCGCATACGTCAGGCGCTTGGCGGCGGTGTCGCCGGCGATGCCGAAATCGATGAGCTTGATGTTGTCCTGCCCATCGACCATGATGTTTTCCGGCTTCAGGTCGCGATGGAAGACACCGTTTTGGTGGATGTACTCGAGTGCTTCTAGGACTTCAATCGCGATGCGGAGGGCCCGCTGCGGATCGATGCGTCCTTCATCCAGGATGGAACGAAGCAAGCGGCCCTCGCACCACTCCATCACCATGTAAATGCGGGAGCGCTTCTCGCCGCCGAAGACGCGCATGACGCGAGGGTGGTTGAGCTTTTCGCCGATGGCGGATTCGCGCTGAAAGCGATCGAACAGGATGGGGTCGGCTTCGAGGTCAGGGTGGGGAATCTTGAGGGCGACGACACGATTGTCGCGCGTGTCGACGGCGCTGTAGATGCTCGCCATTCCGCTTCGCGCAACCGGCCTCTCGATGCGGTACGAGTCGATGATTGAGCCCGGTTCAAGGGGATCGAAGATGCCCATTTACGCGCCCTTCTCCTGTTTGGATATCTAGTTCTTACTCTATCGGGGATGATGGGCGGAAAGATAAAGAAAACATAAGCCACCCCACGGGCGATGGACCCACCCGTGGGGACCCCGGAGGGTCATGAGGGGAGCCGGTAGGGACGCCCGCGATACATGCCCACCTGCTCCACGGAGCGGATCCGGATGACCTGCGCGGTGGTGTTGTCGTTGCCGTCGATTTCAACGGCGCGCGCAACCAGTTCCTGGGCGATGGTCTTGAGGTCCTTGCTGGATTGCGATGCGATGGCAGCTAACTCGCGGTCGGGCAGCTCGTCATGAAGGCCGTCGGTGCAGAGCACCAGGGTGTCGCCGGCCTGCAGCGTGATGGCGTTGGTGTCAGGGGAGACGAACATCTCCGGACCCAGGGATTTGATGAGGATGTGGCGCGAATCGGAATGGGCGATCTCCTCGGCGGAGATCAGGCCGAGCTTGCGCTGCTGATTGACCATGGTGTGGTCGTCAGTGATCAGGCGGGCCTGCCCCTTGCGAACGAGATAACAGCGGGAGTCGCCCACGTGCGAAACAACGGCCTGATCGTAGCGCAGCGCGCAGGTCACGACCGTGGTTGCCATGGATTTGCCGCGGTATTGCGGCTGCAGGCGGCAGTCGTGCACCGCCGCGTTGGCGTGCTGGACAAGGCGGGGCACCAGTCCGTTGAGGAGCGTGCCCTGCTGCGCCTGCGCAAATTCTTCGGTGAGGACTTTGACGGCTGTGGCGGAGGCCACTTCGCCAAGATCGGAGCCGCCCACGCCGTCGGCAACGGCAAAGAGGTATCCCAGCGAACGCGCCTCCTGGCGCGAGCCGGGGATGAACGATCCCATTGCGTCTTCATTGTTGGCACGTACTTTACCGGGATCGCTTGCCTGGCCGAACTGAATATCCAACATGGGCGCCGCCGCCTGAAATTGTCTTTCCTGATTGTCGCCGAAAATTCATTGTTCGAAAATGCCACCGGGTGGCCCCATCCCAATTCGCCGATCAAGACGGAAGGAGAGAGGCCACCCGATGGGAAGCAAAGTCGAACTACTGCGACACGGCAGTCTTGTCCAGCAGGAGTGATTTGCCCTTCTTCTTCGATGACTTGATGAAGTACCAGGCGCCGTAGAGGCCCCACACGCCGGAGATGCCCAGCGCGCTCAGCGGTTCCATCTTGGTGCCGAGGTTGAAGAACGGTCCGGCGAGATAGAAGGCCATGCAGGTGAGGTTGGCGAGCAAACCGAAGCCCGGGATGAGGGTGTGCAGCAGGAAGTTGTGGTCGGGACGCTTGTGGTACGCGACCATGCAGAGGAGGCAGCTCAGCGCGTAGAGAATGAAGGTGCCGAAGTTGGAAGTGAGCGTGATGGTGAGCAGCGAGTTGGGCAACGCCGCCAGCGTGTTGTGCGGCAGGTACCCGAAGGTGGAGAAGATGCCCTTGGGGAGCGCCGCGATGGTGGCATCGGTAGGCGCCGAGGCGTCCGCGAAGACCAGCGAGACTGCCACGCAGCCGATCACGGCCGAGATCGCCGCCAGGGTCCAGATGGCGCGGCGCGGTGAGAGCGACCCGGCGTGGAGCATGCCGAAATGCTCGGGAGCTTCATCGTCCTTGCCCATGGCGTAGGTTACGCGAGCGCCGGTATTCATGCAGCTCAGGGTGGTGCCGATGAGGGCGAGGAAGACGGTGAAGGCCTCGATCAGCATGAAGTATTTTCCGTGGCCCTGACCCAGCAGGTTGTCGCCCACGATGATCATCATGTCGCCGATAGGCGCCGCCGATCCGGCCGCGCTTTGCATCGTGTAGCCCGAATTCAGGAAGTAGTTTGCGGCGAAGTACTCGAACAGATAGCAGGCGAGACCCTGGATGAGCAGCGACGCGATGACGGCGATGGGGATGTGCTTGGTTGGATTCTTGGCTTCACCGCCCATCGCGGTCACCGATTCGAATCCGACCAGGATAAGAATGGCAACCGTGGCTTGAATGAAGACCCAGCTAAGTTTGTGGATACCGACGACCGATCCGGGGGTGGGGTGGGTCAGCATGTTGCCGCTCGCGTCCGCGGCCGGATAATCGATCGTGAACGGGGTAGGCTTGCCCGACGTGTCGAGCAGCGGCGTCGGAGTGCCGCTGGCGTCTCGGACGATCGAGCCATCTTTGGCGGTAGCGAACTGGTAAGTATAGGTCGAGAGCGACTGCCCGTCGTAGTTGAGAGCCGGCGCCCCCGTGGGGTGACTCGAGCGATAGCCAAGGGCGAGCACGCTGAAGAGCACGAGCGCAGAGATCTGGATGACGTTGATGGCCAGATTGACCGCTGTCGATGCGCCCGCGCCTTTGGAGGCGATCCATGCCACGAAGAACGAGAAAACCACGGCAACGAGAGCCATGAACAGCGGGCCCGGGTTGGAGCCGCTGATGAAGGTGGGAAAGAGGAATCCGACGACGTAGCCGACGAAGATGCCGGTGGTCGCAACCATCACTCCCGGGTAAACCCAGTAGTAGAGGTGCGAACCCCAACCGACCACGAACTTGGCGATGCGGGCGTACTTGAATGCCGCATCCTTTGAAAGCATGGCCTGCTCAGCGTAGTAGTAGCTCGATCCAGTGCCGGGGTACAGCTTGGAGATCTCAGCATAGGCGACAGCGGTTGCCAGGCAAAGCAGCAAGGCCGCAAAGATGCCCATCCACATGGCAGGTGCCGTGGAAGGCTGTCCGGCGACGCCTGTTGTTGCCTGGATGAAGAACGTGAGCCACAGAAACGCGCCGGGAGCAATCAGCGCCATCGCGTTGCTGGTCAATCCGGTCAGACCCAGCGTGGCCTGCATTTGCGGTGCTTTTGATTCTGCCATTGAGGATTCTCCTGGAGTATTGAATGGGTGGATCGGCCTCCGGATCGTTTCGTCCGGAATAGTGTGTGTCTCGCCCGTCGTGCAGGATCGTGTGTTTCAGATGGTAGGACTGCGGGAATAAGGATGAAATGAGGAAGCCGAATTCCCGCAGTCGTGGCTCGGACTAGCGGCTTGGAGCAATGATGGCGATCAGACCGATGGTGACCGTGGACTGCCCGTCGACCATGCCCGTTGCCCCCCGATGGAAGAAGGGATGATCGGACCAATCGTGCCGGTATTCCGCGCGGCTTACCAGCCCCACCTTCCAGTGGTATTCGTAAGTTGCGGTTGCTTCACGCGCGTTCTGCGCCAATCCCGTGGCATAGCCTTCCTGGTCGTCGAGAAACTCGATGCGTCCGGCCACCGCCATCTTGCCGGTGATCTGTTCATGGGCAGCTGCGGCAAGACCCGTCCAATAGGACTTGTTGGCGTCACCGTGGCCGTTCGAGACCGAGTCCCTGTTGGCGCCGAAATCGAAGTTCAAATACCAGTTGAACTTCGCGTTGGGAGTCAACAGCAGCGTGGTGTCGAACAGGTTGCGATACGCATTCTGGCCGGGCGTATTTGCCGGACCGGTGTACACATTCAAGTTCCAGGTGTACTTCGGGTCCACGAGAGCGCTGGTCACGCCCACCGTGACTCCGCCGTTGTCGTGGATGATGTTGTTCCACCCGTTCACCAGCTGCACGCCCACGGTTTCAGTCTTCGTTACGGGCATGGAACTGCGCAGGCCCAGGTGCCAGTAGGGGATGGCCCAGGCAAAAAGCAGGGAGCGAGAGTAGTTCCAGTTGTCCTTTGCCTCAATGGTCTCGGCGCCGGCGGAGGTTACGAACTTGCCGGCATCGAGCTCGAATCCCTTGGCCTTGGGCGGCTTGGTGCTGATGTACGCCTGCTCCACCCATTCCAGCTGGTTCTTGGCGTTGATCAGCTTGTTGGTGTCGCCGTAGATGAAGTCGAAGTGCGCACCGAGCTTGCCCGGGTCGTGATTGAGGGTGAGCTTCACCGCGCTCAAGCTGGGCTGGTTGGCGTTGAAATCGAAGTTGTACAGATCGTTCGATTCGCCGTTGTTGGCGCCGGTGGGGTGGTTGTCGTTGAACGAGTAATAGCCGTCAGCGAAACCGGTAACGTCAAATGGGCCCACACGCCAGGGTTTTGGTGTCGGAGCAGCTGCCGCAGCATCGGTAGTCGCCGGCGCGGCCGCGGGCGCTGCCGCCGGCGCCGGTGTGGGCTCAGCAGGAGGGGTAGAGGGTGTTTGCGTCTGGGCGGTTGCCATGCCGGCCAACATGGCATTTACTATCAACAAGTTCCGAATGCTTGACCTCAAATCCATCAGGTACACACGCTTTCTCCACCGCGGCGTGCAGCAGTGGGGTCATGATCGGTTTTTTGAGCAAAGACTCCCCGTACCCGCTTGTTTGAGCCGGTGGAGACCGTTATGAAATGCGCGATGCAGAACCGCGAACTCGCACTAAGAGCGTGCGTTCTTTCTTTGATCACCGGCCATGCCGCGCAAAGGGCGCGGACAGTGCGCGTGAAGGTCCCAGGCTAACTCCCGCAACTCGAGGACTTAACCGGAATGGATTGCGATTGCTTGCAGTTGACCAATTCCATCGTAAGGATGCAATGAAGAACCTGGGACCAAAACGCCATGCTCCGTAAGGACCGAATAAAGAATCTGTTAAAATCGCCCTTAAGATCGTTTCCACACTTGACGCCCTTTTTCTGAAGGCGTTTCCGAGCTTTGGGTTCCGACTAAGTCGCAAACTTGCCGCAGGCGGCTTCTAGAAGCGTAGGCGTTCGATCACAACCCTGGTCAGCAGATTGAGTGTCGCTGCAGCGATGCAACCGCACTCATAACACGGGACTTACACTCAAGCCCTGCAAGGCGAGTGCACCCTGAAAGGCTGGTTGACGGATTGTCGGGATTGCATCCAATTAAGGGCATCGTAGGCGCCTTTCGTGCGCGCACGCTCCCGCCCATGCTGCGCCGCGCTCTCTTTGCTTCCCGGCGATCGCATCGGGAGCGGTCGGCGACCGCGCAAATGGCGAATGTGCTCGAATTCACGCGCCGCACTCTCCAGATGAACCTGAGCGAAAAACCCGGAGAAAAGCTTGCTGAGCAGATTCAGCGGCTATTTGGGTTCGTGGCGGTGGCCATCTTCGACGCGGACCTGCACGAGATCTACCAGGCCGGGCAGTGGAGCGTGGATCCCAGCGAGTTGGTGCAAAACGTCTACCACTTCGAGACTTCAAATGACGATCCGGGAACAGGGATTAGCCGCCGGGTCATTCGGCTAGGGGCGGTGCCGATCGGGAGCCTTGTGTTGCGCGGCGAAACCAGCCCCTTGATCAACAGCCTTCTGGCGGCGGTGGTCGCCATCACCTTCGACCGCTACCGCGCTACCGCCAACGAGACGCGCATTGAGGAAGACCGCGAGGCGGAGCAGATGCGCGCTGCGGTTCTCGATAACCTGGCTCATGCCTACAAGACTCCGCTGACCGCCATCAGGGCCGCCAGCAGCGGTCTTGCGGAGATGGGGCGCATGTCCCCGTCCCAGGCGGAACTGGTCTCGCTCATCGACGAGCAAGCCAGCCTCCTGAACGAACTGACGACTAAGCTGCTCACAACCGCGCGCCTTGAATCCGGCGATCCGGATCCCTCGACTGCCACGACCCGTCTGGAACCGGTGACGGCTGCTCCGCTGATTGACGAAGTGATCGGCAGCCTTGGCGAACGTTCGGCGTCAGCGAAAATTCGCGTTCACATTCCCGACGAAAGCCTCTCGCTCTTCTGCGATCGCGCGCTGATGGGCATGTTGCTGACCCAATACATGGACAACGCCTGCAAGTACTCCAATTCCGGATCGGCCATCACCGTACGCGCGGAAAGAGCGGGAAACGAAGTCTTGTTCTCCGTGCACAGCGTCGGACCGGTGATCCCCCAGGCCGAACGCGAGCGCATCTTCGACCGCTACTATCGCGCGGCGAACTCCGGGGCGCGGGCGGCCGGCACCGGCATCGGTCTTTCGATAGCCAAGCGCGTCGCCCTGGCTCATCGAGGGTCGGTGTGGGTTTCAAGCGATGAAACCGAAGGAACAACTTTCTTTGCGGCAATTCCTGCTCTCAATGTTGCGGGCTCACGGTCACCCGATAACGCGCCGGAAATTCAAAGGAGTATTTCATGACGCAATCTAACCTTCGAGTCCTCGTTGTTGACGATGAACCGGCGATTCGCCGCGCTCTTCGCCCTCCGCTGGTCGAGTTGGGATTTGAGGTGATCGAAGTTTCACGCGGCGAGATGGCGCTCGACGTGCTGCGCACAGAATCCTTCGATGCGGTTTTGCTCGACGTGAATATGCCTGGCATCGGGGGCATTGAGACGCTGCGCCGCATTCGCGCCTCTTCGCCCCGCTTGCCGGTTTTGATGCTCACCGTGCGCGACGGAGAAAACGAAAAGGTACAGGCGCTGGAGATGGGCGCCGATGACTACGTGACCAAGCCGTTTGGAGTGCGGGAACTGGTGGCCAGGATTCGAGCCGCAGTCCGCCGCGCGCATGCCCCCGCGCGTGCCGAGGATGCGCCCATCGACATTGGGGAGGTCCGGTTGATTCCGTCGCGCCGCAGCGTCACCAAACGCGGCGAGTTGATCCACCTGACACGCAAGGAATTCGATATTCTCCACTGCCTGATGAGCCGCGCCGGACGCGTGGTGACCTATGCGCGGTTGCTCACCGCGGTATGGGGTGCGGAGTGTCGCGAGGAGGTGGAATATCTGCGGACCTTTGTGCGCCAATTGCGCAAGAAGATTGAAGACGACCCCGCCAATCCCGTGTATCTCCTCACGGACTTGTATGTGGGGTATCGCTTTGCCGACCCGCAGATGCTCGAAGACCGATCGTCACCTGATGTGCCGTTGCTGCCCAACGGACATAACGGGGCGGAGCATCCCTCGGCTGCGAGCGGAGGCTGCTAATTGGTTGCCGCCGTCACGGTCACGCTGCTGCTCTCGCTCGGCTACGGCGCTTCTTGACTGGCTTCTCCGGGCTAAGACTCTCTATCACGAAGTCTTCGTCAGGGAAAATAGCCCGAAGCTCCAGCTGCCCGCCCAGAGCGCCGATGTACTCCTTCAACGTGCTCAGCAGAAAATCCGACTGCTTCTCGATCCGGGAGACGGATCCTTGGCCGATATTTAGCTTTTCAGCCACGGCAACCTGAGTCTGCTGGCGGGCCTGACGCAGCTTGGCAAAACCAATGCGCTTGAGTTCCTGATGGGCTTCCTGCTTCAAACGGCCGCGAACCTCGGAGGAAGACCTGTGTCTTAGTTCATTCCACTTGATCGACATAGCGTTGCCCTCCATTGCATTGCCCAAGGTATGGGGCAAACCCCGTGTTAATTCCCGAGCGTTGTCAGGTGCTTCTGATTTTCGTACCATCGATCGTCACCTGTCTTGTCTCCACCCAGGATCAGGAACGCTGACTGGAGTGGGTCGAAGGCGTAAAGGACGCGGTAGGGCCGCCCCTCATGCTGAATTCGCAATTCACGCATGTGGCTGAATCTCGAACCCTGGATGCCGCTGCTGTAGGGGAATCCTAAGGCAGGGCCTGCCTCCATCAACACCACGCGTTCAACACTGTTCTGTTCAGCCTCCGAGAGGGGCTCGTACCATTCCTTGAACTGGTCCGAGACCTCTATCTCGTATGGCATACATGTACTATAGCACCAGACGCATATTATCCATCTGCCATTTGCAGTTCGTCAATGGTACCGACTTTACTTGGTACTCAAACTGCCCATTGTTACAATCGCGCCAACCGCGAAAGTGTCACACTGATCAACTCGTCCGCGCGTACTGCGCTGCTACCATGAACCTGCTGACGCGATGCGCGAACACCTGGCTACCCTCGTTGAAGATTTCCGCCGATATGACCGCGAAATTGCGGTGGTCCGTTACCGGGGCAATCGCCGCCGCGTTTCCACCTACGGAGACATCGCCCGGCTTGCTGGACGCTTCGCAGCTTTTCTCGAAGACAAAAACGTCGGCGCAGGCGACCGCGTCGTCCTCTGGGCGGAAAACAGTGCGGAGTGGATCGCCGCATTTCACGGCTGCATTCTGCGCGGGGCGCTGGTTGTTCCGCTCGATGCCTACGGCAGCGCCGATTTTGCCGCGCGCGTAGCCGCCGATGTCCAAGCCAGCCTTGCGGTCGGCGATGCGCTCCTGCTGCGGCAGCTGCCCGAGAGTGCGAGTGTCGCGTTTCCGCGCATCGCCCTGGAGGACTTCGACGCCGTTCTGCCCCTGCGCGAGGCCGGAGCCGCCGCAGGATTGGGCCGCGACACGCCCTTGCAGATTCTCTTCACCTCGGGCACGACCGGCGATCCCAAGGGCATTGTGCACACGCACGGCAATGTGTTGGCCAGCGTTGGGCCCATCGAGAGTGCGGCGCAGAAGTACCTGCGCTATGAGAAGTACGTCCACCCCCTTCGCTTTCTGCACACGCTGCCCCTGAGCCACGTCTTCGGGCAGACGATGGGCTTGTGGATTCCTCCCATATTTCGCGCGGAGGTCCACTTTGAGAGCAGGCTGGTGGCGCCGCGTCTCATCGAGACCATCAAGCGCGAGCGCATCTCCGTCCTTGCGGCGGTGCCGCGTGTCTTCGCGCTCCTCAAAACGCATCTTGAAGCCACGCGGCCCGGCCTGGCGGAGGCGGTCGCGCAGGCGCAAGGAATTCCCGCGTGGAAGAAGTGGGGTCGCTTTCGCGGAATCCATCACGCATTCGGATTCAAGTTCTGGGCGCTCATCTCCGGCGGCGGTGCTCTTCCATCTATTGTGGAGCGGTTCTGGAATGCGCTCGGATTCGTCGTGGTGCAGGGTTATGGCATGACCGAGACCACGGCATTGATCACCCTGAACCATCCGTTCCACGTGGCGCGCGGCACCATCGGCAAGCCGCTGCCCGGGCGCGAAGTCAAGATCTCACCTGACGGGGAAGTCCTGGTGCGCGGCCCGATGATCTCAACAGCTACGTGGTCAGGAGGCCAGTTTCGCTCCCGCGCAGATGAGTGGCTCGCGACCGGCGACCTGGCCGAGGCACAGACAACGGGCGAACTGCGGTTTCTGGGCCGCAAGAGCGAAGTGATCGTGACGGCGGCAGGCGTGAACATCCACCCCGAAGATCTCGAAGCCGCCATCGAAGAACAGCCGGGGGTGGCAGCGTGCGCAGTGGTGGCGATGGAGACGCCGTCGGGCCCGGAGCCTTTTGCGGTCCTGGCCATGCGCGGGTCAAGCGCACAGGCGGGCCAGGCGATTGCCGCAGCCAACGCGCGGCTGGCCAATTTCCAGCGCGTTACCCGATGGGCAGTGTGGCCGGAGCCCGATTTGCCGCGAACCTCCAGCGGCAAAGTGCGGCGCAAGGCGGTGGCCGAGTGGCTCGCAAGCTCGCAAAACGGCGCGGCAAAGGATCGCGCCACGGCGGGATCATTCGCGCCCTCCTCCGATTGGCTTCTCGCCATGATCACGCAGATCACCGGTGAGACCGCGCCCGGCTCCGGCGACGATCTGCGGCTTGCCGAAGACCTGCATCTGGATAGCCTGGGCCGCGTGCAGCTGGCGGCGGCCATCGAGCAGAAGCTGGGCATGCCCCCAGAGAGCGGCTTGCTTGAGCAGGTGCAGACGCTGGGCAATCTGCGCAGGCTGGTCGGCGGCGATGGAGATCATCACCTGCACGCTTCCGCGCAGATTCATCCAGCAGATACATCGGCGACGAGCCCGGTGAGCGCAGCGCCTGCTGTTGAACCCAGGCCTCCGGAGGGTCCGGATTTTCGACCGGCGCCGGCCGCGCCCATTGAAGCCGAGCCTCGCACGTACATCTACCCCAAGTGGCCCTGGGTCAGGCCGGTTCAATGGATCCGTGTGGCATTTCTGGAACTCATCGCACGGCCCCTGACATGGTTTCTCGCAGACCCGCGCGTGGTGAAGCAGGCCGGCTCAGAGGGCCTTGTTTCGGTTTCGGAGCCCATGCTCATCATCGCCAATCACGTGACCGCATATGATGGGTCGCTGGTGCAGTATGCGCTGCCGGGGCGCTTGCGCCGGCGCATTGCCGTGGCCATGTCCGGTGAGATGCTGGAGGACTTTCGCCACTTCCGCAACCCCGAGTACGGGCCGAAATACGGCCGTTTCTCGCCCTTCGGCCCGATCGCGTACTTCCTCTTGACTGCCTTGTACAACGTCTTTCCCCTTCCGCGCAGCCGTGACTTTCAGCGCAGCTTTGCGCACGCCGGCGAGGCTCTCGATGGCGGATTTCACGTGATGATCTTTCCCGAGGGCACGCGCTCGGCGGGCGGAGAGCTGGCGCGCTTTCGGGCGGGAATTGGCTTGCTGGTCAAGCAGTCGAACGCGCCGGTGCTGCCGGTGGCAATCCGTGGCCTGGGCGAGCTAAAGAAACGAAACCGGGGGTGGTTCCGCTCCGGCAAGATCGAAGTGCGCCTCGGCGAGCCCATCCGGTTCGCGCTGGAGGACAGTGAAACCACGATCACCGAGTGCCTGCACGAGCGAGTGGAAGCACTGCTCACGCGCTAGCCCTGCATTTCCAGCCCGCCGCACGATCCGTCACAGGATTCCTGTTCTCCCACGGAGGTGTCATCCCGTAGTGGAGCGGAGGGATCCGCAGTTGTTCGTGCTTTTGCTCTCCTCGGCCAGCCACCCCAAGCTCATGAGTCCTTGGTGCCGCACCGCGGCATGAAGGCCTGCAATTGCTCTCGCCTTCCCCGTCGGCCATCCCCGCTTCGCCAATACTTCGCCCCCGCCTTGAAATCGGACCTAAAAACTCTTTTTACTACAATCGTAGTACGAATTAACCACGACAATCTGGTCCGGTATTCGCAATCCCTTCGCCGTATTTTCCATTTGTTCGCCCCAGTGGGCAATTCAAGCCCACCGGCCTCAGGCCCCGCTCACCCCCGGCCCCGATGGTCACCAACGCACCTTGGGCTAACTCCGCAAACAGGCGCGAAAAGCGCCGCAGACTCCGCTAACTCCGCTTTCCTGTGGAAAACTTGTCAAGCCCCTCTCCTGTGGAAAACGCCGCAACCCAAACAAAATGAAGGGAAAATAAATTTTCAAAATTTGGGGGTTAATTATTCGAACCTGCCATACTGGTATCAGACGTAAAAAGAAAGGCCCGCTCAAGCGGGCCTTTTCCATTTCAACGTCAAATGCGACCCATAGGGAAAGGAGCACAGCCTGTGACAACGCCGACCACGTCATCCTGCATTAACGCCGGTCGCTTTGGGCACTTTCTGATCACTGATTACTGTTCTCTGACCGCTGTTTTCCGTCTTCCCGTGACTTATATCACATTCAACACAATATTGCCGCTAATCCCCTCAATCCAATCGACTTCCCCGTTTTTTATTGCGTGCGGGCGCGTCTCACCCGATCTCTGCGGCCGGGGCGGGCTCGGGACGCGTGAGGCGCCCGTAGACCAGGGTTCCGATCGCGATCAGAGCCAGCATGCCCAGCCAGGTGAGTCCGGCCATAATGCGCACCCACCCCTCGCGGACCTCGACTTCGCGAAGCGACCGCCCAGCCAGCACAAAGCCGGGGTGCGCGCCGCTCACGCGCTCGACCACGGCGGCTATGCGCACGCCGCGCGTGGTGCCCAGAATGGGCTGCCAGCTCACGCGTTCCTCTCCGTGTTGGCGAACGTAGTCGAAGACCCCGGAAGGCGGAATGGGAACGCCGCCGTTGAGTTTGGCCTGCGACGCAAGTGGGCGGCCCTGGTCATCGTAGGCGATGACGAAGGGAGCCAGGCTGCGGGCCATGTCCACATCGCCTGTAGGGACGGCCTCGGCAAGAGCGGTGCCGGCTTCGAGGCGCGCGGATGCGTCCGTCGCCAGCTGAATCTGCGGGTCGTTGGCACCGCTGCGCAAAACATGCTGCGGAATGGCGTAGAGGGCGAGCGCGATGCCGGAGGCGATTCCGGACAGGACGACGGCATTGAAAAGTAGCGCGGGGCGGCCGTAGGTTGCACGCAACATGGTCATGTGCTCCTTGATCAGCGAGGTGATGAGGTCGAGGGTGACAACTGCCAGCAGGGAACGGCGAGCGAATGTGCGGTCGGCAAGCGCATCGCGAAGGGACTGCTGCATGGGCGCCGCGTATTCCTCCCGGAAGGGCGAAGGGTACAGGCGCAGAGCGAGAGCGTAGAGCCTTTCGATTCTGCGGTCATCGGGTCTGTCATGGGGCCGGTGGTGATCGGCTTGTCTGGCGCTCATGAACGGCCTCGGGTGGGGATGAGTCCCAGGGCACGCGCCGACGCGATGGCGGCATCGAGGCGTGCCAATTCGGAGGCCAGGGCAGCACGGCCGCCGGAGGTGAGCCGGTAGTAGCGGCGGCGCTCATCGTCGGAGAGTCCGGACTCCTCCACCAGGCCATCGCGGATGAGGCGATCAATCGTGCCGTAAAGCGTCCCCGGTCCCATGGGGACGCCGCCGCCCTGCGGCGTGCGGGCATCCTTCATGATGGCGTATCCGTGCTTGTCGCCTTCGGCAAGCCCCAACAGGATCGCGAGGACCGCGGGCGTGAGCGGAGTGAATGCGGGGCTGGATTCCATGAGAGCGATTATATATCCATGACGGATATAAATTTGAGAAAATCGGATTCGCTGGCGGCCGGAGGCGGGGCTGAATCAGGCCGCCGATTTCCGGAACAGGCCCAGCGGTTCTCTGAAGAAGGTGAAGCTGATCACCATGAGACCTGTGCCTGAGCCGACGA
>Ga0307474_10002372_pt1 | contig 13543 bp, 12 predicted proteins | sample atmos_gasesECM1C_2_FD_203312 | JGI IMG/M metagenome (GOLD analysis project Ga0307474, IMG submission 203312) | Hardwood forest soil microbial communities from Morgan-Monroe State Forest, Indiana, United States - atmos_gasesECM1C_05 | ecosystem: Environmental > Terrestrial > Soil > Temperate... | reverse complement strand
GCGTCGGGTCGTGCACGACCGAGAAAAAGATCTGCAAAATCCTGCCATAGCTGATCTTCTTCGGATCGTATTTGATCTCGACGGATTCTGCGTGCCCGGTGGTTCCGGTGGAGACGATATTGTAATCGGCGGTCGACCTGTTGCCGCCGGCATAGCCGGAGACGGCGTTGACGACGCCTGCGGTGTGCTGGAAAACACCCTGCACTCCCCAGAAGCAACCGCCGGCGAGCACCGCGGTCTGGATGCCGTTTGCTCCCTGAACGTCGATCGCGGGGGCGGGGATGATCACTGCCTCCTCAGAAGCACGCGAATGGGTGATGGTGAAGGCGCTAACCGCCAATGCGCCGACGGCGACAGCGAAAAGCGAAATGCGGCTGAATGGGCTGCGTGACATGGAAGCTTCCTCTTGGATGGCGCGGATGGGCGGCTTTCGGAACGTTGGTTCAGGCGGCGGCGGCCCGCGGACCTCGAACCGCCACACTAGCGCGCCTGCTCCCGGAGATACGGAACAAAACCGGTCTTGTTACCCCGCGATGCACACGAGTTCGTGAATAAAAGCCCGCAGATCCAATAGATTAGCAGATATTCACGACTACACCACCACGCTCAGCCGTTTTGCCGCCCGGGTGATGCCGGTATAGAGCCAGCGGGCGCGGCTGTCGGTGAACGCAAAGCTCTCATCGAACAGCACCACGTCGTCCCATTGCGATCCCTGCGCCTTGTGCACGGTGAGCACATAGCCGTAGTCGAACTCGTCATAGGGCTTGCGCTGCTCCCACGGGATCGCCTCGATGCCGCCCTCGAAACAGTCGCTGCGCGCGGAGACTTTCGTCACCTTGTGGCTGAACTCTTCGTCGGGCGAAAGCCGCATCGTGATGATGCGCGATTTCGATCGCGATTGTGCGCGCGACTTCACCCGCCACAGGCCGCCGTTGAACAGTCCCTTCTTGCGGTTGTTACGCAGGCAGACCAGCTTGTCGCCGGCAACCGGCAGCGGGTCTTCGATTGCCTGCTTCTGCCGAACCCGCATGTTGTAGGCGCGGCGGGTGTTGTTGCGCCCGACCAGCACCTGGTCGGCGCTCATCACGCGCTCCGGATCGAGATCGGCACGCGACACGACTTCGCTCTCGCCATGACGGCCGATCTCGAGCTCGCGGCCCTCGCGGATATCCATCGACATCCGCACGATCGGATCGTTTTGCGCCTGGCGATGCACTTCGGTCAGCATCGCATCCGGCTCGCCATCGGTGAAGAAACCGCCGCCCTGGATCGGCGGAAGCTGCGCGGGATCGCCAAGCACCAGGACCGGGCAATCGAACGAGATCAGGTCGCGTCCGAGCTCGGCGTCCACCATCGAGCATTCGTCGATCACGATCAGCTTGGCCTTTGAGGCCGGCGCGTCGTCCCACAGTTCGAAGCTCGGCTGCTCGACGCCGCTCTCACGGGCGCGGTAAATCAGCGAATGGATCGTGGAAGCGTTGTCGCAACCCTTGTTGCGCATCACCAGCGCCGCCTTGCCGGTGAAGGCCGCGAATTTCACTTCGCCATCGACGCCCTCGGCGATGTGGCGGGCAAGGGTGGTCTTTCCGGTGCCGGCATAACCGAACAGGCGGAACACCTGAGGCGTGCCGTTCCTGCCCGGCTTTTGCTTGAGCCAGCCGGCCACCGCATTGAGCGCGGAATCCTGGTGCGGCGTAAAGGAGGTCATGAGGTCTCGGCTGGGCGGAGAGGCGACGACTCAAGGTCGGAAGCCGAAACTAACCATTCAAATGCCCGGCGCAAGCCGCGGATTTGTTCTTTGCCCGACGCTGGACAGGGCGTTGCCTCAGAATAGACTGCGGAAAAAAACAGGCCGGAACCGGGGAGAGAAACGTCGTGAAATTTGGCATATTCTACGAGCTGCAATTGCCGCGTCCGTGGCAGGCCGGTGACGAGCTGAAGCTCTATCAGGACGCGCTGACGCAATTGGAGACCGCCGATCGGCTCGGCTACGATTATGCCTGGGTCGTCGAACATCATTTCCTGGAAGAATATTCGCACTCGCCCTCGCCGGAATCGTTCCTTGCCGCCGCCAGCCAGCGCACCCGGAAAATCCGGCTCGGCCACGGTATTTTCCAGCTCACCACCAATCATCCGGCGCGCGTCGCCGAGCGGATCGCGGTGCTTGATCTGTTGAGCCGCGGCCGCTGCGAATTCGGGATGGGCGAGAGCGCCTCGATCACCGAATTGGAGCCCTTCGGCCGCGACATGGAAATCAAGAAAGACGTGTTCGAAGAAGCGGTGCGCGCGATCTTTCCGATGTTTGGGGATGGCGGCTGCGAGCATCACGGCAAATATTTCGACATTCCGCCGCGCAATGTCGTGCCCAAGCCGGTGCAGAAGCCGCATCCGCCGTTGTGGATGGCGTGCTCGCAGCTTCCGACCATCGAGCGCGCGGGGAGGAACGGATTTGGCGCGCTCGGATTCCAGTTCGTCAGCGCTGATGCCGCGCATGCCTGGGTGCATGCCTATTACAACGCCATCACCAAGCGTCTCGACAAGCTCGCGGACTACGAGATCAATCCGAACATGGCGCTGGTGTCATTCTTCATGTGTGCGAAAACCGACGAGGAGGCCCGCGCGCGGTCCGACGGCGCGACCTTTTTCCAGTTCGCGTTACGATATTACGGCGCTTCTCAAAGCCGCCAGCGTCCGCCACCCGGCACGGTCAACATGTGGGACGAGTATAACAAATGGAAGCGCGACAATCCGATGGCGCAGGAAGCTGCGCTACGCGGCGGCCTGATCGGCTCGCCCGAAACCCTCCGCAGGAAACTGCGGCGCTTCCGCACTTCCCATATCGACCAGGTGATCCTGCTCAACCAGGCTGGCAAGAACAGCCACGAGCATATCTGCGAATCGCTTGAACTGTTCGCTGCGGAGGTGATGCCGGAATTCCGCGAAGACCCCGAACACGAGGCGTGGAAGGCGGGCGTGATGAGTGGCCTGATCGAGCTCGAGGAGATCGATACCAGAGCCTTTACCGATCGCTACGGCAAGCTGGGCATCACGCTCGCGCCTGTCGCCAGAGGCGAGGAGCCATCCGGCGCAACGCCGTGATCGTTTAGAGCACGATCCGGACCCGAAGGGCCGCGTTAGCGCAAAGTGGAAACAGGTTTTCCCTTAGCTAACAAACGCGAAAACGCGTTTGCGCGGAGATCATGCTCAAACAAGGAGATGAGATCATGATGCAATTCCACTTCATCACATCATGATCTAGTGTCCCGATTCCGAAGTTCGCATCATTGCGGCAGCCTGGTTTGCGAACTTCGGAATCGAAAGGACACTAGCGACATATTGATTCTAGTGTGGCCCGGGTTCAGAAATCCGCATGATGAACTCGTGGTAGCAATGATGCGGATTTCTGAACCGCCACACTAGGCCGCGTTGGACGATCGAAATTGTCGTGGTGTCAGTCCGGTCCAGCGTTTGAAGGCGTGGGTAAAAGAGCTGAGCTCGTTGTAGCCGAGCAGCCAGGCGACTTCGGAAACCGGCAATTCCCTCTCCGTCAGGTAACGCCTGGCAAGAGCGGCCCTGAAGCCGTCCAGTATTCGAGCGTAGGTGGCGCCTTGCTCGCTGAGCTTTCGCGAGAGCGTCCGCGGAGACATGCCGAGCTTGCGCGCGACTTCCGAAACACCGAGCCGGCCGTTCGGAAGAAGCTGAGTCAGGACCCGCTCGATATCCAAGCGAAAATTTTCCCGCTCCGGCGAGCGGCGGGCGAGCGCTTCTTCGGCGTACTGAAGCAGTAGATTGTTCAGGAATCGATCATGCGTGACGACCGGAAGTGTCGCGAATTGATTGGGGAACACAACTTCATCCGCGTCGGCGGAAAATTCCACATCACAAGCCAGAAAGGCCCTCAGCTCCGCCGGCGTCCCGTCGCGAAAATGCTGCACCTTCAGCCGCAAGGGCGCCAGCCGCATATCGGTGAGCTGGCGGCAGATGCGTATCAGAGCGACGAGCCAGAATTCGGCCTGATGCTTGTCCGTGAGCCGGTCGACGTTGACGTACTCCAGCGTAACCGTCGTGGTCTGTCCGATCGCGACCTGCAGGCGAACCCCTTCATTGTTGATGCGGCTGAAGCGGGCGCCGTTTAGGAACGCCTCGGCCAGATTTTCGGACGACGCGCCTACATAATAGAGCAGCCCGACCTCGCGTAGCTCGAAATTGCGCGCAAGATGAAATCCCAGGAGATCGTCTTCAAGCGCTTCGGCGGCCAATTCCAGGAATTTGATCTGGGCGGGGACCTCAAGGCGAGCCGTCGGATCGCTCACTTCACCTTGCGTCAGTCCAGCCTTCAACAAGATCGCCGCGACATCCTTGCCTTCCTCGTGCAATCTGGCGGCCGCAAGCCGCGTCACCTGCCCGGCGGCGCTTGGTATCGAACGGAATCTCTGGGGTCTGTCGGAGCCCATGCGATTGCAACCGTTCCGAAAAATCTTGCTTTTCGCCTCGCGGCTTCAAAACACAAAAAAATTGGCGCTCAATCACAAGTATGTCTTCTCGGCATTCGGTAGAAGGCGTGCCACCAGCGCGGAAATATTTGACCTGAGCGGCCCGCTGGCGCCGAATAAGCCTTCGCGGCTTAATGCTAACGCGGCGGAGTGTTGATTGAAAGGCCTCGCATAGGCGGAGCGATCGCACAACTCGCCTGCTGCGCCGCCATCGCTCCGATGGGAAATTTGTAAAAAGATCATTTGGGCGGACGGTCCAGCCTCTGCCGATGTTTTTGGAGAAATCATGCAAAATCACAGGGGCAGGCTTGCGCTGTTCATCGACGGCGTGAAATTCCATGCGACGGCAAAGACGCTCGGTTTTGAAATCGACTACAAGAGACTTCTTGACGAGTTCAGCGGACGCGGAACGCTGCTTCGGGCATTCTACTACACTACCGTCATGGACGAACTGGAGTACTGCACCGTTCGTCCCCTGGTCGATTGGCTCGACTACAACGGATTCACGGTGGTGACCAAGCCGATCAAGGAATTCCTCGATGATGCCGGAAGACGCAGGGTCAAAGCCAACATGGACATCGAGCTTGCGGTCGGCGCGATGGACATCGCCGATCACGTGGACGAGATTGTCCTGTTCTCGGGCGATGGCAATTTCCGCCCGCTGGTCGCGGCGCTGCAGCGTCGCGGCGTCCGCGTCACCATCGTTTCGACGGTCGCTTGCGAACCGCCGATTCTCGCCGATGAGCTTCGTCGCCAGGCTGACGAATTCATCGATCTCGCCGAACTCGAAGCAAAGCTCGGACGGGCGCCTTCCACGCCGCGCACGACCGCGCAGCATCCCATAATACCGGTCGAGCGGCGGCGAAGCACGAACAAACCCGTTTTGCGCAGTCCCCGGTTAACGGGTACGGATTCGGAAAACGAGTAAGTTGCCTGGCAGGCAGGTTGTTTGCAGCGGAGGGTCGAGAGCAGGGCCCGCGGTTCGCACTCTAACTGCCCTGGCACGGGGCCTCGATCGCTATAGCCGGACAGGCTGAACGTTGGCATCGATCGCAGAAGGCTGCCGCGAGCGATGCATTGCGGGGTTTTGCGCGTGGCTTGACACTCGGCGGGCAAACCAGCGGCCAAACGACGCAATGATGACAAAACGACGACGGCGCCATCGCCGGCCTCGCCTCATTTGCCGCGGCGCTGGCCCGATTTGCGGGGCTGCAGGTTCGGTCAATTCTCCCGCCGGCATTGAACCTTTACCGACGCTCAACAGACCACCTTAGATGCTCATCCGGAAGAGGAGTGAGAGAGGCTGCCAGAGTTACTTTTTTCAAACAGGTTCAGTATTTTTGGGGAGTGCCATGCTCGACAGAGTCAATTTCCATAATAACAAGACCACCGAGCTAAATTTTTTGATTGGTGAAAGAGCCTTCTGGAGCGAATTTAGATATCCGAGAGGCGCTGAAATTTTCGGCGAGGCGGAACCGGCAGAGTATGTCTACAAGATCAGGTCGGGTTCGGTTCGTACCTTCAAGCTTCTTCCCGATGGCCGTCGTCAGATCGGAGCCTTCCATTTGCCGGGGGATATTTTCGGCGTCGAAAACGGTGAGATCTATCGCTTCACCGCCGAAGCAATCGAGGATACCGCGGTCTGGATCGCCAAACGCCGGCGGATATTCGGCGAACTTCCGGACGAAAATGTCACGGCCTCGAAAGACGTGCTGAAATTGATCGCCAGAAGCCTTCAGCACGCGGAAAACCACCTTCTGCTTCTGGGTCGGCAAACGTCGCTTGAGAAGGTTGCGGCCTTTTTGACGGAAATGGACCGGCGCCTGCAGTCACCACCGATCATGATCCTTCCGATGGGCCGCCGCGATATTGCCGATTATCTCGGTTTGACCATTGAAACGGTCTCACGGGTGTTTTCGATCCTCGAGCGCGAGCGAATCCTCAGTTTCGAAGGTCTACGCCACCGCGAGATTGTGCTGCATTGCCGGGCCAAATTGGCTCGTTTAGCCCTTTTCTCCGAACTGAAGCTCGAATACCGCACCTCGCGTGACACCAACCTTGCACGGGGCCTCGTCGGGTAGAGGAAGGGTGTCGCACCTTCTATTAACCTCGCGTCAACCAAAATATCGCCTTGCGCACAGTGCCGCCATCAAGGCCTCGTTTCCGGCAGACCGGCCGTCTGGCGGAAAAGAATTGAACTGCCATTGATTGGATCATTGGAAAAAACGCACCGTCCGCCGCCGACAGGTCAGGCCGAATATCGCTATTTTCCCGAGGTCCTCGACACCCGCCGCCATCGCCATCATCCTAAACCGCAAAGCAACAAGGCGCATTGCGCTTCGTTCGAGTATCATTTGGGGATTTGGAATGTCGGATATCGCGATCAAGGTCTCGCAGCCCGTCACGCTGCAGGCGCGATTGAATGAGGACTGGCTCGCGGTCGTCATCGGTCTTTTGGTGTTCGGCGCGGCGCTCGTCAGCATTAGCGGCACCGACCTTCTTGGATGGGCGGTCACCACCTCCGTGTACGCCGACATCACCCAGGCGCTCAATCCGTTCGCCAGGACCTACGCCTGGCTTGGCGGAGGCGGGGCGTTGATTGCGACTTACGTCGCCATGCTTGCGGTATTGAGCGCCGGCGTTGCCACACTCGGCGCCGATGTCCGGAAATTCGTAGCTGCTTTCACGGCCGTGTTTGCCATCGCCTATGCAAGCTGGATTGTCGGCTCTTATGCCTATGTCGCCGCGGTGACGCCGGCCGAGCAGCAGAAATTCGGTATCGCCTGGTCGCTCAAGCTTACCAATGAGGGCGGATTTATCGTCGCCCTGCTGGCGGGCATCGTCATCGCCAATTTCTTTCCACGCTTCGCTACGTGGCTGAAGGAAGCGATACGGCCGGAGCTCTACATCAAGATCGCGATCGTTATCCTCGGCGCCACCGTCGCGGTCACGGCCGCGGGCCGTCTCAATCTCGCCTCCTCGCTCTTGCTGCGCGGCGCGGCTGCAATTGTCGAGGCCTATCTGATTTACTGGGCCGTCGTCTATTTCGTCGCGCGCAAATGGTTTGGCTTCAGCCGCGAGTGGTCGGTTCCGCTGGCCTCCGGCATTTCGATTTGCGGCGTGGCGGCTTCGATCGCAACGGGCGGGGCCATCCGCGCGCGACCGGCGGTGCCGATCCTGGTGTCGTCGCTGGTCGTGGTATTCGCAGTGGTCGAAGTGTTGATCCTGCCGTTTTTGGCGCAGACCTTCCTCTGGCACGAGCCGCTGGTGGCTGGCGCCTGGATCGGGCTTGCCATCAAGACCGATGGCGCAGCCGTTGCCGGCGGCGGCATCACCGAATCGTTGATCATGGCAAAAGCCGCAGCCGAAGGTGTCAAATACCAGCCGGGTTGGATTCTCGCCACCACGACCACCGTGAAGATCTTCATCGATATCTTCATCGGCATTTGGGCGTTCATCCTCGGCTACATCTGGACCAACCATATCGACAAGGGGCCGGACCGGGCGAAGCCGTCGGAAATCTGGCAGCGCTTCCCGAAATTCATCCTCGGTTTCATTCTGGTGTTCGCCGTGTCGCTCTGGCTTGCGCTTGGCTCGAGCCCGCAGGTCGCCAAAGCGCTTCCGGCAGCCGCAGGCGAGGCGAATGTGTTCCGGGTGATCTTTTTCGTGCTGACCTTCTTCTCGATCGGCGTGCTCAGCGATTTCCGCAAGCTCTGGCAGCAGGGTTTCGGCAAGCTTGCCGCGGTCTATTTCGTCAGCCTATTCGGATTTGTGATCTGGGTCGGTCTGTTGATTTCGTGGCTTTTCTTCAGCGGATTCAAGCCGCCGCTCGCCAGCTAATAAGGAAAAGCGATATGTCGCGGCAATACGATCTCAGGGACGAAATCGATGCGGAGGAAGTGGAACCGCTGCTGCCGATCGAAAAAAAGCTGATCGGCTGGAGCCTCGGTTTGGGGATTGCGCTGCTTGTGGTTTTGATCGCGGTGAATCATTTCGTGCCGATCAAGATCTGACACGTGTCCGCCTCCCGCGCCTTGTGACGCTTCAAGAGGTGGAATTTTTCGCGTTCACGGCTTAAAAGCTCCCCGTGCGTTCCCTATCGCGGGAGGGGGCAGGCCCGATGAAGCGTATCGCCACCTGGACCTTCTACGGCATCGGCGCGCTCGCGATCATCTATCTCGCGCTTTACGCTTATGCGGCCTTGACCGGGCGTGGGATCACGCCAGGTGATCCGATCCACATCTTTCGCAGACCCGGCGGAGTGGATGTGACACTCGTCATGCCGAACCCAGGACGCTATCACATACCCGCCACGGCGCGGTGAACGTCGCCGGCGCCTGCCGGCGTGATCGGCAAGCCGCCATCGGCATATTCGTTCAGCTTGTTGCGCAGCGTACGGATCGAAATCCCGAGGATGTTGGCTGCATGAGTGCGGTTGCCGAGGCAATGCTTGAGCGTTTCAAGGATGAGATCGCGTTCGACGTCGGCGACCGTGCGTCCGACCAGCGCGCGGGTCACCTGTTCGGCGGCGAAGGTGGCGTGCGCGACGGCCGGCACGGTTCTCGGCGTATCGAGACGGTCGCCGTCCGGCGTCAGGATGGCGTCTACGCCGATTTCGTCGCCCTGCGCCATCAGCACCGCGCGGTGGATGGTGTTTTCCAGTTCGCGGACGTTGCCCTGCCAGCGGTTGGTCGTCAGCACGCGCCGCGCCTCGGCTGAGACCGGCCGCACCGGTACGCCATTGGCATCGGCATATTTCTTGGCGAAATGCTGGGCCAGTTCAAGAATATCGGCGGGCCGTTCGCGCAAGGCCGGGATCTTCAGGTTCACGACATTGAGGCGGAACAGGAGATCCTCGCGGAACGTCCCCTGGCGCACCGCGTCGGCCAGATTGCGGTTCGAGGTCGCGATGATGCGAATATCGACCGGAACCGGCCTTGTGCCGCCAACGCGATCGATCACCCGCTCCTGGATCGCGCGGAGCAACTTGGATTGCAGACGGACATCCATCTCGGAGATTTCATCGAGCAGCAGCGTGCCGCCGCTTGCCTCTTCGAACTTTCCGATGCGCCGCGCCACTGCGCCGGTGAACGCGCCCTTCTCGTGGCCGAACAGCTCGGACTCGAGCAGATACTCGGGGATGGCCGCGCAATTGATCGAAATGAACGGTTTCCGGGCGCGGCTGGAGCGGGTGTGAACGTAGCGCGCCAGCACCTCCTTGCCGGTGCCGGACTCGCCGGTGATCATAACGGAGGCGTCGGAACCCGCGATTTGCTGCGCAAGCTTGATCACCTTGGCCATTGCGTCGTCGCGGTAGACCAGGTCGCGTGAATCATTGGCGACTGCTGCGAGCACGGCGGCGATCAGCTCCGGTTCCGGCGGCAGCGGGATGTATTCCTTGGCGCCGGCATGAATGGCGGCCACCGCCGCTCGCGCGTCGTTGGAGATGCCGCAGGCGACGATCGGGACATGGATGTGCTCGGCCTCAAGCCGCATCACGAGATCGCGGATGTCGAGCGAGACATCGACCAGCAGCAGGTCGGCGCCCCTGCCGCTGCGCAACACGCGCATGGCCTGCTCGTGATCCTCGGCGTGGGTAACGGAAGCGCCGTTCTCCATGGCGATCTTGGTGGCTGTCGTGAGTTGGCCTTTCAGTGTGCCAACGATGAGAAGCCGCATGGTAATCTCCTGTTCGTCTGACCGCGCCCTTCAGGCGCGTATTGTTAGAGCGTGTCTCAGTTGCGTTCTGCCTTGACGATTTCGGTCATGGTCACACCCAGCTTGTCTTCCACCAGAACCACCTCGCCGCGTGCGACGAGGCGGTTGTTGACGTAGATGTCGATCGCTTCGCCGACCCGGCGGTCGAGTTCGAGGACGGTGCCGGGTCCGAGTTTCAGAAGTTCGCCGACATCCATCTTGGACCGGCCGAGCACCGCGGAGACCTGGACCGGCACGTCGAAAACCGCCTCCAGATCGGCGGCGATGCGCGCGGCATGCTCCTCGTCGTGATAGGCGACGTCGTCCGCCGCCGGCGTGCCGGCGGCGTTGAGGTCGGGGAGCGGAACCTGTGCGTCGGTGTCACTCATGGTTCATTCCTCGTCTGCTTCCTCATTGGCTCAGGCCTGGTTGCGCGACGCCACATAGCGCCCGACAAGTTCGTTGATCTTTGCTTCGATCGCCGCGCGCTCCAGCACGACGCCGCCGTCCGCCCACTCGATCCTGCAATCGCCGGTCGCGATCTCCGGTTCGGCCAGAATGACGAGCCGTCCGGCAAAGCCGCTTTGCTTCGCCAGCCTGTCGATCCGCTCGTGCGCCGCCTCGTACAGTGAATCGTTGATCCGGACCACCAGATGCGGCGTTGAGACCAGTTGCGCGAAGCAATCGCTCACCAGTGCCGTAATCTCGCCCAGCGGCTCGCGGGCGATCAATTCGCTGCACAGCTTGCGCGCCACCGCAATCGCGACATCGACGGCCTCGGTTTCCATCCGCGTCTCGATCGTGGAGTAGCGGGCTGCGATGCTTTTTATCGCGATGCCGATTTCTTCCAGGGCGAGCGCCGAGCGGCGGTCGCTCTCCACCTTGGCTTCGCGCAGCGCGGCATCGTAGCCGTCGCGATGAGCGCGCGACTCGGCAGCGGCGATCTTCTGGGCGATCTCCGACGGCGTTGCCGCACGCTCGCGCTTGTCGGGTGCCGAGAAGTCCATGTCGAACAGGAATTTCGCGGGCGCGGCCATCAGTACACAAGCTCCTCGTCGGCGCGGTTCTTGGTCAAGGTGATTTCGCCCTTGGCTGCGAGGTCCTTGGCGAGGTTGACGAGAAGCGCCTGCGCCTCGTCGACGTCGCGCAGTCGCACCGGCCCCATCGCCGCCATGTCGTCGAGCAGCATCTTGCCGGCGCGCGAAGACATATTGCCCAGGAAGAAGCCCCGGACCTCCTCGTTGGCGCTCTTGAGCGCGACGCCGAGTTTGTCCTTGTCGACATTGCGCATCAAGGTTTGCGCCGAAGCGGAGTCGAGCTTGATGAGGTCGTCGAAGGTGAACATCAGCGCCTTGATCCGTTCGGCGGATTCGCGGTTTTCTTCCTCGAGCGCGGTGATGAAGCGGGTTTCGGTCTGGCGATCGAAGTTGTTGAAGATCTCGGCCATCACCTCGTGGGCATCGCGGCGGCGGGTCTGCGACAGGTTCGACATGAACTCGACGCGCAGCGTCTGCTCGACGCGCTCGATCACTTCCTTCTGCACCGCTTCCATCCTCAGCATACGGTTGACCACGTCGAGCGCCATTTCCTCGGGCAGGATCGCCAGCACCCGCGCGGAGTGCTCCGGCTTGAGCTTCGAGAGCACCACGGCGATGGTCTGCGGGTATTCGTTCTTGAGATAGTTGGCGAGCACCTCTTCCTGGACGTTGGAGAGCTTCTCCCACATGTTGCGCCCCGCGGGCCCGCGGATTTCGTCCATGATGCCGACGACGCGCTCGGGCGGCAGGTACTGCTGCAACAGCCGCTCGGTGGCGTCGAAATTGCCCATCAGCGCGCCGGAAGCCGACATCCGCGACACGAATTCGAGCAGCATGTCTTCCACGATGTCGGCCTCGACGGTGCCCAGCGTCGACATGTGGATCGACAGTTCGCGAACTTCGTCGTCATCGAGCAGCGACCAGACCTTGCCACCATATTGTTCGCCGAGCGCCAGCATCAGCATCGCGGCGCGTTTCGGGCCGCTGACCGCCCCCTTTTGCGGCCGGTTGTTCTGACGAGCCGCCAGCGAGGAAATGACGCTGGTGATGTCGTTTTGGTTGGAGGTCTGCGGCAGGGCCATTTCACATCACGCGGGTTGTTGTTCGCCGAGCCACTGGCGGACGATGGCTGCGGTTTCATTGGGGTTGCGGTCGGCCAGTTCGCCGACGCGATGGACCGATTGGGCATGGACCTGGCCCTGGACCTGCGCGACGTCGATCAACTGCGCGGTGTTGTTGGGGCCGGGCACGAGGCTTGCCGCCTGTGGACTGGCGTCGGTCAGCGCGGGCACGTCGCTGGGCGGCGGGGCGACGACTTCGGCGGCGAGGATGCGTTTGACCAGGGGCCGGATCACCATGAACAGCACGACGAGGCCGAGCAGCATCATGACGCCGAGCTCGATCACGTACATCACGTCGTCCTTGGTGAATTGCAGCATGCCGAGCAGTCCTGTCGGTTCGATCAGCGGGGCGACTGCGGGCGCTTCGGCAAAACGGAGGTTCACGACCTCGACCTGGTCGCCACGCTTCTGGTCAAAGCCGATCGCCGAGCGCACCAGCGCGGCGATGCGGTCCAGCTGCTCCTTGCTGCGGTCCTGATAGACCATCTCGCCCTTTTCGTTCTTGCTGTAGCTGCCGTCGACCAGCACGGCGACTGAAATGCGGTTGACGCGTCCGGCCTCGGTCACCTCGGTCTTGGTCGTGCGCGAGATCTCGTAGTTGTTGGTTTCCTCGGTCTTGCGGCTCTGGTCGCGCGCGGGCGGCGCGCCGTTGTTCTGCTGATTGCCGGGCAGTTCATTGCCCACCGTTACCTGGCCGTTGTTCTCGGCGGTGAGGCTGGATTCTTCTCGCGTCTGGCTCGAGCGCAGCACGCGACCCTCCGGATCGAAGTGATCGGAGGTCTGGGTGATCTTGTTGTAATCGAAATCGGCTGCGAGCTGGACGCGGGCGCGGCCGGAGCCCACTACCGAGGAGACGATCGCCTCTATCTCGTTGCGCATCCGTTTCTCTAAGGCGGCGCGGCGCTCGTCGCCGATGGCGGCGTCGGTGTTGGTCGCGGCTCCGTCGGCGAGCAACTGTCCGGCTTCGTCGATGATGGAAACCCGCTGCGGCTTCAGGCCGTTGACGGCGGAAGCGACCAGGTGGCGAATAGCCCTGATCTGGTGCGGCTCGAGCGCTCCGCGCACGCGCACCACGATCGAGGCCGACGGTTCGGGCGTCTCGCGCGAAAACAGCGGGCGTTCCGGCAGCACCAGATGCACCCTTGCCGCCTGGACGCGGTCGATGGCGCGGATGGTGCGGGCAAGTTCGCCCTCG
>Ga0307474_10002370_pt1 | contig 13547 bp, 14 predicted proteins | sample atmos_gasesECM1C_2_FD_203312 | JGI IMG/M metagenome (GOLD analysis project Ga0307474, IMG submission 203312) | Hardwood forest soil microbial communities from Morgan-Monroe State Forest, Indiana, United States - atmos_gasesECM1C_05 | ecosystem: Environmental > Terrestrial > Soil > Temperate... | reverse complement strand
GCCCGCCCTGTTCGACTAGAACGTCTCCCAGGATCTTTCCCAGTGAGCGCACGTCGCGCCGGAGAGGGTTGTCCTTGGCGGGTTCGTCCGAACGCGCCGTCAACTCGGCGAGATGAGCCATCTGGTCGTCCGCTTTCCACAGCGGTTTGGTCTTATTCCGTGCCATTCGAAGGTGGAGTAGGACAGAATAAATGACACAGCTGATTTCGGATGTGAAAAGACGACTGTGGCACGACGAGAAGGGAAGGGTGGTCGCTCTCGACCGCTGATGGGGCTTTCTACTTGGGCACTTCCAGACGGTATCCAATCCCGCGCAGAGTCTTCAGATATTGCGGGTGGCGGGGGTCGGCTTCGATTTTTTCGCGCAGCCGGCGAATGTAGACGTCGATGGAACGCGGTGTGACGAACGGCGTTTCCTTCCAGACTGCGTCCAGCAGTTGATCGCGAGTCAAGACGCGGCCACGATGCGAGGCTAGATACTCGAGCAGGCGAAATTCCCGCACCGTGGTGAGAACGTTCCGGCCCTGTATTTGAACGGTCATCGACGAGATGTCAATCTCCAGTTCTCCAAGCCGCAGTACTTCGGCCGCGGCAGGAGATTGGCCGAGTCCGCGCAGCACGCTGCGGATGCGGGCGACCAGCTCTCGCGGGCTGAAGGGTTTGGTGATGTAGTCGTCGCCGCCAAGCTCCAGGCCCTTGACCCGATCGGCCTCGGATGTCTTGGCGGTGAGAAAGATGATTGGCGTTGCCGACAAGGGTGGGGTCTGGCGGATGTGGCGGCACAGCTCGAACCCGTCCGCGCCGGGCAGCATAACGTCAAGCAGGAACAAGGCCGGCTGTTGCCGGACAGCCTCCGTCAATACCGAAGCCCCGCTGACAAAGCTCTGAACTTCGAAGCCCGCAGCCTGCAGGTTGTGAGAAACGAGCCGGGCGATGTCCGCATCATCTTCCACCACAAAAATGACGGGACGCACGGAGCCTGGGCGCGCGCTGTTTTCCCGGTCGTAAGATTCGGCTGGCAGGTGCATTTTTTCGCTCAGCTGCGCCTTCAGAGCACAGTTCTTTCCCAATTGATCGGGAGCTGTTCTCGAATCTATGGACAGAATGTTGCGCGGATGTTTCTCCCTTGTTAACGAACGGTGAATTTGTAAAGGAACCTCTCAGTCCTGAGTTCCTGGTTTCCCGGCCTCAATTGTCGGTAAACTCGTCTCTAGTTTGGATCCAGCGGTTCGGAATAATTTGGGAGTTGACCGTATGAGAATTCGGCGACTCGCTGAGCCGAGAGGCGGAAGCCCGAGCGGGAACTAACTGGCAGTCTTCTTTTTAGGTAAGTGCCGCAGACTTCGGCCTTCGATAAGACTGTAGAGTTCTTCGGCCAGATTGGTGGTGTGATCGCCGGCGCGTTCGAGAGCCTGCGCCATCAACAGGATTTCAAAACCGGACGTATCGCCTTGGGGAACGTTTTCCGCCAGGTGCTTCTGAAAAAGAGTATGACAAACGCGATCGATGTCCTTGTCCATCTGCAGGACCTTGCGCGCACAGTCCAGATCCAGAGTGGAAAACCCCTTGTGAATCAGGTCCAGCATTTCGCGCAACACCTGCGACATCTCCACCAGTTGCCGCACATCCGAGGCGGGAATTTTGGCGGTTCTGGCTTGTACTCGCATAGCGACACTCATAACCAGATCACCGATTCGCTCCAGGTCGGTCGTGCTCTTCAAGCTGGAAAGCAACTGGCGAGCCCGAGTTTCATTCACTCGTGTGATAGCGGCGGGCAGGCGCTCATCGATGTGACGCTCAATCAGGTCAAGTTCCTTTTCACAATCCTTGATCGCCAGGAACGCCATGCGAGATGAACTGGTCAGCAAGTCACTTACATTGAAAGCGGCGTCGCGAGCAATCAGGCAGGCTTTGAGAGCGAGGCGGGATAAATCGTCGGGTCCGCCTCTTGAACTCACCGAGGCTGACGCCGCGGGTGTCTCTGGCGGCGGCCCCGGTTCCGGGTTGCGCGGTGGTGATTTGCGCGGCATGGGTAATTGCGAGACGAACAGGTGAATACGACGCCAGTGTAGCCCGGAATTGTGAAAAGATGGTTACAACCTGCCGGATAGGGTGCCCTATTTAGCCCCTCTTCGGCCTTTGGGAGGTCGGTGCTTGAATCTTGCTGACTCATTGCGGCGTCAGTTTGCCTACGATGAATGGGCCAACCAGGAAGTGTTGCGAGCAATCGAGGCCAATAGCGGCGACCATGGGCGATCGCTGGAATTATTGGCACACATCCTTTCGGCGGAAAGGCTGTGGTTGGAACGCCTAAAGCAGCAACCCCAGAGTCTCCCAGTTTGGCCGAAAATTGATTTTGAGCAATGCTTGGCTCAAGCGCAGGAAATGGGACACCTGTGGCGGGAACATCTGGAGTTGACGACCGCCGGTGATTTGCTGCAGTCCGTTTCGTATAAGAACAGCAAGGGAGAGTCCTGGACCAACACGATCGCCGACATCCTGACACATGTCATCATGCACTCGGTCTACCACCGCGGGCAGATCGCCAGCCACATGCGGGAGCAGGGACAGACCCCGGCCCACACGGACTTCATCCACGGCGTACGGCAGGGATGGGTGAAATGAGAATGTGGTTCGAGACCCACTGGACGGCGTCCTTTGCCCGCGACGGAACAAACACGTAATATCTGAGCAATGAAAAAACTGGCTGCCTGTTTCTTGCCTGTTACCTGTGCCCTGTTCCTGCTGGCGGCAGATCAACCCAAAATTCCTCCGATGCCGGCCGCAGTTTCCAGCAATGCGGTCGCGACCCTGCACGGCGGGCTGGAAGTCTACTCTTTCATGGGAATTGGTCCCAAGAAAACCTGGGATGACGTCACCAATCAGGTGTATATTCTGCATCTCTCGTCGGCGAAGTGGAGCGATGGCCGCCCGGTGCCCGGAGTTGGTGGCCGCCTCGGAGCCTCCGCCGTTGGCGTGAAGGGGCAGATTTTCCTTTTTGGCGGATACCTGCTCGACGGGCAAGGAGGCGAGTTCACGGTCCCTGACGTCAATGCTTACGTTCCGCAAGAACGGCGCTGGTATAGGGCAGAGGACATCCCGGTGGCCGTCGATAGTGCCGTCATCGGTGTAAATCACGACCGCTACGTTTACCTGGTCGGGGGGCGGGCGAAGTCCGGTCCGATCAATCATGTTCAGGTTTACGACGTCGAGAAGAACACCTGGAGTCAGGGCACCCCGTTTCCTGGAACACCGGTGTTTGGCCACGCGGGTGGAGTGGCTGACGACGCCATCGTGTTTGTTGACGGTGCAAAAAAAACCGGTTCCGGGACTTCATACGTTGCCTCCGACGAGTGCTGGATCGGAAAAATCGACCACAAAGATCCCACTAAGGTCGCGTGGAGCAAACTGCCCCCGCATCCGGGAGGGGCACGCTTTGGCATCGTGTCGGGCGAGATCGGCCGCAGGATCTTCTTCTCCGGGGGCTCGGCCAGTCCCCACAACTTCAAAGGGCTTGATGCCGAGGGCAAACCCGTCGAGGTTTCGACAGTTACATTTGCCTTCGACGTCCATGGCAACCGTTGGGAAACAATCACGGAAGATACTTACGACGTGCGCAGCGATAGCCGCGGTATTGTGTCGACGCCGATTGGTCCAATGGTTGTGGGCGGTCTAGTGAAAAACACAGCGGTGACGGCGAGAGCGATGGTTTTGCCGAAACGATGAGTGCGCTCTCATGAGACGCCGACGGTACCTTCGTGATCTGGCACCGACAAGGGGATGAAGCTAATCTCGGTTTGAGAGCGAACATCACTCACACCTCCTGAGGAAGCGGCGGATGGGGACCTCCAACCATCCGCCGCTCGTTTTTTGCTGGTACAGTCGGTCGGTCAGGCGTGCAATTTTTTCCCAGTTGCTGTGCCGCGGGGGGACCTGTGGCTCATCTGACTGGCGCTAAGGAAGACCAATGTTAAAGCCTCGCTAGTGCGCCTCTCTCCCTTGCCCACAAAAAAAGTGAGCCTCCTGAACATTTTTGACGTTGGCTCGGCATTCGGCTGCTGTGGGTGTCGAACGTCATCAATTTGATTCTCGACCCCTGCCTCATCTTCGGGTACCAGCGCAATCCTGTTCAAACGGGGTGGGTGGAAGATACAAAAGATTTAAAGCGGGGAGAAAGACTGGGGCGGGAGGAACGGTATCGAACCGTCATCTCCGGGATGGAGCCACGGCGCATTGCCGAAGTTATGCTACTCCCGCGTACTGGAAGGGAATGAAGACAGAGGGACCAAGGTATTGCATGGCCGTTTTTCTGTCAATACTGAACGAGACCTCTACCGGGCTCGGGCCAGAACAAGCGTGACATCGTCGGGCTGCTCTTTGTCTCCAATCCAGTCATCGACGGCACTGGTAACAATTTGGCTGATCTGCGGCAGGGGCAGATGCCGATTCTCACGAACCAGATCGATCAGGCGCTGTTCCCCAAACTCGCCGAATTCGTTTTCGGGCTCGGTGACGCCATCGCTGTACGCCAGGAAGATCTCGCCAGGACGCATGTCGACTGCTTCCTCGTCGTAATTGATGTGATCGAACAGCCCGACCACGGTGCCGCCGGCCTCCAACCTGCGGATGCTGCCGTCCTCATTGATCAAAATTGGGGGTAGATGGCCACCGTTGCTGTAGTTCAGGCGATGCGAGCGGCCATCGTAAATCCCAAGGAACAGGGTCGCATATTTCTCCGGCGGCGTGCTTTCGTAAAGTTGATGATTCAAAAGGCTCAGCAGGCCCGACGGGGAAATTTCGATCCCGTCCGGCCAGGTCGCCATCATCCGGCCTGATCCTGCGACCGCGCCGACGGCTACCTGTTCCCGCATCTGCGGCAGGCTTTCGATGCTGTAGGCGCGAACGGCCGAGTGAATGGTCGCCATCAGTAGCGCCGCGGAGATTCCCTTGCCGCTAATGTCGCCGACAGCAAGGATTAGTCTGTGGGAACTCGCAGTGACGAAATCGTAGTAGTCTCCGCTGACCGTGCGTGCCGGGCGACAGAAGCCATGGACTTCCAGGGACTCAAGCTCGGAAACCTGACGTGGAAACAACTGCGCCTGCACTTCCTGGGCGATGACCAGCTCGTTTTCGAGGCGCTGCTTTTCCTTCTGTTCCAGGATCAGTTTCTCGATCGAAGCGGTCATCGTGTTGAACGAGAGCGCCAGATCGGCGAGTTGGTCCTGTGACTTTACCGGGATGCGGTGGCTGAAGTCGCCGCGATCGACGTGCCGTGTGGCATCGTGGAGCTGCGCGACCGCAGCGGTGACGGTGCGAGTCATCCGCGTGCCGATAATGAGCGCGATGAGTTCGATAATCGCGAAGAAGACCGCAATCCCAACCAGGATGTAGGCCACGCCGCGCACGAATTCGCCAAGCGCCGCGAACAGGTGTCCGTACAGCACCGCGGGCCGGGTTGTGACCTGCAGCACTGCGCCGACACGCTCCCGCTCGCCGGTTTTCCAATCCATTACTGGGAGCGGCGTGCCAAACGTGATCTCACGATCAAAGCTGCTGGATGAAGTCGGCAGGGCGCCGACACTGAAGCTCGGATGGAGGACCTGCTGATCGGCAGGAACGGTGGTGTTTTGCTTTCCACTGCTGATCACGATTCCGTTCTTGTTTTTCTCCGAAGTCGCCGCGGCGGAGGAAAGTGCGCCGGGATTTGATTTTTCTTCCGCCTTGGCCGGTGCATCGATCAGGCTGATTCCCGCTGAGTAAAGAGTGATTTCGCCAAGATTAGCCGCGATTTTCCCTACCAGTTCTTTGTCAAACGGCTCGCTGGTCACCACCATCAGCTGCGCAGATCCGACTGGCATGGACGACGCGACCCGGAGGTGCAATTGGTCGTGCTCGCGCACAATGTCTCGAAATTTCCCCTTCACAAAGCCAGGCAGAGTAAGGCTTGCACCCTTAAATTCCTCACACAATGAAAGGGGCTTTCCCCCGTACCAGGCGCAAACCTCGCGCCGGCCCCATGCTGGATCGCGTTTTCGAAGTCCGGCCAGCGACTCGGCCGTGGGCTTGTCGCCGCGTTCCAACCGAGCTGCCAGTTCGTTGCTGACGGCGCTGTTGACCGCCTCAAGACTCCGCAGTTGAGAATTGATTTCGGAAGTCACTACGAATACGGCGAACTGTCCGGCAAGCCCGTAGAGCGTGATAATCCCCATCGCGAATAACAGGACGGCCGGGATCACTCCGATGAAGACATAGGTCACGATCAGGCGGTTGCGCAGCCGCCACAGGATTCGTCGTTTGACCCAGCGGAATCCAAGAATAAAAAACAGGACCGCTGCCAAAAAAGTGAGGAAACCGACCCAGCCACCGAGATGTTCTCCCCATGATGCAGCAAATAGGCTCAGTAGTTTCTGCAGGCCAAACAGCACGATAGCCAGGCTTGCCAGGTAGCAAGCCAATCGCGCCATGCGCCCTTGGGGCCACAGTTCGGCCTTCATCAGGCGAAGCCGCAATTCTGGATAGGACCATTGCATAAACGCTTGTCAGAAGTCAGGATTGTACAAGGCGGCCGATGGCCGATCTTACGGGATGAGCCCAAAACGAACCGGCTCGATTGTGGTCTCTTCGCCGATCAGATCTCAGGATACAGCTCGAAAAAAGCCTCCAGACTGGTGCGTAACTGCTTCTCGATATCTTCCTTGCTGCCCTCGAGTACGTGCATCGTCACGTGCGCTTCGCGGCCATTCTTGAGCTTCACAGGAGCCGACCCCACCTCCGCCACATCTTCGGAGGGCAGCAGCCTCATGCCGTAAACCAGAGTTAAGTTCGCCATAGGAGAATTCTACGCTGTCCAATAGCTCCGGCAAGGCGGCTGTCGGCAGAAAATTTATGATTCCGGGCATTCTCATTTAGAATTTCGCCGTGCCTAAATTCCCATGTTTGCCCTACCTGGTGTGTTTCATCGCGTTTGGGCTGGAAGCAGGAGTGTCACAGGAGCAGCCTGCCCAGGCCGCTTCTCAGCCGCAAGTGAAAGTCAACGTGCTGAACGTTTGCACGCCTTCGGCCGAAGAGCAAAAGGAGATCGCCTCGGCGCTATCGCGCATTCCGAAGCAACCATTGTTCGGCAACGACTTTGAGGTTTCTCGTGGACGCTCCACCCTGGAAGAAATGCCTTCCACCTTTCTCCAGCCGGGAAAGAGCGCCCACGTCGCCGGGGAGCCGTCAGTAGCGAGCTACGTCCGCATCCGCCGCGAATTTTCGGTGCAGGCGCTGTTCGCCAGCGTGCAGTACTCGTTCAGTGACGATGGACAGAACATGGTAGAGACGCTGGTGCTGCACGTTCGCGATCCCAAGGATTTGATCCAGGTGTCGCTCGAAGACAGCGCTTCATCGGTGACGAGCCCAGAGGCCATGCTTACAGCGAACAGTCCCGCCAGCCGCATTCGTCTGGAACGCTTCGGTAAGTCTTCGGTGGCGCTGGCGCGTTGCACGGCGAGTGGCGACCAGCCGGCGCCGGACCAGAGCGCGTATGAGCCCCTGCTGCGCACTGCCTCAGACGTGTTGACAAATTATCGCGGGGTGCTTGGCGTGCGTTCTATCGTTCCGGATGAGTTAGCCAAGGTCCACGCCAGCTCGGGTTCCAAGGCTGCAGCACCGAAGTCCAAGACTGCCAAATCCGTGCCCCGGAAGCAGTAATCGACAGGCAGTTTCGCGTCTCCAGAGCGCTGTGCATCGAAATCTGAAGTCAGCCATCTAATTTGCGACGACCTAATCCATGAGCGAAACTCGAAACGTTGTGATCATCGGTTCCGGATGCTCCGGACACACTGCCGCTCTCTATACCGCGCGCGCCAACCTGAAACCCCTGGTGATCGAAGGTCACGAGCCTGGAGGCCAGCTCTCCCTCACCACCCTGGTGGAAAATTTCCCCGGATTCCCCGAGGGCATCCTCGGACCGCAGCTCATCGAAAACATGCGTAAGCAGGCGGAACGCTTCGGCGCCGAATATCGCATGGCGCATTTGACCAGCGCGGATTTAAGCCAGCGGCCGTTCCTGCTGCATGTTGGACACCAGCAGGTGCAGGCGCAGACCCTCATCATCGCCAGTGGCGCCTCCGCCCGCTGGCTGGGCTTGCCGCACGAGCAGCAGTTGATAGGCCATGGTGTCTCCTCATGCGCCACTTGCGATGGCTTCTTTTTTTCCGGAAAGGAAATCGTTGTAGTCGGTGGCGGGGATTCCGCCATGGAAGAAGCGTTATTCCTGACCCGCTTCGCCACCAAAGTGACGATCATTCATCGGCGTGATGCCTTCCGCGCTTCGAAGATCATGCTGGATCGGGCGCAGCATCACGAAAAAATCCAGTTCCTGCTCGATACCGTGGTCGAGGATGTTTACGACATCCACCACAAGGAAGTCACAGGCCTGAAGCTTCGCAACCTGAAGACGGGGAAGGTCTGGGATTTTCCAACCAGCGCGCTGTTTCTCGGCATCGGCCACGAGCCCAACGCCAAGATGTTCGCTGAACAACTCGATACCGATGCGGACGGCTACCTGAAGACCCACAACTACGTGTTTACCAAGGTGCACGGAGTGTACGCCTGCGGAGATGTGCAGGACCGGCGCTATCGGCAAGCCATCACCGCCGCAGGTTCCGGCTGCATGGCCGCGATGGAAGCAGAGAAATTTCTGGAAGAACGCGGCAAGTAACCCCTCGCAGTAATAACAGGAAAATAGTAAACGCTGGCCGCAAGGTCTCGGGTATGGGCTTATACCTTAGTGATCTTTCGGGCGCCAGCACGGGCATCTACACTCGTTCTCAAATGAAATCGCGAATGAGTCTGTTGCTGTTCGCTGCGGTCCTACTACTTGCTCCTATTCATTCTCAGACACAAGATACAAATCGACGTCGGCTTCTGGATCACGTCGCCCCAAGCTATCCGGCATTGGCTCGGACCATGGCCCTGGAAGGCGTGGTTAAGGTTGATACGCTGGTCGCTCCAGACGGCAGCGTGAAGTCCGTCGAAGTCAAGGGCGGACATCCGGTGTTGACGCAGGCCGCTCTGAACGCGGTTCGCCGTTGGAGATGGGAACCGGCAGCTCACGAGTCGCACGAAGTGGTGGAAATCAGGTTCGCGGCAGGGGAATGAAATTCTGCTCCTGTCTAGCGCTGGAGTGATCCTGATACCTTCCTGCGCCTTTCATTTGTGATACAAAATCCTGTGACATTCATGAAGGCGCGCCGCAGCCCTCTTGCTCTTGGCCCGGGTTTATTCCTCCCGGAACCAATCCTTCCTCAACTGGCAGGTTATCCATGCTAAGGGCGTTCTTCGTTCACCTTTCCGAAAACCGTTCATTACGAAACTTTGCCGAGCAGTCTTCACTGGGCCGTCGCGTATCCGGCCGCTTCGTAGCTGGAGTGAAGATCGCCGATGCGGTTCGTGTCACTGAGACGGTGAATCGCAGTGGCATGAGCGTCAGCATCGACAATTTGGGTGAGAACGTCACGAATCCCGACGAAGCCCGCCACAGCGCTCAGCTTTATCACCAGATTCTGGAGGCGATCGCAGCCAATCATTTAAATGCCAACATCAGCTTGAAGTTGACCCACATGGGCCTCGACGTGGACGAAGCATTGGCGCGCGAACTGGTCAGCGGTCTTGTGGCAAAGGCGGCTTCGATGAATCCGCCTGGATTTGTTCGAGTGGACATGGAAGGTTCTCCATATACCCAGCGCACGCTGGATTTCGTTCACGAACTGCACCGCATGCCGGGAAATGCGAATAGCGTGGGCACCGTGATCCAGGCCTACCTGAAGCGTTCAGAAGGCGATGTGGAGAAACTCCTGAGCGAGGGGATCCGTATTCGCCTATGCAAGGGTGCGTATAAAGAGCCAGCCAGCATTGCGTTTGAAAGCAAAGCCGATGTCGACGCAAACTACATCAAGCTGATGAAAACCTTGATGAAGAGCAGCATCTATCACGGCCTGGCCACGCATGATGAGAACATCATTCGCGAGGCACAGGCCTTTGCGACTCGTGAAAATATCCCCAGGGATGCGTTTGAGTTCCAGATGCTTTACGGAATTCGACGCGACCTGCAGCAGAGCCTGGTTCGCGAAGGATGGCACATGCGCGTCTATGTCCCATTTGGCAGCGAGTGGTATCCCTATTTCATGCGGCGGCTGGGCGAGCGTCCCGCGAACGTCTTCTTCATTGTAAGAAATATGCTGCGTTCATAGCCGGAAGTGGCCATCGGATAGCACCTCCGGGCCAATCCTTTGACAAAGCGCGTTTGATAGCATCAGCCCTGTGAGCTACACGGCTTCGCCCGAACTGATCGAACTGTTCTCTGTCTTCGCCGGTCCTGACATCGAGGACGAAAGCATCGACCTTATCCGAGCCGCCCTTGTCATGGCGCGCAGCGAATATCCCAGCCTCGATGTTGAGTTTTACGCAGGCAGGGTCGACGAACTGGCTGGCCGTGTGGCGAGTTCAGCGGCTGACTTGACCGCGCCGAGCGTACTCTCTGCCGTGAACCACGTATTGTTCGAGGAAGTCAACCTCCGCGGAAACCGCGAAGACTATTACGACCCGCGCAATTCTATTCTGAACGATGTTCTCGAACGCGGCCTCGGAATTCCAATCACGCTTTCTATTGTCTATATGGAAGTGGCGCGTCGGGTCGGAGTGCAGCTTCCCGGCGTCGGCATGCCTGGGCACTTTCTTCTGAAGCACTATGCGGAAAATGGCCAGGAAATCTTGATCGATTGCTTCAACCGCGGAGATGTTCTTACGCGCCAGGATTGCCAGAGTCGCCTCGATGAAATTTATTCCGGAGAGATGAAGCTGCGGCCTGAGTTCCTGCACCCCATCAGCCGCCGGCAGATTCTCACGCGGATGTTGAATAATCTCAAAACGGTGTACCTTTCCACTCGCAACTTCCGCAAGGCTCTGCCAATCGCCGACCTGCTTCTGGTGATCTACCCCCAGTCGCCGGAGGACGTGAAGCAACGCGCCCTTCTGCGCTACAGCCTTGGATTGCAGCGCTTGGCGGCCGAAGATCTGCATGACTATCTGAAGATTTCTCCCAATGCGTCCGATGCCGACGAGGTCCGGCAGATGGCGCTCTCGATCCGCCGCATGTTAGCCCTTATGAATTAGCTTTGCTTTTGGCGCAAGCCGAGAGCCGGAAGACGGACATCACTCCGGCCGTCCCGGTTCGCCACCTTCCGCAGGAGCCAGCGGCAAGCGGGCAGCTCCGCGCATCATCTCGCGCTCTTGATCCGAGAACATACCTTTGAAGCGGTCTGAGTTGATCACCCGCTCGCGCTGATCGGGCGGCATGGCGCGGAGGTCGCGAACCGCGGTAGTCACCATGCGGCGCCGGTCGGGAGGAAGTTGCTGCATTTTTCCGAAAACGTCCCGCGCTTGCTGCTTTTGTTCCGGAGTCAGATGCTCCCAGGTTTCCATCCGGTTTAGCATGCGCAACTGTTGCTGCGGAGGACGTTTGGAGAAGTCCTGCAGGCGCTGCCGAAGGATCTGCTGGCGTTCGGGTGGCAAGCGGCGGAATGCCGGATCGTTTTGTAGTTCGCGCTCCTGCTCGGCTGGCGGCATATCTTTGTAGCGTCGCAGCCAGTCACCAGCATGTCCGCCTGCCTGGGGACGTCCTTGGGCTTGTGGCTGGCGTCCTTGTGCTTGCGGTTGCCGGGGCGCTGGCGACTTCGGCGGTTGGTAGGTAGGAGCAGGATGGTGCTGCTGGACCGGATGATATGCGCCTCTTTGCGCCACGCAGGGGAAGGGAACAGTGAGCGCGAGCGTCATCGCCGCAGCTGTCAGCCATTCCGTAATGTAGTATCCCCGGATCACCTTCCCCGCCCTTGTGCCATCCTGTGTTCTTCTGGCGACGGCTGCCTTACGGGTTCGCCACTACGTCCTGCTGCACATCGAGATCGTCGAGCAGTTCGAAATCCGCATACAGTTCGTGATTCTTCTCGAGAGATTGCAGGTCGCTTACCGCTGTGCCCGGCTCCGCCATTTCAGCGATCGGCTGTTGTGGAGCGTAAATGCCGCTGCTGCGTGTGAATAACAAGCCGACACCGACTCCAATCAAAACCGTCAACGCGGCCGCCAGCACGGGGCGACGGAACCAATAGGCCCATCCCGCCTGCGGCCTGGCCATTTCCTCGCGCAGACGAGCCTGGAGCCGCACGTCAAAATATGGCGAGGGCTCCGGCGTCTGCCATTCGTCGAGCAATGACATTGTCGAGCGCATGGCTTTCAGTTGCTCTGCACATGCGGCACAACTCTCCAGATGCCTGCTCTCGTCCGCCGTAGGCTGGCTCAATCCCGCCGCTACGTCAGGCATCCGTTCTTGGATTTCCTTGCAGTTCATGACAACTTCCCTCAACTCTCTTCGCCAATGTCTCTTCGCTCACAAGAAAATTACAAATATTGTTTTAACTGTTCCCGCAAAGTCTCATAGGCCCGGAAGAGGAGCGACTTGGTCGCCGACTCGCTCTTCTTCAATACTTCGGCAATTTGCTTGTAATCCATCTGCTGGTACTTGTGCATGATCACAGCCAGCCGCTGCAATTCCGGCAGGGCCTCAACTTTCCTCCGGATCGCCAGCATCCGTTCTCGCTGCATCATCGCCTGCTCGGCGGTCAATTTCCCGTCGGGGAGTTCGATCGTCGTGCCTGTATCCTCATCGGGTTCATCCAGGCTGACGGTTACCTCGGGCCGCTCATGCCGCGTGTCGCGCGCATGATTTACCGCCAGATTGGTCGCGATGCGGTACAGCCAAGTCGTAAATTTTGCGCTGGCCTCGTAGCTTTCGCGCGAACGATAAACCCTTAAAAAAACTTCCTGCGCCAGATCCTCCGCGGCCGATGCGTTACGGGCCATGCGGTACATGAAACTGATCATGGGCCGGCGATATTTCTGGACCAGGTAATCGAACGCCGCCTGATCCCCCGCCTTGACCCGAAGCATGACCTCAGCATCCGACGCCGGACCGCCAGCCGGAACCGCTGCTGGGAAGGCCGACGGCACCTGCGGTGTTGTGGCAGCCATCAGCATGCCCCGATCGAATGCGGCTGTGCTCACACCTATTTCAACCCTTGGCTGCCGGGAAAGTTGCGCCTTTTCATCCCCATCGGAGAACGGCGAAGTCCTTGGTTCTGAAGGGGATATGCCAGCCGAGCCGATCTTGGATTTATGCTCCATGGGCCTGAAGGATTGAGTGGCGGGAACAAGCGTAAGTCCGCGCCGAAGCTAAGGCTACCACGGCGGACCAACACAGGAAACCGTAGAGGTGCCAAAGTCAACCAGAGGAACTACTTACGGTGATCGGGCACAGGAGCACGCTGATAGGGTCTGCTCGGGTTTGGATTAACGACATATCCCTATGGAGCAGCGATTTCCCTGAAGGGCAAAATTCAGGCAGGGGCTATACAGAGTGAGATCTCAGGCCAGCGAAACTGCTCGAAGCGACCTTCCTCGGAATGAAGATGGCATCAAGGTGATTGAGGAAAGAGCTGCAGTCCAACAAG